>Ga0228535_1000308_pt1 | contig 154363 bp, 127 predicted proteins | sample SJ1metagenome_FD_168457 | JGI IMG/M metagenome (GOLD analysis project Ga0228535, IMG submission 168457) | Enriched culture of PCE-dechlorinating microbial communities from Ithaca, New York, USA - SJ1 | ecosystem: Engineered > Modeled > Simulated communities (microbial... > Unclassified...
GGATCTTTTTACGCAGTACAGTACTACATTCGCTCCGGTACGTCGATACCAAAAAGCGACATTCCCTTTTTAATGGTCAGGGCGATATTTTTTGACAACAACAACCGGAAGGCGCGCAGGGCACTGTCCTCCTCACGTAGCATGGGGTAGTCGTGATAAAACTGGTTGTACTCCTTAGCCAGGTCATAGATGTAGTTGGCGATCAGCGATACGTTGTATTCCGAGCCTGCCTGCTGCACCACGCCGGGAAACTCGCTGAGCAACTGCACCAGGCCCTCTTCCTTTTCCGAGAGGACAAGAATGTTTTCAAGCTTTTCAGGGATGGCAATACCCTGTTCTCCAGCCTTTCGCAGGATCGATTGAATACGTGCATGGGTATACTGGATAAACGGTCCTGTGTTTCCGTTAAAGTCGATTGATTCCTTCGGATTGAAGGTCATATTTTTCTTCGGATCTACCTTCAAAATAAAATATTTGAGTGCCCCCAAACCTACCATGCGGGAGATTGCTTCCGCCTCTTCCGGTGTGGCATCGTCAAGCTTACCCAGTTCCTGCGAAGTCTCCCGGGCGGTATTGATCATTTCCGCCATCAGGTCGTCAGCATCCACTACAGTTCCTTCCCGCGATTTCATCTTTCCCTCGGGCAGTTCCACCATGCCGTAGGAGAAATGAATCAGTCCCTTTCCAAATTCAAAGCCCAGCATATCGAGCAGGATGGAGAGCACCTGGAAATGGTAGTTTTGCTCATTACCCACCACATAGATCATCGTGTCAATATGATAATCGTCGAAACGGAGTTTGGCGGTACCGATATCCTGTGTCATGTAGACGGAGGTGCCGTCGGCGCGGAGCAGTAGTTTTTGATCCAGACCGTATGGTGTTAGATCGGCCCATACAGAGCCATCTTCCTTTTGATAAAACAATCCTTCCCTGAGGCCGCGAAGCACCTCCTCTTTCCCGGCAAGATAGGTCTGTGACTCGTAGTATATCTTATCGAAGGAGACACCCATCTGTCGGTAGGTCTCATCAAAACCGGCATACACCCAGTCGTTCATCAGCTTCCAAAGATTCACTGTGGTAGCATCGTGTGCCTCCCACAAGCGCAGCATCTCACGTGCTTCCTTCATCAGCAGCGACTCAGCTTCTGCCTCCTCCTTGGTGAGCCCTTTTGTCTGCAGCGCGGCGAGCTCTTCTTTATATTTTTTGTCGAACAACACGTAATAATCGCCAATCAGGTGGTCGCCCTTCTTGCCGGTGGTAAACGGTGTCTCCTCGTTACCCCATTTCTGCCAGGCCAGCATCGACTTACAGATATGAATACCGCGGTCGTTCACAATGTTGGTTTTTACCACCCGTTTTCCGTTGGCTTTAAGCACCTCGCTCAGTGCGTGCCCGAGCAGGTTATTGCGTACATGGCCCAGATGCAGTGGCTTGTTGGTATTGGGAGAGGAATACTCCACCATGTAGAGTGGTGCATTATCGGCTACCGTGGTGAAGCCGTAGTCCGGATTTGAGTCGATCTCTTCGAGAAGTTTTGACCATACCTGTGCAGCGATGGTGAGGTTCAGAAACCCCTTGATCACGTTGTACTCCGAGACAAGGGGTGAGCTTTCCGCCAGCCTTCTCCCAATCTCTTCTGCTGTCTGCTCGGGATTTTTGCGGGATATCTTTAGCAAGGGAAAGGTGACCAGGGTGTAGTGCCCCCGAAACTCTTTTTTGGTTTTCTGAAGTGTGATCTGTGATGGGTCCACCTCGGCCTGATAAAGTCCTTTGATTGCGAGGATGACGGCTTCCTGGAGAATATGTTCGATTTGCATAATAAATGTAGCTGATTGAAAGCGCAAAGGTAAGAAAAATGTATTTAATGGCGCATGATATTCTGAATTACAAGGCCCGCAAGGGTGAATCCGAAAACGGCAGTGACCTGTACCATGGTGCCGTTGGTTCGTGTTTTCCGGAAGCTGCCATGCTCGTCTGTATCGGGTAGCACCTCCTCTCCCTTGTTGGAAAGCAACTCTTCGCTGTAGACGCAGAGAAACGGTTTTTCCGGCTTTTCATCTTTTCTCATCCGCTGACGCAATGCCGATGCCAGCTTGCAACCGTGTACCTTCCAGAATTCGGTTACCCGTATCTGTTGCGGGTCCATCTTGAGAGCTGCTCCCATGGAAGAGAAGAGAGTGGCATCCGTGAGGGAGGCACTCACAAGCAGATGTACCTTGTGTGAGAGTGAGTCGATGGCATCTATGATATAATCGTACTGCTCCAGATGAAACGAATCCGATGTCTCGGCACTGTAGATCATGGGCATGGTGACTATGTGCGCCTCCGGGTTGATCTCCAGCAACCGTCGTTTCATTACCTCCACTTTCAATTCCCCCACAGTCAGGGTGGTAGCCGGGAGCTGTCGGTTGATATTGGCTGTTGCCACCCGGTCGGAGTCGACCAGTGTCAAGTGCATGATCCCGCTGCGGATCAATGCTTCGGCACACCAGCTACCCACACCTCCCACACCAAAGAGGATTACTCTACTCGCGGCAATCCGTTCCATCGCGGCTGATCCGACCAGCAGTTCTGTGCGGGCAAAAAGTTCGTTGTGCGACATTGGTTATGATGATGTTTTCTTAAACACCGGCTGTCGATACGGCCAGAGTTAAATGCAATAAATAACTGCAAAATTACACTATTTTACCGGAAAAGGGGCAGCCCCGAGGCAACCATCCAGACACAAAAAAAGCCGATCCCCTTTGCCGGGGATCAGCTTCTTGATTTTCTACGAAAGTTCCATTTATTCAAATTTTACAAGTTGTTTGTATACAACTAGATTGTCTACTGCCGATCTCTTCACTTTAGTTACATACAATAAATAATCCGCAAGTAAAATTTAAAATATTAATAATAAGCTTCATTTTTGGGTTCGAAGTAAGCTTGCGGATGCAGGCAGGTGGGACAGTTCTTCGGCGGTTTCTTGCCGGTAAACACATATCCGCAGTGGCGACAGATCCAGTTAATTTCTTCTTCACGCAAAAATACGGTACCGTTCGTAACCCTTTCGAGTAATTTCAGATAACGCTCTTCATGAATTGCTTCAGCTTTGGCAATCATGCGATACATGGTGGCAATCTCCTTGAAGCCTTCCTGTTCGGCTACCTCGGCAAAGTGGGGATAAAGGTCGGTCCATTCTTCGTTTTCCCCTTCAGCGGCCGCCTTCAGGTTCTCTGCTGTGGTTCCGATCACACCTGCCGGATAAGCAGCCGTGATTTCCAGCATGCCTCCCTCGAGGTACCTGAACATCCTCTTGGCATGGGTCATCTCCTGGTCGGCTGTCTCCTGAAAAATGGCTGCAATCTGTTCATAGCCCTCCTTTTTCGCTTCTTTCGCGAAGAAGGTATATCGCATACGTGCCTGTGATTCTCCGGCAAAGGATTTCATCAGATTTAGTTCGGTTTGGGTTCCTTTTACACTTTTCATAAGATTTATAGTTTATTGAGTTGTTGGTTTAAATAGCAACGCTAAGTGATGATGCAGGCAATTTTGTTTCCACATATCATAAATTATCATTACCAGCAAAAATAGGCAATTTTTGGTTTTGAATAAAAAATAAAGAGGTAAGTATAAGCTATTTAAAATCTTTCTAAATTGGTTTTATGCCCGCTCGCTCAGTTCGAGCCAACGCATGGTTTTTTCATCGATCAAGTCCATGATTTCCGAGAGTCGTGACGATTTTTCCATCAGCTCTTCGGGAGGTAGCATACCCGAGGAGAGCGATTCAGTGATCCTTGTCTTCTCTGTTTCCAGAAGTTCGATTTCTCCTTCCAGTGCATCAAACTCGCGTTTTTCCTTAAAGGATAGTTTCTTTTTTTCTTCTAATGGCTTGTTTTTTCGCGGATCAGTTTCCTGTCTGATGGTTTTCTGTTCTTCCACCTCTTTTTTCTGTTCATCGGCTTTCCATTCACGGTACTGGGTGTAATTCCCGGGAAAGTCCTGAATCGTTGCCTCTCCATGAAATACCAGAAGATGATCCACCACCTTGTCCATGAAGTAGCGGTCGTGTGACACCACGATAAGGCATCCTTTAAATCCCGTAAGGTATTCTTCCAGGATGTTCAGGGTGATAATATCAAGGTCGTTCGTTGGTTCGTCCAACACCAGAAAGTTGGGGTTGGTGATCAGCACGGTGCAGAGGTAGAGTCGTCTTTTCTCGCCGCCGCTGAGCTTGTAGACAAAGTTGTGTTGTTTTTCAGGGGGAAAGAGAAAATGTTGCAGGAACTGTGAGGCGGTAAGTTTGCTACCATTGCCAAGATCGATTACTTCAGCAATGTTTTGTACCACATCGATCACCTTCATCTGTTCATCGAAATGTAGTCCTTCCTGGCTGTAATAGCCGAATTGCACCGTTTCGCCAATCTCGAAGCCGCCGCTGTCAGGCATCTCTTTGCCGAGTAGCATCTTTACGAAGGTGGATTTTCCGGTACCGTTATTTCCCACAATACCCATTTTTTCGTACCGTGAGAAGATGTAGTTGAAATCGTCTGTGATGCGGATATCTCCAAACCGTTTGGTCACATGTTTCGCTTCAAAGATCTTTTTCCCGATATAGGATCCGCGGGCTGCCAGGCGCACGCTCTCCTCTTCACGGTGCCGTTGTGCCTTCTCCTCCAACGAGTAAAATGCGTCTATGCGCGATTTTGCTTTTGTCCCGCGTGCCTGTGGCTGACGGCGCATCCAGTCCAGTTCTTTGCGCATCAGGTTGCGGGCACGATCTACTTCCGTATTTTGTGCGGCAATCCGCTCCTCTCTTTTTTCCAGGTAGTAGGAAAAATTCCCTTTATAGGAGAAAAGCTGTTTTTCATCGATCTCCAATATCTGCGTACAGATGCGGTCAAGAAAATAACGGTCGTGCGTCACCATAAGCAGGCTCATCCTGTTTCGATTGAGGTATTCTTCGAGCCACTCCACCATTTCCAGATCGAGGTGGTTGGTGGGTTCATCCATGATGAGCAGCTCCGGCTCGCTGATCAGTACGTTAGCCAGTGCCACCCGTTTCACCTGACCCCCGGAGAGTTCGCCCATCTTCTGATGAAAATCGGTGATCCTGAGCTGGGAGAGTATCTGTTTGATTCGTTGCTCGTAATCCCATGCCTTGAGCAGGTCCATCTGCAGCAACAGCTCGTCGAGTCCGCTCTGATCGTGTGCAGAGAGCATCTCCTCGTACCGTGCGATCAGCTTCACCGTTTCATTGTCGGCACTGAAGCATGCTTCAAGCACCGTCAGCGCCGGATCGTATTGTGGAGACTGTTCCAGATAGGCAAATCGAACGCCATTACGAAATACCACCCTGCCGTTATCATAATTCTCTTTTTCCGCAATGATGTTCAGCAGGGTTGTTTTTCCCGAGCCGTTGCGGGCTATCAGCCCTATCTTGTCACCTTCAGCAATGCCAAAAGAGATGTCGCGAAAGAGCAGCAGGTCACCGAAGCTTTTGGTGAGTGAGTCGATTTGCAGAAGAGAATGGGACATATATTCAGAGTTTGGGGCCAAAAGTACAAAAAACAATCGACTTCGCATATTTCATCCTGCCAGTGGTGCTCTTACTTTTGTTGCATATCCCGTCCTTTCGCACGCGGAGCCTTCAGTATTTCCAGCGCAGATAAAAATAGAGATCTGTTCTCTTGTTGCCGTCAATAAACTCTGTGCCGCTTCCAATGGTTTCGCGGTTGAAATAACGGGTATGACCTGCTTTCGCCGAAAGGGTTAGCGATGCGGAGACATTATATTTAACCGATAGTGCCAGCCTCATCCCTTTGCCATAGAAGGAGGGCATGTAGAAGGAGTTCAACAGATTTCGCTCGTAGGAATAGAGTCGTACGTCGTAACTCTCCGCATCAAAAATAGCCAGATGGAGATCTCCTGCAAAAGGACCTTCCCCACGATAGCCGATATTTTGTGAAAACATGTAGCCGGTTTCCGAAGGGAAATATTTTTCGGTGTAATGGGCTATATCGGCGGTGGTGCGCGATTCCCATCCGCTTTTGAATGTGTGGGCGTGCCGGATCCTGATTTTATGGGTGGCATAAGGCAGTGTGGAGGTGGAGGACTCATCGGGCCAGGTCATGTTCTTCTCTTTTTGCTTGTATTTATACCGGAGATCAAGTGAGGACTGGCGTGAGAGGGCGTAGGTGGCGAGGAGGTAGAAGTCCAGTGCTTTTGACGGGGTATCTACGCCAAATTTAAGCCAGGGATATCGTACGATATCCAGGTAGCTGTTCACGGTGAGTCTGCTAAAGCGTGTGAATTGCGTGCTGAAGAAAAAGCCTCTTTCATTGCGGACAGCGCTTCCCTCGGAAAATGCCTGTGCGAAGAACGCATTGTAGGAGATCGGGTAGTATCGGTGCAACAAGGAGAAGGAAAGATCTGATGAAGGCCTGTACTGCAGGGCGTGTAGTGTGGCGACTGATCCGTTCTTCGATACCGCAGTCTCTCCCGCGACGATAAATCCCGGCAGCTGGTAGGAATAGTCGGCGCTCACATTCACATTCGATGAATCGCGCAGGTAGTAAATATTGTAATCCCGGAGTGGGGGGTTATACATTCTGCTGTAGGTATGATAAATCCCGCTGATTCCTGCCTGGAAACGATTTTTCCGGTAGTTGATGTTTGTTCCCGTCACCTGCTCCCAGGTATTCTTTTTCTTCTCTATCTCCGAAGGGGTGCGATGGAGTCCGTCGGTTTTGAAGGAGGTGATCATACCCTCTTCCGACAGGTTGGCGTCGATCCTTTTATTGGAATAGAAGGTGGTGAGGGTGAAACCTCCCGTTTCGACTACGGCAGCAGCACCCCGGAAAAAACCGTTTTCAGCAGTTGAAAAATGACGTTTTGGCTGTTGTGTGCGGCGGACGATACTTTCTGTGCTCCACGATTTGCTGACCATAAAATCGTTATTCAGAATAAGCCCTTGTCCAAACGAGAGGCGATAGTCACCCAACGTCACAGACTTCAACAGCCCGATATCACGAACAATCAGGTGAAGACCATAGTGGTCGTATCCTCTGGGGTAGCCCTTTTTGAAGAAAGGCTCCCCGGCATCCTTTTCTGCTGTGATCCCCATTTGTACCTTATCGCGATAGCGAAACGAGTAACGTAAAGAGGTATAAAAATCTTCACCCTGGTATTTTCGGTTGGGGTAACGGGCCAGAATACTATCGGGAAAATCACTGTATCCTGCGCGCGGGGTGACTGTCTTGTCGAGACGAAACTGCACCTCTTGTTGTCCGTTTTGCAGGATGTCTGGACGTAGTGCCCCAGTCTCAAAACGTTTGCCATCTCCGGCATGGAAGAAAGGAATGATCCGTTCCACCGTTTCCAGATCGAGATAGGGCACGTTGCGCAGCTCAAAAACAGTATACACCGGACGGTTTTTCTCTACAAAATTGATGATGGCAGCCACTTCATCCAATGATAGCAGAGGAATTCTCTCCAACTGTTCGCGTGTAACCCTGTTCAGATCAAGAGGATTATTTTCGAGCTGAAGCAATTCCTGATACATGTTCTCAATGGCGGCTTCATTCATCTCTTCTTCCTCGGCGAGCTGCTCCACATACTCACGCCAGCTAACATTTTGCGCACCTGCTTCACTTGCAAGACCCAAGGTGAAAAGAAAGCAGAGGATGGAAAACATATTTTTCATCTTGCATCGATTTTCACAAAAATAACGATAATTTTCATTTTTTCTAAATATTTGATTATGAATTCACGAAGGCTCCTCTGTGAGTAGATCGGGAACCGGTTTTTATCGTGATGATAATTGTTTTTGTAATTAATTTGATCAAAATGACATCAATTTGTTTGATTTAAAATCTTTATGACTATATTTGCAGAATAAAACAATCAAAAAGATTTTAAAATTGGATATTTGATTTCAAAAAGATCTAATTGTGTGTTTTAGGTGTCAATTAGTAAAAAAGATTGAGGTTATTTATTTAAAATGTAAAGCATGAAAGAAATGAAGTTATTCGTTGTTTTGTTCGCATTGTCCGTTTCGATGGAGAGAGTCAAGGCGCAGGAAATCAATCTGTCTGCTGGGGCCGATATTGTGAGCTTGTACGTTTGGCGCGGATTGTATGCCGGTTCTGCTTCAGTACAACCCTCCATTTCCCTGTCGGCAGGTAATTTATCACTGGGTATTTGGGGTTCCTCCAGTTTTGAGGGTAACTGGAGAGAGTTTGATTTGTATGCCGGTTATACCATTGGTAACTTCTCGGTGTTGATTACGGACTACTCTTTCCCCAGAGATCTTCCCGATGGAACGGGTAGCAGTTATTTCAGATTATCGGAACACCTGTTCGAGGCAACATTGGTATATTCGTTCGATGAATCATTGCCACTGTCGTTGGCCTGGAATACCAATTTCGCGGGTGATGACAATTATTCCAGTTATATGGAGGCAAGCTACTCCGTTCCTGTCGATGGAGCCACAATCGATCTGATACTTGGTGCCACGCCCCGGGCCGGTATTTATTCCGGCGGGTTTACACTGATCAATGCCTCGATAAAAGCGGGTAAAGAGATATCCTTCACGAATTCGTTCTCGCTTCCGGTCTTTACACAGGCTATCCTGAATCCCGATACAAAAGATGTTTTTCTGGTATTTGGAGCCAGCTTCTAAGTGTGATTCGGACAGTCAGCTGATGACTGGTTATTTTAAAAAATACAGACGCTCATACATTCTATTCATATTCACATAATACATTATTCCTATGAAGAAAATCGAAGCAATTATCCGTAAGACGAAGTTCGACGAGGTGCGGGCTGCGTTGCATGAGGCCGATATAGACTTTCTCTCCTGGTGGGGAGTGAAGGGTCAGGGTACGGCCAAACAGGGACTTATTTTCAGAGGTATCGCCTACGATGTAAATGCCATTGAACGGGTTTATCTCTCATTTGTGGTGAGGGAGGTGAACGTGCAGAAGTCGATCGACGCCATATTGCAGTCAGCTTTCACCGGCGAAAGTGGCGATGGCCGGATTTTCGTATCTGCCATAGAACAGTCCATTCGTATCAGGACAGGAGACAGGGGTGATGAATCACTGTATGACAAGGAAGAGATAAAAGTATAGCATTTCGCTACAGAATTGATGCACATGATACAGATAAAATATGAGACATAAGATATTGAAATATACCGTGATGCTGACAGCATGGTTTATCCTGCCTGTCATGGTATTGGCACAGGAAGGGGAGGCGCATACCCTGAGTAACGGAGATACTGCCTGGATTATTGTGGCCACCATCCTGGTGATGATGATGGTCATCCCGGGGCTGGCACTGTTTTACGGTGGACTGGTGCGCCGTAAGAATGTACTGAGCGTATTGATGCAATGCCTGATTCTCACCGCTGTGATCATTATTGAGTGGGTGACAGTCGGCTACAGTCTGGCTTTTACTTCGTCTGAAGGAGATTTGAATATCCTTATCGGCGGTTTTGATAAAATATTCCTGCATAATATCGGGATTAACGACCTGCTCGAAGGATATACCATTCCCGAATTGTTGTTTGTTTCGTTTCAGGGGATGTTTGCCGTAATTACCCCGGCACTGATCGTCGGTGCTTTTGCCGAACGGATTAAATTCGGTGGTTTTCTGCTCTTCTCTCTATTATGGGCGCTGCTGGTCTACAATCCGCTTGCCCATTGGGTGTGGGGTGGCGGCTGGATAGCTGCAATGGGAGCCATTGATTTTGCAGGAGGTACCGTGGTACATGTCAACGCCGGTATCTCGGCATTGGTAATGGCTATCCTCCTTGGCAGGAGAAAAGGATGGAACGTGAAAGGAGTTCCCCCCATTACACCGCATAATGTACCCTTTGTCGTGATTGGCACGGCGTTGCTCTGGCTGGGGTGGCTCGGCTTCAACGGAGGTAGCGGTCTGGCGGCAGATGGGTTGGCCGCGAGTGCGATACTGATTACAAACATTGCTGCATCAGCAGCGGCACTCACGTGGGTTATACTCGATTGGGTTATCAACAAGAAGCCTACCGTGATCGGTTTTTGTACGGGTGTGGTGGCCGGCTTGGTAGCAATTACCCCTGCCGCCGGATCTTCCGGCGTGCTGGGTGCTTGCGTGATCGGTGCGGCCGCCGGATCTATCTGCTTCTTTATGGTGGCTCATGTGAAACCCAGACTGGATTACGACGATTCATTGGATGCCTTCGGCGTGCATGGCATTGGCGGGGTTATAGGGTCTCTGCTGATTGGTGTTTTTGCCACACAAGCCATCACCGGCGAGGGGGGCGCTCAAGGTGCACTTTATGGCGACTGGAACCAGCTTTGGATACAAGTTATAGCGACTACCGGCACTGTCGTGTTCAGTGCCGTCATGACCTGGATCATCTTCAGAACTGTTGATGCGGTTGTTGGCATTAGAGCAAGTAGAGCAAGCGAGTCTGTAGGTCTCGATATATCCGAGCATGGCGAAATTGCCTATGAATAGACAAATTCCTGTTGTCGTGTTTTGTGGAGAGGACTGTTCCAATCGGGGCAGTCTTTTTCATGAAGCCACATCGTATACACGTGATCAGGTTTGGCTTATTTCTCCGCTTTCACTATATTTGCCCTGTTTTAACTAAACAAGGGTATGAACAAAGTCATATTGTTGCTATTCATTCAGGTCATCTTGTTCCTTTCATGCGGAAAATGGACCCGGGAGAAACATATTCATGACTTTCCACAAATTTTACAGACAGATACGCTGCGTGTGCTTACGATGAACACGTCAACATCTTATTTTATCTATCGTGATCAACCCATGGGATATCATTACGATATGGTGCGTGATTTTTGTAAACAACACGGACTTGTTCCTGAAATAATTGTGGCAGAAAATACCCAGGATATGATCAGGATGCTGCAACTGGGGGTGGGAGACCTGATAGCTTACAACATTCCCATAACCAACTCATTGAAAGATTCGGTATCTTTTGCCGGCCTTCAGCATATATCCCATCAAGTGTTGGTACAAAGAGCCTTGCATAACGATACGCTCATCACGGACGTGACCGGACTGATCGGGAAGAAAGTGACAGTGATCGGGTTGTCCAAATACCGTGACCGGCTTGAGAATCTTAACAATGAACTTGGAGGAGGAATTCAGCTGGAGACGGCCTATAGCGACACGCTCGTGACAGAGGATCTTATCCGGTCCGTATCCCGCGGCGAGATTGCATATACCATATCAGATGATGATCTGGCCAGGCTCAATCAGACTTATTTTAGAAATCTGAATGTGGAACTTCCTGTCAGCTTCGAACAACGCTCCTCGTGGGTAGTCAGAAAAGACACGCCCGTCCTGGCCGATTCGCTGGATAGCTGGTTTGAGAAAAAAACGGCTGCACCTGGCTTTTTGCGTATTGAGAAACGGTATTTTGAAGAGACAAAAGGATATTCCGACAGTGTCAGGGTCTCTTATGAGGAAATACTCGGACATGGTGTAATATCTCCTTTCGACACGTGGTTCAGACAGGAAGGTAAGCGACAGCGGATCGACTGGCGGTTGCTCGCATCTGTTGCATGGCAGGAATCCTCTTTTAAAACGGAAGGCGAGTCCTGGGCAGGTGCAGTAGGTCTGATGGGGTTGATGCCCGCCACAGCTGGTTCACTCGGATTAAGCAGCGACGATTTGTATGATCCCGAAGCGAACATCCGTGCAGGGGCAGAATATCTGCGCAGTCTCCTCAATACCTTCGATTCGGTAGCAGATCAGAATGAACGGCTACAGCTATCGCTGGCTGCATACAACGGCGGAGTAGGACATGTGTTTGATGCCAGGGCGCTCGCAGAAAAATATGGTGCCGATAAAAATGTATGGGCTGGAAACGTGGAAAAATATATCCATCTGAAGCGTTTGGAACAATATTATACGGATCCGGTGTGTAAAAATGGATACTTCAGGGCAGATGAAACTATCAATTATGTCGGTAATGTCATTGCCAGGTGGGAATATTACAGGGAGACAGTACCCGAATAAATTTGTCTATTGCTCATTTGGCTTATCAAAAAAGTTCACTTACGTAGACTTTTTTTGTACTCGGCAGAATAAATGAATTTACTCTGCACTCGTTGATCAAAAAAGTTCACTAAAGTGAGACTTTTTCTCGCTGTGGCAATATCCAAATAAATTTGCCTATTGCTCATTTAGCTTATCGAAAAAGTTCACTATCTTTGTGTCTCTGTCAAAATGAGAGGAATAAACCGGCAGAGCCAAAGAAATTAATAGAATTCTATCAAAATGTCAGTAACAATTCATAAAGTCACCACGAAAGATGATCTCAGGAAGTTCATCCAGTTTGGTATTGATCTGTATGAGGGCAACGAATATTTTGTTCCCCCGTTGTTTTACGACGAACGGGCAACTCTCAACAGAACAAAAAATCCGGCTTTCGAACACTGTGATGCTTCCTACTTTCTGGCTTACCGCGACGGTGAAATCGCCGGAAGAATAGGAGTCATCATAAATTACAAAGCAAATGAGACCTGGAAAGAAAAGAACGCCCGGTTTGGTTTTGTCGATTTTATTGATGACGACGAAGTGGTAGATACGCTTTTCGGTGCAGCTGAAAGTTGGGCCCGGTCCCGTGGGATGGAGAAGATCCATGGTCCGCTGGGCTTCACGGATCTCGATCATGAAGGAATGTTGATAGAAGGATTCGACCAGATTGGTACGCTTTCCACTATCTATAACTATCCCTATTATGTGGAACATATGGAACGGCTGGGTTATGTGAAGGATCAGGACTGGGTGGAGTTTCTCATTACCATTCCTAAGGAAATGCCCGAACGCTTCCTGCGTGCATCGGAAATAGTAAAGAAACGTTCGGGACTTACGGTCAAACATTTACAGAGCAAAAGAGATGTATATCCCTATGCCAGGGAGATATTCAAACTGATCAACCGGGCATATAAAAATTTATATGGCTTTGTGGAACTTTCAGAGAAACAGATCGACTACTACGTGGATATGTATATTCCCATGTTGCGTCTTGAGTTTCTCACGTTGGTAATCAGACAGGAAGACAACATGCTGGTGGGTGTGGGCATCGGTCTGCCTAGTATTGCCAAAGCACTCCAGAAGGCAAAAGGACGGTTTCTGCCCACGGGCTGGTATCATCTGTACAAGGCACTGAAAGGAAAAGAGAACAATGTCTTGGACCTCTTGCTGGTAGCTGTGGATCCTGAATATCAGGGGAAAGGGGTAAATGCGTTGCTATTCAATGAGTTTATTCCTGCAGCAATCCGTTTGGGTTTTGAGTACGCCGAGAGCAATCCTGAACTGGACTTGAATCACAAGGTGAAATCCATGTGGAACGACCTGGATGCCAGACAGACAAAAAGGCGCAGAGCATTCATCAAACAACTATAGTGGAGAAATAAGATAACGTGAACGAAACAGAGAGAGAACTACAAATACTGCAGGATAACTATCAGGAGGAGAATATTGTCACCCTCGAGTGGCAGGAACATATACGCCGCCGTCCGGGAATGTATATCGGAAAGTTGGGCGACGGCTCATCATACGACGATGGCATTTATGTACTGTTAAAAGAGGTGCTCGACAATTCCATCGATGAGTTTATGATGGGTTTCGGGAAGACCATCGAGATCACCATTGAAAACCATGATGTCACTGTGCGTGATCACGGGAGGGGAGTCCCTCTCGGAAAAGTGAAGGATGTATGCTCCAGAATGAATACTGGAGCAAAATATGATTCAAAGGCTTTTAAAAAGTCGGTAGGTTTGAATGGTGTCGGTATCAAAGCAGTGAATGCACTTTCTTCTGACTTCTATATGGAGAGCTCCCGCGACGGGCTTTCCAAAACCGTGCAATTCAGACAGGGTATTGAAGTGAATGAGAGTGAAACAGTGCCTTCAGCCAACTCAAACGGGACAAAGGTGGGTTTTACGCCCGACGAACAGATATTTGGTGAATATCATTATCGTGATGAACACATAGAACCGCTATTAAAAAACTACGTCTTTCTGAATACCGGACTGACCATTGTTTTCAACGGAAAAAAGTTTTCATCAAAAAACGGACTCGAAGACCTGCTCAATGAAAACCTCACCTCTGAGCAGCTTTATCCCATTATTCATCTCTTCGGTGAAGATATTGAAGTGGCAATCACCCATACAACCCAGTATGGGGAAGAATATTATTCATTTGTCAACGGACAGCACACCACCCAGGGGGGAACGCATCTTACAGCTTTCCGTGAAGCCACTGCGCGTGTAATCAAGGAGTTCTACAATCGAAACTTCGAATATTCCGATATTCGTAATGGTATGGTGGCTGCCATCAGCATCAAGGTAGAAGAGCCTGTCTTTGAATCACAGACCAAGACCAAGCTCGGTTCGAAGGAGATGGCCCCGAATGGAATATCGGTGAACAAGTATATCAACGATTTCCTGAAAAAGGAACTGGACAATTATCTGCACAAGAATCCCGATACGGTAGAGATTTTGCAGAAGATTATACTCGATTCGGAGAAAGAGCGTAAAGCTATTGCCGGCGTAACCAAACTGGCACGTGAACGTGCAAAGAAGGCCAATCTGCATAACAAAAAACTTCGTGACTGCCGTATTCATTACAATGATGCCAAAGGAGATGACCGGGAAAGATCCTGTATCTTCATCACAGAGGGTGATTCTGCCAGCGGTTCCATCACCAAAAGCCGTGATCCGAACTTGCAGGCGGTATTCAGCCTGCGCGGAAAACCATTGAACAGCTTCGGGCTTACCAAAAAGATCGTCTATGAGAATGAGGAGTTTAACCTGTTGCAGGCGGCCCTCAACATAGAAGAAAATATGGACGGGTTACGCTACAATAAGGTGATCATCGCAACCGACGCCGATACCGACGGGATGCATATCCGCCTCCTGTTGCTTACCTTCTTCCTGCAGTTCTTTCCCGATCTGATCAAGAAGGGACATGTCTACATCCTTCAGACTCCTCTTTTTAGAGTACGTAACAAGAAAAAGACACTTTATTGCTATACCGAGGAGGAACGGCTCAATGCCATTGAAGAACTCTCCCCCAATCCGGAAATAACCCGTTTTAAGGGTCTTGGAGAGATCTCTCCCGATGAGTTCCGCAATTTTATAGGCGAAGATATCCGGCTCGACAGGGTGACCATGCGAAAAGAAGATCTGCTGAAGGAACTCCTGGAATTTTATATGGGAAAAAATACGCCGGAACGGCAAAACTTTATCATCGACAATCTGGTGGTAGAGGATGAAGAAGTAGCATAAAATGAAACAAAACGGTACTGAAAAGCGGATTGCCCTGTTCCCTGGCACCTTCGACCCCTTTACCATCGGGCATGAATCGCTGGTACGCAGAGGGCTGGCGCTGATGGACGAGATAATAATTGCCATCGGGACCAACGAAGCAAAGAAGTCCTACTTTACGCTGGAAAAAAGGATCGGGATGCTCCGTGATTTTTACCGTGAGGAACCACGTGTGCGCGTCGAGAGTTATGACTCGCTCACAATCAGTTTCGCACAAGAGGTGGGCGCCCGGTACATCCTGCGTGGCATCCGTTCGGTGACCGACTTCGAATATGAGAAGACAATTGCCGACATAAACCGAACCATTTCGGGAATAGAGACGTTTGTATTATTTACTGAACCGCCCCTGACGCACATCAGCTCCACCCATGTGAGGGAATTGTTACGCTACGGGCACGATGTCAGTTGCTTTATTCCCCGGGGAATGAAGATATAATCCCCTAACAAAAAAACAATGCAAAAAAGAATAATTGCCATGGCTGTGGGAGTACTCCTGGTATCGGGGGGCGCTCTGGCTCAATTCAGGCCTTCACCCGAAGGATTGAAAATTGAACGTACCTTGCAGCTGATTAACAGCTTGTATGTGGATGATGTGGATTCAAAAGAACTCACCGAGGCGGCCATACGTGCTATGCTGGAAGAGTTGGATCCGCATTCGTCTTATCTGAACGAAGAGGAGGTACGTGCCATGAATGAGCCCCTGCAGGGTAATTTCGACGGGATAGGCATATCCTTCAATATGCTCACCGATACTCTTTATGTGATGGAAGTCATTTCAGGAGGACCCTCCCAGAAGGTGGGTATTATGGCAGGTGACAAGATCATCCGGGTGAACGACACGTTGATTGCCGGAGTGAAAATGAACAACCAGGATGTGATCAAGCGTCTTCGTGGTCCCAAAGGTACTGTCGTGAACGTGGAGGTGCTGCGGCGCGGTGTCCCGCAACTGATGGAGTTTCGCATCGTACGCGATAAGATACCTATCACCAGCATCGATGCAGCCTATATGGTGACAAACGATATCGGCTACATACGCCTGAGCCGATTCGGCATCTCTTCCGCCACTGAATTCAAGCAGGCAGAAAGGACCTTGAAAGCGCAGGGAATGAAACACCTTATTTTCGACCTTACCGACAATGGCGGAGGTATCCTGCAGACCGCCAACGAGATTGCCGACGAGTTTCTGGACGACTCCCGCCTGATTGTCTATACTGAAGGGAAGAATCAACCCCGTTTTACCATGAATGCCACGGCGGGGGGCGAGTTACAGAGAGGAAAACTTGTTGTGCTGGTCAATGGAGCTTCGGCCTCCGCCAGCGAGATTCTCGCAGGGGCACTGCAGGATTGGGACAGAGGTGTGGTCGTGGGCAGAAGGACTTTTGGAAAAGGATTGGTGCAGCGACAGCTGCCACTGCCCGACGGAACCATGATCCGGCTGACCGTGGCACGATATTACACCCCCTCCGGCAGAAGCATCCAAAAGCCTTATGAGGTGGGAAACAAAGATGCTTATGATCAGGATTTCATGAACCGATACACCCACGGCGAGTTGTTTGCTGCCGACAGCATCCATTTTGCTGATTCCTTGAAATACAAGACGCTGGTGAACCAACGCACTGTCTACGGTGGTGGCGGAATCATGCCTGATTATTTTGTGCCGGTGGATACCACATCGGGTACCATGTTTCATGCAAATCTGAATGCCAAAGGGGTAATCAACAGAGTGGCTATTTCGGAGGTGGACAACCAACGCACTATGTTGCTGCAACAATTCCCCGATGTTGTTCATTTCATGTCGGGTTTTCGTGTATCGGAGGAACTGAACCAAAGGCTGCGGTCAATAGCGGCTGCAGAGCAGGTGGAATGGAATGAAGAGGAGTACGGTCGTTCGAAAGAACTGATTTTTGTACAGTTAAAAGCGTTGATTGCCCGTGATTTATACGATTCATCGGCATTCTATCGGATCATCAACGAAGAAAATGATATTTTTTCTGAAGGATTGCAGATCATTTCGGATGATCTGCGCTATGAAGGCCTGCTCAAAGGCCTGGGGAGCAATGTGGCACATCAGCAATAAGGAAAAATGAATTTCGATTACAGTAAACTGCGTGTAAAGGAAGGCACAAAGGTAAGCCTGAAAGAGTATCCGACCCTTGAGGATGGCGGCTTTACAAAAAAATCCGCAAAAGAGGAGATTAAGCTGAACATCAAAGAACTGAAGAAGTTGCAGGAGATGTTTTATGCCGACGACCGCTATTCGCTGCTGATCATCTTACAGGCGCGTGATGCAGCGGGTAAAGATGGTGTTATCCGGCATGTGATGTCGGGTATCAACCCGCAGGGCTGTCGTGTGCATAGTTTTAAAACACCCACCAGGAACGAGCTGGAACACGACTATTTCTGGCGTCATTATGTTGCCCTGCCGCAACGCGGGATGATTGAGATCTTCAATCGTTCCCACTATGAAAATGTACTGGCCACCAGGGTGAACCCTCAATGGATCCTCAACGAACGCATTCCTGGTTATAACACAGTAGAGGCAATAGATAAGCAGTTCTGGGAAAACAGGTACGAAGCGATAAATGGGATCGAAAAACACCTGTATCAGAATGGAATGCGCATATTGAAGTTTTTTCTGCACGTTTCAAAAGAGGAACAGAAGGAGCGTTTTCTTTCTCGTATCGATGAACCGGATAAAAACTGGAAGTTCAGTTCGGCAGACTTACAGTCACGCGCACAATGGGATGCTTATGACCGGGCGTACGAAGAGATGCTGGAAAAAACATCCAAACCATATTCACCCTGGTATGTGATCCCTGCAGACAAAAAATTCTTTGCCCGCGTGGCAGTGGGAGACATCATCCTGGAATTGTTCCGGTCGCTCGATCTGCGCTATCCACCAGCCGAATCACCCGAAATATTAGCAAAGGCAAGAGCAGAGCTGACAAAGGGATAAACGGGATACCCCATTACCTGTCACTGCATCCCATGCCCGACATCGACTTTTTTTCGTGTTTACCATAGCGGAAGAGACATCAATGCGGCCGGGGTTAACGAATTTTTTTACTTTCCCTTAAGTGTGAATCCAGACGAGAAATAAGCCACAACAGGCTGAATATGGAGCCCACAAGGACCGCTGCTCCAATAAACCGGGGGGAAAGCAGAAAATCTTTTCCAAGCAGGAAATACACCCCTGCAACCATTGCTGCTAAAATAGCATACATAGTGCCAAAGATAACAGCCATCTCCCTTAGCATGTTTTCCCGTTCTTTTTTGCGTTTTGTGCTGTGAGGGGAAAGCGCCTTTTCGGTTTCTATCTGCTGCATAATCCGATGTCTCAGATTCTCAGGAGCTCCTACTTTTGCAGATGCCAGTATTTGTCGGAACTTTTCGTGCTCTTTTTGCTTGTTGTATTTGTCCATCATGACAATCATTTTTATGTCCCTGTAATTTGTACTCCGTAATTTGAAACAACTATTTCTTTGAAAAGTTTCCTGGCCCTGAACAGTTTCACCTTTACGTTTGGCTCGTTCAGCCCCGTAATCCTGGCAATCTCTTTCACCGGATTATCCTCCATATAGTAGAGCGTGAGTAAAAGTGCATCTCCCGTAGGCATCTTCTGCAATACATCGGCTACTATTTCTTTTCTTTCGCTCTCGTTCATGTTTATCTCCAGTGTGTTATCGGCAAGCTGAGAAGCATCTTCCATTGCCACCTCCCTGCCTCCTATCCACATTTGTGACTTCGTATGCGTAATCGCCGTGTTATATACAATGCGATACAGCCAGGTGGAAAATTTGCTGTCGGAGCGAAAACTGCGCAGATTCCTGAATGCCTTTACATAACTTTCCTGCACAACATCTTCCGCATCCTGCATGTTGCCGCAAATCCGGTAAGCGATGGTGATCGCCATATCCTGATAAGTATCGACAAAATATGCAAACGCGGAAGTATTGCCTGAAAGCACCTGTTGCAGACGTTGGTTTTCGTTCATTGCAAGCGTTTATTCCAATTCTGTATCTTCTCTTTGCGCCGCAACCGGCATCTTTTGCATTATCAAAAAATAGACCAGATAGCCTATGCCAAGGAAAAAAACCACACTGGCACCTGTGATCCAGAATTCATTGTTCTGACCAATCACAAGGTATTCGGAGCAAAGAAAACCGACAATGATTCCTATTCCAAGGGCCACGAGTACTATCCCGTTCCTCAATGATACGAAACGGTTAGGATTTCTTTTCGTTTTTGTCCTGTTAGGGGGTATGATTCCCTGATTGATTAGCCCCATTCTTTCCTTGTGGTCATTTTTTACCGAGGTGAGGCCTATGACGAGCCCGGTGGCTATGGGCAGCCCTATGGTACACAGAATGGCGATGATTGGGATTAAATCTTCCATAATTAAATACATTTAAAAGTGAATAATTAATTTGCTTACATCCATATGACTGCCACTACTACAAATCGGTTACAAATTTTTTTTTCCGCACACTGCTGTGTGCATCCGTAGGTTATCTGCATAAAAACTTCGTCCGGCCTACCTTGACCGGACGAAGATGGCAAGTTGTGTGGGATTGTCTGATAATCTCCCGAAAAAGATTATTTGTTTTTAAGCAAATCGCGAATCTCGGCCAACAATAATTCCTCTTTGGAGGGTTCGGGAGCAGCCTCCGGAGCAGGAGCTTCCTCCTTCTTCCGTTTTAGGGAGTTCATTCCCTTGATGACAAGGAAAATGGCCGTACCAATGATCAGAAAGTCCACAATTGCCTGAATAAAGGCGCCATAGTTCCATGTGACGGCAGGCGATACCACCTCTGCACCCTCCATCACTGCCTGTCTCAAAACAAGTTTGAGATCTGTAAATTGTCCCTGGTTTGCGATCAGGGCAATCGGTGGCATAAGGATATCGTTCACGAAAGAGGTGACGATCTTTCCGAATGCGCCGCCGATCACAATACCTACGGCCATGTCTACGACACTGCCCCGCATTAAAAATTCTTTCAGTTCTGATTTAAATGACATAGTTTTTTTGATTAAAGAGTGGATAATATAGCTAATAAAAAATTTCCGCCATCATGCAACGGGCCGAACCTCCGCCTACAGCCTCTATAGTCTGCAAATTGGCGGCTACAATCCTATTAAAGGTGGAGATAGTTGATTCCTGCACTGGTGTCAGGGTATTGCGTGCCGAAGACGACATCACCATAAGGGGTGTTCCGTTTCGGCTTTTTACTTCCAGCATGTTCCCGGCAAAACAGACCACCTGATCGAGTGATATATCCACGATGATCTTGCCGGCAGCAGTCAATCCTGCAGTTACTTTCTGCCGTTCGTCCGGATCACGGATCGACTCAAGACAGACGATGGCAACCTGGGTTCCAATCGTCATCATCACATTGGTATGGTAAATGGAGTTTCCTCCCTGATCAAGTGCGTCGAAGACGATCGCATCATAACTCATGCGGGAGCAAAAATCTGCCAGTACCCTTTCGGAAGTGCGGGGTGATCGGCAACAGTAGGCTATTCGTTTGCGGCGATCGAGAACCATGCTGCCGGTACCTTCCAGAAACCCGCCCTCATTCTCCCAATGGGTCAGGTCGACCAGCTTTCGGTGATTCATCTTTCTACGAAGAAGATCAATAATTTCCGGTCTTCTTTCCATTCTGCGGTTTCCGGCAAACATAGGGTAAAGGACCAACTCTCCCATGATGTGGGAGGAGAACCAGTTGTTTGGAAAGAGGGCGTCGGGCGTTGGAGGTTCCAGCGTATCCTGTACGACCGTCACATCCAGATCATTACCCCGCAGTAGCTGTACAAAGGCATCGAATTCTTCCACAGCCTCTTCAGTCACAGTATCACTCTCCACCTGCTGTTGAAAGAAGTTGTTTTGTGCCGTCTCCGCGTTAAACGCAAACCGGGCAGGACGCACCATCAGTAGTTTAGAGGTAGTTTGCATAAAATCAGATTATTAGAATCTGGAATCAGAACCATTAGATGTCATTGGCCGGTTGAGCAATTTCCGAAGATTTGATTGATTCCCTGATAATACCAATCGCTTCCATAAGCTCCTCCTCCGTGATTACCAGTGGCGGTGCAAAACGGATGATGTTGCCATGGGTGGGCTTGGCCAGCAAACCATTGTCCGCCATTTTCAGGCATAAGTCCCATGCTTCTTTCCCCTTGTGGGGAGCAATTACAATGGCATTGAGCAAACCTTTTCCCCTGATCTGGCTGATGAGTGGACTCTTTATTGCCCTCATCGCGTCGCGGAAAATTTCGCCTAGTTTTTCGGCTTTTTCTGCCAGCCTTTCCTCTTTCACTACCTCCAGCGCAGCCATGGCCACTTTGCAGGCAAGCGGGAATCCGCCGAAAGTAGATCCATGCTGGCCCGGTTCAATGGTCATCATGATCTCATCGTCGGCCAATACAGCAGAAACGGGAAGTACTCCACCCGAGAGTGCTTTTCCCAAAATCACAATGTCGGGACGGACTCCCTCATGATCACAGCATAGCATCCTACCGGTGCGTCCTATCCCGGTCTGTATTTCGTCGGCGATAAAAAGCACGTTGTATGTCTTACACAACGTATGGCATTGTTTCAAATAGCCCTCATCCGGTACATTTACACCTGCTTCACCCTGTATGGGTTCCACTAGAAATCCGGCTATGGAAGCTGCTTTTTCTTCAAAAAGTGATGATAAGGCGCCCACATTGTTATAGGGAATCACTTCAATGCCCGGTGTATAAGGCCCATACTCGGCCCGTGCTTCCGCATCACTGGAAAGTGAAACAATGGTGATGGTGCGTCCGTGAAAGTTTCCACTGCAGGCGACAACGATGGCTTCATTTTCCGGGATACCCTTTTTCAGGTAACCCCATTTGCGTGTCAGCTTGAGTGCCGTCTCCACCGCCTCTGCGCCGCTGTTCATAGGGAGAATTTTGTCGTACCCGAAATAGTCGTGCATATACTTTTCGTAGGGACCCAGTGCGTCGTTGTAAAAAGCGCGGGAGGTAAGACACAGTTTACTTGCCTGCTCATGGAGGGCCGCGACGATTTTTGGATGACAGTGTCCCTGGTTCACAGCGGAGTAGGCAGATAAAAAATCGAAATACCTTTTACCTTCCACATCCCATACGTAACATCCCCTTCCCTCCGACAACACAACCGGTAGCGGATGATAATTGTGTGCTCCGTATTTCTCTTCTAAACCGATATAATGTTTAGACTGGTGCGTACTCATTAGTATCTGCGTTTTACGCGTAACTCAATTTTACAACTTTTCAAGTATAATGTTTCTAAACTGAATTTCCTTTCCTTCACTTTGAAGACCTATGTGTCCTTCTTTTACCTCACTGGTGGCGCTATTCTGAAGTACATCGTTTATATAAATTTCTATAGCTCCTCCTTTTACTCTGATCTTTACCTTGTTCCATTCTCCAACGGGCTTTTCACTCGATGATTCTCTTTTTTCTATTACCGGAAATTTGGGCCTTTCAGTGACTCCCTCGGGAAGAACGTATTCTTTCAGATCAGCTCCCGACAGCAAGACAAAATCTCCTGCCTTATCAGCTTTGAGTTGACATTCAATACCTTTTGGAAACGGATTGGAGGGCTCTTCTATGAGAAAGAAAACGCCACTGTTACTTGCCTCTCCACCCCATCTGTATTCCAGTTCCAGCATGAAGTCACTGTATTTCTGTTGGGTATACATATAACCCAGTGGCTCGCCCTTTACAATGATCAACCCTTCTTGAACCGTGTAGACCTGATCTGCAGGAACAGCATCGTTCTCAACGACGAAATTCCAGTTCGAGAGATCTTTTCCATTGAAAATCTTGTCTGTGGATTTTGTACAACCGATGATGAACAGTACTGAAAGAATGACCGTGAAGAGAATTGTTTTTTGCATATGTGTTTACATTCGTTAAGTGATTATCTTTGGTACAAATATAATCTTTTTAGTAATAATGCGAAACATTTTATCGTAAAATTAAGGACAGGCGAGGGGCAGTAGTTGAAAACTCTCCTAAAAAAGCAAAAAAGATTGTCAGATACAACGGAAATAAATACATTTGCCCAATTTCTTTCAGCAACGGAACAGGGTGGTAACCAAGATGAACAAAGCACGTTTTCTTTGGGTAGACGACGAGATCGATCTCCTTAGACCCTATATACTCTTTCTGGAAGAAAAAGGTTATCTCATGGAATGTGCCAACAACGGACTTGATGCGATAGAAAAAACGAGAGAGACATTGTTCGACATAATCTTTCTCGATGAACATATGCCGGGTTTATCCGGCCTGGATACACTTAGCGGGTTGCATGAGGCCGCACCCGGTGTGCCTGTGGTGATGGTGACCAAGAGTGAGGATGAAGGGATCATGAACCGGGCTATTGGCAAAAAAATCGCTGATTACCTTATTAAGCCGGTCCACCCCAGCCAGGTGTTACTGACCATCAAGAAAATACTCTACAAGAAAACGCTTGTTTCGGAAGCTGTGGCGGTAAATTACATGCAGGTATTCAATCAGTTAAATGAAGAGGCAGATAGCTGCCACACGGCCGGAGACTGGGCGGCCTTCTACCAAAAACTGGTATACTGGGAATTGGAGCTGGAGCAAGCCGACAGCCCGGTGAAGGAACTGCATGCATTGCAAAAGGCGGAAGCAAATAGTGCATTTGCCAGATTTATCCGTAATATTTATCCACAATGGATGATACGGGAAGAAGGACGTCCATTGATGAGCCCTGCACTGTTTGAAGAAAAGGTTTTTCCTGTAATCGCAAGAGGAGAGAAACTCTTTTTTATTCTGATCGATAACTTCCGGCTCGATCAGTGGCAGGCAGTAAAAAGCCTGTTCACCGACCTTTTCATTTGTGACGAGGAGCTTTATTTCAGTATCCTTCCCACAGCCACACCTTACGCGAGAAATAGTATTTTTTCCGGATTGATGCCGCGACAAGTAGCCTCACTGTTTCCCGGTTTATGGATCGACGACAGAGAGGAAGAGGGTAAGAATCTGCAGGAAGAACTCCTCCTCCGCGCCCAGCTGGAACGAAAAAATTTGTTTCCGCTTTTGTCTTACCGGAAGATAAATTCAAACTCCGAAGCAGAAGAACTCAACAAACATTTTCCAGAATTGGAAAGAAACGATCTGCACGTATGGGTGTTTAATTTTATTGATACCCTTTCCCACACAAGAACCGATTCGAAAATGATACGTGAACTGACTGCCGATGAATATGCGTACCGTTCACTCACGAAATCATGGTTTTTGCATTCACCTCTGAACACGCTGCTGAAAAAAATCGCAGCCAAAGGATATCGGGTCGTGCTGACCACCGATCATGGTTCCATCAGAGTGAAAAAGGGAGTAAAGGTGCTGGCCGACAAAGAAACCAATACAAATCTCCGTTATAAGGCAGGAAAAAATCTGGGATACGAGCCAAGAAAACTTTTCGAGATGCTGCATCCTGAAGACTTCGGTTTGCCAACCCCCCATATGAGTACACGCTACATTTTTGCGACACAAAACGACTTCTTTGTCTATCCCAACAACTATAACCATCATCTGTCCTATTATGCACAGAGTTTTCAACACGGAGGCATCTCTATGGAAGAGATGATGATCCCGCTCATCACACTAAACCCGAAATAAAAAATTATGCGAATAGAAATCACGGATTTGAAGAATATCAGAAGGGCAGCAAGTACCTTTCTGAGAGAAATGGGAAATAACAAGGTATTCGCATTCTATGGCGGCATGGGTGCCGGGAAAACCACTTTCATCAAAGCACTCTGCGAAGAGATGGGAGTAACGGAAACGGTATCCAGTCCAACATTTGCCATCATCAACGAGTACAGGGGAAAAGAAGGTACGCCCATATTTCATTTCGATTTTTATCGCATCAGCAAACTTGAAGAAGCCTTTGATTTTGGTTACGAAGATTATTTCTATAGTGGCAACCTTTGTTTTATTGAGTGGCCGGAGCTGGTAGAATCCATCCTGCCTCAGGATGCAGTGAAAATAGCAATCAGGGTAATGGACAACGGCAGCAGGATTTTGGAATATATATCATAAGTTCAGAGATCGCTTTTAAACGTTCCGGCATAGAAAGGCTCTAACTGAAAAGGTTTTGACACGAAATGCAGAAAAATACCTATATTCGCACAACCAAAGATTCAAAAATGAAACAATTCATACTGGCATTTTACATCATGCTCATCTCCCTGCCTGTTTCGGCACAGGTAAATACAGACAGAGTGATGATGATTGGCAGGAATGCACTCTATTTCGAGGATTACGTACTTGCGATTCAGTATTTCAACCAGGTAATCACAGCGAAGCCTTATCTGGCAGACCCTTACTATTTCAGGGCAACGGCCAAGTTTATGCTCGACGACTTTAAGGGTGCCGAAGAAGATGCCGACGAGTGCTTATTGCGCAATCCATATTATACTGCTGCCTATCAGCTACGCGGGGCGGCACGTCAAAACCAGGAAAAATATGAACTTGCCGCTACCGACTATCAACGAAGCCTGGAGTTTTTTCCCGAAGACCGGATCACCCTGGTGAATATGGCTATTGTAAATGTGGAACTGGAACAGTATGAGGTGGCGGCGAAATTTTTTGAAGTGTTGCTGCGCCGTTTCCCTGATTATACACCTGGTTACCTTACACGATCACAGATGTATCTGGAGATGAAAGATACCACAAGTGCGATGGCAGACCTGAATAAGGCTATCAGCATCGACCCCTATACCTCGCAGTCGTTTGCAGCACGTGGAGTACTTCATCTGCAGCAGCAGAAATACAACGATGCACTTGCCGACCTGGATGAGGCCATCCGGCTGGATCCCTACTTCGAGGGAAACTATATCAACCGTGGACTGGTGAAGTATCATCTGAACGACCTGCGGGGAGCCATGGCAGACTACGACCGGGTGATCGAGACGGATGATAACAATCTCATTGCCCGATTCAACCGCGGTCTGCTGCGTGCGCAGGTAGCAGATAACAACCGGGCAATAAGTGACTTCGACAAGGTGATCGAACTGGAGCCTGACAATACCATCGCGTATTTGAACAGAGCCATGTTGTACAACGAGACAGGCAACAGGGAAGCAGCACTGGCCGATCTGAACGTGGTTATTGAAGCCCACCCCGATTTCTTCAGCGGTTATTACATGCGTTCTGAACTGAAGAGGGAGATGAATGACCTGCGGGGTGCGGAACATGATTACATGCTGGCACGTGCCGAAGAGTCAAAAGCCCGCAGAGTGGCCACCACTCATCCAGAACCTTTTAAACAGGCCCGTGGAAAGGATGAAACGAGAGATACCCGGGAGCAGGCCGACCAGGATATTGAAAAGTTCAACATGCTGGTTGTGGCCGACAGTGAGAATAACCAAAAAACCAAGTACCAGCGTCAGAGCCGCGGTAAGGTGCAGAACATAAACGCGCCGGTAGATCCTGAGCCCATATTTGTTCTTACCTACTATGAACGGGCATACGATGTGAATCGGCCGGTTTACTACTCAGAGGTGATGGACAAGGCAAACAGTGAGTTGGGCCTTACCTGGGTGCTGAAAGCGACCAACAACGAAGCTCCTCTTAATGAATTGCAGATACAGACCCATTTTCGTTCCATTGATCATTATTCCATGAGATTGGAGAATGAACCTGCCAACTCATCCCTCTATTTTGGGAGAGCCATGGATTTTATGCTTGTGCAGGACTACGAAAATGCATTGAAGGATCTGAACATGGTAATTTCATTGAGACCAGATATGCTGCTTGCCCGTTTTGGACGTGCGGTGGTACGTTCCAAGCAGATGGAGTATGAACGTTTACAGAATGATCCCCGGATGATGGGCAGTAGCACGGGTATCAATCTGCCCGAAATGAGCAAGATTTCCGGCAAGCCGAGGCTGCCCGAGATTTCAACCAGATCGATTGACTACGAAGAGATACTGAAAGAATATGAAACAATTATCGGTATCAATCCCAGCTTCATTTATACCTATTATAACCGGGCAGAGATCTTTGCTCTGGAAAAGGATTACCGTGCAGCCATTGCCGATTACACGAAAGCCATAGAACTGGAACCTCAGTTTGCAGAAGCATATTTTAACCGTGGCATCTCACGTCTCGCCATTGGTGAAACCGCATTGGGACTCGATGACTTACGCAAAGCAGGTGAGTTGGGTATCGTGCAGTCATACAGCATCATAAAGAGAATGCAGTGATCGGTTTGTCATGCCGGTATACTTTATCAATATGGGAATTCGCATCTTGCCGGATGAACCTTTTCCACGGCACAGGATGCAATTTTCTTGCAGTTTTGCTGTTTCATCAACCACAAAATCACTACATTTGCAGTCACATTACGAAGAAGATATACAAACCAGAAACAGAGCATGATAAAAATTACATTTCCCGACGCCTCTGTGAGGGAATTTGAAAAGGGTGTCACGGGATTAGAGATAGCGCAAGGTATCAGTCAGCGGTTGGCGCAGGAGGTACTGGCTGTAAGTGTGAATGGTGAAACGTGGGATCTCACTCGTCCCATTGAGGAGGATGCAGCCGTAAACCTGCTCAAATGGGAAGATGAAGAAGGAAAACACGCCTATTGGCACTCATCGGCACACCTTATGGCTGAAGCCCTGCAGGAGCTTTATCCGGGCATCAAATTCGGAATCGGGCCGGCCATTGAAAACGGATTCTACTACGATGTGGATCCTGGTGAAGGAGTAACCATCAAGGAAAGCGATTTCCCTGACATTGAAAAGAAGATGATGGAGCTGATAGCTGCCCGCGAAGAGATTCAACGGGAAAGCATATCCAAAACTGATGCTCTCGGATTGTTCGGCGCACGTAATGAGCACTATAAGGTGGAGTTGATTCGTGAACTGGAGGATGGTACCATTACCACCTACACACAGGGTAGCTTTACCGACTTGTGTCGAGGGCCTCATCTGCCCAATACCTCCTACATCAAAGCAGTGAAGATACTGTCGGCTGCAGGAGCCTACTGGAGGGGCGATGAGAAACGGCCCCAGCTGACAAGACTTTATGGTATTACTTTCCCAAAAAAGAAAATGCTCGATGAGTATCTGATCATGCTCGAAGAGGCCAAGAAGCGCGATCACCGGAAAATAGGCAAGGAGCTTCAACTCTTTCATTTTTCTCAAACCGTGGGAGCAGGCCTCCCCTTATGGTTGCCCAAGGGTACACAGTTGCGCCTTCGCCTCGAAGACTTCCTGAAGAAAATACAACGGGAGTTTGATTATGATCAGGTAATTACTCCCCATATTGGACACAAGCAGTTATATGTGACTTCAGGCCATTACGCCAAATACGGAAAAGATTCATTTCAGCCGATCCATACGCCCGAAGAGGGTGAAGAGTTTTTGCTGAAACCGATGAATTGTCCCCACCACTGCGAGATATACAAGGCATTTCCCCGATCCTATAAGGATTTACCCCTCCGGTTGGCGGAGTTTGGTACGGTCTATCGTTACGAGCAGAGCGGAGAGCTGCACGGACTAACCCGGGTGCGTGGCTTCACGCAGGACGACGCCCATATCTTCTGTACACCCGATCAGGTGAAAGAAGAGTTCCTGAAGGTGATGGACATCATCTTTATCATTTTTAAGGCACTCGATTTTGAGAATTTTGAGGCACAGATATCGCTGCGTGATCCGAACGACAAAGACAAGTATATCGGTACCGACGAAAATTGGGAGAAGGCGGAACGTGCCATTGTGGAGGCTTGCCGGGAGAAAGGGCTCAAAGCAAAAGTAGAAACCGGTGAGGCTGCATTCTATGGACCAAAACTCGATTTTATGGTCAAGGATGCATTGGGGCGCCGCTGGCAGCTGGGCACCATACAGGTGGATTACAACCTGCCAGACCGGTTTGAGCTGGAGTATACAGGCGCAGACAACCAGAAGCACCGCCCGGTAATGATTCACAGGGCTCCGTTTGGTTCTATGGAGCGTTTTGTGGCTGTCCTTATTGAGCATACCGCCGGTAAATTCCCGTTGTGGCTGGCTCCCACACAGGCAGTGATTCTGCCGGTAAGTGAAAAGTTCAATGACTACGCCCATCGTGTGGTGAAGGAATTAAAACGATTCGATATCCGTGCCGAGGTAGATGACCGCAACGAAAAGGTGGGGCGCAAGATCCGCGACAATGAACTGAAACGGATACCTTACCTGCTGATAGTAGGTGAGAAAGAAGCAGAAAATGAAGAGGTTTCAGTAAGAAAACAAGGCGGAGTCGATCAGGGTTCCACAAAATTGATTACATTTGCAGAAACGATTGCACGGGAGGTAGATCAAATGATGAACCCCACCGCCCAATCAAATTAAATATTTGTAAAAAAGGAATTTATTAAAAACATTAACCAATTAAACAGCGCAAACATTAACATCACCGAATGAGAAAAGACTCAAAAGACCAGCACCGGATCAATGAACGTATCCGGGTACCGGAAGTCCGGTTAGTAGGCGACAATGTGACGGAGGGAATTTATTCTACGAGAGAAGCTTTGAAGATGGCCGAGGAACAGGAGTTAGACCTCGTTGAAATTGCACCCACGGCGAAACCTCCTGTATGCAGGATCATCGATTACAAGAAATTTGTTTATCAGCAGAAGAAAAAACTGAAAGAACAAAAAGCAAAATCGGTCAAGGTGACAGTAAAAGAGATACGGTTTGGTCCGCAGACAGACGATCACGATTATAACTTTAAACTGAAACATGCAATGAACTTTCTGGGTGAAGGCTCAAAGGTGAAGGCATATGTGTTCTTCAGAGGCCGTTCCATCCTCTTTAAAGAACAGGGAGAAGTATTGTTGCTGCGTTTTGCCAACGACCTGGAAGATTATGCCAAAGTGGAGCACATGCCCATCATGGAAGGAAAAAGGATGTCTATCATGATGACACCAAAAAAGGGAGCTCCTGCCCCCAAAAAGGAATCAAAGGAAGAGTAAGCAGAGCGCTCCTTTGCGACGACGAGGAACAGGGTCGGCCAAAATCATTTGGCCGGCTTTTTTATCTCATCCCATTTCACCCTACGTCACTGGAAAGATGATTGTTCTCGGGCAATATGTACCTCGCCCGGTAAAAAATAAACAGGTAATGTTTTGATTGTTCGGATAAAATCATTACTTTTGCACACTTTTTCGCCTGACCGCGGAGAAACGTAGAAAATAATATTCACAAATTCTAAGACAGCAAAATGCCAAAAATGAAGACTAATTCCGGTGCCAAAAAGAGGTTCGCCCTTACCGGAACAGGAAAAATCAAGCGGAAACATGCGTATAAAAGTCATATTTTGACGAAGAAGACCAAAAAGCAGAAGAGAAATCTTACTCATTCGGGTCTTGTTCACAAATCTGACATAAACAGCATTAAGACACTGCTGGCAATGAAATAATTCATGCCGGTGTTTCCAGTAAAGAGATTTAGTAACCGGATGTATGCCCCAAAGAGCTCTGCTCGACAGAGACGCTATCATTCAAAACAAGTAACATTATGCCAAGATCAGTCAATCATGTTGCCTCGCGCAACCGCAGAAAAAAAGTTCTGAAACTTACAAGAGGCTATATAGGTGCCCGCAAGAATGTGTGGACAGTAGCCAAAAATACGTGGGAGAAAGGTTTGACCTATGCTTACCGCGACCGCAAAAACAAAAAACGCAACTTTCGTGCACTCTGGATCCAGCGTATAAATGCTGCTGCCCGCGAAAACGGGATGTCTTATTCCCGTCTGATGGGTGCGTTGCACAAAAATGAAATTGAAATCAACCGCAAGGTACTTGCCGACCTGGCAATGAACCATCCCGAAGCTTTTAAGGCGATCGTGGACAAGGTGAAGTAGTGCTGCTTCCCGTGGATTGAGCATAGAAAGGAAGAATCTGAAGAGGGTTTTTCCTTTTTTTTATATATCTTTGCCGACCGCAACAGTAAAATCAAGTCTATGATCACAAAAAGCATTTGCAGAAGATTGTATATGATACTTCTGCCGTTATCTTTTCTTACAGGTTGTACCGCAGGATCGGAGAAACGTTCATCAGAACCTGTAACCTATTCCAACCCTTTACCGGTCGCATTTGGAGATCCGTTTATCCTCTCGGCATCCGACGGAAAGTATTATATGTATGGTACGGGAGGAACAGCAAAAGGCTTTGTTGCCTACAGTTCCGATAATCTCGTGGACTGGCAGCCGGAGGGAGAGGTTTATTCCGGCAATCAGCCCGGTTCCTGGACTGTAAAGAACTATTGGGCCCCGGAAGTGTACGAGATTGACGGAAAATATTATATGTTTTTCAGTGCCGACTGGAAGGTGAATCCTGATAACGAAGAGGAAAACTTCCGTATTGGTGTGGCTATGGCCGACAAGCCTACCGGTCCTTTTCTGGAGATATCCGACAAGCCGCTGTTCGATCCGGGTTACCCCGTTATTGATGCAAATATCCTGCAGCATAAGGGAAAAACATACCTTTATTATTCCCGCTGCTGTTATAAACATCCTGTAGAAAGTGAAGTAGCCCAATGGGCACGGGATCAGAACCTTTTTAAGGAGATAGAAGAAAGTTGGGTATATGGAGTGGAGATCTCAGACGATTTCACCTCGATAATCGGGGAGCCGGTGCTGCTTTTGCAACCACCTACAATGATGAATGATCCACAAACAGAGTGGGAAAGCCGCTCCGTCACAGCCGGAGAGGTTAATCGCCGCTGGACGGAAGGTTCTTTTGCCTTTACTTACAATGATAAGATATACATGATGTACTCTGCCAACTTCTTCGGAGGTGAACATTATGCCGTGGGCTATGCTGTTTCAGGTGATCCACTGGGACCCTTCGTAAAAGCCGCGAACAATCCGGTACTGGAAAAGAATACGGGTAGTGGAGGGGAGGTCACGGGAACGGGACACAACATGGTCTTCCGCTCAAAGGACGATCAAAAAATGTACACCGTCTATCATGGAAGGACACAAAAGACGGGTAACAAGCGGGTTGTTTTTTTCGATGAGGTGAATATTGACGAGCAGGGTCTGCTCACTGTGGATGGACCCTCCACAACTGAAAAAGAATTATAAAAGCACGTCATGAGAACCCATCCGCTGGAAGAGCAGGAACGGATCGAGAAGGTGATTCATGCATGTACATTGTGTTACGTAGGCATGGCTGACGAGAACGGCATCCCCTATGTACTGCCAATGAACTTCGGATACGATGACGAGGTGATCTATCTCCATTCTGCGCAGGAAGGACATTCAATTTCAATACTTGAAAATAATCCTAATGTCTGCATTACCTTTTGTACCGATCCTGGACTGGTGTGGCAGGATGAGGAGGTGGCCTGCAGCTACCGGATGCGGGCAGAAAGTGTGATTTGCCATGGGAAAGTGGCTTTCGAGGAAGAGTATGATGAAAAAGTAAATGCGCTGAATATCATTATGCAGCATTACTCCGACAGGGAGTTCAGCTACTCGGCACCCGCGGTGAAGAATGTAAAGATATGGAAGGTTGCCCTCGAAAATATTTCAGCAAAGGAATTCGGTGTACCGGGCACCAAAGCGGTTAAATACAAAGACCGGACGGTGTTTTAAACGATATTGTAAAACTTTCCTCCATATATTGTTGTTTACTATTCGCAATTAATAAATGAATATTTATACAGCAATTAAAAATCACACTGTAAAGATTACCCACAATGAGAATTCCCACGATACTATTTGTAATGCTGATCATATTCTTCAGCACCTCAGCTTCCGAACCGCAAGGAAAAAATACGCAAAAACCGATCGAGTTGACCAAAGTGACCTTTCTGGAGAAGGTGTTCAACTATGAGAATAATCCGGAAACCTGGAAGTATAACGGCGACAAACCTGCCATTGTGGACTTTTATGCTACCTGGTGCGGACCCTGCCGGATTACTTCCCCCATTTTGGCAGATCTGGCTGCAGAGTACGGAGGCGATATCTATGTATATAAGATCGATGTGGACAAAGAGCCAGAACTGGCACGCGCGTTCGGGGTGCAAAGCATTCCCATGTTTCTTTTTATCCCGATGAATGAACAACCGCAGGTGGCGATGGGTGCGCTGCCGAAAAAATCTTTCAAGGAGGCAATCGACAACTTTCTGCTGAAAAAGGATAATCAAACCGGACTCTGAAAAGAGATGATCACAAGCCTGCAAAATCCGGCCATAAAGAATATCATGAAGCTCTCGAAAATCAAAGAGAGAAAGGAGCAGCAGCTCTTTGTGAGCGAGGGTGCCCGTGAACTTTACTTGGCTTTACAGAGCGGTTACAGCGTGAAAGCTGTTTATGTATGCCCGGAAATGCTCGACAAATCGAAATATCCGGATGTGTTGAACACAGTTCCCGAAGAGATACTCTTTACAATATCTCAGGGGGTATTCGCAAAGATTGCTTACCGGGAGAACTCCGATGGGATTGTGGCATTGCTGAAACCCAAATCGCATGGTCTGAAAGATATCAGGCTTTCAAATAATCCTTTTCTTATATTGCTTGAGTCGGTGGAGAAACCGGGTAACCTGGGTGCCATACTGCGTACCGCCGATGCGGCAGCAGCGGATGCAGTGATTGTCTGTGACCCTCATACCGATCTGTATAATCCTAACGTGATCCGTTCCGGCGTAGGAGGACTGTTCGCCATGCAAACGGCTTTATGTACCTCTGAAGAGGCTTTGGGCTGGCTACAGGAGCACAGGATATCTGTATATGCCGCGGAGTTGCAGGCAGCTGAATTTTACCAGAACGTCGATTTTAAAATACCCTCCGCCATCGTGATGGGGACTGAAGCGGATGGGTTGACCGGTTTCTGGCTGAAAAATGCGACAAGGCGAATCAAAATTCCTATGCGTGGGAAAATCGATTCGCTGAATGTCTCTGTCTCGGCTGCTATTCTTACCTTTGAAGCGATGCGGCAGCGGGGTTTCTGAGCACAAAAAAGCAAGTCCTGTATCCTTGCTACCTGCTTTTGATGATGGATGACCGGTATGTTGTACTGCTAATTCATTTTTTGATATACCCTTACGTAGTCAACCTGAAAACGATGAGGGAACAATAAATCATCGATACCTTTCTGTCCGCCCCAGTTCCCTCCGATGGCCAGGTTCAGCAGAAGATGGAATCTTTTGTCGAAAGGCCATTCGGCAAATCCTGTACCTTCATTCTCGAATGTGAAATAGAGCTTGTCATCCACATAAACCCGGTACGCATCCGCTTCCCACTCGAGTGCATAGAGGTGAAAATCAGTGTAGGAGGTGGGAATGTGAATCTTTGCATTTTTCTGTGTCCCATGCACATGGTTGTAGCTCTGGGTATGTGCTGAACCTACAATGGTGTAGGGATCATAACCCACATTTTCCATGATGTCTATTTCACCGCTGGCAGGCCAGCCACCGTATTCCCAGTCGGTGGAAAGCATCCATATGGCCGGCCATGTCCCTAGTCCTGTAGGGAGCTTGGCTCTTATTTCAAAACGGCCGTAGAGCCAGTCTCCCTTCTCTTTGGTGATTAGTCTGGCCGATGTGTATCGCTTTCCACCCATGCTGTCGATACGGGCGGTGATGGTTAGCATCCCATCCTTGACATAGGCGTTGGCAGAATCACCGGCCGTATAATACTGTGCTTCGTTGTTGCCCCAGCCCCAGCTGTTTCCTTCCGTGTCGTAGCTCCACAGGGTGGTGTCGGGCAGACCGGTATAGTTGAATTCTTCGTCCCACACCAGTTGCCACGTTCCCGTAGGGGTGGTAATCGTCTCATACGAATCACCTTTCTTGCAGCTGGTGATGCCAATGACCAGCAAGAAAAACAGGATATAATTCTTTTTTTCCATTCTTTTTTTTCGTGACGGGGGCAATTGCTCAATAAGCTTATCGACAAAATCTGCAAGCCACTTGCGATCGAACCCTTTGTTAAACATCATCTGTCAAATTCGTAACCCCATGTTTTACCCTTTAGCACGGTAGGTACGCCTTGTGTCATCCATACCGGTGCAGGATCCCCCTTGAGGTAGTGATCGAAGAACTGCTGCAGGCGGATGGAGAGGTCTTTGCTGTTGCGGCGATGCACCAGGTTGTGTGCTTCATTATTGTATTGTAACAGCCAGGCAGGCTTACCCAAACGTCGCAGGGTCATAAAGAGCTCGATGCCCTGATACCAGGGAACCGCTCCGTCTTTGTCGTTATGCATAATCAGCAGCGGTGTTTCCACCTTATTGGCAAAGAAAAGTGGAGAGTTCTCAATATAGAGTTGCAAAGAATCGTTCATGGTGGATCCGATACGCGATTGGGTCTGCTCATATTGAAACTGGCGGCTTCTGCCCGAGTCCCACCTGATTCCACCGTATGCACTGGTCATGTTCGATACGGGCGCTCCGGCACCGGCTGCCTTAAACATATTGGTCTGGGTAACGAGGTAGGCTACCTGATAACCTCCCCAGCTCTGTCCCTGTATCGCCATGTTCTCCTTATCCACCCAGCTGTTTTGGGCAAGAGCTTCCGCCCCTGCGACAATTGCGTTGTAGGCATCCCTGCCCGGTTGCCCCACTGTATAGTGAATATCGGGAGTGAAAACAATATAACCGCGGCTGACAAAAAATGGAATATTGATGGTCGATCGGCTGGGTGCCGGCGTGAACCAGCGATACAGTTCATCGGAATGCTTTTCATAGAAATAAATCATCACCGGATACTTTTTGAGCGGATCAAAATCTTCGGGTTTGTAAAGGATGCCTTGTAAAGGTATGCCGGCGAAAGAAGTCCAGGAGAAAAGTTCAGCTGTTCCCCAGTTGTAGTCGTGCATCTGGGGATTAATATCTGTGAGCTTTTGTGCTGTTTTCCAGTAATCACGCGTGATATACAGATCGGGAGAGGTGTTAAAATTACTTTTTTGAAAAACGAAAATATCGGCATCCTTCGCTTTCTCCAGCCCTGTGAAGTTGAACTTTTCAAGCGTTCTTTTCCTGAGCGGGTTGTTCCCTTTCTGTGCCAGAGTGTAGTAACCTTTTTTCTTTCCGGCAGTGTCAAATGCCGATAGCAACATCAGTTCGCCTGTTTTGATAGATTGTTTTTCGGTATCTGTATTCACATACCGGAATGTGATGGAGTCGGTACGTCCTGCATGACGTGTTATATTTTCCGGTTTTTTCTTTCCTGTGGGATCTACTTTCCAGATATCGAATGCATCATTGATCAGTACATATTCGTCATCCTCTCCCCAGGTAGCGATTCCGTATGATTCCACCGGAGAGGGGGTATCTTGCTTTTCGTTCCAGAAGTTCACCGGAATGTTTTTGGTGAGGTTCTGTATCAATCTACTGCGGTTGTTGAAGGCAAACCATTGCTGTTCACCCGCATCCCACCAAAAAGTAAAACTTCCGCCGGGTGATAAGGCCGGCCTGCCAGGTAAGGGTCTGCCCAACTCATAAAGGCTATCTGTCTGTAGATCCTTGATCCACACGTCCTGCCTGGATGAAATATCCCACTGGCTCTCCAGCTGATATGGCTTGTCGGACCAAAGGAGTGCAAACTGTCCGTTACCCTCGTCTCCAACGGATACATAGGGCATCTCCACGGTTGCCAAAGGAATGTATCGGTTCATGTGTTCCGGACAAACAATGCCCCTATAGGTGCGACTTTCCTCTTTTTTTAACTCCACCAGCTGCTGTGGCGGTGTGAGTGGTTCCCGCCAGTGCCATATGTCAAGACCGGCCATCTCAAAATCGACAAGGGTTGAGTCTTTCGGTGCCTTCGCAGGTGCAGCACCCAGAAGAATACGTTTTCCGTCTTTGCTGAAAGAAGGTGCTGCATATTCATTGAAGACCCATCCTTTTGGTAGTCCCGAGGCATTCCGGTCGGCAAGGATCACTGCCGAATCGGCTCCGACAACATAATAACGCAAGTCATATACTTTCTGTACCATTTTCGATGTATCTCCTGTGGTAAGATAAACCAGCTGTCTGCCTGACTCATCAAAGGCAAGAGATTTGTATTCTGTCTTTTCATGGGAGACAATCTTTTTTGTGTGGTCTTTCAGATTGATAAAGACGACACAAGTCTGGTTTACCGAATCTTTTTTATCGGGCTGGATTGCCACGGCAAAACTGCTTTCCGACTTGTTGAAAATATATTCTTTGGCATTTCTGAAGGTATCCTCCTGCTGGGTGAGCATGTTTCGCAAGATCAAAATCTCTCTCTGTTTGGCATTGTTTTTGCTCGTTGTATCTTTCGACGGGATGAGGGTATATGCTACATGAGAATCGAATTCCTTTGCAGTTTTATAAGATTTTGCGCCCGGAATCTTCTTCATTTCAAAAGCAAGGTTGTCGATAATAAGCAACGAGTCTTCAGGTTTTTCATTTGCTTTTTTCTTCTCGATACGGGCATGACGGCGGATAGCGTATGGTGCGCCAATCAGTCCCACGGTCCATCTTCCGTCAGGCGAAAGTGCGTAATTTATTACCCTCTCCACATGAAGTGTACGATTCATGCCATTATCCTTTATGAGCAAGGTGGTGTCGCCCTCCTGCGGGGAAACGAGTACGCACGTGATCTTCCCATCCCTGCTGATTGTCGTACCTGTGAGGCTCTTCCAGCTGTCATATACCGAATGGTCAAGTGGCTTTTTCTGTGGGAAGAGCATCCATGAGGTTAAAAGGAAAGTAAACGATAAAAAAAGTGACTTTTGCATAGTGAATGAATGGTTGGGTCGTGCAATATCAATTAACAAAAATACAATTTTTTTATATGGAATAAACTTCATGCATTCATTTTTTGAACCTTACCTTTTTACAATTGTTCATCATCAGGAAAGGACGCATAGTAATGATTACAAATAACAGATACGATATACAACTAGCAGGGGACTACCTGCCCCAGCCTCTCTCCATTGAAAAAATCAGTGGTGTCTCTTCGGTACGTTATAACAACAGCATACTTTCACTCACTATTGGAGAGAAGCATGCAGATGATGCCGCTGAAATATTGCAGGAAGTTGTTTCATTGATTCGCCGGGAGGGTGGTAAAGTACTTACGGAGAAGATTTCGAAGCCGGTGCTCAACATGACCTGTGCCGCCTGTGCTTCCAGCTCACAGAATATTCTTTCCTATGTTCCGGGCGTGGTCAGTGCTTCGGTAAACTATGGCAATGGAAAAGGAAATATAGAATTTATACCGGGTATTGTTTCGCCGGCCGACATGAGGAACTCTTTACGGGAGATCGGATACGACCTGCTTCTCGAAGAGGAGGAATTCTCGTTTGCACAGGTGGAGGAAATAGAGAAGGAGAATTACAAGAAGCTGCGCCGGCATACCATCTGGTCCATTTTTCTTGCCATTCCCCTGGTGATCGTCGGCATGTTTTTCATGCATGCTCCTTACGCCAATGAGATCATGTTGATTTTGGCAACCCCCATCCTGTTTGTTTTCGGCAAGCGTTTCTTTGTCGGTGCATGGAAGCAGGCGAAACATCGTTCTGCCAATATGGATACATTGGTGGCGCTGAGTACCGGCATTGCCTACCTGTTCAGCCTCTTCAACATGTTTTATCCACAATTTTGGGAGAGCAGAGGCCTTCAGGCCCATGTTTACTTTGAGGCTGCCGGGGTGATCGTCGCCTTTATTTTACTTGGAAAGATGCTGGAGGCACGGGCCAAAGGAAATACTTCCGATGCCATTAAAAAGCTGATGGGTCTGCAACCCTCCATCGTGGTGGTGTTCCGTGACGAAAAGCCTGTAGAGATACCCATCGCGGAGGTGGCGATCCACGATATCGTACTGGTAAAGCCCGGTGATAAGATTGCCGTGGATGGCGAGGTGACCGAAGGCAGTTCCTTCGTGGATGAGAGCATGATCTCTGGAGAACCCATTCACGTGGAGAAGAAACCGGGCGAGAGGGTGTTTGCCGGCACCATCAATCAAAGAGGGAGTTTCCGCTTCAGGGCGCAGAAGGTAGGAAAAGATACACTCCTTGCGCAGATCATCAAAACGGTGGATGAGGCACAGGGAAGTAAAGCCCCGGTACAGGGACTGGTGGACAAGATTGCCGCTGTTTTCGTGCCGGTGGTCATTGGCTTTGCGCTGCTCAGCTTTGTAATTTGGATCCTCTTTGGCGGTGAAACCGGATTTGTATACGGATTGATGGCCATGGTGACGGTGCTGGTCATTGCCTGTCCCTGTGCACTCGGACTGGCTACGCCCACAGCCATCATGGTGGGAATAGGCAAAGGTGCTGAAGAGGGAATCCTGATAAAAGATGCGGAGAGCCTTGAGGCCGCAAAGGATATTGATGTGATGGTACTCGATAAGACAGGGACAATCACCGAAGGAAAACCGGCGGTGAGCAATATGGTCTGGTCACTCGATGCCACACCGCTTCACCGCGATATTCTCTACAGTATTGAATATCGCTCAGAGCATCCATTGGCAGATGCGATCACCGACGCGTTGAAAGATAATAGTATATTGCTTGATGATGTGACCGTGCAGCAGGTGAGCGGCAAGGGCATAGAAGGAATTCATGAGGGCGAGCGCTATTACGTGGGGAATCTCGACTATCTGGCTTCAAGGAATGTGGTTATTCCTGCCGACCTGAAACAACAGGTCTACCTTGAACTGGATGCAGCACATACGGTGTCAGTGTTCGCCGATGAGCAGGTTGCACTGGGCGTGGTGGGTATTACCGACAGAATAAAACCTACCTCCAAGGCAGCCATCAACCAGCTACGCAACATGGGCATCGATGTAGCCGTCTACACGGGAGATCATGAGAAGGTGGCTGCCGCACTGGCCGGCGAACTGGGCATAACCCGCTTCAAGGGAGGGGTATTACCGGAGGAAAAGGCCGAACTGGTAAAGGCTTTGCAGCAACAAGGAAAAAAGGTGGCGATGGTGGGCGACGGCATCAACGACAGCGGCGCCTTGGCCCAGGCCGATGTGAGCATTGCCATGGGGGCGGGGAGCGATATCGCCATGGATGTGGCCAAGATGACCATCATCTCGTCCGACCTGAATAAAATTCCCAAAGCAATCCACCTCTCCCAATTTACCGTGCGGACAATCCGCCAGAATCTCTTCTGGGCATTTATTTACAATGTGATCGGTATTCCCATTGCTGCGGGGCTGCTATATCCCTTCACCGGCTTCCTGCTCAATCCCATGATTGCGGGAGCTGCCATGGCGCTTAGCTCTGTGAGTGTGGTGACCAACAGTCTGCGGTTAAAGGGTAAAAAGATATGATAAATTCACTTTCCGGGAAAACCTGCCGTAAGGAAAAAACCTGCCCGCCTAAAAGACCACACCTACCGGATGGTGGTCCAATATGGGAATCCGCAGGACCTGTTCTACATATTGAAAATAGTAGAACAGTTTGTGGTTCAGTTCAAAACCATAATCCTCACCCGGCTCATATCCCACTATAGTCTGGAAGAACGACCTTCTTCCGGGCTGTGTGGCCAGATAATTCCAGGCCGATACATATTGCTGGTTCCATCCTTCGTAGTACTGCTGTGAACGATATCTTGACGGTGTGTTTTGAAGCATATACCACGTATCAAAACCCGGGTCCATCACAATCAGTTCATATTCCAGGGAATCTTCCTGTGCGACCTCGTGGCTGTTCGGTTCAATCTTTACCATCCCTTTGGGGCCTGAGCAGGCAATCATGAATGATGCAGCTGCCAATAAAAATAATAACTTTTTCATTGGATTGTTTATTTCAATTATAACAGCCGAATCAAACTTTAGTTAGCTGGCGCCTCCGGTATCGCTGTGTTTTTTTAATGAAGGTGTCGTAGCTTGAAATCAGTAAACCAACTACTTCGGAGTAGTTGTCGCGTCCCGAGCTTACTTTGTTCGTTTTCAAATATGCATCATAGGCCCTGTCCTGCACTTCCGAGAGTGACCTGTCCCTGACAGCCAGCCAGTGTTTCCTGTTTCTTCTCAAATCAGCGATTATTTCCGGTCGTATCGCCGATGTCAACGAATCTACCTCGTCCGGTAGAAATTCAGCCGCATCGTTCACCAGATAGAGGAGTGTCGAGAGATAAGCGCTGTAGCGGATGCGTTCGTCTTCGCTTCCCAAGCAAACAATAAAAGCATACAAGTTGGCTTCCGACTCGTGCGCAATGCCGAACTGATGGGCCATCTCATGCGCCAATGTAAAAGGGTATGTGATATCCAGGCTGTAGTTGTTCACGTGGATTTCATTGAAAAAAGGTCCGAAATATCCGGAGATACCCATTTTCGAATAGAGTGGTTCAAACAGCATGGGCTTAGCTCTTCTTTTGCCATTGGGATAGTCGATACTCAGCTTCCCGTGCAAGGCATGATAAGACCGCTCAAGCTCCTGCCTCACACCCGCTCTGTCCATCACATCAATATCCACATACGCTTCGTTGGCATCTGCAATAAAACGGACGACAAATTTTTTGAGGTTTTCCGCATCAAATGGGGTTTCTTTCACGTCGCTCTTCGCATAAAAATCTTCCCTGAAATAGGAGATACCCCATGCGAAATAAAACCAGGCAACCAGCATCGTCACAAAGCGGACCAACGAGTAGAGAAACTTTTTAAAACCTTTCTTCCCGGTGATCACGAAGAGAATCAGTATGATCAGATAGAGTAAAGCTGTGATGATAAACAGGTCGTAGAGCGAAAATGGAAAAACACCCGAAAGCATGGACAGGATGATTGCTACCGCAGGGTAAACGTGCTGCATGTACCATTCGGAGAGGGCTGCACTGCGACTGAAAATTATAATCACCCCAAAAAGTATCGCTGTGATAATCAGCAGAGACGTGAATCTTTGTCTGTTCTTTTTCTTTGCCATTCCCAAAAATAATGCATTTATTGCGAAACCTTTCGCTTTGTCCCGCTAATTATTTTATCGCTTTACTCACACTTGTCTACTGTTCAGTAATTTTGAATATGCTGTCTGTCTTCCGGCAGGTAAATATTCCCATTCTTGGCCGGAAAGATGAACAAAAAAGGTTTACATTTGTCTTTAAGAATGAAAGTTTGATGTTTCAAAGAACAGCTGCTTCCATATAATTTTAAGAATGAAACAAGATGGCAACAATCAAATTCAAGACCAATATAAACTGCTCAAACTGTGTGGCTAAAGTGACCCCTTTTCTCAATAAGAAAGAGGGAATCACCTCCTGGAGTGTGGATATAGACAATCCCGACAAGATACTTGTTGTGGAAACCATCGATCTTTCGGCGGAGGATATTGTGAAAACCGTGAAACGTACCGGTTTTGAGGCGGAGCCGATTTAGATTTTAAGGATTAATTAGCCAGTTCCTTGTGAAGCTCACTTAATAAATCGGATAGTCCGCAGACTTCGACATTGATACCAAAAGGATATCTGTCTGTAATTGGGGCAACTATAAATGTCTTGTACGGTTTCACGATCTCTATGGCTCTCCAAAATTCTTTCGTTACATTCGGTGCTGATGAAGCTTATTTTTGATACTACCAAAAATCAGTAGGAGAAATCATTAAAGTTAAAAAACTTGAAAGAGTTGTTTTTTGTTTTTTGATCATATACATTTGCAGTCAAATAATAGCGAAATAATGAATTTACTTAACAACGGATATTGGTGGCGCTACTTACAACCCGAAAAGTCGTAAGGAAGAGCAGTCATGTCTTGAAGTAAGTATATAGCATATAATTTAAGAGCCTGTCGCAATCCTGCGACAGGCTCTTTGAGTTTTTAAGGTGTAGATGAAACAACAATTAAAACAATGATGATATGCAAAAGTATTCAGTAGATGAAAGAGGATATTACGGTGAATTTGGAGGAGCCTACATCCCCGAGATTCTGCACCAGTGTGTGACCGACCTCGAAAAGGCATACCGCCCCATCATGGAGAGTGAGCGCTTTCGGGCCGATTTCGATTCCCTGTTGCGAGACTACGTGGGAAGGCCTTCACCACTCTACCTTTCCCGACAGTTGTCGGCACGTTTCGGTGCGAAGATCTATCTGAAACGGGAGGACCTGAACCACACGGGCGCCCACAAGATCAACAACACCATCGGACAGATATTGATTGCCCGTGAAATGGGCAAAACACGCATTATTGCTGAAACAGGAGCAGGACAGCATGGTGTGGCCACGGCCACCGTCTGCGCGCTGATGCAGATGCCCTGCACCGTGTACATGGGCAAGACGGATGTGGCAAGACAGCAGGTGAACGTGAAGAAGATGGAGATGCTGGGCGCCACGGTAGTGCCGGTGACTTCCGGAAATATGACCCTGAAAGACGCCACCAACGAGGCCATCCGCGACTGGTGCAGCCATCCGACCGATACCCACTATATTATCGGTTCAACGATTGGTCCGCATCCCTATCCCGATATGGTAGCGCGTCTGCAGTCGGTGATCAGCAAAGAAATAAAAGTGCAGCTGGCAGAGAAGGAGGGCCGTGATTATCCCGACTACCTGGTGGCTTGTGTGGGCGGCGGCAGCAATGCAGCCGGTACCATTTATGAATATCTTGACAATGAGAAGGTGAAGATTGTGCTGGCAGAAGCAGGCGGGAAAGGAGTGGAGAGCGGCGAGTCGGCGGCGACCATCCATCTGGGGACTACCGGTGTGCTGCATGGATGCAGGACTTTGCTGATGCAGACGGAAGACGGACAGATTACTGAACCCTATTCCATCTCGGCAGGACTCGATTATCCCGGTATCGGGCCGATACATGCTCATCTTGCCAAAACAAAACGGGCACAGGTGTTCGCAATCAACGACGATGAAGCACTACGGGCAGCCTTCGAACTGACCCGCAACGATGGAATTATCCCCGCACTGGAATCGGCGCATGCACTGGCTGCACTGGAGAAGGTGACTTTCGCTTCCGACGAGGTGGTGGTTCTCACCCTTTCGGGGCGTGGCGACAAGGATCTGGAGACCTATTTCCAGTATGAAAAAGATTTTATTTGAAAATTCAAACCGCTCTATTTGACAATTTTCCACAAACAACGCTAATCGCTGAAGCCGACCGCTCAAAAGTAACAATTATGCAATACAAATTTCAAGCCAACAGCAAAAAGATCATGGGCGACCTGCACACGCCCGTGAGCGTCTACCTGAAAGTAAGAGACACCTTCCCTCAGTCGGCCCTGCTGGAGAGCTCCGACTTTCATGCCAACGAGAACAGCATCTCCTACCTGGCGCTGAAACCCATCGCCCGGGTGGAGGTGAACCGGGGTGTTTGTCATTTTCTGTTTCCCGACGACAAGGAAGAAAAACAGGCACTGTCGGAAAGTTTCACCATCTCCGATGCGTTAAACCGTTTCATTGGCCGGTTCGAGGTTGCCGGCAGTGAGCTGGAACAGTGCGGACTGTTCGGGTACTCCACTTTCAACTGTGTAAAGTATACCGAGCACATTGCCATCCGCGAAAGCAGGGAGGAACGCAACGATGCCCCCGACTTGCTTTATATCCTTTATAAATACCTGCTGGTGTTCAATCACTTCACCGACGAGATCAGCCTGATTGAGCTGCAGGGTGAGGATGAGATAAGTGACCTGATGAAGGTGGAGTCGCTGATCAACCAGCGTAACTTTGCCACCTACAACTTTTTTACCGAAGGAGAGGAATACAGCACCATCACCGACGAACAGTTCAAAGAGCATGTGCGTGCGGGGGTGCAGCACTGCCTGCGGGGCGACGTGTTTCAGATTGTGCTCTCGCGGAGGTTTGTCCAACGTTTCACCGGCGATGACTTCAAGGTGTACCGTGCACTGCGCTCCATCAACCCCTCTCCCTATCTCTTTTATTTCGATTTCGGCGGATACCGTATTTTTGGTTCCTCGCCCGAGACGCACTGCAAGATAAACGGATCGCAGATCAGCATCGACCCCATTGCGGGGACAACCAAGCGGAGCGGTAACCATCAGGAAGACAGGAAGGCGGTGGAGTTTCTGCTGAACGACCCCAAGGAGAATGCTGAACATGTGATGCTGGTGGATCTGGCACGGAACGATCTGAGCCGCCATGCCCACGATGTGAAGGTCGATTTCTACAAGGAGCCGCAGTTCTATTCGCACGTGATCCACCTGGTCTCGCGCGTGAGCGGCACGCTCAATGAGGGTACCGACCCCATCCGTGCCTTCTTCGATACCTTCCCTGCCGGCACCCTCTCGGGAGCACCCAAGGTGCGGGCCATGCAGCTGATCTCGGAAATAGAATCGCACAACCGGGGAGCTTACGGCGGCTGCATTGGTTTCATCGGGCTGAACGGCAACATCAACCAGGCCATCACCATTCGCACGTTTGTCAGCCGCAACAACGAGCTGTGGTACCAGGCCGGGGCGGGCGTCGTTTCGCAAAGCGACGATGCCTACGAACTGCGCGAAGTGAACAGCAAGCTGGGAGCACTGAAGAAAGCCATCGACAAGGCGGCTACCCTCTATAATTCATAAACAAACAGAGATGAAAACGAATAAGATTCTTATTTTTGATAACTACGATTCGTTCACCTACAACCTGCTACACGCCGTAAAGTCGTTAGGATATAATGAGGTGGATGTGATTCGCAACGACAAGATCGATCTCTCCGCTGTGGCGCAATACGACAAGATCATCCTCTCACCGGGACCCGGTTTGCCGAAAGAGGCAGGCCTGCTGATGCCGTTGATCAGACAGTATGCAGAGACGAAAAGCATTTTGGGCGTTTGCCTCGGCCATCAGGCCCTTGGAGAGGTCTTCGGTGCGAAGCTGGAGAACATTCCGTTTGTCTTTCATGGGGTACAGACGCCGGTGGACATCATTGCGCATGATTATCTCTTTGATGGTATTCCGGATGAGATCCTGGTCGGACGGTATCACTCCTGGATTGTCTCCAAAGAAAATTTCCCCGCCGGATTGGAAATCACGGCAGTGGATAAGGCGGGCGATGTGATGGCGTTGAAACACAAGCAGTTTGATCTGCACGGCGTGCAGTTCCACCCCGAATCGATACTCACCCCGGAAGGTATTCGCATCATTCAAAACTTTCTGCAGCATGTATAAACATACAAACCGGATATTCCTATCGGATTTAAACGACAGCTTCTGCCCGAGAACCGGTCGGTTTTCAACGATCGTAACAGCAGCGTGGACACTTTAGTTTGTGAAAAAATTCAATAAAGGTCTTATGAAGGAAATACTCTATAAATTATTCGATTACCATTATCTCTCGCGGGAGGAAGCCAAAGAGGTACTCTTCGCCATTGTGAAGGGGGATATCCCCGATACGCAGGTGGCGTCGCTCATCACCTCCTTTCTGATGCGCAACATCTCGGTGGACGAGATCCTCGGTTTTCGCGATGCCCTGCTCGATATGCGGGTTGCGGTAAATCTCTCCGATTACGCTCCCCTCGATATCGTGGGTACGGGCGGTGACGGGAAAAATACATTCAATGTCTCCACTGCCGCCTGTTTTGTGGTGGCGGGTGCAGGATACAACGTGGTGAAACACGGGAACTACGGCGCCACCTCCATCAGTGGTGCCAGCAACGTGATTGAACAGCAGGGGGTGAAGTTCACCACCGACAACGATCAGTTTCGAAGAAGCCTCGACAGCTGCCACATTGCCTACCTGCATGCCCCGCTGTTCAGTCCCGCGTTAAAGGCTGTGGCCCCGGTAAGAAAGAGCCTGGGTGTACGCAACTTCTTCAATGTGCTGGGGCCGCTGGTGAATCCGGTTCAGCCGGAGTATCAGATGCTGGGGGTTTACAACCTGGCCATGTCGCGGTTGTACAGCTACATTTATCAGGAGGAGAACAAAAAGTTCTGTATCGTCCACAGCATGGACGGCTACGATGAAATCTCCCTCACCAGTCAGTTTAAGGTGGTATCAAACAAAGGCGAGCAGTTGTTTGTTCCGGAAGAACTAGGCTTCAAGCGGATCGGGCAGGAGGAACTCTCTGGCGGGAACACGCCGGTGGAGGCAGCCCGGATTTTCAGGAATGTGCTGCATGCCCAAGCTACCGAAGCGCAGATGAACGTGGTGCTAGCCAATGCGGCATTCGGCATCCAGACCGTCGAACAGGATAAGCCCATCGAAGAGTGTCTCGAGATTGCCCGGGATTCGCTATATGGTAAAAAGGCGTTGAAGGTATTGGAGAAGTTTATTGAAATCAATCAGTGAACAAGAATTTGGCAATCGCTTAAAACTAGAGTCCCGATTGGATAACATTTTACAAACAGAAGCTGAAAGCTGATTGCTGACTGCAAAATCCAAATAATTATGCAAGATATACTCAGTGAGATTGTGGCTCACAAAAAGAAAGAGGTGGCCCTGCAAAAAGAGCGGGTCCCCTTTACAGAGCTGGAAAAGCAGCTACCACAGACGGAACTCCCTTTCTGGTCCTTGAAGAAGGCATTGCAGCTTTCGCCGACGGGAATTATTGCCGAATTCAAACGTCGTTCACCCAGCAAGGGGTGGATCAATCAGTCGGCCCGTGCGGATGAGGTGACGCGGGCATACGAGGAGGCTGGTGCTGCGGCACTGTCGGTGCTCACGGATGAGACTTTCTTCGGAGGCTCGCTGGCCGATCTGCGAAAGGCGACGCAAGCGGTACACATTCCGGTAATGCGGAAAGAGTTTATCGTGGATGTCTATCAGCTTTTTGAAGCGAAGCTGGCCGGTGCGAGTGCGGTGCTGCTGATTGCAGCGGCAATCACGGCGCATGAGTGCAGGCAACTCACGGAGCTGGCCCATCAGCTGCAGCTGGAGGTGTTGCTGGAGTTGCACGATGAGCGGGAAACGGAATATATCACTCCCATCAACAAGCTTATCGGGGTAAACAACCGTAACCTGGGGAGTTTTGTGACCGACCTGCAGAAATCGTTCCGGATGGCTGAGCTGTTGCCCCGGGATGCAGTATGGGTCTCCGAGAGCGGAATCTCCGATCCAGTCGTCCTGAAAGAGTTGCGTCATGCGGGGTACAGAGGGTTCCTGATAGGCGAGAATTTTATGAAAACTGAGAATCCCGGGGAAAGTTTGAAAGCATTCATTGACCAGGTTCTTTTCTAACGCTGTGCGCAGTACGGACTACACACAGCGACCAACGGCGCAGCGGGATAACAGCGTAAGCTGACTTTCGGGAACGAAGAGAACAAACAACTTAGCAGAGTTTATATGATTATCAAGGTATGCGGCATGCGGGATGCGGTTAACATCAGAGCGCTGGAACAGCTCGATATCGACTGGATGGGATTTATTTTTTACCCCGGTTCACCCCGCTACGTGGGAAGGAGCTTGCGTTATATCCCTTCAAAAGTAAAGAAAATAGGCGTTTTTGTCGACCAGGATCCCCAGATCGTACGGGAGCGTGCAGCGCAAAATAGGCTGGATGCCATTCAACTTCATGGGAGTGAGCCGCCCTGGTATTGCATCAATCTGCGCGAAGAGAGGTACAAGGTCATCAAGTCATTCGGGATAGATGAAGATGGTTTCATACCCGCGGGGCAACTGGATGCCTACGAAGGGAAATGCGATTATTTCCTTTTCGACCGGAAAACAACACATCATGGCGGTTCGGGAAGGAAGTTCGACTGGAGCAGGTTGTCCGACTATCACGGAGACACACCTTTTCTGCTGAGTGGCGGTATCTCTCCTGAAGATGTGGAGGAAATTAAATCATTTGCTCATCCCCGGTTTGCGGGGATCGATATCAACAGCCGATTTGAGATTGGACCGGCGGTGAAGGATATTGAGCTGATTAAAACATTTATAAAAGAATTCCGTTAAGAGCGGTCAGTTATCAGCGATCGGCTTTTCGGAAGGTTGGAGTTATTACAAGAGCCAAGAGCCGAGAGTCAAGGAGCAAGAAATAAGAAACAAGAATATTATGAACAGAATCGACAAACTATTTAAGGAGAAGAAAAACAATGTACTATCGGTCTATTTTACTGCAGGCTATCCGGCACTTGATGACACCGTGAAAGTGATACAGGCACTGGAGAAGAGAGGGGTTGACATGCTTGAAATAGGTGTGCCGTTCAGTGACCCGATGGCCGACGGGCCGGTGATTCAGGCATCGGGTGCCGAGGCGCTGAAAAACGGGATGAGCCTGAAAGTACTTTTCGACCAGCTGGTTGACATCAGGCAGACTGCATCGATCCCTTTGGTGCTGATGAGCTACCTCAACCCCATCATTCAATTCGGTTTTGAGAATTACTGCCGTGAAGCGGCACGGTGTGGGGTCGATGGATTCATCATCCCCGACCTGCCCTTTGCCGAATACATGGAGTCATACAAGCCGGTGGCTGAAAAATACGGATTACATGTGATTATGCTGATTACGCCCGAAACATCGGAAGAGCGGATCAGAATGATCGACCAGCATACCTCCGGCTTTATCTATATGGTTTCATCCGCTTCGGTTACCGGAGCAAAGAATCGGTTTAGCGATGAAAATCTGGCCTATTTCCGTCGGGTGAACACCATGCAGCTGCGAAATCCTCGCCTGATCGGATTCGGAATATCCAACAGGGAGACATTCAATGCAGCCTGCCGTGAAGCTTCGGGAGCCATCATCGGCAGTAAATTTATCTCGCTGTTGGAAAGTGAGAAATCAATTGATGATGCGGCCACAAAGCTAATAATTGCGATTGATCCACAATGAAAGGAACTTGTCGTACACGTGATAAGCGCCACGCTCCAGCGTGACGAAATCCTTGTCGAGTAACCCCCTGATGGCAGACTGCACAGAACTGGATGAAGTGAGACTGTGTTCCTTGACAAACTCCGCAGAGGTAATCTCTCTGGCATTTCCCTCCTTGGCTATGGCTATCAGCAGTTCTTTCTGTCTTGCCGGGAGGCGGAACAGTGTCTCTGAATAACTGTAATCATATGAATTTACGTTTTTCTCAACAGCCTCCTCTACCATGCTCTTCGTCACTTTGCCCTCACCAGGAGTCATCGAGAAGAGGGTGTTCAATATTTTTTGCATATACCAGGTGATGCCTTCAAATTGTCTGTATACCGATTCCACCATCTCAGGAGAGATGTATTTGCCGTTTTCCTCAAAGTGGCCCAACGCAAATTGTGTGTATTCCTGCATGAAGATGGCTTCAAGATGCTGTATGGATACACTTTGATAGAATGGATGTGAAGCGCTTGTGAAGATCTTGTCCATAATATGACGCTGGCTGCCTGCGAAGATGAAACGTGCATTGTGGCACTGTTGTATGTGGGTCCGAAGCAGTGCCTCCACATTCTTTTCCCTGTAATGGTTAATCTGTTGAAATTCATCGATTGCGACCAGACAAGGTTTTCCCGCCTGGTTCAGATACTGGAAGATCTCATCCAGCGTGGTCTCCACGGACCTGATGTCGCCCAGTTTCACATTAAATGACGGTACACCCGTCACGTTGAATGAGACTCCGGCCTGCAATGATTTGACAATGGTCAGGAATATTTCTAATGCTTTTTGACCAAAAGGTTTCAGTCGCTCTACAATCTCCCTGCTTAACGTGAAAACAAAATCACGAATGGAGCCGGTCGGATAAATATCAATAAAGAATGTGTAGTATTTATCTGCTATTTCACGTTTTGTAAAGCAATGGGTGATGAGTCCCGTTTTTCCCATTCTGCGCGAAGAAATAAGTGCTACATTGTTGCCATTCGCGATATTTCCGATTAACTCTTTTGTCTCTTCTTTTCGATCACAGAAATAATGCGGCGATAAATAGCCACTGGTAATAAATGGGTTGGTAATCTTTTTCATACGACTAAAATATTTATTTTCAATGGTGTCATATGGAACTCGCTTTAGTCATGATCTTGTGTGATAATGATTTTGATAAAGTCGATTACTTCGTAATTCATGCTCGTTTCATACGATTTTTTATTTGTTCATTCAGGTGTATCGAGCTCGTAAATAATCATCTCCTTGGCCGAAATGATTTTGACTACGTCGATTGCAAAGCAATTCATGCCCGTTTCATAATTTTAAACTCAATCGGGTACCATTACGTAAAGATAATTATTATAAAGCAATAATTGTAAGATAATAATGAAAAATGTAATTTCCGGAATAAAAATGAATAAATTGGTTCACAGATATTACCTTTGCAAATCGTTTGTGGTGGAACCCTAAAAACAGACGACCTGTTCCATGCTTCTTCAAACACACATTGGTGAAATAGCCTCTTTGCTGACGGCTGTTTGCTGGACACTGAGTGCCATCTTCTTTGAGAAAGCCGGACGGCGGGTGGGATCGCTGTCGGTGAATATCATCCGTATATTTCTGGGAGTTATCTTCCTGGGACTTACCACGCTTGCTACGCGTGGCATGTTTTTCCCGATAGATGCCACACCCTATAACTGGTTCTGGTTGGGTATATCGGGTATCGTTGGCTTTTTCCTGGGGGACCTGTTTTTATTCAGGTCTTATCTCCTCATCGGATCCCGTACTTCCCAGTTGGTCATGAGCCTCGCCCCCATGATCACTGCCGTCATCGGCTGGTTTTTTCTGCAGGAGATCCTGTCGCCCAAGAGCATACTGGGTATCGTGGTAAGTGTGGCGGGCATCATGATTGTGGTGGCTGGAAAAAGATTAAAACTGAATGTGCCGCTACGGGGATTTCTCTATGCATTGGGTGGTGCCCTCGGACAGGCGGTTGGCCTTATTCTCAGTAAAAAGGGGATGGGCGATTACGATGCAGTGGCGGCCACGCAGATACGAGCCATCTTCGGGTTTGTTGCTTTTGCCCTGCTGGTCACCTTTATGCGCAGGTGGAAGCGGGTCTTCCTGGCTGCCGGCGACAAGGAAGGGATGAAGGGGATTACCGTGGGTGCTGTATTCGGCCCTTTCGTCGGTGTAGCCTTGTCGCTCTTCGCCGTGCAGCATACCGAGACAGGCATCGCCTCGGCCCTGATGGCACTGACGCCCATCTTCATTATCATACCCTCTGCCATCATGTTTAAAGAAAAGATCACCGCCCGTCAGGTGATGGGGGCGGTAATCAGTATTGCCGGAGCTTCAATCTTCTTTTTATAAGTCGTTTCCCCAAGTGTTGGCATCTTTTTGCCATGGCTGTTCGTATCTGCAACCGGTTATCTCCTGGGTACCCTGTTACCACCTCCTGAAAATGGGGGCAGATGAATATGCGCCGTCGCGGTAGATACTGCCCCTACAACGCCGATGCCGTTGTGCACGTTGCCGTAGGTCATCTCCGGCTCGGAGATCTGTCTGAACGACTCTTCGTCGCTGTGTGGGTCATATCTTCCTTTTCGGTAATAGGGGTACAATTCAGGAGAAATAAGCGTGAACTGCACTTCGAGAGGCGGATTGAGCACTTCCGTTTTTACCGGTATGTAGACGGGATACCCCCATTCCGTTGTCTCCCCGGTCTTCTCGTAGGTAGTGAGGATCGGATAATAGTCGGTAATCGAGAAATCGAGCGTGTAGCTGTTGTTTCGGAACAGCTTGTCTGAAAATATTGCCGAGTCGAAATATTTTACTCCTTCGTAGGATGGACCCTCCGTTAAGAGATCCTCGAGGAGGCTACTTCGGTAGCTCTCCTTAAAAATGGGATCATCATTTGTATACAAACCGAGAAAGTATCCGTTCATATCCGGGTGGTCTGGTATCCGGTCGTTGCAGCTTCGCAGTCTTAACATGAAATATTGAGACAGCTTGGAAGGTGGAGTGGTGATTGACGCCCTTATGCGCAGATTGCGGTATAGTTCCTCTGCATGGATGCTGTCAGGGTAGAGGGTGCCTACTCCATAACCGGGATAATATTCGTTGTTGATCTCCTCCATGATTCTTTGTGCCGTGAAGAAGGTGGCTGTGTCGATCCGGTTGATCTGTGGCGGCAACGGTATGGTGGTTTCCGCCCAGGCGGTATTGAACCCTTCTGCTGAGGCCTCGATACGGATCCGGTCTCCTGTCTTGGGACGCACGGTTGAACGGAAAAGGGTCATCAATGCGGTATACTGAAACCCGAGACGGTCATGGTTTGTATTGCTCTCGGTGCCGATCTTCACCATTTTCTCCCGTTCTTCGCCGTTGATGTACAATGTGAGGGTAGCATTACCCAGGCGACTCTTTTCGGTAAACGTGTCGGTATAGAGAAAACTTTTGCTGACCCTTATCTCGATGAGTGAATCGGGAGAGATGATACCGTTCATCACAATCCTGGGCTTGTAGCCATCCATATCCAGTCTGATCTCTTTCTCACAGGCGGCAAAAAGGAGCGGCAAAGTCATCAGCAGTATTGTTTGCAGTATGTATTGTGGACGCTTCATTTTTTTAGAATTTATAAGTATAGGAGAAGGAGGGAATGATGGGGAAGAGACAGTAACTCTGGTATGCCGGAATACTCTTTTGCGGATATCCGTCTACCGTGTCCGGATTGGGAGCGAATTTCTCTGAAGGTAGTATCAGAAAGGAGTTGTGGTGGGCATAGGTGTTATAGATGCTGATATTCCAGATACCCGTCCTGCCGCTCTTCTTGTGGCGGTAGTAATTGAAACTTAAGTCGAGTCGTTGATAGTTGGGCATCTTGTAATTGTTCCGTCGCTCAATATAAGGCTCCTTCACGCCATGCATGTTGATATACTCCTCCTCCGGCAGGGTAGTCCAGTTACCTGTGGCATAGATCCAGGAAAGATTAAGATCGAATTTGCGGTTGAACTTGTGCATGAAAACGGCATTGATCTTGTGCCGGTTGTCCTGTTTCGCCGGATAGCTCTTTCCCTGATTGATCTCTCCCCCGGGGAACCGCCGGTCAGCCCATGAGAGCGTGTATCCGATCCATCCCGAACTGTTGCCGATGTTCTTTTTTGCCATCAGCTCCACGCCGTATGATGTGCCAATTCCCTGTGCAACACGATCCTCCCATCTGCTATTGCCTGTAAGGATGCTGGCCCCGTCTTTATACTCCACCTGGTTGGACGATTTCTTGTAGTAGGTCTCTGCCGACAGATCAAAACCATGATATCTGCCATAGAGCCCCGCCGAGAACTGATAGGAGGAGAGTGGCTTCACATTTTTGGTGATCGGCACCCATAAATCGTTGGGAGAATTGAGGTAGCTGCTCTGCAACAGGTGCACGTACTGACTCATCCTGCCGTAGGAGGCTTTCATCGAGAGATCGTCCCACAGGAGATAGCGTGCCGAGAGACGGGGTTGTGCGCTCAGGTAGGATTTTCCCTGCACGAAGAAGCCGGAGAGATGCATGCCGGCGTTCACCTTCAGTCGCTTGCCGAAGGCCATTTCGTCTTCGGCGTAGAGAGAGAGCTCTTTCACCCTGATTCGTTCATCGGCATAGGTGATGGTGTCGTTTTTTTTTCTTTCCCCATCAGTCTCTCTCCTGTAGATTCGACTCTCCTCGGGGCGGAAGTTGTGTTGCAGGAGGGCTGTGCCAAAGCGGATCAGGTGATTGTTGTCGTATGCATAATCAAAATCGAGGCGGTAACCCAAGTCTTCGATGCCCGACCGGTATACAGGATTAAAAAATTGGGAGGTTTTCACGAGCTCTTTTGTATCCGTCACAGGATTGGTAGTTGTATAAAAATCCTCGTTTTCCGAATAAAGCGAAATATCAGAACTGAAGCGGTTATATATCAGTGTGGCACTGGAGAACAGCTTGCTGTTCACAGCATAAGCCCAATTCAGCGATACCATACCCGTTCCCCAGCCGATATCCATGTTTGCCGTTTCGGTGCTGTGGTTGGTAACCGGATAGGCTTCGGCTTCTCCCGTTGTTCCGTCATACTGGTTCGTACTTCCGTATCTTGATTCGTTGTTGAAGAACAGTTTGTCTTTGCCGTTGTACAAGCTCAGATAGAGACGGCTCTTGTCTGAAAACTTGTGATTTATCTTCGCGTTGAAATCATAAAAATAATAGGCAAAGTCAATTTTATCGTGGTTTTCCGGATCGTCTTTTTTGTTTTGCCGGTTCATGAAGTAGAGTGCCGGCCGCACAAGTAGGTCGAGATAGGTACGGCGGAGCGAGACAGAGAATGATGTTTTATCCTTGACTATGGGTCCCTGCAGGTTCAGGCGAGAGGAGATGAGCCCGATGGAAGCGGTTCCGGACATCTGTTTCATATCTCCGTCGTTCATCCGCAAATCAACTACAGATGAGAGCCGCCCGCCATACCGCGCCGGAAAGCTACCCTTGTAAAAATCCATCGTTTTCACCGCCTCGGGATTGAAGGTGGAAAACAGCCCCAGCAGATGGTGCACATGGTAGAGCGGATTTCCATCCACAAGGTAGAGGTTTTCATCGGCATTGCCGCCACGTACATATAACCCTGCCATGGCATCGCTACCCACTGCCACACCGGGCAGTTGCTGCAGGACCTTAATCACGTCGTGTTCACCCATTAATGCCGGAACAGCATTCAGTGTTCCGGCATTAAAACTGATCTTCCCTGTTTCTGCATGTTGTATCGGGTTTCGCAAGTCCCCCTCCACCACGACCTCCTTCAGTGACGAAGAGGGACGCAGATAAAAATGGATCACGGTGTCCTGTGTTACGATAAAAGGATGGTGTTCGGTGGCATATCCCACATAGCTGGGGCGGAGGGTTAAACTCCCTGGTGGAAGGGTGAGGCTGTAAAACCCGAAATTGTTGCTGACGGCACCCTGCCCGGAAACAAGATCAATGATGTTGGCGGATATAAGGGTCTCATGTGATTCACGGTCATGGATAAAACCGCTGATGGTGATTTCTTTCTGCCGTTTTTTCAGGATGATGAACTTATCACGAATGATAAACTGTATATCGGTCTTATCAAATAAAGCTGCCAGCACGTTCTCAATGGTTTCATCCTCTACTCGTATCGATATGGGTGGAAGTTTTTTCAGCAAATCAGGATTGTATGAAAAGCGATAATCGGTTTGGGATTCAATCTGTCTGATCAGTTCGGTGATCGATTTCCGTTCTGCGCGGATGGTGATTTTTTGCTGTTCGGATGCTCCCGTGTGGAGGCAAATGAACAGCAGAAAAAAGAGGATGTAGCGTTCCATTAAAAAAGAATAAAGTTAATTCACGATTTGTATATGGGAATCTAACGTTATATTTATGATGTTCAGGATCTCAATGATGCTTTTCCCTGAAAAAGTACTGGTCAGACGCAACGGCAACTCTTCTTCAGGTGCTTTCATTTGTACGTTGTAGTATTGTGATAACAGCATGAGCAACTGTTCGAGGGTGGCGTTATTGATTGAGAGCTCATTTCGCTCGGCGCTATAGAAGATGGATGTGTCGTCGGAGAATACGTTGATCTCTTTTCCTTTCTCCCGGTAGTGTACACGCATACCTTTTGTACAAAGAATCTGTACAGCGGGTGACTCGGGTGTGAAGAGGACTTTCCCCGAAATAACCGATAGTTCCGTTCCTTCATCGTTCTCCGACACATTGAACACTGTCCCTAACACCGTGATCTTGGCTGTGGGTGTAAAAACGATAAATGGCATGGTCTCATCGTGCGTCACACTGAAACGAATATTGCCGTGCATGGAGACATGACGGTAACGATTCCCGAAGTGACGGTCGTAGGTCAGCTCTGCCCCTTCCTGCATCACTACTTCGGTGTGATCGGGCAGACTGAATATGGTGTTGTCGGATTCAGCCAGAAGCTGACTCGGGCGGTTTACCGATATCCAGATACCGATTCCGGTGACTATCAGTAACAGGGCAACAGCTGCCACGCGTGTCACAAGTGAGAGATATTGCACCCTCCTGAATTCCTGAAGTGAATGTGTCAGCCTTTTCCACCCTTTTGCAGTATCGAACACCCCTTGACGGTAGTGCTGTGCCACAAAGCGGATAGATTCATCGATGTCGTTTCTGTTCTGTTGCATATATCAGTTTCAAACGCTTTCTATACATGAGACGCAAAAAAAATAAAATCTCTCACACGATCGCGAAGAATTTTCAATTATTCTTCCCTATGCGGCTTATCGGTTGAAAAAACAGGGGAGTAACTCGAGCAGCTTGTCTGTTTTTATTCAGGGCAATTGTTCAGGCAAAGAAGAAAAGATAGGCATTGAAATCTTTGGTGCGCAGCGATTGCATGGCACGGAAGACATGGTTTTCAATGGTCTTTACGGTTAGCCCGGTTTGTTCTGAAATATCCCTGTAGCTTAACCCATCTCGCTTTGCCATTAGGAAGATTTGGCGACGGCGTTCCGGAAGCTCGTCAATCATCTTCCAGATGCGGGCTTCCATCTCGCTGCGTTCTTCCTGCTCATCCTCCGGCAGCAGTTGATCGTGTGCAACTGTTTCCAGCGGCGTGGTGGGCTTTGCATCGCGAATGCGGGTCAGACAATTGTTCCGAACAGCTTTATAGAGATACGATTTTATCGATTGTATCGTTTCAAGTTGGTCTCTTTTATCCCACATTTTCATGAAGATCTCCTGTACAACGTCCTCGGCTTCCTCGACATTACCCATGAAATGTAGAGCGTGCAGACAAAGCGGACGATAGTGGGTGTGGAAATATTTGGAAAACTGTTTCTCTGAAAACTGCATCGACAATCAGTGTTTGTAGAGATTACAAAAATAATAAAAATAGGGGATTGTGAATAAAGAAAATTGCAAAAAGGGATATGACAATCACCGCCCGCCAGGTGATCGGGGCGGTGATCAGTATCGCCGGAGCAACTATTTCTTTAGTAAGTTTCTTTATTATACTACGACGGTTCTTTTCTCCCTACTGCTTTGGAATGCGAGTTCAATGATATACATTACATTGCGGGCTTCCTCCGGCTTCACAGCGATTTCACTTTTACCCAATATGGCATCACGCAGGTTGATAAAATAGTCGCGGTAATCGCCCGGCTCACTCTCCAGTTTTCCCTGTATCTTCACTCCCTTGTATTCGGCGTTGATCGTTCCCCAGATGTTTTCCGGCTCACGTCCCCAATCCTTTCCTTGTGGAATGACACCGCTGTCGAGAGTCGCTTCCTGCACGTCGAGTCCATATTTCACGTAGGAACCTTGTGTCCCATGGAGCATAAAGGTGGGTCCCGGAATGCGGCAGATCATGCCCGATTTCAGTGTGGCGGTAAAGGTGGTGTAGTGGAGCCGTACATCGAAATGGTCGTCGGCTTTCGCCCATGCACGCTGGGAGTTGATTTCGGCCGTGACGGCGTCGGGCATGCCAAAGAACCACAACGCCTGGTCGATAAGGTGGGAACCCAGATCGTAGAAAATACCCGATCCCGGGAGGGGTTGTTCGCGCCAGGCTCCATTGGGACGAGGATCGGTACGATACCGGTCGAAGTGAGATTCGTAGTCCACAATTTCACCCAGTAGTCCACTGTTGAGTAGCTTTTTGACTGTTCGCGTGTCACTGGTAAAACGTCGGTTATGATAGACGGTCAGGATCTTATTTTGTCTGTGGGCGATCTCAATCAGTTCGTCAGCTTCCATCACGTTTACGGTGAAAGGCTTTTCCACCACCACATGTTTACCTGCCAGAAGTGCTTCCCGGGCCCATCGGAAATGATCGGTATTGGGAGAGGTGACAATGACGAGATCGATTTCAGGGTCATCAATGATACTCTTTCCGTCGGGTACGACTGCCGTCACGGGATAACGCTCTTCGATAAGTGCGATGCTTTCGGGTTTGGAGGTGCTGATCTTGGTCAGTTCATATCCCTCCACCACATCAATAAAGGGGGCATGAAAAACACGGCCGGAAAGTCCGTAACCGATAATGCCCGTGCGAATGTTGGTCGACATAGGTTATTTTTTGAGTTATAGAATGTATGTTTCCAAAGATAGGTAAATTTTGTGAAACAGATGAAGAGATGAGCGGAAAACACTGTTATCGTTTGGTAAGAAATTTTGCCAGCTGATGGGTAGCCAGCGCGCGATGGCTTATCTGATTCTTCACGTCGTTACCCAACTCTGCGAATGTTTGATCCTTTCCTTCGGGTATAAAAACCGGATCATACCCAAACCCGGCTTCTCCTCTTCTCTCTTCGATGATCTTTCCGTTAACCACCCCTTCAAAGAAGTGCTTTTCATTGCCCAGCAGCAGTGCTATTACCGTACGGAAGCGGGCATTACGGTTCTCTACTCCCCTCAGTGCATGGAGCAGCTTCTGCATATTGTCTGCCGGGTTGCATGCTTCGCCGGCATAGCGTGATGAATAGACTCCCGGGGCACCGCCGAGTGCTTCCACTTCCAGGCCTGTGTCATCGGCGAAACAATCATAGCCATATTTTTCTTTCACATAGTGTGCCTTAAGAAGCGCATTCTCCTCAAGCGTAGTACCTGTTTCCTCAATCTCATCGGTACAATGGATATCGTCGAGGCTGAGGATTTGTAACAATCCGTTTGTTATTTTCCGGATCTCATCGAGCTTGTGTCTGTTGTTGGTCGCAAATACTATTTTATTCATTGTCGTTGTTGCTCGCGCATTTGTTGTTCTCTCTGTTGTTCTCTCTGTCTAATGGTTGCTTCTCTTTTGCGTTGCCGCTCCCGGAGCTCCCTTTCACGTTGGCGGATCTTCTCCTTTCTTTCCTTTTCCCGTTCTTTCAACAGTTTTTCCCTGCTTTTGTTTGTGACTGCTTTCTGATTTTGTCGTAATGCCTCGGCCGCTTTTTGTTCAAGCTGCTTCTTCAGCTCCTCCATCGTTTTTGTTCTGTGGGTTGATGATGATTGCGCGGGAAAGGGAGTGGCTGTTTCGGGATAAGATGAAGGCCTTGGTATGGACTCGGTTGCCGGTTCCCTGACTGAAGAGCGTTTCAGATAGGCCCGATAATAATCCTGAAATAAATATGCCTGTTCCGGATTGGTCATCAGGGTGGAATCGCTGTTCAGTCCATCTGCAGGCAAGTCGGGTTTTATAATGGAAGAATTTTTTTCAGTCGGGTCCGGTATTTCGGTCGTGACCGGCCTTTCTTGCAGCGCCAATTGTGCCAGGGTGGCATTTCTGCTGAATTCGGCCGGTGTCCTAAGTCCTTTCACATCCTCAAAAGCCCGGTACGCCGCTGCCTTTTCGCCGTTAAGAGCATAGATTTGTCCAAGCAAAAACTGAAGACGCTTTTTTTGTCTGAAATTTCTCTCCCTGTCAATGGTTTTCTTCAGCCAGGGGATGGCGGCAGCATACTCTTTCCTGTGAATGAGCCAGGCAGTATATGCCTCCAAGTACAGATCGTGCAGATGGGGCGGGAGAGTCTTACTTTGCAGCATATAGATGATGTTCTCGGCATCATAGGTTCGGTTTGTCTCCGTATAGATCCGCAGCAGCCAAATCTCGGTCTCGGTGATCAGGTCTTTTTCCTGCTTGAACAGGCGCTGAATTTGCATAAATGTTTCCAGTGCATCTTCGTAATCCCTATTTTGCAGATGAACTTTACCCAGCAGCATCCAGACGTTGTGGATGAACGGATTAAATTCTTCCTGCTGCAGCCATTGCCTCAATGCCTGTGTCTGCGGTTGAGAAGGGTTACGTCGTGGCTTTGCGGTAATGGAATGTGTCTGGATGGCCTTCAACAGTTTGTCTGCTACCGGGTCGAACGGGCCGCCGTGTGTTTTCTCCTCCTGCACGGGCACAGAAGGATAAAAGGGGAGTAAGGTCGTATGGTTTTCAGGGAAGTTATCCGGCTGATTTTCCAGAATCTCATTATAAGCCTCTGATGCATTAAAATAGATATTGTAACGGGTGGTCAGTTCGTGGTAGGCGCGTGTGCCCGGGGTGTTCTTTTTGGTAGAACAACCCATGCCAAGAATCATTCCGGAGAGAATGATTACGCAATATGCCGTATTTATTTTTATCGTCACCACAATCCTTTTTAAAGAGTAACGGGTTCCTTTTGTTAACGACAGAAACAGGGTTTTATTTTGCCAATTGCGTCTTTTTGGCTTTTATTCCGATGGCTTTCACTGCTTTGGCAAGGAAAAAAATGACGATGAGTACGAAGATGATGAACGCACCCGACGGCACATTCAGATAGTATGACAGAATGAGTCCGGTCACACAGCCCATGAAGCTGAAAACAACGGAAAGAAAAATGATTTTAGAGTAGTTCACTGTAAAAAGGTTGGCGGTCATCTGCGGGACAGTGATTAGCGACATGAGCAGGACAATGCCAACCAGGCGGATGTTCAGCACAATGGTGACAGCCACGAACAACATCATGGTATATTCAATAAACTGGGTTGGAATACGCCGGGTTTGTGCGAACTCGGTGTCGAACGATACGGAGACGATGGCATGATAAAAAAGTGCAAAAAACAGCACCAATGCAAACGACAAGACAACCAGAGCCATAATGTCGGCTGGTGTGATCGTGAGGATATTTCCAAACAGATATTCCGACAAGTTGGGGGCATATCCCGGTGAGAGGAAGGTAAGTACAATACCCAGGGCCATGCCGAGCGACCAGAAAACGGCGATGGCGGAATCTTCCCGCACGTTCTGCCTGCGGGAAAGCCATTGGATGCCAAAGGCGGAAAGTATGGAGAAAGCCATGGCAGACAGGATGGGATGGAGAGAGAAATAAAAACCTATGCCCAATCCCCCGAAGGAAGCATGTGTAATGCCTCCGCTGATAAATACCAACCTGCGTGAAACAACGTATGTTCCAATGATGCCGCAGGCGATGCTCGCGAAGAGGCTTCCCAACAGGGCATTCCGGAAAAAGGCATACTGAAGTAGTTCGGGGATATTCATCTGTCCGGGGTCAGGCGTGCATCTTATGCTCTCTCAGTTCATTTACAAACATCAGCACTTCATCTTTCATCTGATCGGGAAGAGAGATTTCCCGCATTTGCAGGCTTCGTACCCAGCGCGGTTTTTCCTCATCGAGGACGGAGTAAAATACTTCTCTGAATTCATCCACTTCAGTATTCTTATATTGACCCGAATCGCGACGGACAAACTTGTCGAGTTCCTCGTCGTCGAAGTACTCCGGTTTCTCTACAAAAGCAGCAATGAGGCTGTCTTTTTCACACACCTCGTGTGCACCACAGCAACCCCCTTCGCCCAGATCGATGGAGGGAGGGGGCATCACACGGGTTTGTGTATTTCCTCTTTTTCGCTGGATAAGATTGGTGATGGTCAGGGCCAGCACAAAAAAGAGAATGATACCGATAAATAATACAATGGGTTGCATAATCAGTTTCCTTTCTTCTATTCTTCTATAATAAACCCCGCGTCTCTCAAATCATCCCAGAAGCGGGGGTATGATTTGGTTACAACATGCGGGTCGTTGATAATCAGTGAACGGAATGTGATAGCTCCTGGTGTGAAGGACATGGCCATACGATGATCATCGTATGTATTTATTGCAGGTTCCTTCTCCGGGAAACAACGCTCTCCATCCCATTCTAGCATGCCGTTCTCTCTTTCCCTGAGCACAAAGCCCAGCTTTTTTAATTCATCGATCAGGGCCTGTACCCGGTTTGTCTCCTTGATCTTCAGGCTCTGTACGCCCGAGAAAAGAAACGGTACACCCATAAAACAACAGGTAGCCGCAAATGTTTGTGCCAGGTCAGGTTCATTGACAAAATCGTGAAAGAATTTTTTGGCTTTTTTCTTTGTATGACGAATGATTACTCCCTCTTCTATATATTCCGTGGTGACTCCCAGGTCGTTGAACAGGTTAGCGACATTGGCATCGCCCTGCAGGCTTTTTTTACGTAATCCCTGCAGTCTGATTTCAGCACCGGGCATCAATGCAGCCAATTCGTACCAATAGGAGGCTGCGGACCAGTCGGTCTCCACTTCCAATTCAATGGCCTGATACTGCTGCGGCTTCACAAGAATATCGTTGCCGGCCCACTTGGCTGTAACCCCGCACTGTGCCATCATTGCCATGGTCAGGTCGATATAGGGTTTGGAAACAATCTTTTTTTCGATGTGCATGATCAGTCCGTTCTCCATGAGCGGTGCAATCATCAGCAAGGCAGATATGAATTGCGAACTGATATTGCCGGAGAGATACACTTCTCCTCCCTTAAGTTTTCGTCCTTTGATTCGTAAGGGAGGGAAACCTTCCTTTTCGAGATATTCAATCTCGGCGCCCAGTGCAGTGAGTGTTTCCACCAGCGGATGGATGGGACGTTCATGCATTCTTTTGGACCCTTTGATGATCCACTCTCCTTCCATGCCTGCCAGGAAGGCAGTGAGAAAGCGCATGGCCGTACCCGCACCTTTTACGTCGAACATGTTGGAATCTGAATTGAAAGCATCAATGATGACCCTGGTATCTTCACAGTCGGAAAGATTCCGGATAGGGTAGTGGCTTAGGCTGAGGGCGTTGAGTATAAGCGCCCTGTTGCTCATGCTTTTTGATGAAGGAAGTTGCACAGTGGCACGAATCGTATCGGGAGGATAAATTTTATATTGCTTTGGCATCTCTGTGGAGCTTTTGGTACAAAAATAATCATTTTAAAGCGAAGACAGGCAGTTTCTTTTCTGTTTTAGGTTGTTTAAAATCCTTTAATTAATTTTCCGTCTCTTTCCGGTGATTTTCACTACTTAGTCTTGTCGGCAACTGTAACGTGCCGGTATGTTGTCAGCCTGTTAGACCATAGATAAATATGGCGAGGATGGCAGGAGGTACTATATAACGCAAGAGGAAGATATAGGTTTTCAGAAAACCGATAGCTGGCTTCAGTGTTCCCTGGTTGGTCAGTTGTGCATATACCAGCTTTTTGTCCAGATACCATCCCACAAAAAGGCTAATGAAGAAACCGCCGACGGGAAGCATGAACTTGGCAGAGCTGATGTCGAGTAAATTGAAAAAAGAAACCGAGAATGAGGAGATCATTCCCAGGATGATGACACCCACGGTGACAATAAGGGTACTCATTTTTCGGGAGAGGCGGTACTCTTCATGCAAATACAGAGTGACTACTTCCATCAATGAGATGGTGGATGTAATTGCCGCGAGTGTCAGCAGACAGAAAAACATGGCTGCCCATAACATGGAGGCCGGCATCTGATTAAATAACCCGGGAAGGGTGATGAAAAGCAGACCGGGTCCGCCGGCTACCAACTCATCGACAATGGTTTCGGGGTTGGTTGTCAATGCAAAGGCGGTTGGAAAGATGATCATTCCGGCGAGTATGGCTACCAGCGTATCGAGAATGGCTACCTGCATCGCAGTTTTTGTGAGGTTGATGCGATTATTGAAGTAGGAGCCGTAAGTAATCATACAGCCCATACCGATGGAGAGGGAGAAGAAGGCTTGACCCATTGCATCGAGAAAGACAGTAGGCTTCACCTGTTCCAGGCTGGGCATAAAGAGGAAAGAGAGGCCGCCGGAAGCACCTTCCAGCGTGATAGCCCGCAGAGCAAGAATGATAAGTAACAGAAAGAGTATCGGCATCAGGATCTTCGATGATTGTTCGATTCCCCTTTTCACGCCCGAGAGGATGAAGAATGATGTCAGGAGGGTGAAGAGAACCATCCATGAAATTTGTCGCAATGGGTTGCTTAGCAACGAAGCGAAGTTTGCTGAAAAATCATTTACAGCATACAGGTTTCCTGTGACAGATTGCATCAGATAGTCCAGGGTCCATCCGCAAACTACCATGTAGAATCCCATGATAATGAAACCGGTAAGTACGCCCAGCCTGCCCACCCATTTCCAGGGCGTACCGGGTGCCAGTTTGTGAAAAGCCCCTGCTGTGTTGGCCTGGGACGACCTTCCCACAATAAACTCGCTAACCATCAGCGGTATACCAAAAAATAGAATGCATCCAATATAAACCAGGATAAAGATTGCCCCTCCCCCATCGGCTGTCTGACTGGGGAAGCGCCATATATTACCCAAGCCGACGGCAGATCCTGCCGCCGCAGCGATTACCCCTATTTTGGAGGCAAATGTTATCCTTTTTCCGTTCATATGTTTATTCTTTTATCTCACAAAGACCCACTCATTGTCTTTAGACAGGGCAGGATAGAAGAAGTACTCTTCGTAGTGGAACCCCTTTACATCCTCCGCATGGGTGATTCTGTTTTTGATGATATAACGGGCCATCAGTCCCCTGGCTTTTTTGGTGTGGACGATAATTTGTTTGAACGAATCATTCTCATGTTGTAAAAACCGGATATCGATAATGCGTAAACCTGCAGGAAGTGCGTTTTTCCGTATCACCTTTGCATACTCACCCGAAGTGACGTTGATGATTGTTTTTTCTTCCCTCTTGAACCGGTCTGCGAGATATCTGTTTACTTTCTCCTGCCAGAATTCGTAGAGGTTGCGATAGCCTGAGGATACAACCGGTCTTTGCATCTCCAGACGATAGGGCCTGATAAGGTCAAAAGGGCGTAAAATGCCATAGAGACCCGAAAGGATATTGAGGTGATGTTGTGCAAAAGCAATATCATCATCCAAAAAATCATGCGCATTCAATCCTGCGTAGGCAATACCGTTATAAGCCAATGCTGCAGCACGCTGAGGCGTAGTTCGGAAGTAAAAGGTCTGAAACTGCTCATAAACCTCACGTGCCATTTTGGGGTTGATTTTCATGATTGTTCCAATCTCTTTCTCCGACAGCTGCTGACAAACGGCAATCAGTTCCTTCGTTTTATCCGGAAAAAGCGGCTCTGTGGTCTTGCACTTGTCTCTTTTGTCCGGAAAAGAAATCAGTTTTGCTGGCGACATCAATACTTGCATGGTCACAGCCTCCATTCCACACCTTCTTTGGTGTCTTTCAGGGTAATGCCGGCCTCCTTCAGGGCATCCCTGATCTTGTCCGAGGTAGCCCAATCCCTGTTGTTTCGGGCCGACTGACGGATGTCGATAATCAGCCGCATCAGTCCCTCTATTACCTCGCTTCCGGCCGTTTGTCTTGTCTCATCTACCAGCCCCAGCACCTCAAAGATGAAGGTATGCATGATCTTTTTCAAAGTGCCCAGATCTGCTGCAGTGAGTGTTTCTTTTTTGTCGAGCGCAGAATTGATGATGCGCACTCCCTCAAAAAGATGGGCAATGAGCATGGGACTGTTAAAGTCGTCATTCATTGCCGCATAACAGCGTTGCTCCAGCTCGTTGATGTTCACCGAAGAGGAGTCTGAAGTTGTAATTTTTTCCAAAGCAGAGAGGCTTTCCATCAATTTCTTATAACCTTTCTCAGCAGCCTGCAGCGCATCGTTTGAGAAGTCGAGCGTACTCCGGTAATGTGACTGGGCCATGAAGAAACGAACCGTCATGGGAGTGTAGCCCCGTTCCAGCAGGGGATGATTACCGGTAAAAAGCTCTTTGGGGAGGAAGCCGTTGCCGGCACTTTTCGACATGCGTGCCCCGTTTACAGTGAGCATGTTGGTGTGCACCCAGTATTTTACGGGTGCGGTGTGATTGCATGCCTGCGACTGGGCGATCTCGTTGGTATGGTGTGTAGCCTGCAGGTCCATGCCTCCGCCATGAATATCGAAGGTTGTTCCCAGATACTTGGTACTCATGGCCGAGCACTCGATGTGCCATCCCGGGAAACCCCACCCCCAGGGTGAAGGCCATTGCATCAGCGTCTCAGACTTTGCTTTGATCCAGAGGGCAAAGTCGAGGCGTCCTCTTTTTTCATCCTGGCCGTCCAGTTCACGTGTTCCTTCCATCATATCTTCCAGTTTCCTGTTGGTCAGCGTGCCGTAGTCATGCTCCCTGCTGTATTTTTCTACATCGAAGTAGACACTACCGCTTACCTCATAGGCATATCCCGCATCGAGTATCTTTTTAATCATTTCGATCTGCTCCAGGATGTGGCCGGTGGCAGTGGGTTCAATGCTGGGAGGAAGGGTATTAAAAAGTGCCAGTACTTCATGAAAGCCGAGGGTATATTTTTGCACGATCTCCATCGGCTCGAGCTGCTCCAGTTTGGCTTTTTTCGCAAACTTGTCCTCACCTTCATCACGGTCCCCCTCCAGGTGCCCCGCATCGGTTATATTCCGCACATAACGCACCTTGTAGCCGAGATGAAGCAGATAACGGTAGATCAAATCAAAAGAGATGAATGTGCGGCAATTGCCTAAATGGATATCACTATAGACAGTGGGTCCGCATACATACATGCCAACGAGGGGTGGGTGGAGCGGTTCAAAAGCTTCTTTCTTCCGATTTAGGGTGTTGTAAATAACCAAATTGTTTGCCTTATCTGTGTTCATATTGGGGCTGGTAATTTTAAAAAGGCAAAAATACAAATTTATGCGTTAAGATTGGCAATCCGAATGAAAAAGAGCAGAAAGTCAAAAGCGTTTGATGGAGGTTTGCCAATATTTTGATACTTTTGTCGTTTCTTTAAACAAACTAACCATTATATGTATTTTATGACACGTAAAATTTCAGTTGCACTTCTGCTCTTCTGTGTGTTTGGAGCTGTCCATGCACAAAATTTACAGTTGCATTTTGATCCGCGTCATTCTTTATATGGCGATGATGTATCACCTTCGAATTATCTGACCGCAACCTTTGAGATGTTTAAGGCAGACCGCTGGGGAAGTACATTCATGTTTGCGGACTTCGATTTCAATCACGACAAAAAAAATCCCGGACTTGTTTATGCCGAGATCGCCCGTGAATTTAAACTTGGCGATTTTCCACTTTTTCCCCATATCGAATATAACGGTGGACTGGGATTAAGAAGAGGGTCCGATGCTGGTTTCTCCATTCCGGCATCTTATATGGCAGGGTTCGGTTATCCGTTCCAATTGGGTGAATTTTATATGAACACCTATGTGGTCTATAAACTGAATGCTTTCCAGGAGGTGAGCAACGATGTACAGTGGACGGTCACCTGGAATGCATCGCTGGCAGGTGGTAAGCTCTCCCTGGGCGGATTTGCGGATCTTTGGACGGAGGATAAGTCTTTTACTGAAGGCAGCGATGCCGGAGGGAAAAAAATGGTTTTCCTGAGTGAGCCTCAGATATGGTATAACGTCACGTCCAACTTTTCGTTTGGAAGCGAAATAGAGCTGAGTTACAACTTTGTAAACAAATTCACTGAAAGTAAATTTTATGCCATTCCTACCCTGGCCACAAAGTGGAATTTTTAATGTATAAGACGGGACAATTATGCTGGAAAAAATTTTCAAGTTAAAACAAAACAAGACCACAGTACGTACCGAGCTAATAGCCGGAATCATCACCTTCCTCACCATGTCTTATATTCTGGTGGTGAATCCCAATATCCTTAGCGCATCGGGCATGGATAAAGCTGCACTGTTCACCGCCACGGCACTTGCCAGTGTGCTGGGGACCCTGTTTATGGCATTTATCCCCAACCTGCCCATCGCGCAGGCACCGGGTATGGGATTGAACTCCTTCTTTGCTTTCTCGGTGGTGCTCGGCCTGGGGTACTCCTGGCAGATGGCGCTCACGGCCGTTTTTATTGAAGGTATTGTCTTCATTATCCTTACTTTTTTCAATGTGCGCGAAATGATTGTAAAAAGTATCCCCACGACGATCAAAAATGCCATCCCGGTAGGAATTGGCCTTTTCATTACTTTTCTTGGCCTGCAGAATGCCGGGCTTATTGTAAGGGATGAAAACACGATGGTCACCCTTGGAACCATGTCGAACCCGCATGTATGGATCGCCTCATTGGGCCTTATTCTTACAGCCGCACTCTATTTTAAAAAAGTACATGGCGCTTTTCTGATTGGAATTGTGGCGGCTACTGTGTTTGCAATCATTCTTGGACTTGTAAAGTTACCTTCGGGAAATATCGTCTCCCTGCCTCCTGATATCTCTCCCATTTTCATGCAGTTTGAATGGACTCAAATATTTACGCTCGACATGCTTATTGTGGTATTTACTTTCCTCTTTGTAAACCTGTTCGATACAATTGGCACACTTTTGGGTGTTGCATCCAAAATTGGAATAACCGACAAAGAGGGTAATTTTCCACAGATAAAAAAGGCACTCTTTGCCGATGCCCTCGGAACTACTTTCGGTGCGCTGCTGGGTACCAGCACGGTGACGTCATATGTGGAGAGTGCATCTGGCGTAGCTGTAGGGGGACGCACCGGTTTAACGGCTCTCTCCACGGCGACTATGTTTGCCCTGGCGTTATTCCTGGCTCCTCTCTTTTTAATGGTTCCCGCATCTGCTACCGCTCCGGCGTTGATCCTGGTCGGATTATTTATGATCACGGCGGTGGTAAAGATCAATTTTGACAATATGACGGAAGCTTTGCCCGCCTTTCTAACCATCGTGATGATGCCCTTTACCTTCAGCATTGCACAGGGGATTGTCTTTGGTATGTTGTCGTTTGTTTTGTTGAAAGCAGTAAGCGGAAAATGGAAACATATCTCTGTGACTATGTGGGTCATATTTGTGTTGTTCATCGTTAAACTGGTGTTGGATGCAGTGAAAGTCCTGTAAACAATAGGGAATTCATTTGTTTTTTATCGATGGATTGAGTACTTTTGCGCTCTTATACAAATCATTATAAAAAATTATTTTAAATATTTATGGCAACAACCGCTGATTTCAGGAACGGCATGTGCATCGACCTGGAAGGACAATATTACTTTATTGTTGAATTTCTTCATGTAAAACCCGGCAAGGGTGCTGCATTTGTGCGTACCAAACTGAAAAATGTGACTACGGGACGTATTCTCGAAAAAACCTTTAACTCCGGCGTAAGGGTAGATGAAGTACGTATTGAACGTCGTTCTTTTCAGTACCTGTATCGCGACGACATGGGATACAATTTCATGAACACCGAGACCTTCGAACAGATTCCTATTCCGGGGGAGCAGATAGAAGGTGTTCAGTTTCTGAAGGAGGGAGATGTGGTGGAAGTGCAGATGCATGCCGAAAGCGGTAGTATCTTGACTGCAGAAATGCCTACACATGTGGTGTTGGAGATTACTTACACCGAACCGGGTATCAAGGGGGATACGGCAACCAACACATTGAAGCCAGCTACCGTTGAAACCGGTGCGGAGGTGCGTGTGCCCTTGTTCATCAACACGGGAGAAAAAATTAAGATAGATACACGCGATGGCTCTTACGTGGAACGTGTGAGAGAATAATTGCAGATCTGTTTTCAGCCTTACTTTACACCAGGGCGGGCATGTGATTATATATGTCCGTCCTTTTATTTTCCCGCGAGGGGGAACTTCCGGTTCATTTTTTTTATGTATGTTTGTCGCATGTAATTTCGGAAACGGAACATCATGAGCAAGTTAAGTATCAAGCAGTGGGCCGAGGCGGATCGTCCGCGGGAGAAACTGGTTCTCAAGGGGGTTTCTGCACTTTCGGATTCCGAATTGATTGCTATTCTGATTGGATCCGGGAATGACAGGGAGAGTGCTGTCGAGTTGTCTAAACGTATTCTGCTCAGTGTGGAGAATGACCTGAACCGGTTGGGAAGAGTGGGTGTGACCGATCTGATAAAGCAGTTCAGAGGTATCGGTGAGGCCAAGGCTGTTGCCGTGATTGCCGCACTGGAACTGGGCCGAAGAAGAAAAGCGACTGAAGCGGTCGAACGCAGGAAGATAACTTCCTCGCGTGATGCCTACGATCATTTTTATCCTATCCTCTGTGACCTGAATCATGAGGAGACCTGGGCGCTGCTTACCGACCGGTCCAATAAGGTGTTGAACATGCTACAGGTGAGCAGGGGAGGGATCTCAGGCACAGTGGTGGATATTCGCCTGATCCTCCGCGAGGCGCTGGGACACTATGCTTCCGGCATCCTGTTGGGACACAACCATCCATCGGGAAATAGCCGGCCCAGTCCGGAGGATACAAAAATTACGAGGAAACTGAAGGAAGCCGCACAGTGGATGGATATCACCCTGCTCGACCATATCATTGTGTGCGGAGAGAGCTATTACAGTTATGCCGATGAAGGGATATTGGGGTAAAATAAACAATATGCCGGATAATCGGTTTAATAAATAAACAGGCAAGTTATGAACGAAGAATTACAAGCATTACAAGATAAGATAGTAGTCATGCTCCGTACGGTATATGATCCCGAGATACCGGTAAATATTTACGATTTGGGAATGATCTACGATGTGGACATTGATGACCACAACAACGTAACCATAGAGATGACATTTACATCGCCCAGCTGTCCCGCTGCCGATTTTATTCTGATGGATGTGCAGCTAAAGGTGGAGTCCATTCCGGAAGTGAACAGCCTGGACCTTAATCTCACTTTCGATCCTCCCTGGGATCGTTCCATGATGAGTGAGGAGGCTTTGCTGGAACTGGGGATGATGTAACTCCGCGACGACTTTGAACAGCATAACCGTGAGTAAAAAAGTCTATTTTCTCGCCGATGCCCATCTGGGTTCCCTGTTTCATACCAACACAATTGATGCAGAACGTAAGTTATGCCGGTGGCTTGATTTCGTGAAGCAGGATGCGTCGGCAATTTATCTTTTGGGTGATATCTTTGATTACTGGTTTGAATACAAACATGTGGTGCCGAAAGGATTCACCCGTCTGCTGGGTAAACTGGCAGAGGTGACCGATGCCGGGGTGGAGGTCCATTTTTTCATAGGGAACCACGATATATGGCTCACCGATTATCTCACGAAAGAATGTGGGATGATCCTTCATTTTGAGCCGCTGACAACCGACATACAAGGAAAAATATTTTTTCTGGCACATGGTGATGGCCTTGGAGATGAATCATGGTCGTTTCATCTGCTGCGGAAAATATTTCACAGCAAGTTTCTGCGTAAGTGCTTCTCTGCCATACATCCCCGATGGACGATTCCGCTGGCACATGCCTGGTCAAACAGCAGCCGTGAGAACGGCGGTGTGCAGCCGTATCTTGGTGAAGAGCGGGAATATCTGATCCTTTTTGCGAAAAAAAAGCTGATTGCATCGCCCGATATCAACTACTTCGTTTTCGGGCACCGCCATATCCTGCTCGATCTACCCATAGCGGAACAGGTTCATGTGATCATGTTGGGTGACTGGATTACTTTTTTCTCTTATGCCGTTTTCGACGGGGAAATGGTGAAGCTGGAACATTTTGAATCCGTGTAGGCCTATGCTTGCCTGTACCGTATGAAATCAGTGGAGCAACATCCCCACTAATGAAAATATCCTTGCAGGATTACATCAACTTCCTGAAAAAGTCCCAGATGACAATGCCTGCCGTGACCGACACGTTGAGGGAGTGTTTTGTGCCATATTGAGGGATCTCGATGCAGCCGTCACATGAATCCACTACAGATTGTTGTACGCCGTGTACTTCATGTCCGAAGATTACGGCATATCTTTTTTCTTTTTCCAGTACAACCGATTCTAGTGAGAGGCTGTTTTCAGCCTGTTCAATGGCAAAAACGGTATAACCGGCAGATTTCAACGTCTGTACCGCCTCTGGAGTCTCTTCGAAATAACGCCATTTGACCGCATCCTCAGCCCCGAGAGCTGTTTTATGGATATCCACATTGGGTGGCGTCGCCGTGATGCCGCAGAGTATAATCTCCTCTACACGAAAGGCATCGCTCGTCCGGAAAACCGATCCGACATTATGCAGGCTCCTTACGTTATCGAGTACCACAATCAGGGGAATTTTCCGTGCTACACGGAACTCACCTACACTGATGCGGTGTAGTTCCTCAAGTTTCAGCTTTCGTCTTTTCATTGATTTGTTATCAGCTATCAGTTTTTTAGAATTAAACAGTGTAAGTACAGCGGTTGGAGATAGACCCACAGCTCTTGTTATTCTGCTTACAGTTTGAAATATATAAAAAGTATCAATTTACCAGCCTGTCAGCCGCTCCACCCTCATCCTATTTCAAAACCGCGCGCACCACAAACCAGAGATGGTGTAAAAAAGTGGAGAACGATCCATAATAGTGGGCCATGATGTGGTACCGTTCCTTCAGTGATGCTTTCCGGTGGGTAGTGGTCATTCCTTCATTCAGGTAGTTGATCAGCGTGAGGCGGGCATTGTGAATCGATGATGCTTTCTTCATCATGCGTACGCACCAGTCGAAATCGGAGGAAAAGCGATATGAGAGGTCGTATGGTTCAAATAGCTCCCTTTTTATTATAAACGCCTGATGGCATACCAGCATCCCTTGCCTGAAGCTTTTCCAGGTAAGCCTGTCCGGTGCCTTCAGCCGGCGCATCGAAAGAAAGGCTCCTCTTTCATCCACTATGGCTGTCTCACCATAGATAATATCGGGAGCGTTGTCGGGATCCATGGTGTGCATCATCTTTTCCACACTGTCGGGTGCGAAAAAAGTATCCCCCGCATTCAGAAAACAGAGATAGTCGCCAGAAGCCATCCCTGCGGCTTTGTTCATGGCGTCGTAGAGACCCTGGTCCGGTTCGCTCACCCAGACCATCTTCTCCTGTGCATATTGCTGTATCAGTGCTACCGTGTTGTCTTTCGATTCTCCATCCACAATCAGATGCTCGATGTGGGGGTATGTCTGCTCCCTGACGCTCTTCAGTGTCCTCTCAAGTGTGAGGGCGGCATTATAGGTGACGGTAATGACGGATAATGATTTCATTTTCGGGCGTATATGGCGATGAAGGGTGATAACATCCTGCCCCGAAGGGGACATATTTTAATGGCGTAGCTCAGTGCTTTCACCCATTTTCGCAAGTTTTCATTTTCTGGTTTAGGTTCAAGCCATACCATGGGTTTACCGATGTATTCCACTGAAACATCGTGGAGAGGATAGGAATGCATAATCTCTTTAAGAGCAGGTATTTGCATCGACTTCAGGTTGTGTGCCTCCAGGTTCTCCCTGTCCAGTCTTCGTTGTATCATTCCGTTCAACCCCAGAAAGTTGGGTAGGAGGATGAGTAACTGGCCCTCGTCAGACAGCAGATCGACATGTCTTTTGATTACATCCGCTGTATCTTCAAAATGCTCGACAAATCCGGAGGAAAAGACCACATCATATCTTCTCTCCGGCGTGAAGGAGAAAAAATCGGTGTGAATACACTGGATACTGTTTTCGGGCAAGCCGTTAATCTTCTCGAAATTGTGGACGATATCCCTGTTCAAGTGAAAATCAAGGACGGTCACATCGGTGATACCATGTTTGTAAAACCAGGCAGCAAATACACCTGGAAATCCGCCGACATCAATGAGACTCTTGCCCCGTCTTAACTGATTCACAAAAGGATGGAAAACCACCTTGTCGGGTATCCGGTCATACCTGTAATGAGTCCAGTACGCATCCCAGTGCGCCTGGTCGGTGATGTTGTTATTCGTTTGCATAAAGTTGCCTATAGCGTTGGGCAATTTTTTCCTGACTGTATTCCTCCACCACTTTACGGCGTGCTTCCGATGAAAACAGTCTCCCATTATTTCCATACAATATTCCAAGGATACCTTCTGCAAGGTCGTCCGCATCCCTGTATGCAGCTACGTAACCGTTTGTGCCGTGGGAGATCATCTCGGGGACACCACCGGTATGAAACCCCACACAGGGTGTGCCGCAGGCCATAGCCTCCATGAGGGTGTTAGGCAGGTTTTCCTGCAGAGAGGGTGTCACGAACAGGTCGGCGGCATTATATACTCCGGGCATATCCTGAGGCGCCACATATCCCAGACTCCTTGCAGGCAGTGAGAGGCGTTTTCCCAGTTCCTCCCCGTCGTTGCCGGCAATCAAAAAGAGAATGTCGTCATGTTGCTGCGCCATAATGCGGCTCGCTTCTGCCAGATAATCCATCCCCTTACGCGGATCAGCAGCTTTTACGGCTGCAAAAAGCACTATTTTCTTGTCCATCGGCAGATTCAGCCGACGACGCGCCTCACTTTTATCCATGGGAATATAGACAGCGGTATCGATGGGGTTGGGAATGGAAACCACCCGATGCCCTGTTGTGAGCGGACTTTTTGCTGCCAGTTCCCTGAGCCAGTTGCTGCACGCAACGAAAGTGATCCTTCCTCTGGAATAAACAACCTGCTTTGTAATAAACAGCCGATGTGACAGGTCGTTTCGTGAGGGTGTTCTGAGCCATGGACAGTCTCCGCAGGATCTTTCGTAGCGGATGCATCCCGCAGCATGATGGCAGATGCCGGTGAAGGGCCACATGTCATGCATCGTCCAGACAATTTTCCTGCCGGAGGCGATAATGCGGCCAATTTCATCCAGGGAAAGCATCCCCTGGTTGATCCAATGTAAGTGAATCACATCGGCTTCCCTGAATGCGGGCAAGTCGGTAATGGAGAGTCCAGTGTTGGCAATAGAGATATCGAAAAGGTGTCGTTTTGTGAATCCATTACGGAGAAAGATGACGCCACGCTCCAGGTAGAAGTTGAACTTGTTCTGCAGCTTGCTGCCGGCAGGGATGACACTTGCGTGAACGGCTTGTTTATCACGTACGAGCATCTTCACGTGCTCTCCTTCCCCCAGGAGTGCATTCATCAGCCGGAAGGCAGCAATGGCAGCCCCCCCGTGCACATCTGATGTGTTGACGATAAGGATGTTCATGTGACTATTTTTCTAAAGGCATCCAGATAGCGGTTGCTCACGCTCTCCAGGTTTATCTTCTCTTCGATCACGCGAAGAGAGGCTTCGCCCATCCGTTTTCTCAGGGTAGTGTCCCTGAGTAAGAGGGATATTTTTTCAAACAGATCGTCCGCATTGTTTTCGCGGAAGAAGAACCCGTTGTCATGGTGGGTAACCAGATCACGTTCAGTACCGTCGCATACCGAGCAGATCACCGGCAGGCCGTAAGCCATCGCGTCATTGATGGATAACCCGCCCATTCCTGCAAGCACGTAGATGGAAGAAGCGCTCATGTAGGCGCCGATTGTTCTCGGATCGTACACCCCGCCGGTAAAAAGAACCCTTTCCTTTATACCCAGTGCTTTGGCCTTTCTTTCAAGGGACCCTCTTTCTGGTCCGTCACCCACTACTACGAGCTCTGCATCAGGAAACTCTTTTAATACTTTTGCAAAAGCATCCATCAGTAAATCAACCTTTTTCCACTTGACGAGCCGCCCTATGTGAATAATTCGGTGACTGTTTTCAGGGAGGATGGGAGGCTTCTGCAGGAGTAGTTCCTTTTCGCGCAGCAGAGCTTCACTGTCGCCGGTATTGTAAGTAACGAAAACACGTTCTTCACGGATACCGTAGGTGGGCATGAGGGTTTTTCCCAGCGATGAATAGGCTAAAGCGCCATCGGCCCTGCGGTAGCAATATTTTCTTATCAGCATGGTGACCCACTGTCTGAAGTAGAAGGGCAGTCCCCAGCTTAACAGTTTCATATCTTCGTTGTACATAGGGTGTTCCTTGAAGTAGGCACGTATTTTTCCATACGGGGGCACCTGGAAAGGAATCTCGCGAATCACAAAACGAACTCCGTTTTTACGGAGTACCTTCCTGAGCCTGCCATATTTGAAGAACTGCAGAAAGTAGGGCCAGCCGGTGACAAGTATGTCAGGCTGTTCTCTTTCAATAATATCCGGTAAATCGGGGAAATAATTTTTACCGAAAACCGTTTTTTGCTCTCTGCTGTCAATGATCCTGTATGCTGCCTGCTTTTCATCGATTACTTTCACGCCTTTGCCCAGCACCTTACTCCTGCGCGCAGGGATTACAGCGACGACCTTGGTATTCTTTTCAACCAGCCTGTTGAGCATCGCATTTGCATAGGGTGGGATACCGCCAAAGACATAGAGTATTTTCATTCAAAACTCTGTTTTTTTCGATAGGATATTTCTCTGCAGTACGTGCAATGCCACATGATGACCCACCTCGATACCTTTTCGTGACAGATGATCTTTTGTTGTGTTATAGGCCAGCTCGGGGTTGTTATTGTCCCCACTCAGATGACAGAGCCAGATATTACGTAGATCGGAGGTGAAGTTGTTTGCCAGGAACTCGGCCGTCTGCCGGTTACTCAGGTGTCCGGTACCGGAGGTAATCCTGCGCTTGAGGTAGTAGGGGTAACGTCCGTTTAATAACATCTCCTCGTCGTAATTGCTCTCTATAACCAGGTGGTTCGCCTTGCCGATGTAATAGGCCACCTCATCGGTGATGGAGCCCACGTCAGTTGCCAGCGTCATTCTCTGTCCGTCGAACTCGAAGAAATAGCCTGCATTGTCGTTGCTGTCGTGCGGTACGTCGAATGCCGTAATACGAAAATCCTCAATCTGAAAGGGAACTCCTTTCTCAATATATTTGGTGGAGCCGTTGAGATTATTGTGTATCATGGGGCAGTTGGAAATACCACGATGCACCTCGCGTGTGGCATAGACGGGTATATGCATTTTCTCTCCCAGATAACCGGCCGATTTAATGTGGTCGTAATGATCGTGCGTGATCAGGATGGCCATGATAGAGGATAGTTCTATACCATGTTCGGCAAGTCGTTTTCTGATTACGCGCGGGCCAAGACCGGCATCGATAAGGATGCCATAGTGTGCGTTGCCCAGGTAATAACAGTTGCCGCAACTGCCGCTGCTTAGGCTGAAAAAGGAGATCCGGTCTGCCTGGAATAGTTTATACTGCATAGTGGATGCAAAGATAATAAGTTTTTGAAAACTATCTTTTAAAACGTTTTTACGGACAAGCCTACCACGGTCCTGTTATAGTCCTCAATCATCTCTTTTACTACCTGTGCGGCGGGAAGCACCTGTCTGATGTGTGATGCGATCTGTCCGATCTCCAGCTCACCCTCCGTGAGGTCACCCTCAAAGATTCCTTTCTTTGAGCGTCCTCTTCCCAGCAATGCACGTAGCTCATCGGGTGTGGCTCCCCGGTCTTCCAGCTCCTGTACCTGTTGGTAGAACTCGTTCTTGATCATCCGCGTGGGACTTATTTTTTTTAGTGAAAGAAGCGTATCTCCCTCGTTCAGTGAAAGACACTTTTGTTTGAAAGTTTCACTGGCCGAGCTTTCTTCCGTCAGCGCAAAACGGGTGCCAACCTGTACTCCTTCGGCGCCCAGTGCCAACATGGCGGCCATTGCCCCGCCGGTCGCAATACCGCCCGCTGCAATGAGTGGCAGTGCCACCGCCTGCCTTACCTGGGGAATGAGCGTGAGAGTGGTTGTTTCTTCCCGCCCATTGTGGCCACCCGCTTCAAACCCTTCTGCTACAATTGCATCTACGCCGGCTTCTTCAGCCTTTAGGGCAAATTTTGAACTGGATACTACATGGGCGACAATACTTCCTTTCTCTTTTAACCTGGCAGTCCATGTTTTGGGATTACCCGCCGAGGTGAAGACAATGGGTACTTTTTCCTCCATCACAATATGCATGATTTCCTCAATTTGTGGATACATGAGGGGTATATTTACACCAAACGGCTTGTCGGTCGCGTCCTTGCATTTATTTATATGTTCCCGCAATGTGTCGGGATGCATCGATCCGGCTCCTATAAGTCCCAGCCCGCCGGCATTGCTTACTGCCGATGCCAGCCGCCAGCCGCTGCACCATACCATTCCCGCCTGTATAATCGGATATCGGATACCGAAAAGTGAATTAATTCTGTTGTTGTTCATTTTCCAAATTTATGCAAAGATAACATTATCTCCATTTTTCTCCATCTAATCTCTGGTTTAGATTTTTTTTAGTAGCTTTGCACACCGTTGCCCATTGTGTCTGCATTGGCTTGAACTGTAATTTCAAAATTGATTATTCCTGACATTATGAATGTCCTTCTACTTGGCTCCGGAGGCCGCGAACACGCTATGGCGTGGAAGATACGCAAGAGCAGTTATCTCAATAATTTGTACATTGCTCCCGGTAATGCCGGCACTGCTTTGGTGGGCACCAACATTCCCATCGGAGTAACCGATTTTGAAGCGATGAAACAGTTTTCACTCAGCCACGATATCGACATGATTGTCGTAGGTCCCGAGGATCCGCTAGTGAATGGTGTGTATGATTTTTTTCATAACGATGAGGACATTTGTCACATTGCCGTAATCGGCCCCTCTCAAAAAGGTGCTCAACTGGAGGGAAGCAAGGACTTTGCCAAACATTTCATGATGCGTCATGCTATTCCGACAGCCCGTTATAAGAGCGTAACGCTGGAAAATATTCAGGAAGGAAATGAATTTCTTGATTCACTCTCTTCGCCCTATGTATTGAAAGCCGATGGCCTGGCTGCTGGAAAAGGTGTACTTATTCTCGACGATCTGAATGAAGCACGACGAATGCTTTGGGAAATGCTTAACGGAAAGTTTGGTGAGGCGAGCAACAAAGTAGTGATTGAGGAGTTTTTATCGGGTATTGAGTGTTCTGTTTTTGTGCTGACAGATGGACAGTCTTATAAGATATTACCTGTGGCAAAAGACTATAAACGGGTTGGTGAGAAGGATACCGGATTGAATACTGGCGGTATGGGAGCTGTCTCGCCTGTTCCATTTGCCAATGACATTTTCATGGAAAAGGTACGTACCCAGATAGTGGAACCCACTGTGAAGGGGTTACTAAAAGAGGAAATCGATTATAAGGGATTCATTTTCCTGGGGCTGATCAATGTGGAAGGCAGTCCGAAGGTCATTGAATACAATGTGCGAATGGGAGATCCCGAAACGGAAGTAGTACTGCCAAGAATAAAGTCTGATCTGCTGGAGTTGTTTATAGGCGTAGCCACAGAAACACTTGAAAAGCGTGTGCTGGAAATAGATGAGCGGTATGCCACAACGGTAGTGATGGTTTCGGGAGGTTACCCCGAAGCATACGAAAAGGGGAAACGGATTGAAGGACTGGACAGTGTGGTAGACAGTGTTGTCTTTCATGCAGGGACCAACAGCCGGAATGGGGACGTACTTACTTCCGGGGGGCGCGTGCTTGCTGTCACATCTTACGGCAATACCATGGAAGAAGCACTTTCTACATCGTACCGCAATATTGGCAAAATAAGGTTCGATAAGGCCTATTTCCGGAAAGATATCGGGTTTGACCTCCGCAACAAGTAAAAAAGCGGTCAAGTCATGCAGGCTATTGTCAAATCTTTTAGAACATACATAATTGAGGGACGTTTTGTCACGCCATTTGCCTCTTTGGTTATCGTAGTCATGCGTGCAGCTTTATTTTTCAGGGACGATGGCTTACCGGTTGCGTACCCCGATACCGGGTATTTATGGCAGTATGTTGCTCATTGGTTTGCCACCCCGGTGGCCTCCCTGGCTTCCTCCACGCTTTCGGTTTTTTTGATTGCAGCGCTGATCTCAGCGATAAATAACAGGTTTACATTAATCCGCGCACGTTCCAGTCTTCCTTTTATTGCTCCTCTCTTTCTGCTGAGCCTCCATCCCTGGTTTATGGTGATGAGGGCCGATTATATTGCACTTATTTTTGTATTGATTGCTTTTTTCCCCTTATTGAGATCTTATCAGATATCCAATGCCACACTCTACTCCTTCCGTTCGGCCATTCTGATTGGCATTGCTTCCCTGTTTCAGATTTATGCACTTGTGCTGCTCCCTTTATGGTGGCGTGGAGAACGATCGATGCGCGGACCGCAGTTTCGTTCATTTTTATCTTCTTTATTCGGCCTGTCTCTTGTGTATGTTTCCCTCTTTTCTCTATATTTTCTGTTAGATGATGTGGCAGGCTTTGCGAGGCCTTTTCTATCCTTTGCTTCATTTTCATTACCGCAACTTCCTGCTTTCTCCCTAATGGAGTGGGGCGTGGTGGTATTGTCCGGCCTTTTTTTTATTTCCAACATGGTACTCAGCATCAATATTTACTCACGTGATAAAGTGTTAACAATGAGTTTCATGCAGTTCTTAGTCTTTCTGATTATTTTCCAGTTACTACTCCAGATACTTTATTGGCAGGAGACACTTTTTTTTCTTTCACTCAGTATTGCACTCATATCCTACCTGAATGCCTATTTTTACACGAGAACCCAATCGCCAGCTTATATATATCTGGCTTTGCTGATCGTGATAACAGGGCTGCTCTTCTATTTGTCACATTTTCTTTAAATAGCGTTTTATTGACTAAACAATCTCTTCACAATGTTTGTTTATTTAGTAACTCCCTTTGATTATCAGTTTGATACCTGGATATGTGCAAATGAGAGTAAGATGAGACAAGGAGGAAAAATATGAAGAAATTTGCATTTTACGGAATTGTGTTGTCCTTTATGGTTCTTGTTTTCGGAGCTTGTGGCAGTACCCGGACAGCGGCGGAAAAAGAACAACTGGCAGCTGAAATACGTCAGGCGGTAGAGATGTCGGAATTTATTTTTGAAGCTACCTATGCCTACCCTACCGGATTCAGATCGGTTTATCTTTCGCCTCATTACAGTGTGAAGGTATCTCCCGATACGGTGAAAGCTTATCTTCCTTATTATGGCCGGGCTTATCGTGCTCCGATGGATCCACGGGAAGGCGGTTTTAATTTTACCAGCACCAATTTCAAGATAGTGCCATTTCCCGGAAACCGTAAGGATAATTGGATCATGGAGGTGACCTTCTTCGATCTGGATCGGCCTGTGACTTTCCGTTTCGATCTATGGGAAAACGGAACCGCCCGCCTCGATGTGAACGACATGAACCGGCAGACTATCAGCTTTCAGGGAACCATTGAAACCAAAGGAGAGGAGTAATAAAAAATCCACCATAACAGTGGATTTTTTTATTATAGTTTCTCTGCCAGAGCCGAAGGTAAGTAGAAGGTATTGTTTTTGTCGATATAAACAGTCACTGAACCTATGTCGAAGGGTTTCCCGTTCATCGTAGCCACAGAAGAAAAAGCTTTCACCTCCAGAATGTTTTTTCCTTTTTTTACTCTGAGCAGGGGAAAATCGGGATTCTTTTTGTCGATTGTAAAATTCATGCCTGCGAAAACCTGATCGTGCTTTACAAATAACCTGTCTGAAAGTTCCTGAAGTGAGACTTCCAAACCCGCTGCCTCCTGCATATAGTTGTTTACATCCCTGTTCATGACATGGCCTTTAAGAAGATCACCCTGTGGGTGATAACAGGCCATGATCACCTCTTCGCCGGTATGCCCTCCTGTAGTAAAGCCGAAGCAATTGCGTGAGTTGAGGATGTTTACTATGTTGTGTGCGAGGTTATTGCTGGTACCCACTTTTGTATAATCCCCTTCCTTGTAATTTTTGGAAGAAAGTAATGTTTGTAACTCCTCCCCGGTAATGTCAATGCCTGTATATTCTTTGAACACGGCCTTGATCTCCTCCGGTTTTGTGTTCACAAGTACCGATTCAATACCGTTGGCACTTAACTTAATTTTAGATACTGCTCCAAATAATTGCTCCAAAGAGAGTTTGTCATAACCAGGACAGTTGCTTGTACCAATTGAAAAGCCGCTGTTGCCATGATCGGGAAGAATCAATACCGCTGTATTTCCATCATTTTTGGCAAATTCCATAACTTTTCCCACTGCCTCATCAAAGGCTAGAAACTCGTGAATGATGGAAGCTGCATCGTTGGCATGAGCGGCCCAGTCGACCTGACTGCCTTCAACCATCAGAAAGAAACCATTCTCTTTTTTAGATAGAAGCTCCAGTGCCTTTTCTGTCATTTCGGCAATTGAAGGCACCTTATCCGGATTTCTGTCGATATCGTATGGCAAAGCTTTTTTACCAAATAATGCCCATACTTTTCCGTTACCTGTGTAATTGAGAAGTGCATTCCGATCATCACTGATGAGTGTGGTGCCGTTGTTGTTGAAATGTTGACGGATATCCTCCGTAAGGATGCCATTTCCACCTCCGAACATTACGTCCAGGTTTTGGTAGGCCATCTGAGTGGCCAGTGCGGCATAGTTACTCCTTTTATAATGGTGGGCTGAGAAGTCGGCAGGTGTGGCATGCGGAAATTCACAGGTGACGACCAGTCCTACTGCCTTTTGTTTTTCTATCTTCATTGCTTCGAGAATGGTTGCCGCAGGCTGCCAGGTACGTGATTCCTCTACCTGGAAAAGGTCATTCTCCGATACTTCGGGATGAATGGCCACATTTCCTGTTTGCTGCAGAACACCTGTCGCATAGGCTGAGCCAGTGGGGGCAGAGTCTCCTATGGGAGCGTTGGATGAGAAGGTGGTGACGGTACCTGTGAGGTAAGGGTCTATATGTAATCCTATACCTAGATTATTATACTGTTTAAACCAACGGGCAGCTGAATAAACACTCACAGAGGTGCCGTCAGGGATCATGACGATGATATTTTTTACCGGCCTTACTTCCTGTGCCGTGAGGATCACAGAAAAAAAGAACAGAAAAAAAAGGATGTTTATCTTTTTCATTGAATAACTATTTTTAGTTTGTAATGTAGAACATACAAAGTTATAAAATAGTTGTTACGTTTTAATCAAGATGGAGTAAATGTATATTCGGACATTTCTCATAGATTGGGGAAACAGTCTGATTTTCCTTATATTTGTATTTCAAAAAAAAGAATAATAATGAGTAACAGAAAGCCCCTGATATTGATTACCAATGATGATGGTTATCATGCGAAGGGAATTGCATCGTTGACTGAGGCGATGAAAGATTTAGGAGAAATTATAGTATTTGCTCCCGATTCACCCCGTTCGGGTATGTCTTGCGCCATATCTACCTCGAACCCACTTCGTGCAAGATTGATTCACAGTGAGGTAGGGTTGACTTCGTACATTTGTAACGGGACTCCGGTAGACTGTGTGAAACTGGCATTGAATGAATTCATGAATCGGAAACCCGATTTGTTGGTTTCTGGAATCAACCACGGCTCCAATGCCGGAATAAGTGTGCTTTATTCAGGCACGATGGGTGCAGCCATTGAGGGTTGTGTTTTCAATATTCCTTCCATTGGTTTCTCGCTTTGCGATTTTAGGCCAGATGCTGATTTCACGGCTACAGCTGCCGTTGCACGTAATATGGCAATAAAGGTTCTTGAAGCAGGCTTGCCCTCAGGTGTTTGTCTGAATGTGAACGTACCTATGGGAGAGATAAAAGGAGTTCGTGTTACCACACAGACACAGGGGAAGTGGGTGAACGAATATCACCGTTCGAAGGATGGATCGGGAAGAGATGTTTTCTGGATGACCGGTAACTTCGAGAATTGGGAAGAGGAAAATGACAACAATGATGAGTGGGCACTCGCTAACGGATATGCAGCTGTTGTGCCTGTAAAGATTGATATGACAGCCTATGATTTTATGCCGGAGTTGAAAAAATGGGAGATATGAGATGAAAGTGGTTATCATTCAGCTATCAGCTTTTCTACACCTGTATTCGATTGATAATAAGTAAATAATATTGATATGAGGTACTATCTTGTGGTAGGAGAAGCGTCGGGAGATTTGCATGCTTCCAACCTGATGCAATCGCTCCGGGAACTGGATAAAGATGCAGATTTTCGTTTCTTTGGGGGCGACCTGATGCAATCGAAAGGCGGCACGCTGGTGAAGCATTATCGCGAAATGGCATATATGGGAATTATTCCGGTAATACTGCATGCACAGACTATCCTGCGTAATCTGGACTTCTGCAAAAAAGATATTGCAGCATACAAACCCGATGTGGTAATACTGGTGGATTATCCTGGTTTTAATTTGAAGGTGGCAAGGTATGTGAAGGAGAAGCTGCATATTCCGGTTCATTATTATATTTCACCCAAGGTATGGGCCTGGAAGGAATATCGTGTGAAATCACTGAAGAGATATGTGGATGAGATGCTCTGCATACTGCCTTTTGAGGTGGATTTTTTCAGGAAGCACCAGTACAGGGTACATTATGTGGGTAATCCCACCGTAGATGCCATTGTGAACAGGGACCAGCCCGGGGAATCCTTCGATGAATTTGTATCTGCCCACAATATTGAAAATAAGCCCATCATCGCACTTCTGGCAGGAAGTCGCAAACAGGAGATTGCCAGTAATCTGCCTGCGATGCTGGAGGCAGTGAAAGGTTTCGCCGACGGGTACCAGATTATTGTGGCCGGGGCGCCCGGTATAGACCCGTTGTTTTATAAGGAGTTTGAAAATTCATTCCCACCTGTCCGGGTGTTGTTTAATTGTACGTATAGAATTTTGGCACAGGCCGATGCTGCTCTTGTAACATCAGGTACTGCCACGCTCGAGACCGCCTTACTCAATGTGCCTCAGGTCGTCTGTTACAGAACACCATTGCCGGGACTGACCTGGTTGGGATTTAAGTATATTTTGCATACACCTTTTATTTCGCTTGTAAATCTGATCAGTGGTAGAGAGGTTGTCAAGGAGCTTTTCGCAAAAAAATTTACCGTCGACCACATCCGGACGGAACTCAAACAATTGTTGCACGTGAAAATTTACCGGCAAAATATGCTCAATAATTACAAGGAGATGCTAGTGAAGCTTGGAGAACCGGGTGCATCACGCAGAGCCGCAGAAATTATTTACAGTCGGTTGCATTTATGATATTTTTTTGCATGATCTTTTGTGCAGAAGAAGCTCATATATTACTTTTCGAAGAAATGATAAATTAATTTCTTCGAAGAGGTGTTTTTTCTCTCTTTTTTGTTTCCTTTGTGCAAATAATAAAATAATAAAAAATGAAGGTAGGCATTCTCAGTTCGGGTGGAGACGCCCCCGGTATTAACGCAACCATTCGTGGTGTGGGTAAGACAGCCATTAACAATTACGGCATGCAGGTAATTGGTATTCAAAATGGTTTTTCCGGGTTATTGTATAAAGATGTAGTGGAACTTACAGATCCCTCTTTGTCCGGGATATTGAATCTGGGGGGTACAATTCTGGGAACGGCACGCGAAAAGGTATTCCGGAAAATGATTACTTCACCCGATGAGAAGGATCGTGAACAGATAAAAGCAGCATACCATGAACTGGGACTCGACTGTCTTGTGTGCATTGGCGGAAACGGCACACAACGTACTACGTGGATGCTTTCCGAGTTAGGGTTGAATGCGGTGGGAATACCTAAAACCATTGACAATGACGTGTATGGCACAGATATTACTTTTGGTTTCGATACTGCTGTAAATATTGCCACCGAAGCAATCGACAGACTTCACTCCACAGCCAGTTCACACCGGCGCGTGATGGTGATTGAGCTGATGGGGCATCATGCCGGATGGATCACACTCTATGCCGGAATGGCGGGTGGCGCTGATATTATCCTCTTGCCCGAACTGGGTTATAATATGAAGGTCGTGATCGATAAAATCCAAAAACGGATGGAAATGGGTAAGGCTTATTCAATTGTGGCGGTGGCAGAAGGTGTAGAGGTGCCTACACGAGAACGTCCGGCTGCTTACTTTGCCCGAGAAATTGAGGAACAGACCGGTTTTGAGACACGCGAAACAGTGCTTGGTTACATTCAGCGCGGGGGATCACCTTCGCCTTATGACCGAATTTTGGGAACCCTGCTGGGTGGACATGCCGCAGAACTGATTCATGAAGGAAAATTCGGCAGAATGGTGGCCAGGCTGGGCAATAAGATTTCCGATGTGCCCCTGTCGGAAGTAGCCGGAAAGTTACGTCTGGTGAATCCGGAGTCTAACCTTGTAGTACAGGGGAAAAGAATGGGAATATCATTTGGTGTATGGTGATGAGATAAAGAGAGGCACTTCAGGTGCCTCTTTCTTCGTGTCTTTCTGCACAATCAAAGTTCCTCAGTGTTTTGTTCCTCTTCAAAGTTTTGTTCCTCTTCAAAATCGGGGAGTGACGTTTTTTCCATGCGGTTGTCGGGATTTGAAATACCGGTGCTGGCTGTTCGGGCAATCACCTCCTGCAACTCGTTACTTTCCCGCAGTTTCCTGATAGCCACCTTTGCCGCCATCTGGTGGGATTCCTTCTTGGAGTAACCCTTGCCTGACCCTATTTCCACTCCGCCCACTTTAACGCAGGAACTGAAAACAGGATTGTTTTGCGCATCGTATGACGCATCGGTAACCTCGAAAAACACATCTACTTTATTTTTCTGGCCCCATTCAATGAGGCGCGATTTGAAGTCTACCTCACTCTTGAGTACGGTCTCTATGTTCAAATGTTGTTTGATAAGGGTCTCATACACGAACTTCTTGGCTACACGGTAACCCTGGTCGAGGTAGATGGCACCGATCAATGCTTCCAGTGCATCACCATAAATATTGGTATTGTGCGCCAAGTTACGTGTCGATGAGATAATAAGTTTGTCGAGTCCCAGCTCCACGGCTAACTTGTTAAGAGTTTCCCTTTGTACGATGCGTGAGCGCGTGCTGGTGAGAAATCCCTCTTTCTTATGTTCGAACTTTTTATACAGGATATCGGCGACGATAGCATCGAGAATGGCATCGCCCAGAAACTCAAGACGTTCATTGTTTACCCATCTTCCTTTCTTTGAACGGATCGAAGACGAACGATGCGTCATGGCTTCCCTGTAGAGATCTATCCAGTCAGGATAAAATCCCAGTACATTGTAAAACGAAAGATAAGGCTCTTTACCTTTATGAGGAAGAGCCTTGATCCTTTTTACGAATCTTCTTAACACACTACTTGTTGTATTGCTTGAGAATTACACTTGCGTTGTGTCCCCCAAAGCCAAAAGTGTTTGATAACGCAGCTCTTATCTCCCTTTTTTGAGCTTTGTAGAATGTAAAGTTCAGGTTGTAATCAATCTCCGGATCCTCGTCCCCTTCTTCATGGTTAATGGTAGGGGGGACAATCTGATCTCTGATTGCCAGGATGCTGAACATGGCCTCCAGTGCACCGGCACCTCCCAGAAGATGGCCGGTCATAGATTTGGTGGAACTGATGTTCAGGTTGTAGCTGTGATTACCAAATACATCGAGGATTGCTCTTACTTCCGAGATATCTCCCACAGGTGTAGAGGTACCATGTACGTTTATGTAGTCAATATCTTCCGGCTTCATTTTGGCATCTTCGAGCGCGTTACGCATCACCAACTTTGCACCCAATCCCTCGGGATGTGATGCCGTGATGTGATGAGCATCTGCTGACATGCCTCCACCGGCTACTTCCGCATAGATGGTTGCGCCACGTGCCACAGCATGTTCCAGCTCTTCCAGAATAAGTGCAGTGCCACCCTCGCCAATCACGAAACCATCGCGACTGAGGCTGAATGGACGTGATGCAGACTGTGGGTTATCATTGCGTGTGGACAAAGCATGCATGGCATTGAAGCCTCCCACAGCTGATGGGCTGATGGTCGCTTCGGCACCTCCGGTAACGATGACATTTGCTTTTCCCAGACGAATAAGATTAAAAGCATCCACAATGGCATTTGTGGACGAAGCACAAGCCGAAACAGTGGCATAGTTGGGACCTCTCAGTCCATAAATCATAGAGATATGCCCTGCTGCAATATCCGCTATCATTTTCGGAATGAAAAAAGGATTGAACCGTGGCCCTTTATCCTTGTTAAGGTAAAACTCACCTACTTCTTCTTCAAATGTTCTTATTCCTCCTATTCCGGCAGAAAATATTACCCCGATACGATCTAAGTTTTCTTTCTCCAGATCGAGGCCTGAATTTTCCATCGCCTCCTTTGCTGCGTGGATGGCCAGTTGGGCGTAACGGTCATACTTTCTGGCTTCCTTGCGATCGAACAGATCACTTGGATCGAAATCTTTTACTTCACAGGCGAACTGTGTTTTAAAAAGCGATGCATCGAAATGAGTAATAGGCCCGGCGCCACTCTTCCCAGCAAGGGCATTTTCCCAAGTGGTTTGCACATCGTTCCCGAGTGGGGTGATTGCCCCCAGGCCTGTTACTACTACTCTTTTTAACTCCATGAATAAAATGGATTATTTCGCGTGTTGTTCTACATACGAAACAGCATCTCCGACGGTAGAAATTTTTTCTGCTTGATCGTCGGGAATTGAGATGTTGAATTCTTTTTCGAATTCCATGATCAATTCCACCGTGTCGAGAGAGTCTGCTCCCAGATCATTAGTGAAACTGGCTGTTTCCGTAACTTCTGATTCTTCAACACCTAATTTGTCGACAATGATAGATTTTACTCTTTCTGCTACTTCAGACATAACTTTCGATATTAATTAATAAATAAAAATATTATTCTTAAATTTGCGATTGCAAAGTAACGCATTTTTTCTCTAATTGTGCAAATTTTTGCAGACTAAAATCGAAGAAAGTGCACAAATTACGTTTTTTTGTGCATAAAATGAAAATGTTTTCATGGCACGAATCGCTATTATCGCATCAGGCAGTGGCAGTAACGCTGAAAATATAGCCAACTATTTTAAAGGGGATGCCGGGGTGCATATCCCACTCATTCTTTCCAATAATCCGGACGCTTATGTGCATGAACGAGCCGCAAAACTGGGTATTCCTTCATTTACTTTCACGAAGGCCGAATTCGACGATGGCATGGAGATACTGGAAATTCTTCACGAGTATGAGATCGACTTCATCGTACTGGCCGGTTTTCTGTTGAAAATTTCACAGCCTCTTCTTGAAGCATATCCGGGACGTATTGTAAATATTCACCCGGCATTACTCCCCAAATACGGCGGGAGGGGAATGTATGGGGACCGGGTACACCGTGCTGTAGTGGAAGCAGGTGAAAAGGAATCTGGTATCACCATCCATTATATCAATGAGCACTACGATGAGGGTGACATTATCTTTCAGGCCACTTGTCAGCTGTTGCCGGGTGATACTCCCGAAGTGGTGGCCGGTAAGGTACATGCACTGGAGTATACCTACTACCCGGAGGTGATCGGTGCATTGCTGAAAAAAAGCGAACAAGAGGATCAGCAGTATCATAAATAATCGTATCTTTGTATTTCACTTTGCGGCTGTGGCGTAATTGGTAGCCGCGCCAGACTTAGGATCTGGTGACGAAAGTCGTGGGGGTTCGAGTCCCTTCAGCCGCACAGCAAGCTCCTTCACGAGAAATCGTGGAGGAGTTTTTTTATTCATAGATGGATCAACTCCTCTGTGTAACATTCTGTACGATAGTCGTTAGTTGCTTTATCCTTCTCTGCCTGTATTTTTTTGTGAAAAAAATTACAATGGGGTGAGGGATTTTAATCATTCTGCATCTAATAATCGGAAGCGAATAAAAAGAAAATCGTTTCAAGAAAATTTTACAGATTGTCTATCTAATTACAGAAATTATGAAAAAAATCGTACTGCTACTCGTGATGGTAGCGATGTTTGGTGCCGTAGACGCACAGGAATTTTCCCTTGGATTGAAAGGTGGAGTAAACATGTCTAATCTTTACGGAAAAGAGGTGAAGAATACCAAGATGAAACTGGGCTATCATGTAGGTATAGCTGCAGATTATGAGCTTGCGCCCAATGTGGCTCTCCAGTCAGGGCTTTATTTTATGACGAAGGGTGCAAAGCTGTCCTCTGCAAAAATAGACCAGAAAGTAGGGGATATTAAGATTTCCGGCTCTATGGACAATACGGTTAACGCCATGTATCTGCAAGTTCCCCTGCACTTTGCTTATAAGGTGAATGTGGCCTCCGAAACACGCCTGGTGTTACACGCAGGTCCTTATGCGGCTTACGGTATCGGAGGCAAGATCACCGGAAAGCCAGATGTGAAAGTCCAAGGTTATGTGCCGGCAGAAGCCAAGTCGGCGGTAGATGCCGTTCTCAAACAGATAAACAGCAGCGGTGTCAACGTGAAGACTTTCGATGAAAAGCTCGGGTACAAGCCATTTGACGCCGGCGTGGGTGTGGGTGTCGGGTTTGAGCTTGAATCGTTCATTGTGGATTTTGGATGGGACATGGGCTTACTGAACATCTCCAGAAACAAAGATGCCAACGTGAAAAATCAAACAGCGTACCTCTCTGTGGGATATAAATTCTAGACATAAGATCATTCATTGAAAAAGAAAAGAGGGTGAATCACACATGTAGTGACCCCAAAAAGTTGGACAAGATTATAAATTAAGATTCTTGTAATAGAGCTCGGTATTGCACCGGGCTCTTTCCATTTAACCTGTTTTTTATCCTTTCATTGTTATAGTAATTAATGTAGAGCATAATTCTACCATCTATTCGCTGTTTTCCCTGATAAATATGTCAATCCGGCCTTTTCTCCTTTTGTGTCCTGCACTTATACATTTTAATACAGTCGCATGTTCTTCGGTAAAGGATTGGATATTTCTCCGGTAGGATGCATCGTGCGGTTCCCTTAGAACTGTAGCAATTACCTGTATTTTTCCCCGGTATCTGGATTCTTTATAAATTATGCCTAAAATACACAATCCGCTGTACATCAGAAATATTTTATTAATTTTGACCATTATAAGTCGTATATCGGATTGAATCTGCTTTCAGGAATACACATAATATTAGGTGAAGGGTATGCTAGAGAAAATAATTGACTTCAGCATTAAAAACAAGCTTATCGTTTTTCTTTTTACTTTGACCATTGCCGCATTTGGCCTCTATGCCGTTTTTAAGATCCCTGTAGGCGCTGTGCCGGACATTACCAACAATCAAGTACAGGTGATCACCACTTCCGGGAATCTCTCCACTCAGGAGATTGAGCAATACATCACCGCCCCTGTCGAGATGGAGATGGGCAACCTGCCCGGTGTGAAAGAGATCCGTTCCGTATCGAAATTTGGTATCTCCCTCGTCACCATCGTCTTTGAGGAACGACTGGGTACCTACCTGCCACGACAGCTTATTGCAGAAAAAATAAAAAGTGCAGCAGCCACAATCCCTCAAGGGTTCGGTGAGCCAGAGATGGGTCCCATCACCACTGGCCTGGGAGAGATCTATCAGTATACGCTTGACGTGGAGGAGGGTTATGAGGACAGTTACAGTGCTGCCGATCTACGCACCATTCAGGACTGGGTGGTCAAAAGAAGACTCTCCGGCATCAGGGGGGTGGTGGAGATCAACAGCTGGGGCGGGAAACTGAAACAATACGAAGTCGCCGTCAACCCTTCGCAACTGGCAGCTGCCGGGGTGACGCTGATGGAGGTGTACAGCGCCTTGGAGGCCAACAACAGCATATCGGGCGGTTCCTATATAGAAAAGACCAACCAGAGCTATTTTATACGGGGCGACGGTCAGGTGTCGTCGATAGAGGACATTGAACAGATCGTGGTGAAGAACACCGGTGGTGTCCCTATTCTGGTAAAGCATGTTGCTACCGTTCAGTTTGGTCACGCCAACCGATACGGGGCGATCACGGCCAACGGGAAAGGAGAGACCATCCTCGGACAGGTCATGATGCTGAAGAATGCCAATTCAAAGGAGGTGATCCATGAGGTGAAAAGCAGGGTGGAAGAGATTAGCCACAACCTGCCCGAAGGGGTGTATATCAATCCTATCGTCGACAGAAGCGAACTGGTGGCTAAGACATCACTCACTATCGTGGAGAACTTGATTCTGGGCGCCATCATTGTCATGCTCACGGTGCTGCTGTTGCTGGGAAACATACGCTCGGCCCTGGTCATCACCTCGATGATCCCACTGGCCCTGCTCTTCACCATTTCCATGATGTATATCTTCGGGATCGACGCCAACCTGATGAGTCTGGGCGCCCTCGACTTCGGAATCATCATTGACGGGGCAGTCATCATCGTGGAGTTTATCGTCCTCAGGATCTCTGTCAGCAAGAGTGACCTGGAGAAGACAAACGAGACGAGGCGAAGAACCCTGATGGATGCCATCGCGTTCGACGGCGCCTCTAAGATGATGAAATCGGCCATCTTCGGGCAGGTCATCATTCTGATTGTCTTTATCCCCATCCTTTCATTGAGCGGTGTGGAGGGTAAGATGTTCAAGCCGATGGCTCTGTCGTTCTGTTTTGCCATTATCGGGGCGATGATCATGGGGCTGACGTGGCTACCCGTAGCCTCGTCGCTGTTTCTGAGACCCTCAAGTACAAAGAGGAAAAATATCTCTGACTGGTTTATGGACCTGGCACACCGGTCTTATACACCGGTGATACACTGGGCTTGTAGCCACAAGAGGACGGTGCTTGGCGCCGCTCTGGTATCGCTGCTCCTCACCCTCTTCCTCTTCACACGGATAGGGGGTGAATTTGTGCCGACCCTCGACGAGGGTGACTTTGTGATACAGCCCGTACTGAAAACCGGTACCTCCCTCACCAAAACCATAGAGACCACCACCCGGATGGAACAGATACTGATGAAGGAGTTCCCCGAGGTGGATAAGATTGTCAGCAGGATAGGGGCGGCAGAGGTGCCTACCGACCCGATGTCGATGGAGGAGATCGATATGATCATTAAGCTCAAGCCGAGAAAGACATGGACGAGCGCCCGCAGCAAGGAAGAGCTGGCCGACAGGTTCAAGGAGGCGCTATCTGCCATCCCCGGTATTGAGTATGAGTTCACCCAGCCCATCGAAATGCGGTTCAATGAGTTGATCACCGGCGTCCGTTCCGACATTGCCATCAAGATATTCGGCGACGACCTGGCCTATATCGATCAGAAAGCCATTGAAATCAAAGAACTGATTGAGGGTATCCCCGGTGCAAGTGATGTCATTCTGGAAAAAACGGCAGGATTGCCGCAGATAAAGATCGACTATGATCGGGCAAAAGTTGCACGATACGGGGTGGATATCCGGACGCTGAACAGCTATATTGCCACTGCCTTCGGCGGCGAGGCAGCCGGTGTCGTTTTTGAGGGAGAGAAGCGTTTTAGCCTGGTGGTTCGTTTCGGTCAGCAGAACCGGACCGATCTGGCTGATGTGAAGCAGCTGAAAGTCCCTATTTCCGGCGGTAGTCAGATTCCTCTCTCGGAGCTGGCCGACATACACTACGCCGAGGGACCCGCGAAGATATCACGGGAGAACACCCATCGCAGGGTTGTGGTGAGTGTCAACGTGCGCAACAGAGACCTGCAATCGGTTGTGAAGGATATCCAGACCACGGTGGATGGGCATATCACCCTCAAGCCGGGGACATACATCGCCTATGGGGGGCAGTTTGAAAACCTGCAGAATGCCACGAAACGACTGCTTGTTGCTGTACCTGTGGCGCTCCTGTTGATTTTTATTTTCCTGCATTTTGCCTTCAAGTCGCTCAAGGATGCCATCATGATATTCACGGCCATCCCGTTGGCGGCTGTCGGTGGGGTGCTTCTCCTCTGGCTGCGGGGGATGCCCTTCAGCGTCTCGGCAGGCGTTGGCTTTATTGCGCTGTTCGGCATTGCCGTGTTGAACGGCATCGTGCTGATTGAGCATTTGAAAGAGCTGAAAGCAGAAGGATCGATGGGCCTGCACGAGTTAATTATTCAGGGAACGAAGGACAGGCTTCGCCCCGTGATGCTGACGGCAGGTGCAGCGGCGATGGGCTTCCTGCCGATGGCAGTCTCCACCGGTGCGGGGGCAGAAGTACAACGGCCGCTGGCTACCGTGGTGATCGGCGGACTGTTCACCTCCACCATGCTGACTATGGTTGCCCTTCCCCTGCTGTTTGAGATTTTCTCCGGAGTGACCGGAGTGAAACTCTTCCCGTTGCGTCTAGTAAGAGATAAGCGATTGACAAATAATGACAACATAGTAAACCAGGAATCATGAAAACGGTTACACATCTTTTCTATTGCTGTATCACCCTTTTTCTTATCCACGCTTGCGGACACCGGCAGGAACCGACTGAACCGGCATCAGGACTCATTGAGATCACTAGCCGGCAGTTTATTGCCGATTCGATGCAACTGGGTGGTGTAGAGCCGAAAATATTCGAACGCACGGTGAGATGCAGCGGCTCCATCGTTCCCCGTCCGAACGGTATTGCCACGGTAAACGCCCCTGTTTCGGGGATTATTAAAAATTTGTATTGTTACAACGGCCAACCGGTAAGGAAAGATCAATCCCTACTGGAGATCACCGGCAACGAGGTCATCGACATGCAGGAGCAGTTTGCTGAAGCATCGGCCAGTTATCAACGGTTGAAGAATGAATATGAGCGAACGCAATCGCTCTATGCGGATAAGATCATATCAGAAAAAGATTTTATCAGGGCAGAGAGTGAGTACAGAACATCGCTGGCGAAGTACAACGGGTTAAAAATGAAAATGACTGCGATGGGTTTTTCCGTCACCGCCATTGAAAGGGGGACATTCTACGCCTCCTACATGATAAAAACGCCCATCCCCGGGATCATCTCAAACCTTGATGCGCATATAGGCAGCTATATCGATGCACAATCCGAATTGCTGGAGGTGATTGACCCGAATCTGTTTCAGCTGAAGCTAGCCGTTTTCGCTTCCGATCTGGCTAGTCTGAAAGAAGGACAGACCGTTCGCTTTCAGACTGCAGATGATGCAGGGAGTTGTATGGCAACCCTCCGTTCCATCGGTGTAGCCCTGGATGACCAGACCAAGACCGCTGACTGTTATGCCTCGATCACGGATCGTAAATCGGTCAACAGGATAGCCAACGGGTTTGTTGAAGCGGAGATCATCACAAGTACCGACAGCGTGTCCGCGCTGCCCGATGAGGCGATCATGAAAACTGACAAAGGTCATGTTGTACTGGTGCTGGACAGACAGGATAATGATACCTGGTACTTTATGCCGGTGGAAGTCATCGTTGGAAGGAAGCACAACGGTTACAGCGAGATTGTGGCTGACAGTATTTCCGAAAAAGTATTGATAAGGGGCGCGTATCATGTCAATATCCCATAGTGAAATCAGATATACCCGGTTGTAGTCATGTTGATGCGCTTTTCATATCCGAAAATTTGGATGATTCAATTAGTGTTCGTATATTTGCGAACATTAATTGAAGTATGGAGACAACAAAGCATACGTTACAGACAGCAGAACAGGAGATGGTGGCCCGCCTGGCGAAAGCATTGGGACATCCAACCCGGATTGAGATTCTGGTATTTCTAGCCTCTCAGGACAGTTGCTTTTTTGGCGATATCCACGACGAGCTTCCCATGGCCAAATCTACCGTTTCACAACATCTGAAGGAATTGAAAGAGGCCGGTTTGATACAGGGAGAGATTGAAGCGCCAAAAGTACGGTATTGCATCCACAAAGAGAATTGGGAAATTGCCCGAAAACTCTTTTCAGATCTTTTCAACTTGTTCGACGGGAAAGGGATAAATTGTTAAGGCGATCTGTTTTTTTGCTTTTTATGTTCGTTGTTCGGCGAAGATAAAACTCTATGATCAAAACGATGTTGATATAATTATACAGTACAAAACTAATCAGATAAACAATGAAAACGATTGAGATTTTTGATCCGGCCATGTGTTGCCCCACCGGATTGTGCGGCCCGAATATTAATCCTGAATTAATGAGGATGGCCACGGTAACCGATACGTTAAAAAGAAAGGGTGTCAACATTACCCGTCATAATTTAAAGGATGAACCCCAGGCATTTGTTTCGAATAGTGTGGTAAACCAATGTTTACAGGAGCAGGGAGCCGAAGCTTTACCCATCACATTGGTAGACGGAGAAATCGTTCTGTCCAAAGTTTATCCCACCAGCAAACAACTGGGTGAGTGGACGGGAATTTCCCTGGACTTTATCCCGGTTAAGTAATTTGCAGATTTGAATAAACAATGATGAAACCATTTAATTTATCAGAAACAGCAATCGCAAAATACCTCTTTTTTACCGGTAAAGGAGGAGTAGGAAAAACATCGGTTGCCTGTGCAACCGCAATAGGCTTGGCAGATGGTGGAAAGAAAATCCTGCTGATCAGTACGGATCCGGCATCAAACCTTCAGGATGTTTTCGCCCAAAAATTGAACGGACAAGGTACGTCTGTTGCCAATGTGCCGGGGCTTACGGTGGTAAACCTTGATCCGGAACAGGAAGCGGCTGCATACCGGGAAAGTGTCATCTCTCCGTTCAGGGGAAAACTGCCTGTCAGCGTACTCCGGAATATGGAGGAACAGCTCTCGGGCTCCTGCACGGTGGAGATTGCCGCGTTCAATGCATTTGCCGATTTTCTGACGGATGCCTCCAAACAATCGGAATATGACCATATCATCTTCGATACAGCCCCTACGGGTCATACGTTGCGTATGTTGCAGTTGCCTTCTGCCTGGAGTACGTTTATCAGCGAGAGTACACACGGTGCATCGTGTCTGGGTCAATTGTCGGGTCTTGAGGAACGGAAAGATATTTATAAAGAGGCGGTCAATACCCTGGCAGACGGCAGTAAAACCCGTCTCGTACTAGTGAGTCGTCCCGAGACATCTGCCTTACATGAAGCTGCCCGTTCGTCGCACGAGCTGCAACTGCTGGGCATAAAGAATCAGATTCTGGTGATCAACGGGGTTTTGCAGCAATTGCAAAATGAGGATAGGGTATTCCATGAAATTCACGAAAAACAGCAATCGGCTTTGCAAGACATTCCGGATGAAATAGCGGACTACCCCACATTCACTGTTCCATTACGTTCTTATAATTTATCGGATATTGCCAATATCCGCAGGTTATTGTACGAGGACAATGTGGAGTTGATCGATGACTACAAACCGATGAGGAGCGAAAAAGGGCTGGAAGATTTAATTGATGATCTCCATACCAGCGGTAAACGGGTTGTTTTTACGATGGGAAAAGGGGGCGTAGGCAAAACCACGTTGGCTACAAATATTGCACTCGGATTATCTGCACGCGGGGCCAAGGTGCACCTGACGACTACCGACCCGGCAAACCACCTGAATTACGACCTTGCTTTGAAAGCCGGTATCTCTGTGAGCCGCATCGATGAAGCAACGGAGTTGGAAAAATACAAGAATGAGGTACGTGGCAAGGCCGCACCGAACATGAGCGCCGAAGATATGGCATATATAGAAGAGGATCTGCGTTCTCCCTGCACCCAGGAAATAGCGGTATTTAAAGCTTTCGCTGAAATTGTGGACAAGGCAGACACTGAAATTGTGGTGATTGATACCGCACCTACCGGCCACACGCTCCTCCTGCTGGATTCCACACAAAGTTACCATAAGGAAGTGGAAAGGGCACAGGGTATTTCCGATTCGGTAAGCCGGTTATTGCCCCGTTTGAGAAACCCGGAAGAGACGGAGGTGGTGATCGTCACCCTGCCTGAAGCAACACCTGTATTTGAAGCGGAAAGGCTACAAGCCGATTTACAGCGGGCCGGCATACACAACAAATGGTGGGTGGTCAACTCCTGCCTCTCACTGGTATACACTGAGAACCCTTTTCTGCAATCAAAAGCTCGGAGTGAATTTTCGTGGATTGGGAAAGTGAAAGAACTTTCCGGTGAGCATACGGCGCTGATTGAATGGAAAAATTTATAATGAGCGCGATGAAAAAGAACGATAAAATAAAAGAAGTGGTGAAGCAAAAATATGGGGATATTGTTTTGCTAAATCAGAAATCCTCCTGTTGCTCTTCCTCCTGTTGTTCAGTCGATGGTCATAGTATAATGAGTGAAGACTACCGTGCTTTTGACGGATATATTGCCGAGGCGGATATGGGATTAGGATGCGGGATCCCAACGCAGTTTGCGAATATACAAAAAGGAGACATCGTTTTGGACTTAGGCTCAGGAGCCGGGAATGACTGTTTTATCGCCCGTGCGGAAGTAGGAGAATCCGGGAAAGTGATCGGAGTTGACTTTACCCCGGCAATGGTTGCTAAAGCACGAGAAAATGCAAAAAAAAGAGGATTCCAAAATGTAGAATTTCGTGAAGGGGATATTGAAAATTTACCAGTTGAAAGCAGTTCAATCGATTTAGTCATCAGTAATTGTGTGCTCAATTTGCTTCCTGCAAAAGATAAGATATTTCACGAAATATACCGTGTTTTAAAACCCGGAGGTCATTTCTGTATATCTGACATCGTACTGAAAGGGGAGCTTCCCCGGGAACTCTCAAAAGCTGTTGAAATGTATGTGGGGTGTGTGGCCGGAGCAATACCGCAGGAAAATTACCTCGCTGAGATATCCATGGCAAAGTTCAATGAAATCGAAGTCGTTAGCAGGAAGAAAGTGAATATGCCCGATGAGCTACTTTTAAAATATATGCATCGTGATTCTTTGACAGCGTTTAAATCAGGAGAGTCGGGAATTTTTTCAATTACCGTAAAAGCAAAAAAAACAAACAGATGAATAAACGAATTTTAATCCTGTGTACAGGAAATAGTTGCCGTAGCCAGATGGCACATGGTTTTCTGCAATCGTTCGATCCGGACCTGGATGTTCATTCGGCCGGCACAAACGCAAGTGGCAAGTTAAATCCCGAAGCGGTAGAAGTCATGAAAGAAGCGGGTATTGATATTTCACATCACACCTCCGACAGTGTGGATAAGTACCTGGACGGGGAATGGGACTATGTGATCACGGTCTGTGGCGGTGCGAACGAGAGTTGCCCGGCCTTTATGGGAAAAGTGAAACACCGCCTGCATATCGGCTTTGACGATCCGTCGGATGCGACGGGTACGCCTGAATTTATCCTCTCGGAATATATCCGTGTACGCGATGAAATAAAAGAGGAATTTCATGCGTTTTATGTGAATCATATCCGACAATAAAAGCAGAAGAGAAGACAAACAACTTACCCGGTTGATGTTGTTGCGCGAAAAGTCTGACTTTTTGTGCATCCTATTCGATTAAATAAAAATAAAAGAGTTTAACAAAATTGGATTCAGAGTGATGTACAATCGCTCCCTAAATATCAGGTTCATGAGTAAAAGTAACATGCGTTTCCTGGACAGGTACCTTACCCTCTGGATATTCCTGGCGATGGCTGTAGGTGTGGCACTGGGTTATTTCATTCCCTCTTTCGGCGGACGGGTCGATGCCCTGTCGAGGGGTACCGTCAACATCCCGCTGGCCATCGGTTTAATTCTGATGATGTATCCGCCATTGGCAAAGGTGGATTATAAGTTGCTGCCCAACGTGTTCACCAATGGAAAGGTGCTCACCATATCGCTCGTGCTGAACTGGATCATCGGGCCCATCCTGATGTTCCTGTTGGCGATTGTTTTCCTGCGCGATTATCCCGAATATATGATCGGCGTCATCCTGATCGGGTTGGCACGTTGTATCGCCATGGTGCTGGTGTGGAACGATCTGGCGGGAGGGAACAGTGAGTATGGCGCTGGCCTGGTTGCGCTGAACAGCATCTTTCAGGTGTTCTTTTACAGCTTTTACGCCTGGTTATTTATCACGAAGCTGCCTCCGTTGTTCGGTTTCGAGGGGGCCATCGTGGACATTTCCATCGGAACCATCGCCCGAACTGTTGCCATTTATCTGGGCATTCCGTTCCTGATGGGCATGTTGAGCCGGCTAATCCTGGTGAAGGTGAAAGGGGTGAGCTGGTACGAAAAGAAATTTATTCCGGCCATATCACCGATTACGCTGATAGCCCTGCTGTTTACCATTGTGCTGATGTTCAGCCTCAAGGGAGAACTGATCGTGGAGATCCCCATGGACGTGGTGCGCATAGCCATCCCGCTGATAATCTATTTTACCCTGATGTTCTTTATCAGCTTCTTTGCCAGCAAAGCGATGCATACCTCCTACGACAAGAACGCTTCCATCTCGTTTACCGCCTCGGGCAACAATTTTGAGCTGGCCATTGCTGTGGCCATCGGCGTTTTCGGGTTGCATAGCGGACAAGCTTTCGCCGGTGTGGTTGGTCCCCTGGTGGAGGTGCCCGTGCTGATCCTGCTGGTGAATGTGTCAAAACGCCTCAAGACAAAATACTATCCCGCACACACAATAGTGAAGTGATTCATTTTGAAGAGGCATGACAAACATTCTGACAGAAATAGTTGTTTAGACGATGTGGAAACTGTATAAACAACATAAAGGTATGATACGTAAAGAAATAATCATTGACCAGCCCGTTGGAAGAGTGTGGGAGGCGCTTACCCAACCCGAGGAGATGAAAAACTGGTATTTCAATATCTCGAACTTCGAACCCAGAGAAGGAGAAATATTCGATTTTATCGTTTCTTTTTCTGACGATGATGGAGAACATAATTTTCGTCACCTGTTTAAAATCCTGAAAGTGATCCCCGCTGAAAAACTGCAACATACGTGGGAACATCCCGGACACAGCGGAGGAACCTCTGTGCTTACCTGGGAGCTTTTTCCCCGTGAAGGGTCTACCAAAGTGGTACTTACGCACGAAGGGATTGAGACTTTTCTTGATGAGGGAAGCAAGTATTTTACAAAAGCAAGTTATCTGGCCGGGTGGACCGACATATTACAGGGATTAAAAGAATATCTGGAAAATGAGATATAGCGGCTTGTTACTTCCCTGATTTTTGATGTGGATACCGGGATTTCCACAACGTACAGAGATATAGTATCCGGGATAATGCCATTCAATCCGTTGACATGGCACATTACACGGCCGGGCCAGCTTCTGCTAAATGCGGATGCGTCAAAGCCTGTCCGTCGGAATCTTTCCGGGATAGACTATTCACAGTTTGCCGATCATGCCAGCGATCCCCCTCAATGCCACGTATTTCGACCGTGAACACGGTATTTTTTTGGATGAAAGCAGTAATTTATGGCGAAGATTATGGTATTGGCCGGTGAGGCCGATCAAAAAAATGATAACTTTGGGATTCATTAACTCAATATAGCCAGACGATGAAAACAAAAGAGTACACCAACGGAGAGATTACAATTGTATGGAAGCCCGATGCATGCATTCATTCGGGTGTATGCGTCAAAACACTGCCCAATGTATATAAACCCAACGAGCGGCCATGGATACAGATGGAACATGCAACCAGCCAGGAAATGATTGATCAGGTTGCCAAGTGTCCCTCGGGGGCATTGAGTATAAAAAAAGAAGGAAAATGACGAGGATCGAACAGAAAGACAACGGCAAGAAAGGCCGGTTTGTCATGTATGAAGATGATCTTCCCGTCGGGGAAATGACTTATGTGTGGATTGATGATTCCAAGATCATCATTGATCATACCAAAGTAGAAGAGACTCACGGAGGAAAAGGATATGGCAAGCAGCTGGTGATGGCGGGTGTAGAATTTGCGCGAAAGCAGGAACTGAAGATAATTCCGCTTTGTCCTTTTGCAAAAAAAGTGTTTGACAGAGATGCCGGCATTCAGGATGTGAGATTTTCATAATGTATACCAATCAATATCCAATATGGGAAAAACAATTATTGCGCTCCTGCAGGAGACAGTAGAGAAATATGGAGAACGGCCCTTTCTTTATGAGGCACGCAACGGCGCAGAATATAGTTCATTCACTTTCCGTGAGGTGCAGGGGCAGTCAATTCGCTTTGCGGCGGGCCTGATGGCACTCGGTCTTAGGGCAGGGGAGCGGGTGTCGCTCATCTCGGAGGGGAAGAACAACTGGGTGCTGGGTGAACTGGGTGTGCTCCACGCCGGGGCGGTCTGCGTGCCGCTCTCGGTGAAGCTGGAGACGGTGCAGGATATCACCTTCCGCATCAACCACTCCGACTCGGTGATGGTGCTGGCTTCCGGTCAGCAGATCGCGAAGCTGCGCCCCATGAAGGGGCAGTTCGCCACGGTGAAGCGCTACATCCTGCTCGACGCGGTGGAAGATCCGGCGGAGGATGAGATCTATTTCGACAAGGTGCTCGAGCTGGGCGACGCCCTGCTCGCGGCCGACAGGAAGCAGGTGGAGGAGCGGATGGCAGCGGTGGAGCCCGACAGCCTGGCCAACATCTCCTACACCTCCGGTACGACGGCCAACCCCAAGGGGATCATGCTGTCGCACGACAACTATGTCTGCAACGCCGAGCAGGCAGTGGACCATCTCAACGGCATCCCCTCATACTTCCGTACACTGCTGATCCTGCCGTGGGACCACTCCTTCGGACATACCGCCGGCATCTACGCCTTCATGAAGTGCGGTGCCGCCATCGCCTCCGTGGCGGCCGGCAAGAGCGCCATGGAGATTCTGCGCAACGTGCCCAAGAGTATAAAGGCGATCAACCCCCACCTGCTGATGAGTGTGCCGGCGCTGGCCGCCAACTTTCGGAAGAACATCGAGACGGGGATCGAGAAGCAGGGGAAGACCGCCTGGCGCCTTTTCCGCCAGGGACTGAAAGTGGCATATACCTACAACGGGGAGGGGTACAACCGGGGGCGTGGAAAACGGGCTTTGTTAAAACCGCTCGTTGCTTTCTACGATAGGATGATCTTTTCGAAGATACGACAGAACTTCGCCAGTAACCTGCAGTACTTCATTGGCGGCGGTGCCCTGCTCGACATCGAGCTGCAACGCTTTTTCTATGCCATCGGCATACCCATGTACCAGGGCTACGGCCTCTCGGAGGCGTCGCCCATCATCTCCGCCAATTGCGCACAAGCCCACAAGCTGGGTTCCTCGGGCAAGACCATGCCGCGCATGGAGATCCGCATCGGCGATGAGGCGATGAACCCGCTGCCGGTGGGTGAGAAGGGCGAGATCCTGATCAAAGGGGGTAACGTGATGAAGGGATACTGGAAGAATCCGGAAGCGACAGCGGAAACCATCGTCGACGGTTGGCTCCGTACCGGCGATATGGGTTACCTCGACAGCGACGGCTACCTCTATGTGCTGGGACGCACCAAGTCGCTGCTGATCAGCAACGATGGCGAGAAGTTCTCTCCCGAGGGGATCGAAGAGTCGATCATGGCCCAGTCGGAGTTCATCGACCAGTGCGTGCTGCACAATAACCAGAGCCCCTACACCACGGCCCTGCTGACGGTCAACCGGGAGGCGCTGAAGCGACGCACCTCCGATCCGGTAGAGGCGTCACGGGTTATCGCCGGTGAGATCGCGGCCTACATGAAGGGGGGCAAGCACGACGGCCTCTTCCCCCACCGCTGGATTCCCTCCGCCTTTGCGGTGATTGAGGAGCCTTTCAGCGAGAAGAACGGGATGGTCAACTCCACCATGAAGATCGTGAAGCACAAGGTGTATGAAAAGTATGCGGAGGAAATTGAGATGATGCATACGCCGGAAGGAAAGAAGCCGGATTCGGATCATAACATCGCGGTGTTGCAGAAATTATTGATTAAATAAATGAGTCGTGTGAATTTATATGTTACTTGTCTATTTTTGAGAATTTCTTCCGGAAACTTAAAGGGGTATATCCCGTGTTTTTTTTGAAAAGCCGATAGGCGTTTCTTACATCGTTAAATCCGCTCTCAATAGTTATGTCCAACAAGCTTTTTCTTGTCGTCAATAATTCATTGGAAAGGTACTCGATCTTCTTATCGAGTATAAACTGATAAATAGAGGTGCCCATGGTTTCCTTGAATTTTTTTTCAAGAGTTCTTCGGCCAAGAGGAACAACTTGCGACAATTTATCGATGGATATGTCAGAAGTGAAATTTTTTTCAATATAATCTATTATTTCTATAATATATCTGTCAGAGATATTGTATCTTTCGGTAGATTGTCTTTGTTCGATACGAATCGGTTTTTTTGCTATCTTGAATGGGATATTCTTTTTATTTAGAATCAGTGTATGGAGTTTCTTGCCTGCCACATATCCTATATTTTCATCGTCGGTTACGATGGAAGAGATGGTCGGATTAGATAAGTTGCAGATAAGCTCGTCGTTATCAACACCCAATAAGGATATCTCATTTGGAATGTCGATGTTGTTTATTTTGCACATTTCGGCTACCTGAATAGCGAAATAATCATCACATGCAAAAACAGCCACCGGTTTCGGAAGTGACGACAACCATTCGTCCAATTCTATATGACTTTTACTCCATTGACTGTTGGTTAAATATTCCGATTCGAAATAGTAGAAGTTTCCTCCTAATTTTTCCACTTCAATACGATAGCCTTCTGCTCTGCCTTTTGACCAAAGAAAGTTTTTATTACCATAGAAGGCAAAATTTTGAAATTTTTTTTTCGCGAAAAAATTAGCGGCTATTGCGCCTACTTCTATATAATCGCCGGAAATTTTAGAAAACCAGTCAGCATCATCCTCATAATTTTGAAGAAATACAGGAATGTCCAATTTCTCTAAAAACCTGACTTCCTGATATTCCCACTGAACAATAACTGCATCGATACTCCATTCCTCAATTCGCTGTACGATTCCGTTTTCACCGTACAACATTTTGTAATATAAAGGCAACCGATAGAATATCCAGGGACCTTTTTCATGCGCATAACGTATTAACCCCGTCAGAAAACGACGGCTGAACTCAGTGGCGGAATCTATGAGGACGAGTATTTTAATCATTGAAATCCAAATAAGTGTTACCATTTAACAATGAAATTAGTACAATTTTCTTTAATCGAGATTATTTGTAGAAATATTTTCGTGATTTGTCATTAGTTTTTCGTAAAATGTCTTATAAGATCTTTATGGGGAGGGTATCTTTGTGAAAATTTGAACCAGTAATATACATGCAGGGCTCATGGAAAAACTCCTGTAAGATAGACTTTCCCTGCAATGCTTTATCGATATGGTGATATATGGCACATTTGATCAGAGTATTTGTTTAACAATAATATAAATGATTTAAAAATTCAATAACAAAATTAAATGTATACCTATGGAACAAGCAATTAGACGATTATTTTTTATAAGTACATGTCTCCTGTTTTTATCATTCACTATTTATAGTCAAGATAAATCTATCAGACAGGGTATTGTTGTCGATAAAATCACAAAAGAAACTTTACCCGGAGTCCAGGTCATTGTGAAAGGTACAACCAGGGGGGGAGTAACTGATGTAGACGGTTTTTTTAAAATAGAAGTAAATAGTGGTGACTATCTGATTTTTAGCATGCTCGGTTATGAATCACAGGAGATTTTGATAGGAAACGAAACATCTCTCAGTATTGATTTGACACCTACTACCTATGATTTGGGAGAAGTTGTAGTGACTGCTTTAGGTATTGAGCGAAAGACCAGAACATTGTCCTATTCAACGCAACAAATTGAAGGTTCAATAGGAGAGATAAAAGACAACAGTTCCAATATCTTAAGCGGTTTATCGGGAAAGATATCGGGAGCTGTAATATCAACTGCTGCCACAGGTCCAGGAGCCGCTGCCCGGGTGGTGCTTAGAGGAAATCGATCTATCAGCGGAAATAATACCGCACTGATCGTTATCGACGGTGTCCCGTATGACAATACTTCATACAGGCAAGCTACGGGTACTACCTATAATTATGGAGGAAGTGACGGTGCTGTGAATATCAATCCCGACGATGTTGCATCTATCAACGTACTTAAGGGACCTTCTGCAGCTGCATTGTATGGCAGCAGGGCGGCCAACGGAGCCATAATAATTACAACAAAACGTGGGAAAGAAGGAGCTTTAAAGATAGATCTGAATAGCGGCATGTCCGTAGATCAACCCCATTTATTAATCAACTTTCAGGACAGATACGGCAGAGGCAACGGAGGAGTTGGGGCGGAAGGAGTAGGAGAAAGCTGGGGGGCAGCAGCCCAGACTTATAATACGAATGTGAAGGATTTTTTTAAAACAGCTTATTCTTTTAACAATACGTTGAGTCTGTATGGGGGAACAGATATGATGCAAGGGTTTGCTTCCTATACCAATAATTCTGTGGAGGGAATGATACCCGGTAATAAATTGGAGAGGAATACGATGAACCTGAGAATAAACACTCAGTTACATTCTAAACTCACTACCGATGCCAAGATCACCTATGTGAATCAGAGAATAATAAACCGTCCGCGTTTGGGAGATGCCGGGACCCCCATAGAGGCATATATCATGCCGAGAGATATGAGCGAGGTGGAGTTGAAAGACTATGAAACCATCAACCCGAATAATGGACAACCGGTACGAAAATACTGGACTACCTCTTCGATCTACGACAATCCATACTGGAGTACCGAAAGGACGTCGGTAAATGAGGAACGAAACCGTATAACATTATTGGGATCTGCCAAGTATCAGCTATCGGATTGGCTAAGCATCCTGGGACGGGTGAGTTATGACCGGTATGATGATAAGGTAGACGGCTCTTTTTACGATGGTACGGTTTCATTGGGAGACGTAAAGACAGGTGGTAAATATTACGAGACCAATTCTCAATACTGGGAAAGAAACTTTGATTTATTACTATCGGGAGAGAATTCCATTACCGGGCATATAAGCATTAATTACAATCTCGGCACCAGTTTTTTAAAGAGGGAGTATACTACCACGACGGATATGGCCAACGGACTTTCTATTCCGAACAAATTCAGCCTGACCGCGGCAACTACCCCGGCTTTTCAGGATGTGGGCGGATACGTGCGCGCTTTGAATTCTGTATATGGGAACCTGCAAGTAGGACTTAAGTCATATTTATTCGTAGATGTGACCGGAAGGAATGACTGGTCATCCACGTTGCCTTCACCACATAGTTATTTTTATCCTTCCGTGGGTTTATCCGCAATTATATCCGATATGGTGAGTATGCCTTCCTGGGTTAGTTTCGGTAAAATAAGAGCTTCTTATACACAAGTGGGTAATGATCCGGATCCCTATTTACTGAAACAACGATTTCAATTTGCCCTGGGAGCAGGGCAGGGTTTTATTTCCCGAAATCAGATAAAGTCAATTCAGGATCTGAAACCCGAAAAGACGAAGTCATACGAGGTCGGCCTGGATTGGCGGTTCCTGAATGGCCGTTTAGGTCTGGATGCAACCTTATATAAGAGCAATACTATTAACCAGTTGCTGTATGTGGGTTTGCCAATGGCCAGCGGGTTTAACAGGCGATATATCAACGCGGGGAATATTGAGAACAAGGGGATAGAAATTCAACTGAACGCTACCCCCATTGAAACGAATGATTTTAACTGGAGTACCGACGTCAATTTTTCAAGGAATGTCAATAAGGTAATTAAACTGGCCCCGAATACCACACAGGTGAATATTACCGACAATACGAAGTATGCTACGGTGATTGTCAAGGAAGGCAGCTCGTATGGAGATCTGTATGGAAGGGCATGGAAAAAAGAGGAATCCACAGGGAAATATGTGGTAGATGACAGAGGGCTTCCGGTAGCAGAGTCTAATCAAAAACTGGGAAATTTTAATCCCGATGCTATGTTGGGATGGAACAACCGGTTTGGTTATAAAAATTTCAGGATTTCATTCCTGATTGATGCCCGTCTTGGAGGAGAAACGGTTTCCGGGACCGACGCATACCTCGCAGCCTATGGAGTGGCCGGTTACACGGAGAAATTCAGGGAAGGAGGCTTGGTTCTTGATGCAGTAAAAGCCGATGGTTCTGCAAACACTACCGCCGTTACCGCACAACAATTGTGGACTACCGTTTCTCAGAATGGCCGTGACGGCTGGGGCGACTTCTTCACGTATGATATGACCAACGTGCGGCTCAGAGAATTATCGGTAGGATATGATTTTCAATTAAAAGAAACCGCTATCGTCAAATCAGCCTCACTCTCCCTGACAGGAAGAAATTTATTGTTCTTTTACAGAGGAAAATCGATAATGGATATCCACGGTATCGGAAAAAGAGACAACCCCACTGATCCGGATGCTTCCTTGGGTGCCGGAAATTATCAGGGAGTGGAATTGGGATTGCCGCCCATGGCGAGGTCTTTTGGATTTAATATTAAATTAACTTTTTAATTAATCAGTATGATGAAAAAATATATTTTCAGTTGTGCGTTGTCTCTTATCGCGTTGATGAGTTGTACGGGAGACTTTGAGGAAATGAATACAGATCCGAATAATTTGACGGAAGTAGGCCCGCGCGAAATGCCGTTCATGTTTGCCAAAGCTCAATCAGCATCGGCTTTAAACCGCAGTTTTTATCAAACCGTCCAAAACCTGGGTGCAGACTTGTATTCCCAATATTTTGCACTGACAAGTACATCTTTCTCCACTGATCGTTACGTACTTGTTCCAGACTGGCAACGGCGCTTCTGGACTGTTGTTTACGTGGATACAGCACCACAATTGAAAGCAATTAAAGAGAACGCTGAACCTGGTTCGGGAGAAGCAGCTTTGGCTGACATACTATGGGTATATGCTTTTCATCGCCTAACCGATCATTTTGGGCCGATACCCTATTTTCAGGCTGCCGAGCCGATTGAGGTAATTCCGTACGATTCTCAGGATAAAATCTATGATGACTTTTTTATCCGCCTGGAGGCTGCTGTGAATGTTCTAAAGGGATTGCCGGAAGGAACCACCATTTTTAAAGGTTATGAATTGATGTATGACGGAGACATTAAGAAGTGGATCGCTTTTGCAAATACATTGCGTCTTCGTCTCGCGTTACGCATATCGAAAAAAGACCCTGCCAGAGCTAAAACTGAGGCGGAGGCAGCGGTAACGGCCGGAGTATTGTTGAATAATTCACAAAATGCGTTCCTGAAAAAGGCGGAACCGGGTAACGATACGAACGGTTTGTCGCAGGTGGCTGCCTGGAATGAATTTGCGATGAGCTCTACCATGGCATCTTATCTGAAAGGTTATGAAGATCCGCGTTTGAAAATCTACTTTCAACCCAACGTGACTACCGGGACGTATACGAGTTTAAGAAACGGATTACCAGCCACTCTTTTGGGAAAACCGAGAAACACCCCTTCTCGCAACTCTAATGTAGGTACCTATTGGGTGACACCCAAAAGTGATAAAACCTTTAACCCGAGTCTTACTGCCTCATTCCATGTGATGTGCGCTGCCGAGGCTTATTTTTTAAGAGCGGAAGGGGCTCTGAACGGATGGAACATGGGGGGTGTCGCCGAAGAGCTATATAATAAAGGGATCCAGACAAGTATGGAACAATGGGGAATAGGTTCGAACGAAATTGCCGGGTATATTCAATCTACCAGGCAGCCCACAGCTCCTGAGGATGATCAGGAATCCCCGGCCGTGGCATCCATTCCAGTGAAATGGAGCAATAACACGGACGAACAACGTCAACAGATAGGGACCCAGAAGTGGCTGGCTATTTTTCCCAACGGGATGGAAGCCTGGGCGGAATTCAGACGGTCGGGATATCCTGTCATGTACCCGGTGTATCAATCAGACAATCCGTTGCTTCCGTCAGGGAGTTTTATAAAAAGAGTTCCGTTTCCGTTAACAGAAGAGGCGAATAATAAAGCTGAGCTGGACAAAGGAAAAGCCCTACTTGGTGGACCCGATAATGTGGCAACCAACCTCTGGTGGGACGTGGATTAGTCGTATACAGATAGATTTACTCAAAGAAAGACTGCAATAACTTGTGTATAATTAAAAAGAAATGACAACTGAAATCAAACAATTCAAGAAAGATAATCTTTCGATTCGTATTTTCAGGGATGAAACCTCTGCCGGAGAAGGAAGTGCGGAGTTTGTAGCCCACCATTTGAATGATGCCATTCAGTCCAAAGGACATGCCAACCTGATCCTGGCCACGGGTGCATCTCAATTTGCCTTTATCGAGGCGATCAAAACGCTTCCAATCGACTGGAGTAAAATTACCGTGTTCCATCTGGATGAATACAAGGGACTGCCGGAAACACATCCGGCCAGTTTTCGAAAATATCTGAAAGAAAGAATTCTCGATGAGGTAAAACCGTTTCAGGTACATTATATTAATGGGGATGCGAAAGAAATAGACCGTGAAGTAGCCCGTTATGAGGAGTTATTGAAAGCAGTTACAGTGGATGTAGCCTGCATAGGTATCGGTGAGAACGGACACATTGCCTTTAATGACCCCGAAGTGGCCGATTTTAATGATCCCAAGTTGGTGAAAATAGTACAGCTCGATGAAATTTCCCGCCGCCAACAATTGGGAGAGGGATGGTTTTCTACTCTGGAAGAGGTACCAGGAGAGGCCATCAGCCTGACGATCCCTGCTATCACACGTTGTGAAGTAATCAGTTGTATGGTACCGGATAAGAGAAAAGCCAATGCTGTGTATAATACATTGAATGAGGAAATATCAACTTCTTGCCCGGCAACCATTTTGAGAAGACATCTTCATACAGTTTTGTTTTTGGATAGAGACTCTGCATCACAATTGCAATGAAACGAAACTTAATTATTCTCATATTGTTGGTCATATTCGCCAAAGGTGTCCGGGGGCAAAATGTTCTCCCGGATCTCTTTACCGGAGATAGGAATAATGATTTGATCAGTTTTTCTCTTAAGAGAGAGGCGGCAAAAGCTTATAACCTATTAACTGTCCCGCAAAATATGGAGGAGTGGACTAAACGGAGAGAAGAATTAAAGAATAGTATCCTGCACCATGCAAGTGTGTCTTATTACCCCGACTTGCCTTTGACATATAGGGAAACAGGGGATTATAAAATGGAAGGATTTTCTATCAAAAACATTTTCTTTCAGACACGGCCGGGTGTATATGCTGCGGCGAACTTGTATATTCCTGACGGAAACGGCCTATTTCCCGCGGTAGTGGTGGCAATGGGACATTCCCGCGACGGAAAATTGTATCCTGAGTATCAGGCATTGGGCCAAACCTTGGCCATGAACGGTTACGTAGCCATTGCCATCGATCCTTGGGGGGCAGGAGAGCGAGCTACCGTGCATGGCGATTTTGAATATCATGGAGCGAATTTGGGCGCATCTTTGTTGAATGTGGGAGAAACCTTAATGGGAGTTCAAATTACAGACAATATGCGGGCTGTGGATTTGCTCTTATCCCTCCCCTTTGTGGATAACGAAAATATCGGGGCAACAGGAGCCAGTGGCGGAGGAAATCAGGTAATGTGGCTTGCTGCAATGGATGAGCGAATCAAAGCGGTTGTTCCAGTGGTGAGTGTGGGGACTTTTCAGTCGTACATATTAAATAGTAACTGTATATGTGAAGCATTGCCCGCAGGATTGACCTTTACCGAAGAGTCGGCCGTACTGGGCCTTATCGCTCCCAGGGCAATCAAAATTTGCAGCGGATTGAGGGATGCCAATGCCGCCTTCCATCCGCAGGAAATGTTGAAGAGTTTCCATGGTGCCAAGGCTGTATATGGAATATATGGAGCAGATGATAACCTGTCCTACCAGATATTTGATACACCTCATGGTTACTTTCCCGAAATGAGGGAAGCCATGCTTGGATGGTTCGACCTTCATTTAAAAAGAGAGGGGACCGGTGCTCCTAAAAAAGAGAAGCAGTTTACGCCGCTACCAGCATCCGTATTAATGGTCTTTTCCAATGGGCAACGCCCGTCGGAGGTGGTTTCTACCGGGGACTACTGCTTTAATAAGGGTTCTCGGCTGAGGTCAGGGATGTTATCGGATGAAAGTATGGATATGATAGAAAAAAAAGACGCGCTAAAGCAAATGCTGAAGATATCGGATAACTATGAACTGAAGGACATTCACCAACTGTCGGATTCAAATGACTGGGAACGGTATATTTTAGAAACAACGACCGGAGATCTCATACCCCTACTGATATACCTGCCAAACAAGATTAGCAGGGAATACGTGTTAATCGCGAATTCAAAAGGAAAAAACGGTGTGAAGGCCCTTTTGATTGATGAACTCGTAACAAAAGGAGCCGGTATCTGTATTGTAGATTTATGGGGTATTGGAGAGAACGCGTCTCCCGAGGCGACACGTATTGACGGTTCGCTACCGGAATTCCACACTTTATCCCGTTCTGTATTATGGTTGGGCCAGACTATGCAGGGTATCTGGGCCGGGCAGCTGGAGATTGTTGTCAACTGGCTCATAAATTCACATCATGTAAAAAAAATCACAATCGATGCGGATAAGGAATTAGCAGTGGCAAGCGTACTGTCTTCTGTCCTCGGGAATAAGGTGAACAGATTAATCTTAAGAGAGATGCCATTGAGTTATTTATTTGACAAATCCGGAGATGTCAATCATTTCTCCATGGCGATCCATATCCCCGGATTCTTACTTTGGGGAGATATGTCGCTGGCAGTTGCAATGTCAGGTAAAGATATTACCTTTATTGATCCGGTAACTATTTCCGGAAGAGAGTTAAGTGTCAAAGAAACGGATGACTTCAGGAAAGAATTCTACCACTTCCGTTCACTCTCAGGGGAACGTTCTGAGGTCAGTTTTGTAAAATAAATATATTTTTCGCCATGCAAATTAATAGAAGAAATTTCCTTAAAATAGCAGGAGTTGCGACCGCTGCCGCCATGTTACCGGTCAAAGGGTTGGGTAGCGAAATATCCGCTAAAAATCAACTAACAGACAAGTCTTTAAAGAAAATATACGATGAGGCGTATAAAAAGCATCCCCAGAAATTCAATATGTGCGGGTATGCTGCCCCGAAGCTGGAAACCGTGAGGGTTGGCTTTATAGGTGTCGGGTCAAGAGGCAGCGCGGCCGTGGAAAGGATAAGCCGGATTGATGGGGTGAAAATCGTTGCTATCTGTGACGAGTTGCCCGAACCTGCCGAGAAAGCAAAGGCGCGTATCCAATCTCCCGGACATCCGGCTATTCTCTATTCCGGGAAAGAAGATGCCTGGATGGAGGTGTGCAGGCGGGAAGACATCGATCTTATCTATGTGGCTACTCCCTGGGAGTTGCATGCCCCCATCGGGATCTATTCCATGAAGCGAGGCAAGCATGTGGCATTGGAAATTCCTGCGGCCACTACTGTAGAAGATTGCTGGCGGTTAGTAGAAACATCGGAACAAACTAAAAAGCATTGTGTGATCCTGGAAAATTGCTGTTATGATTTTTTTGAATTGCTTACCCTGAACCTGGCACGCAACGGATTTTTTGGTGAGATAGTGCATGCCGAAGGAGGTTACGTTCATGAAATAGGAGAAAGTCTGTTCTTCAGGGGTAAGCCAGGGCGTAGCTGGCGATTGAATGAAAATATGAGGCGGAACGGAAATCTATATCCAACTCATGGATTGGGACCGGTAGCACAGATCATGAATATCAACCGGGGAAATCGGATGGAATATATGGTATCGATGTCTTCCGATGATTTTCTAATGAATAAATATGCCAAAGAATTGTCACAGAAGGAAGATTACTTTAAACAGTTTGAAGGTGCCACATTCCGGGGAAACATGAATAATTCGATCATAAAAACGGCAAAAGGGCAAACAATTTTGCTTCAGCACGATATCACCACGCCACGGCCCTACTCCCGACTGCACACCATCAGCGGAACAAAAGCAACCGCGCAGAAATATCCGCTTCCTCCTCGTATCTCCATCGCTGAGGATCATAAGGAGTGGTTGTCTGAGGATAAATTCAGAGAACTTGAATTGAAATATAATCCCCCTATTATAAAAAAGATGCAAGATATCGCCAAAGAGATTGGGGGTCACGGAGGAATGGATTTTTTGATGGATTGGAGATTGATTGACTGTTTAAGAAACGGCCTGCCAGTGGATATGGATGTATACGATGCCGCTTCGTGGAGTGTCATTGGCCCGTTAAGCGAGTGGTCCGTAGCCAATCGGTCCGCACCGATCGATATTCCAGATTTTACAAATGGGGCCTGGAAAACAAATCAACCTCATGATATTTCCTTAAAGAGCGGAGGAACCACGGGCATTGTCGGATAAAAACAGTGAACGAAATCTGTAATAGGGCACAAAATATTGCCGGACCAATGCTTAAGTTGTCTTCATATGACTCGTGAAACGTGAAATAATATTTCTTGATGAATAGAAAAGCTTTTTATATATCGATGGGTATCCTGGCCGTGATGTATTTTGTCTTCGGTCTGGTATCCTGGGTGAATGCAATCCTTATTCCTTACTTCAGGATAGCGCTTGAACTGACCCATTTTCAATCTTATTTTGTGACCTTTGCCTTTTATATCGCCTATTTCGTGATGGCTATTCCGTCAGGATTATTACTAAACAAAGTGGGGTATAAAAAGGGAATCATGTACGGTTTTCTATTTCTCTCGTTGGGCGCCCTCATTTTTGTCCCGGCAGCTCTTGCGCGGCAATATGCGATTTTTCTCGCAGGGTTATATTGCCTGGGAACAGGATTAGCCATCCTTCAAACGGCGGCAAACCCTTATGTCACCATCATCGGACCGATCGACAGCGCAGCACAGCGAATGAGCGTGATGGGTATTTTTAACAAGTCGGCCGGTATCATTGCTCCTTTGCTTTTTGCAGCTGTAGTGTTCAAATCGACTGATAGTAGCACCTTTGCATTGCTCGAGGCAGGGACACTCTCCGAAGCGGAGAAAAATATGATCTTGCAGGAACTGATCCGAAGGGTAATTATGCCATACGCTATCCTTGCCGTCCTTTTGCTATTGACAGGCATCGGTATAAGGTATTCGGTCTTGCCGGAGATTGAAGAAAAGGAAGACGAAATCAAAGAAACGACTGCGTCGGTGGCAGGCACGTCGATGAAGACGTCACGGAAGTCTCTTCTGGATTATCCCTATCTCATTTTTGGAGCCATCGCAATCTTCGTACACGTGGGTACGCAAGTGGTGGCTATAGATACGATTATTAACTATGCCGGATCGATGGGTATCGGCCTGTTGGATGCAAAATTCTTTCCATCTTACACACTCATATGTACCATCATCGGTTACTTGTTGGGCATTTTACTTATTCCCCGGTTTGTTTCACAAAAGGCTGCTTTAAAATTCTGTACCACACTGGGGTTGTTCCTTTCATTAGGGATCGTGCTTGCCAATCATACCGTTACCCTGTTTGGGCACACCGCGGACATCTCAATTTGGTTTCTGGCCTCGATAGGATTTCCTAATGCACTAATCTATGCCGGTATCTGGCCCTTGTCGATTCATAATCTGGGGAAACTAACCAAAACAGGTTCTTCCCTCTTGATTATGGGATTAAGCGGGAATGCCATCCTGCCACTGATCTATGGTGCGATAGGTGATCATCATGGTTTAAGAGCAGGGTATTGGGTGCTGATCCCGTGCTTTCTCTATCTGATGTGGTTTGCTTTTCACGGACATACCGTTCATTTTTGGAAGAGAGAAAAAAGATTGTAATATGAAACCGACATGATTAAAATAATCATTAAACACCCGAAGGGAATGATGATTTCTGTTGAGCTAAATGAGCAGAGGAGAAGCTTGCTTGGATTATGCCATAGCGAAGAAATATCTAACTTTAGTGAATACTTTAGTCATCAAGGGTTCCATATACCAACAAGAAAATAATAAAGTAATCACATGAAACGAGCATGAATTACGAAGTAATCGACTTTGTCAAAATCATTATCACACAAGATCATGACTAAAGCGAGTTTCATATGACACCATTGAAAATAAATATTTTAGTCATATGAAAAGATTGATCATAGAAAAAGGAAAGGTCATCTTTCCGGATTACATAGCGGAAGATGTTTCTATAGTCTGTGAAGAAGGAAAAATCCGGAGTATTGTTCCTTCGGCAGACGTTTTTTTTTACGACTCGGACGAACGGATTAATGCTTCGGGACAATATGTTTCACCGGGATTCGTCGATATCCATCTTCATGGTGGCGGCGGTCATGATTTTATGGACGGTACTGTGGAAGCTTTTCTCGGAGCCGCCGAATTACATGCCCGTTATGGTACCACGGCTATGGTGCCTACAACCTTGACAAGTACGACCGAGGAATTAATGAACACGTTCTCGGTGTATCGGGAAGCGGTAAAAGTGAACAGTAAAGGAGCCAAATTTCTGGGTCTTCATCTTGAAGGTCCCTACTTTTCGTATAATCAGCGAGGTGCACAAGATCCCAGGTATCTTCGTAATCCTGAGCGGGAAGAGTATATGCATATTCTGGAGTCATCGGAGGATATCGTCCGATGGAGCCTGGCTCCCGAATTGCCGGGAGCATTGGATCTGGGTCGGGAATTGTTATCAAGAAATATACTTGCGGCCGTAGCACATAGCGACGCAGTGTGTGAAGAAGTAGAACTGGCATTTAAAGACGGATTCTCTCACATTACGCATTTATATTCAGGAATGTCATCCGTAACACGCCGCCACGCCTTCCGGTATGCGGGAGTGGTAGAGGCGGCTTATCTTATTGATGATATGACTGTAGAGATCATCGCCGACGGTGTACATCTTCCTCGTCCGCTATTGCAGTTTGTCTACAAGTTTAAGGGTGCCGATAAGATAGCCCTCTGTACCGATTCGATGCGCGGTGCAGGTATGCCTAACGGAGATTCGGTGCTGGGGAGTCTTCACGAGGGGCAACGTGTAATTATCGAGGGTGGGGTGGCCAAGCTGCCTGATCGTTCGTCTTTTGCCGGTAGCGTGGCTACAGCCGACCGGATGATTCGAACGATGGTCAACATGGCCGAAGTGTCGTTGACGGATGCAGTAAAGATGATGACCCTTACGCCTGCACGCATTATGAACGTCGACAGCCGAAAAGGATCTATTAAGCCCGGTAAAGATGCAGATCTGGTAATTTTCGATGAAGACATACGAGTATTATACACAGTATCTGAGGGGACTGTAATATATGATGCGTCACTCGTGTCCCGTTGAAACTGAAAATATCGCCATGCACTGTGATATCCGGTGTGATGAAGAACGAAACAGGACTATGATCCAGAGGAGGACTCTTTCTTCGGCAGATCACACATGTTGCAGCTGCCGCAGCGTGTGTGGTCTTTCTGGATAAAAAAGAAATAGTAGATCTGTCGCAGAAGGATAGTCCCTGTGACAATACCAATGATGATAACAATGAAAAGTTGTATATCCATAAATGTTACAACAAAAAGAGTCAGTAAAAAGTTTGTTTTCTCGTAAATCTCATTGAAACAGCCTTCCCAACTGGTGTACCACGAGAGCAATAAGCCATGCCAGTCCTGTGGAGTAGAAGACGCTGAATAGGGCCCATTTCCAGGAATGAGACTCCTCCTTGATGGCTGCAATGGTTGCAATGCAGGGGAAGTAAATCAGCACGAATAGCAGGAAGCCTGTGATCACCAGCGGGGTGAAGACGGGTGATCCGTCAGGATAAGCTTCAGCCTGCAACCTGGTTTGTAACGATTGCTGGTCTTCGCTGTCACCCGTATAAAGTACGCCCATGGTGCTGATTACTATTTCTTTGGCAGCCATCCCCGAGAGGAGGCTTACCGATATCTTCCAGTCGAACCCCAACGGTCTCATCACAGGCACAATGAACTTTCCGATTTTACCGATATAGGAATTTTCCTGATGTGCAGTATTTCTTGAATGGGCGATATCGGCAAGGAGCAAATCTCTTTCGGTGCGGCTTATTTCGCTGTCACCGAACCTCGCCTCCACCTGTGTTGCCTCTGCCTCAAATACAGCATTTTTTTTCCAGTCCTGAGGAAAGTAACCCAGAAACCAAATGACGATGGAGGCGACCAGGATGGGGCCTCCCATCTTTTGGAGATACTGCCGTGACCGGTCCCACATGTGGGTGAAAATCGATTTTAGGGTAGGCATTCTATAGGGAGGCAGTTCCATCACGAAGGGAGTCTCTTCCTCCCGGAAGAGTGTTCTGCGAAATAATCGTGCCGTGAAGGCGGCAATCAGGATGCCGAAAGCGTACAATCCCAGCAGGACTAGGCTTGCACGCTCCGGGAAGAAAGCGCCGGCAAAGAGGATGTAAACCGGTAGGCGGGCGCTGCATGACATGAACGGGACAATGAGCATGGTGATCATGCGGCTGCTGCGGCTTTCAATGGTGCGAGTCGCCATCACGGCCGGTACATTGCAGCCAAAACCCATGATCAGCGGAATAAATGACTTCCCGTGAAGGCCGATCTTGTGCATCAGCTTATCCATGATGAAGGCAGCACGGGCCATATATCCGGAGTCCTCCATGAAGGCAATAAAAAGATAGAGGATCACGATGTTGGGCAGGAAGACAATTACACCGCCCACGCCACCTACGATGCCATCCACAATCAGCGCTTTCAGAGGGCCCTCTGCCATATTCTCACGGATCAGGTTACCCAGTGTTGCCACCAGCCATTCTATCCATTCCATCGGATAATTGCCCAGACGAAAAGTGGCTTCAAACATCACCCATAGGAAGAGAAAGAAGAACGGAAATCCCAGATATCTGTTTGTGACAATGGAATCGAGCAGTTTTGTCTTTTCGGCAAAATGAATCTTTTCGGTGAGCGTTTCCTTCAGCCCTCCGGTGATGAAACCGTAGCGGGCGTTGGTGAATGCCGACTCGGGGTCTTCACGCAGTAGTTTCTCTATGTAACTACGTTCCTTGTCCCTGCGGGTGAAAATCTGTTCCCGCATGGGAAGTGTGCGTATGCGACTTTCCACCTCCTTGTCGCCCTCCAGTAATTTTACGCATACGTACCGCAGGGGCATCTCCCAATTTCCGACCTCACGATGTAGCTCTCTTTCCATGATGGATATCGACTTCTCCAGTACCCTCCCGTAAGGGATTTGAATCGGCTCCCGACCTTTGGTCAGGTAAACGGCGATTACTTTTTCAAGGAGCTGAGGTATACCTTCCCCTCTCTTGCCCACAGTAGGTACAATGGGCGTGTTGATGAGTGTTGAAAATGTTTCATGATCGAACGTGCGACCGCTCTTCTCAAGCTCATCGTACATATTGAGGGCGATGACCATCGGGACTTGCAGATCCAGCAGCTCGGTTGTAAGATAGAGGTTTCGCTCTAACGCTGATGCAGATACCACATTCACAATCACATCGGGTTTTTCCTCCAACATATATTTTCTGGCATATAACTCCTCGGGGGTGTATGCGGAAAGTGAATAGGTGCCGGGCAGGTCGACCAGCGTGAAGGAATAGCCATTGTGCTTTAGTGTGCCCTCCTTGGCGTTAACTGTCACGCCGCTGTAGTTTCCCACGCGTTCGTGTGCACCGGATGCCAGATTGAAAATTGAGGTTTTGCCGGAATTGGGATTACCCAGCAAAGCCACTTTGATATTTTTTTGTGACGAACGGGAATGATCCGTACGGAAATCACCTGAACCATTGCTTTGGGAAATGGTTACAGGCTCTATCATGTCATCCTCCTGCACCACTTCCTGAGAAGATGTTTTTTCCCGCGTTTCCTCCTCGAGCATGGCAATCTCAACCATCACCGCCTCACTACGACGCAGTGATACCTCATACTCCATAAGTTCATACTTGATGGGATCTTTCAGCGGGGCGTTCAGCACCGACTTCACCTCCTCACCCCGCACAAATCCCATCTCCAGGATACGTTTCCTGAAAGCGCCGCTACCATTAACCTTTATGATGTATGCTTTTTGTCCTGTTTGCAGTTCCGACAGACGCATAAATAAACTCCCTGATTAGCCTGCAAAGATACTATTTTTCTCTGTATTATTTAAATTAGTTATAAATAATACATTGTTTGATGTTGTTTTAGTATATTTGAAAAATGTATAATGTTACTGGTGAAAAACAGATACGAGATGGAATATAGAACTGAAAAAGATACGCTGGGCGAGGTGAAAGTGCCTGCCGATAAGTTATGGGGTGCACAGACAGAACGGTCGCGCAACAATTTTAAAATCGGTCCCCCAGGTTCCATGCCGATGGAGATTATATATGGCTTTGCCTATCTGAAAAAAGGTGCAGCCTATGCAAATCATGAACTTGGTATCCTGTCACAGGAAAAGCGGGATCTCATTGCAAGGGTGTGCGATGAGATACTGGAAGGAAAGCACGATGACCAGTTCCCACTGGTGATCTGGCAGACCGGTTCGGGTACGCAGAGTAATATGAACCTGAATGAATTAATAGCCAACCGGGCTCATCAACTGGCAGGAAAAGTGATCGGAGAAGGAGAGAAGACGTTGCAACCGAACGACGATGTGAACAAATCGCAGTCTTCCAATGATACTTTCCCCACCGGCATGCATATTGCCTGTTATAAAAAAGTGTCAGAGGTAACATTGCCAGGGCTGAGGCAGTTACAACGGTCACTGACTGCCAAATCGAAAGAGATGGCCAGTGTAGTAAAAATTGGTCGGACCCATTTGATGGATGCTACGCCTCTCACCCTGGGGCAGGAGTTCAGTGGCTATGCCACACAGCTGATGTTCGGGATCAAAGCCATTGAGCATACGCTGCCTCATCTTGCTGAGCTGGCCCTCGGAGGTACCGCCGTGGGTACGGGGTTAAATTCCCCCAGGGATTACGATGTGACGGTGGCAAAATATATTGCCGGATTTACCGGTCTTCCTTTTGTCACCGCTGGAAACAAATTCGAAGCACTGGCAGCCCATGATGCTATCGTGGAGACACATGGCGCACTGAGGCAGGTTGCTGTGGCTCTCAATAAGATTGCCAATGATATCCGTCTGCTTGCGTCGGGTCCCAGGAGTGGTATCGGTGAGATCATTATTCCTGCCAATGAGCCAGGGTCTTCCATTATGCCGGGAAAAGTAAACCCCACGCAGGCGGAGGCACTTACCATGGTGTGTGCCCAGGTGATGGGTAACGACGTGGCAATAGCAGTAGGAGGTATGCAGGGTCACTTCGAGTTGAATGTGTTCAAGCCGCTAATGGCGGCCAATTTTCTGCAGAGTGCACAGCTGCTGGGTGATGCTGCAGTGTCGTTCGACATACACTGTGTCTCCGGTATAGAGCCCAATAAGCCCCGGATTAAGGAGCTGCTGGGCAAATCGCTGATGCTGGTGACAGCACTGAATACAAAAATCGGTTATTATAAAGCGGCAGAGATAGCCAACACTGCCCACAAAAACGGTACCACCCTCAGGGAGGAGGCAGTACGGCTGGGGTACGTCACGCCGGAGGAATTTGATGACTGGGTAAAACCGGAAGAGATGATCGGTCCCATGGATTATTGACGGTGCCGTTTTTTATTTGTATTTTTGCCGATAAATTGACAAACGGGATCATCAAAACGATTATAACCAATTTTCTTATGGCAAATAAACCTTTCAGGTATCAGTCGCCTTTTCCTATGTCAAAGGACCGGACTGACTATTATCTGCTCACCAAAGAGCATGTCTCTGTATCAGAGTTTGAAGGAAAAGAAATTATCAAAGTTTCCAAAGATGGATTGACATTGATGGCTCAAACCGCCTTCCGTGATGTGGAGTTTCTGCTTCGTCCCGAACACCAGGAGCAGGTAGCCCAAATTCTCAACGACCCCGAGGCAAGCGAGAACGACAAGTTTGTGGCGCTCACTTTCCTGCGTAATGCCGAGATATCGGCCAAAGGTATTCTCCCTTTCTGTCAGGATACCGGTACGGCCATCATCATGGGCAAAAAAGGACAGCAGGTGTGGACCGACGGTAATGATGAGAAGGCTCTTTCGGAAGGGGTCTACAACACGTTTGTCAACGAAAACCTGCGTTATTCCCAGAATGCAGCGTTGAACATGTACGACGAGGTAAATACCGGTACCAACCTGCCGGCACAGATCGACCTCTATGCCACCGACGGCGATGAATACAACTTCCTCTGTATTGCCAAGGGGGGTGGTTCTGCAAATAAGACTTATCTTTATCAGGAAACCAAGGCGTTGCTGACTCCGGGAAAGCTTGAAAACTTCCTGATTGAAAAAATGCAATCGCTCGGTACAGCTGCCTGCCCGCCCTATCACCTTGCATTTGTGATTGGGGGAACATCGGCCGAAGTGAACCTGAAGACGGTGAAGCTGGCTTCGGCCAAATATTATGACAACCTGCCCACTGAAGGAAATGAACTGGGACAGGCATTTCGCGATATTGAACTGGAAAACCGGTTAAAGAGAGCTTCTGAAGAGCTTGGGCTGGGTGCACAGTTTGGAGGAAAATACTTTGCACATGATGTACGGGTGATCCGCCTGCCACGCCATGGCGCCTCCTGCCCCGTAGGAATGGGTGTTTCCTGTTCGGCTGACCGCAACATCAAGGCGAAGATCAACCGTGATGGTATCTGGATCGAGAAGCTGGAGGATAATCCGGCACGACTTATTCCGGAAGAATACCGTGAGGCCGGTGAAGGGGGTGGCGTAAAGATCGACCTGAACAGGCCTATGAATGAGATACTGGCTGAACTTTCCAAATATCCGGTCTCTACCCGTCTTTCACTGAACGGTACCATCATCGTGGGACGTGACATTGCCCACGCGAAACTGAAGGAACGCATCGACCGGGGTGAAGGATTGCCCCAATATATCAAGGATCATCCCATCTACTACGCCGGGCCGGCAAAGACTCCGGCTGGGTATGCCTCCGGATCAATGGGCCCCACCACGGCGGGACGGATGGACTCCTACGTGGATCTGTTCCAGTCGCATGGCGGCAGCATGATCATGCTTGCCAAAGGAAACCGAAGTCAGCAGGTAACTGACGCCTGCAAAAAATATGGCGGTTTCTACCTGGGTAGCATTGGCGGACCCGCTGCGATTCTGGCGCAAGAAAGCATCAGAAGCCTGGAGTGCCTGGAGTATCCCGAGCTGGGTATGGAGGCTATCTGGAAGATTGAAGTGGAGGATTTTCCCGCTTTCATTCTGGTGGACGATAAGGGAAACGATTTCTTTAAGGTGGTGACACAGCCCAATTGTTCATTTAGTTGATAGGGCGAGCAGCAGTTAGCGATCAGCTTTTATAGGTTAATGTTCATACGGGAAGACAGCCCTCTTCCTGCTACAGCAGCTAACCCAGCCACAGTTCCCTCAAAGTAGTTCAGTATCATCTAAAATAACATGTACGCTCCATCGAAAGATGGGGCGTTTTATTTATCTTTGTAGTCCAAAAAACTGATTGATGGCAAGAAACAAGAAACAGCTCCCAATCCTGGAGTCAGTGCTTATCACCGATGTGGCAGCTGAGGGAAAGGCAATCGCAAAAGTAGAAGGCATGGCTGTTTTTGTGCCCTATGCTGTGCCTGGTGATGTGGCGGACCTCCAGCTGACACGCAAAAAAAACAGCTACGCCGAAGCCAGGGTGGTGCGCTTCGTAAAATATTCCGAAAACAGGGCAACACCCTTTTGTAGTCACTTCGGTGTGTGTGGTGGCTGCAAGTGGCAGCAATTGCCCTACCAGGAACAACTAAAATACAAACAGAAGCAGGTACAGGACAACCTGGAACGTATCGGTAAGATCAACCTGCCTGAAATAACTCCTATTCTGGGTGCACCAAAAGATACTTTCTACCGGAATAAGCTGGAGTTTACCTTTTCCAATAAGCGATGGCTTACGGAAGAGGAGATCAGTTCCGACCGGGAGTTTGACCAAATGAATGCCTTGGGTTTTCATATCCCGGGGATGTTTGACAAAGTCCTTGATATCGACAAGTGCTGGCTGATGGACGACCTTGCCAACCAAATCAGGAATAGCATTCGCTCCTTCTGTCTGGAGCAGGGGTATTCCTTCTTCGATCTGCGCAACCAGCAGGGGCTGATGCGTACCTTGATGATCCGCAACAGCTCCATTGGCGAATGGATGGTTATTGTGGTCTTCTATGAAGACGATCCGGAAAAAAGAGAACGACTGATGGAACATATTGCCCTGCAGTTTCCTCGGATCACCTCACTACTTTACATCATCAATCAAAAAGCAAATGATACCATTACTGACCAGGATGTGTTGGTATGGAAGGGTCGCGATCACATCCTTGAGGAGATGGAGGGCCTGCAGTTCCGTATCGGACCCAAATCGTTCTATCAAACCAACAGCGAGCAGGCATATCATCTTTACGAGGTGGCACGCAGCTTTGCGCAACTCTCGGGAGAAGAGAGGGTATACGACCTCTATACAGGCACAGGGACCATTGCCAACTTTGTGGCACGCAATGCAAAGGAGGTAATCGGGATTGAATATGTGGAGGAGGCAATTGCCGATGCGAAGATCAATTCGGCAATCAACCAGATCGAAAATACCCGTTTTTACGCCGGCGACATGAAAGATGTGCTTACTGATGGGTTTATCGAAACACATGGCCGTCCCGATGTGATCATCACCGACCCACCCCGTGCCGGTATGCACGAGGATGTGGTCAATGCCATCCTGCTCGCGGGACCGGAGCGGATTGTCTACGTGAGTTGTAACCCTGCCACGCAGGCACGCGACCTGAATCTTCTGGACAGCAAATACAAGGTTACACGCATACAGCCGGTCGATATGTTCCCCCATACCCACCATGTGGAAAACGTGGTACTGCTGGAGAAGAGATAGCTATCTTACTGCCTCGACAGTATATCCCAACTTTCTCAGACCTTCAATTAAACCCTCCTCTCCTGGTAGATGCAGGCATCCCACAGCAATGAATGATGGCTTTTCAGCCATAATTTGGGGTAGTTTTTTGAGCCATTTCTCGTTCCGGTCTTTATTCAGTCTGTTTTTCTCCTCTTCGGTAGAGGGACAGGGATCGTTGATTATCTCTTTTTCAGACAGTTCCCGCAAGGCATGGATATCCTGCGCATGATATGCAACCTGAAGCTCATCCATCTGCTCTTTCAGCAATTCCGGATGTTTCACCATGCAGGTCAATAACTCGGCCTGGCGCTCCAACGTTTGAGAGTTCAGTAAAACTTCTATCTGATCTTCTGTTGTCTCCAGTCCAATAACCGTGCGGTTGCGTTTTAATGCTTCCTCCTGGAAATACTGGTCGAGACTTGTTCCGGATGAAAGAGAAGGATAATACTGCTGGTATAGAGTGACCGAAATCAGATTTGAGAGAAGTGCCGGTTTGAGGTTGCCCACTTGTCCCAATCCCACACCCAGTAGCCGGGTAAGGGTACTGTCGAGCAGTGCGACCTCTTCCGGTGATACCAGCGATTCGTATGTGATCCCGACAGGCAGGGTGGATTCATCCATGATTTCCATCTGCATCCTGGACATATTACTCATGTCCAACTCTCCCACAGTCTGTACTGTGCTATCAAAGGCATTCCATACTCCTGGAACGGAATCAAGAAAGGAGAGAGGTACCAGATGATGTGTACCAAAGATATAGGAGGGTTGTTTAAGACCGTTTCCGGATATCTTCCACAATAAAGAGTTGGTGCCCCGTGTGGAGGCACCAATGCAGGAAAGCAACAATAAAAATGTTGCCAGTGAGAGTATCTTTCTTTTCACTTGAAATATTAATTCACTAGAATGTTAAAGAATCTCTCCCAATTAAGGATTTACGGAAGTGTCTATTGGGGTATAGCTCCTTTGTGCCAGTTCCTTATCCATTGTGTAGATACCAAATCCGTTACTGCCAATCAGTTTCAGACTGTCAATCAATGCCTGGGCTGTTTCCTCTTCTTCCACCTGTTCATTCACAAACCATTGTAGCATGTTCTCAGAGGCATAATCATTTTCTCTGCGTGCAATTGAAACCAGATTGTTAATGAGCGAAGTGACAATTTTTTCATGCTCCAGTGTCACTTCGAATGCCTTTAACAGAGATTCCCAGGATGTATCCACTTTGTCAATGGGCTTGAGCTCCACACTATTACCCTTTGCAATAAGATAATTCATGAGTTTAAGCGCATGATCCTGTTCTTCCTGAAACTGCACTTTGAACCAGTTGGCAAAACCCGGAAGACCTTTGTGTGAAAAATGAGCCGACATTGAAAGATAGAGATAGGCAGACCAAAATTCGGCATTAATCTGCTTGTTAATAGCAGCTTCTAATTCTTTACTTACCATAATTTTTTATTTTTTATTTGTTTATCAATTATATGTGTCCAATAATGTTAAAACGTTCTCAAATCAAAAATGTTTAGATAAAGATGACTGAACTTGCAGCTTTGGTCAAAAAAAAAGAGTTGTTCCTGACTATTTAAATTAATTGCTATCTTTGCAGTTGGTTTCTTGAAAAATTGATTCTTCTTACTCTGTTTTGGGAAGAAGCTTATTTTTAATTTCCTTTAGATGAATCTTTTAGAAGAAAAAATGATGAAATATGATGCTCCGCAGCGTGCAAAAGCTGCCGGCATCTACCCCTACTTTCGGGCTATTGAAAGTGATCAGGACACCGAAGTACTTATTAACGGGAAGAGAGTTTTGATGTTCGGTTCAAATGCATACCTGGGACTGACCAATCACCCGAAGGTAAAGGAAGCTGCTGTGGCTGCTACCAAAAAATATGGTACAGGAATGGCTGGTTCCCGTTTTTTGAATGGTACCCTCGACATCCACCTGGAGCTGGAAAGAAAACTTGCCAACTTTATGGATAAAGATGAGGCTGTTGTATTCTCAACAGGATTCAGTGTAAATGAAGGAGTTTTGGGATGCCTCACAGGAAGGGATGAGTATATCATCTGGGATGAGAGAGACCATGCATCCATTATTGAAGGAATCCGGACATCTTTCTCCACCAAATACAAGTTTCGGCATAATGACATGGATTCTCTGGAGAAACAACTCAAACGTTGTGATTCCAGAAAAGTAAAGCTGATTATTGTTGATGGTGTTTTCAGCATGGAAGGAGACCTGGCCAATCTACCGGAGATCGTAAAGCTGGCACGCAAATACAATGCCAATATTATGGTAGATGAGGCACATAGCCTGGGCGTGCTGGGTAAAAAATACAGCGGCCGAGGAGTCTGTGATCACTTCGGTGTGCTTGGTGATGTGGATTTGGTGATGGGGACTTTCAGCAAATCACTCGCTTCCATTGGCGGATTTGTCGCTGGTTCATATCCGGTGATCAACTTTTTACGCCACAATGCAAGAACCAATATTTTTAGTGCCAGCATCACTCCTGCTGCCACAGCTGCCGCTTCAGCGGCACTCGATATACTCAAATCAGAGCCGGAACGCGTAAAACGGTTGTGGGAACTCACCGAATATGCCATCAATCAGTTCCGGGAAAGAGGGTTTGAGTTGGGCCCCACTTCTACGCCTATCCTGCCGCTCTATGTAAGGGACAATGATAAAACCTTTCTAATTACCAAAATGCTTTTCGAAGAGGGTATCTTCGTCAATCCGGTTGTGCCTCCTGCCGTTTCATCCAGCGATACGCTGATTCGTTATTCGCTGATGGCTACGCACACCATTGAGCAGATCGATCACTCTATTGAACGTATTACGGCAGTCTTTAAGAAGGCAGGTGTTCTGTAACGGATATACGCACCTCATATCTCAGATCTGGAAAAGTTCAGTATGCAGGAACAGGGAAAATATTGAATTCTGCTCATTTGGCTTAACGAAATAGTGTCAGGCTTTACAACAGTTTTATTTTTTTCTTAGATTTGCGTAATAGTGACTCTTATGGAGAAGAAAAGTGAGAAACTGATGCGCTGGTTCGATCTGCGCAGCGAAATGGAAGGTTACGATGCCATTCACGAGAACATCGAACAGGGAATTGTTTTCAAGGGCACAAACCTTTGGATCTTGGTTTTTGCCATAGTAGTGGCTTCTGTGGGGCTCAATATGAACTCCACGGCGGTGATTATAGGTGCCATGCTTATCTCCCCGCTGATGGGACCTATTAATGGCATGGGATATAGTCTGGCTACTTACGATTTTCAATTGTTGCGCCGTTCGCTTAAAAATTTCTCTTTCGCTGTTGGGATCAGCCTCATTACCTCTGCCTTTTACTTCCTTCTCTCTCCAATTAACGAAGCCCACTCTGAACTGCTTGCCCGTACCAGTCCTACCATATACGACGTGATCATTGCTCTTTTTGGAGGGCTGGCTGGTATTGTGGCTATGAGTAGCCGTTTAAAGGGGAATGTGATTCCCGGTGTGGCTATCGCCACCGCGCTGATGCCGCCCATCTGCACGGCAGGTTACGGACTGGCAACGTTACAGTTTAACTTCTTCTTTGGAGCGCTTTATCTTTTCACCATAAACACTGTTTTTATTGCTTTTGCCGCACTTATTGTCTGCCAGCTGTTGAGGTTTCCTATCCGGTCTATCGTTGATCCTGCCCGAAAAAAGCATGTAAACCGGGTTATCTCGATAGTCATTCTTCTTACACTTATACCCAGCATCATTTTTGGTGTGAACCTGGTGAAGAACGAGGAGTTTACTCGAAATGCCGAAAGCTTTATCAGTGAGGTAACATTGTTGGGAGGTAATTATCTTCAGGATAAACAGATTAATCCCTCCGGTCGATCAATAGGGCTACTCTACGCTGGTTATGGTCTGGGTGATACCACGATCACGGAGGTATGGGAAAAAGCACTGAATTACGGTCTCGATACATCCCGGATAGTGATTCGTCAGGGATTTGATGTAAATCTGATACAGGAGAATGTAAAAAAGTACCAAACGGAATCGGAACGTCTCAGCAGTCAGCTTGCAGCTACTACCTTTGCCCTGAAGCAGGCCGTGGGGAGAGGTGACAGCATTCGCAACATCCCACTGTTTGGGGAGAAGATTCTGGGTGAAATTAAACCTCTCTATCCGCAAATACGTTCCTGCTCTTATTCGGAAACGTATCTTTTTACTCTGACCAATGACACTACACGCCGTTCGGAGATGATTCCAGTCGTGATCTTCACCGTTCCCCGCAACAGTCTGCGCACCCCGGACAGAAGCAAAATTGAAGAGTGGTTGAAAAACCGACTTGGCAACCCTCGTGCGAAGATGGTGATCGATGAGTCCTGATGCCCGCGAGAGACAGATACGGAATTATGCGAAATTCTTTCCCGGGAAAAGTGACTACTGATTGTAAATTTTAATACAGGGTAAACTATTCCGTCCTTTTTGCTGTTATAGTTTAAAATCATTACTTTATTACGGCATGTTTTTGTAAAAAGGCCGGAGCTGTTTCTTTACAGGACACCCGTTACCGGACGTTTACATAAAGCCTTCACCTGAAAATTAACATCATATGAACAACCTGGAAACATCCTACATGGGTATTAGGCTCGGCAGTCCGGTCATTCTCGGTGCCTGTGATCTCTCTTACGACCTCGACATGCTGAAAAAAGCAGAAGAACAGGGCGCAGGTGCTGTAGTGTATAAAACCCTCTTCGAGGAGCAGATACAGATGGAGAATCTGTATCACGACGAGAAAGTGAGTCAGTACGACGATATTCATGCGGAGATGATTACCCTCCACCCCGACATTGACCGTTCAGAGATTGAATATTATCTGGTAAAACTACGTCAGATAAAAGAAAGTCTTTCTATTCCGGTTATTGCCAGCCTCAACTGCGTGAACGAGTCGAGTTGGATACGGTACGCCGGAATGATCGAAGAGGCCGGAGTGGATGGCATTGAGCTGAACCTGTATCAGATTCCGGTAAATTTTGATATTGATGCAACCAGTATTGAACAACAACAGGCTGGTATTGTAGCTGCCGTCAAACAACAACTTTCAATTCCGGTAAGTGTGAAACTGAGTTCAGACTATACCAATATCCTGCATTTTGCTACACGGCTTGATGAGAAGGGCATTGACGGTATGGTGCTTTTCAACGCATTCTTCCAGCCCGACGTGGATATCTGGCATGAAAATCACAGGAGAGCATTCAACCTGACCCACAAAGGTGAATATAAAAAGTCGCTCCGCTATGCCGGAATGCTCTACGGACGTGTCAAAGCCGATGTATGTAGCAGTCGCGGTATTTATGACGGTGACGATGTGATCAAGGTGCTTCTGTCCGGTGCTTCATGCGTGCAGGTTGTGAGCGCAGTATACCGGCACGGATTGGAACGGATAGGTGAGATAAACCGGAGCATCACCGACTGGATGCAACGCAAAGGATATGATCAGATTGATAAGTTCAGGGGTAAGCTTTCCGACAGTTCACTAAACAAAAATAATACCCTGCTTATTTACAGGAGAGCACAGTATATTGACATGCTGATGCACTCCGACAAACTGCTTGAGGATCTGGAGTGGTAAATACTCTAGGGGCTGAAATCAATGACACCTACAAGAAAGATCAATAATTTACACTTTCTAAATCCAATAATTTAGTATTGACTTTGCCTTTCATAATCACGTATTTACCGGGTTGAATGTGAAAATCAGTGAGATTTTTCTTCCTGTAAGCGTACAACTTATATTTATTTCCCTTATTTCGTTCAATAATGGAATAATTACCCTCGTCCCAATTTGTAAGTAAAATGCTCATTTTATTTTTTGTTGTATGGTCAAGTTCCGTGATAACTCCCTCCTGCCGACCATCCCATTGATTCTTGCTATGCTTTACATTTGGGAGTATGGTTAGATGAAGTATTCCATCAATTTCTTTTAGAAAATAAAGTCCAGTCCCATTGTATTTTACCAACGATGAATTACCAAGCCCAATAACTTCTTTTACATTCTCGCTTACATTTAGTGGATTCCATTTCGTTATGTCACCTGAATAATAAAGCCTGTTCAAGTCTGAATAAATGGCCACGTTTCTTTCTTTTGAGATGGCGTAATAATCCGTAACCTGCTCATTCGGGGAATCCATCTCATAATTGGTGTAGAGCCTTGTCGATTTGAAAATTTCATTTGCGATGATGAAACTAGCAGCTTTACCCGGAGTGGAGGTTACACTTAGTACATGCGATCCGGATGAGTATGGACCATATACACTAAGCGAATAGGTCCACATTTGCGCTGCTTGTACTCCGAGCGCTCGAAAATATTGAGCCTGTATTGGATATAAATACCTGCTCTGATTAAAAAAAGTCTCGAATTCATAGACAACCTTCGCTTTGTTCTTAAAAGCATCCGATAAAGCCCAGCCATAGCCAGTCACGTCGTTATAATAGGTTTTGAACCACTCGGAGAAGTCCGTTTCTGTCAAATCTTTCGGATTGCGCCCATAATTTTCACCTACCAAGTCTTGTCCAGGATAATTACACATCGCCACGACTTCAACATGAGAGCTTGCAACAGCACGGAAAACATCTTCGTGTTCGCGCATATAGCGGTGCCAGTTTAGATTCCAGACAATTGGGTGTCTTGCTCCCGAGTCACGAATCAATTTATGCATCGTGTTGATGTAGTTACGCACAAGTTCCTCACGATATTCTAGATACGTTCGTTGATCTTCTTTTTTCCCTTTACCTTCTGCCCAAGATAAAAAGTCCTTGAAATAACCTGTATTTTTAATCTCATCGTAGGAATATACACTTGGTTCGTTCATGATCTCCCACATTGCAATATGCTTCGTCTCTTTATAGGTCACATTAAGATACGGGTTACTACGGTTTAGTAATTGCGTAATATAATTCTTCGTTTTTTCTACAACCTTCTTGTTGTGAATCCACTCTTCCCTATTTAACCCTACCCACATTGAGTTTGAGACATGTGCACTGCCCATGTGATTAATGAAAGCGAGTGTGACATAAATACCTCTTTCCGAGGCTTCTGCAATCATGTAGTCGAGTATATCGAGATAGATCGTTTCTACAATATTTCCCTCATGATCTACAAAATCTGCCGGTGTAAGGTGGCATCGTATTGAGTTGACGTGCATCAGTTCTAATTCCGTAAAACTTTCATCCGTCACTTTTTTCAATTCATTACTTGATAGTTGTACCCCAATTTTTTGCAGACGCTTATATTCCCAACTTAGATTCGGTTGGAAGTTGACTCCAAAAATTGCCATTTCTTTTCCGTCTGGCATATAAAGCTTCCCGTTTTTTGTATACGTATAATCTTGAGAAACGACTGGCTGTATACAAAGAAAAAAGACGAACAGAGAAAAGATAAATTTAAAATTGTTCATTGGGAATATGAAATAAACGTGAACGATTTATTTGACGTAAGAACCTGCATCAGTAAAAAGTGATATAAAAGGAAAGGCTGTATTCCGATCCATTTAAAACGTATTCTTGATGCACTCTTGGTGACCAGCTGTCATCGCCACCCAATCCCATTTGTTTATGGTCGATGTGGACATACGTTTTATCACCGCGTTGGAGCTTGTGAGAAATCTTAGAATTATTAAGGGCTGTGTCTGCGTAGTTTTGAATGTTGAAATTAATAGACGGTATTCCCCTGAAACAGATAGAACTATTCTCTGCCATTACTTTCACCCAGCGTGTATCTGTCTTATTCCCATTTTCTTGCGGCATGACATAGTCGAAATACTGATCTTCCACTTTTCCTTTCCACAGTCCCACAAAAGCAGCATCTTTGCGGTCCTCGTAACTTTCAAACGAACCTCTTCCGTACCACTCCAGGTTGTTGAAATCTTTTGGGAGAGATGTGGTCATTCCTACTCTTGCCAATGGAGGCAGTTGCTCATCCACTTGAAAATTGTTGTCAACCCGTATGCTTCCATCCGACATAACCGTATATTCTGTAGTTTGCAGAATCGATCCTGTTTTGAAAATCAGCTTATTTACAACGCTTATCTTGACTTCATTTGGCTGTTGATTGATAACCGTGAATTTGTTGTTTTCAATGGTGTAACGATCCAATCCGGCTTCTCTCCATCTTGAAGCGAATGAATTATTACCTCCCCCTTCATCGTTATCGGTTGGAACACGCCAGAAGTTAGGCAATAATGGGTCGGTAAACATCGCTCGTTTTTTCTTGATATACGAAACAAGTGAGCCTTGTTTTTTATTGAAAGATACTGAGAAATCGGGTCCCTTGATCGTCAAATCTGTTTTGTTATCCGAAACGGTTAGATTTCCAGTCTGAGACAAAACATCACCAATTGTATGAATATGTGTTGGTAAATTGAGCCTGATCTGTTCTTTTGCAACCTCATATCCTTTGTCAGCCCAAGGAGTAGCTTGCTTCAATACAAAATAAACATTGAGGAAGTACTCTTTTCCCTTTTTAATCAGATTCTTGGGATACGATAACTGAATCAACTTCTGAGACTGTGGCAGAATTTGAAGATCGTCGATACTACCTTTGTGAACGACAACCCCATCTTCAATTAACTCCCAGTTTAGCATTACATGACCGGTAGAGACAAAATAGTTGCGATTTTCAACTGAAATGAGACCGGTTATTGCATCAATTTCATTTACCGTAAAATTCTGATGTATTTTTTTCAACTCATTCAATTCAGGTTGTACCCTTCTGTCCGGAGTAACCAATCCATCGTTCACATTGGCACCATCGCTATAATTGATGATGTTCCAATATTCGTTGCCGTTTTTATCTTTCGAACGGAGCCCTTGATCTACCCAATCCCATGTAAAACCGCCCTGCAGACGGGGATATTTATAGTATAAATCCCAGTATTTATTGAAATTACCCAAGCTATTTCCCATTGAATGTGCATATTCGCAGATAATGAAAGGGCGTGTCTCATCTTCATTGAACAGACGAACGATGTCCTTTAGAGATAAATACATTTGCGAAATGATGTCGTAACGCGAAAGTACTTTCGCATACGTTGGATTCTGCGACTCATAATGAACAGGACGTTTTTGAGGATCAGTTTTTTTCATTTCTTCGTATGCAGCATCGAAATTTGCTCCCCAACCCGATTCATTCCCCATTGACCAATAGACAATGGATGGATGATTTTTATCTCTGAGAACCATGTTCACGTTTCGTTCCACGATAGCTTGCTTCCATTCCGATTTTTCTCCAACATAATAACCATTAGCCCACAATCCATGACTCTCCACGTTTGCCTCATCCACTACATACAGACCGTACTCATCACATAGATTATACCATTCCGGGTGATTGGGATAATGGGACGTACGCACGGCATTTATATTGTGACGTTTCATGAGCAGAATATCTTCTATCATCGATTCACTTGTAATCGTCCGACCATTGTGCATGTCAAATTCATGACGGTTTACTCCTTTTATTTTAATAGCTTGACCATTTACAAGAAACAGCCCATCTTTTATTTCTATTTTCCGGAAACCTGTATGTACAACAAAAGCTTGAACGGCTTTTCCATTTGCTGCTACCAACTCAATGCCAACCTTGTATAAATTAGGTGTTTCAGCTGTCCATTTCAATGGATTTGTCACATTTCCTTTCAACGAAATGGTTCTTTCCACACTTTTTTGAACGGTAAAATTTTCACTCTTTAACGTCATAATGGGATTATCCATTGCATCCCTAAGTGTTACACGAACAAAATATGGTTCGTTTTTCTTTTCGCGTACGTTTTCAATGGCAACTGCCACATGCAACTCGGCGTCCTTGTAATCCTCATCGAGTTCCGGAAGAACGGAAAAATCACGCATCCTTACATTGGGTGTAGTGAAGATATACACATCACGATAAATTCCGCTCAAACGCCAAAAATCCTGATCTTCGAGATAACTACCATCCGACCAGTTAAAGACTTGCACGGTTAACTCGTTGTTCCCCTTTTTGATGTAGTTGGTAATGTTAAATTCTGCCGGAAGCATACCATCTTCGTGATAACCCACTTTCCGACCGTTAACCCAGAGATACATGGCCGACTGAACACCTCCAAAATGGATAAACACCTGCTGTTCATCCCAATCGGCAGGAACAATAAACGACTTTTTATACACACCTACGGGATTATACTCTTTGGGGACATAGGGCGGATTCGGCTCAAAAGGATACTTTATATTGGTGAACACAGGAGGGTCGTATTTTCCATCTCCTTGCAATTGCCAGTTGCTCGGAACCTGTATATCATCCCACTTGGAGTTATTTTTTTTTGTCGAATGAATATCAGAAGGAATCAGCGATGGATTTTTAAAGTATGCAAACTTCCATGTCCCATTTAAGAACTGTACCAAAGATGATTTCTCGAGTGTGTTATTATTCCACGACAATGTTTCAAACGGAACATACGTTGCGTGTGCCTTTTCAGCATTGATTTGCGTTACTGCAAGGTTTTCCCAATCATTCACCTGTGCAGACACAACACCAACATAAAAGATAACCAATAAAAAACCGACAAACTTTTTGTTCATGACGCTATTCTAATATAATTACTACTGATCGTAAAAATGGAGGAACATCTATTTTGTTATCCAGAACATGAATCGTATTATCCCATTTATCTTGCCATGGATCATAGAGACTTACTTTATTTACTTTCTTCAAAGATAGATCATTTAGCGTAATGGCAAAACTTTCCTTTGGCTTTGCAGGGATTTCATCTTCAAGTTCCGTCTTCCAGTTATTTGTACCATCTCTACACCAAATCATTGTTTTCTTCTTTCCGTTCAATATATAACATTTCACCCCATCCTTTTCAAAATAGGAAGGTGTAAATTTTTCTTTTACTGGATCCACATCGTGGATTATGTTTTCAAATCTTTTAAAATGAGACCATAAATCCTGAGGGTAAATATAATGATTCCAATGCCACATGCTACCACTACCTGCGCTTCCTGAGAAAAAAGGTGCAAAAATCATGTCGTGGATAAGAATCCCCTGCCTGTCTTTTTTATAATGACGAAATGGTCCCGAATGGCTTGGTTCCACCGCACCGATCTCGTTCATTACAACAGGAATAGGATTATTTTTGGTAAGTTCGTTTCCAAAATATATTGCATTGGACGTTAGTACATCAATCGCCCCTTTAATGATATCATATTGCCCCCAGTCAGATCCCTCGTCCAAGTAACGGTGAATGGACAAAAAATCGTTCTTGGTGATTTTTGCAAGACTCCTGTAGTTATGATCGGCAATTTCAGAATGTAAACTTCCCAATGTTTGCGTAACAAGTGTATTGGGGAACAATGCTTTAATGGAATCCAACATGAATGACGTAAAATCCATGACCTCTTTTTCGTTGGCTAATGCATCCATCTCATTCCACAATTCCCAACCGTAGATATGCGAGTGATTTTTATACCTGTCGGAAAGCGCCTTTGCGCGCATTATGTATGAATGCCTTCCTTCGGGAGTATTGATGTATTCCTTGATGTCCTTAAAACGCGTAGCTAAGGCTTTACTATTTGACCAACCCGCACTTGAAGGAGCTTTTTCGGAAATAGACCGGATATGTTGCAGCGTAAACTTGATGTAAATATCGTATTTCTTTGCAAGTTCCAACACCTTGTCAATACGTCGAAATTTCTCCTCGTTATACACTCCCTCAACCGAATCTTCGATTTCAAGACTGGCCGTACTAATCCAGATTCGCATGGAATTACCGCCGTTTTCCGAAAACCGTTGAAAGTACTGTTCCATGTTTTCCATGTTATTCTCCGGCAGATAATTGATCGAAATAGGGATCCAGGCATGACCCTCCTTTTCGAAATATCTTGAGTATTCCTTGCCGATCTGAATGTGACTTCCTCTGTACGAAGCTATATCTGCATTCTTGTTGCAGTTAATTAATAAAAAGCTTAGCAGGAGTAAAGAGAAGGTAATTGGCTTCATCTGAATGTTTTGATTAGTCCCATATAATAACGAGCGTGTCTTCGCTGTCGATATGGATTGTCTTGTCGTTTAGCTTACTTTTTTTATTTGAATACAAAATGCGAGCGTTCTTGTAGGCCGAAAGACCGGTCAACCTGATTGTTACATTCTCCTTGTTCTTGTTGATAATAACAGAGATTACCTTATTCCCAGACTTCAGGTTTTTCATCAGCACACCTTCCTGAAACGATTCGAATCCAATTCTATCAGATGTGTTGAAGTATGGATCCAAGAATTCAAGGAGAGGGCGATAATCATTTGCCTTTCTCGCACCCAATCCTATTAAAGAAGGCACCCATACCACTTTACCCTTTCCGAAGTTATTTATAATTCCAACCATTTCACCTGCCTTGTCACCGATGTTTTTCCCTTTTTCCACATCGATTATCCCTTTTAGCGCATGCGTAGAAAGTGTGTTGTCTTCCGTTATTTTCAAATCAAATAGATCTTTCTCAAAAATGAATTCCGAAACACTTCCTCCAAAAAGGTCCGCTAACGGAAAGCTGTTCACCATCTTCGACATGGCTTTTTCATCGTAGAAAGCGGTAAGACCATCGACGATCAATGTACCTCCGTTTCGTACAAAATTCCGAAAATGATCATAATAAGACTCAGGTATACTTATTTGATGAGCCAGTATGACGGTCTGTCCCGAATAATCTTTCTCCGAGAAGGAGAATTCATTGAATTCCTTGAACGTTGGCTGCAAACCTATCTGAGATAACGCTTCAAAATAGCTGATGCCCGACTTCATTACAGCTCCGGGTTCCCGGATTTCGTATTTGTTATTTTTAATATCAGGAGCCATCATTTGCTCAACCCAAATCGATTCTCTATTATAAAGGATATGGATGTTGCTATGGATCGGTTTGGCCACACGGAATAATTTCTCGTTTTCGTTGATTAGATGAGCAATTTTCCCTGTCTCGATCAGCCTCTCTGTTGGCCTATTCTGAAAGTCAATCATCGCCCATTCACCGGCTTCCGTACCGGACATTCTTGGATTTAAACACCAGAAAATCGCCCCTTTGCTCCCGGTACCGACAACAATCCACAGCCACTGGGCAATCTCTTCTTTGGTGGGACAAAACGGTTCGTAACCGCTGTAAATATTGTTGCCACCTTGAAGTTCTGTCATCAGCCACGGAATATTTCCTGCACCCGATAGAATAATTTCACTGTTCGCCGACATTGCCAATGCATATTTATTCCGCGTGAAATATCCGAAATGCCAACTGGCATGAGCCGAACCGCCCAAGCTAGTCAAGAACCTGCTCCAAGCCGGAAAATCATATTGCGCAACGTTGTCAAAGATCTGATGCGTATTCACATGAACAGGATTCCGGGCGTCGTATTTTTTAATCTCGCTCGTCAGCCAATTTAGATACCATGTATTGTAATAAAGTATAAACTCTTGCTTATCGAAAGAAAGATAGGGAGTATCCTTTAGTGGATGTATTGTTGCAATCTGTTGACTGTTTTTCCATTCAGCAAAGATCTCTTTTCCAAGAGGATTTTGTACACTACCCCCTCCCGGTTCATTAATCGGGACCCAACCGTACAACGACTTGAATTTTTTGAAGTGCGTCACTACAACTTTTATGTATTCAGCGACCCGTTCGAGGTGTTCCCTGTCGCTAGGATACTTGAAGCCTCCCACATCGGTAAAATCCGTTGCAGGAAAAAGATTCGCGTAAATCTTCACATTGTATTTTTCTCCGTACTGGAACGCTTTGTCGAACAGTGAAAAATCCCAATTTCCGTTCTCGTCTTTCATATAGTTTTCGAACATCCTTATACGAGTCAGGTTCATATTGTTGTCGCTAAGCGTTTTGAACCAACTCTCCACATTCTTGTCAGATTGTCCGGGCTCAATGAAGATTTCAGCACCAAACATCAAGGCATCCTCTTCACTCATCTGGGCACTTACAACCGATGAGGCCAACAGGAACAGTACACACAGGATTATTCTACTACTATTTTCAAAAAATATTCTCATGTTTGTTTTATTGTGAATCGATATATGTAAAATTTTGACAATCATCATGGTAAATCGAGAAAGTGTTTTTTTACATTTTATTTCCAACAGAAGAGCAATTAAATCAACTTTATATAATACGCTACAATGTCTTTCCATTTGTAGTATGGAGCCATGTTGGTTTTAACGGGTATATGTACTTCACGTTCGTTATGTAATATTTTCACGATAATTTCACCTTCACTATTTTTATAAAAGATCCATTGAATGTTCGCACCCATCGGAGCTACCTTATAATCGTTCCACACTTCATAAACTTTTTGAGGATCCGGTTCCGTGATGCTGGCCTCTTTTATGCCCAACAAGGCTGCAAATGGAATAATACCTTCTGCGTGGGCAAAGCGTAAGTTCGCTGAAATATCCTTCTTTTCAATTGCAGCTTGCGAAGTTTCAATGAAGTTTTTCAACATAGGCTTTGCTATTGTGATGGCTATGTTGTTATTTATTCCGGAAGGTCCTTTACGCAGATATTGATTGAGGTTTTGAATTTGCCACAGCGCGAAAATTTCATCTTCTGTAAAAACATCATAGAGAGAGATATTGATACCCGAAGCTTCCAAGATAATAGCAGCTGACCAAAAGTTTGTCATGAAGTTTTTCTTGTCACCCAACCGCGCGGGAACGCTTGACTTGAAAAGTGATGAGATGAAACGATCCGTAGAAAGTATTTTATCTGTAAAGCTATCGCGAATATCTCTCCATGGACCTTCTTCGTAATAATCCCGGTATTCTTTGCTGTAAAAGTTTAGATAATAATTGTTATAATCGCTTGATTCCATGTCAATTGAAATAGATGGATTCATCTCTTTCATTTCCAGGCAAAAATAACTCATGCTTAAGATGCAACGAGGGACTAAAGTGGATTTTGCATCTATCACACACTTTTCATCATTGAATATTTCCGGATAATTATTAAACATTCGTTTGGCAATTCCTTTCTGTTCTTCTGCTCCTATCGATGATAAGTCACCATATCGCTTATACATGTAACCATTGATCTCGTCAATTTTTTGTTTTACCTCTTTCCCTTTTTCCGTTAGCAAATTATCATTGTCAGCATCTTTAAAAATTGAAGCCAAGTCAGGAAAAAGAGTTTCAGAGGTATGAACTCGAGAGCCATGCCTGCCTACATGGTTTACATAAAAGGGAACATATCCCGTTGGAGGTGATGTATACTCCTGATGCTGGAATTTGTATGCCATGGATGTGCCGGCGCTATTTGAAATAGTTTTTACAACATCGTCACGTTTACTTTGTGAGATGACCTGTAATGGAATAATACCTAACAGTAAATAAATGATTATCTTCTTCATTGTTCTTTTACTTTGATGATTCACTGTTACACTTGCGTATTGAAATGGTTTTATAAAATCGATCATAATTTTCAATTTTTCTCAATCGGTTCGATTAGTGAATTATTAATATGTGAAAACTTTCATTTCGTAACGCTTCAATTCAACAATTTTTTGTGAATTTTCAACACCTTCTATCTTCACTTTCACATGCTTTGGAGTACTCTGTTTATTGATCAGCATAATGTGTTTTGTTGAAGTCAATGATTCTACAAATTCGTTGGAACTGATACTTTTTACAATTACTGTCCCTGTCGGAAAGTAGTTCTTGAAATTCTTGAATACCTCAAGGGTTGGGAGTGGCTTTGCTCCATTATTGGAATCAATATGCGTATACATTCCCTCTGGAGCAATTTGTTCGGGATCCGTTCTTTCCTTTCCTTCGTCTTCCGGGTGCCATTTATCCACAAACTCAGCCCCTCCTAATAAATGCCACCGAAACATCGATGCCAGTCCTGCAGCTTCAAGATCTTCTGGAAAATGTCCTTTCAAACATTGGTTGTCCACTACCCATACCGGGACATTTGGAAATTTTGCCGATAAAAGCTCGCGACATTGACGATGAATTACTTCATTAAATTGTGTATAGCGTAAAATTGAGTCCATGTGATATGGAGACATATCATTGTTTTCCTTCAAATTCCGATCTATTGCAAAGAAATCAAGTTTTCTGGCTTTGTTTATAAATACTTTCAATGCTTCTTTGTCTGTTGAGCTCATTTCTCCGGACCATAAAGCCATGTTTTTTCCTTTTGGGGATGACTCAACATGCATAAAAGGTCCTCCCACCTTTATTTTAGGATCTACATTTTTTATCGAGTCGTACGCAATATTATACAAATCGGCATAGTCTTCAAGTAGCCATCGTCCCAACTCTTTAGACCAATACCCCCTAGTCTCACTCCAGACATTTACGGCAAATATATCGATTCCTTTCTTTTTGTAATGCCGTATTATATCAGCAGACATGTGACCAAACTCTTCGTACATATCAACTCTTGGAGCGGCATCGACACCTTTCGAAGCGTCATCCCGTCTCATCCATTCCGGACAACGACAAAGAGTAAGTACTATTTTTCTCCCCAGACGGTAATACAATTCAACCCTAGAATCCAAGTACTTAAAGTTGTATACATTCTTTGAAGGATTTGTGTTTCCGGCTCCCCAGTCCATTGTAAATTGAGCCAAACAATCGGTATATTGTTCAAGATAACTTTCTGCGCGTGCAACCGCCTCTGTATATTGAGGATTTGAAAAGGAACGGTGCGTAAGTGTTGTACTCAACAGCAACTTGCTTGTCATTATTTGTTCTCCAGGATACACAATTACTTCAACATCTTTTCCCAAAGAGTCTTGATTATCGTCGATGCTATCCTCACTTGCGCTACAGCTCATTGTTAAAAAAAGAGCTAAAGACAAAATCATCATTGAAATAAGTATACTATCGTATTTCATTATTTTGCACAATTATTGTTGTACAAAAATACATTCCAGTAATTTGACAATTTAAGAGGATATCATCATTTTTTGTAATAATTTAATCAATAATTATATATATGTGTCTTGCATTTCTTTTGATTCTTGAGAAATTTAAACTTTCGGTGATACTCGTGTTTTGTCATGTTTTTTGGCTTTTGAAAATGGATTTTTCAAAAGTGAGAAATAAACTATTTTGAGAAAACTTGTTTTAGCAAAAAATAAAAAAAGCATAAATCACTTTTCTTTCTCTTCAATATACTCTGTAGGAGCAACTCCATAGTATTCACGAAAACATTTTGTAAAATATGAGTGAGAGTTAAACCCTACTTTATACATTATTTCCGAAACCCTTAAATCACTCTGTAGCAAATATTGTCTGGCTCTTTTTAATCGCACTCTACGAATGAACTCATTGATTGTTTCTCCTGTTAGAGCTTTTATTTTTCTATATATTTGCTGATAAGAATAATTGGTCTTTTCACATAATTCTTTGGTCCCAAAATCAGGATCTTCCATATTTTTTTCAATAATATCCATTAAAGAGTTAATGAACTGATCATTTTCCGACTCAATCATAATTTCTGCAGGCTCGGTTAAAATTTTCTGCCTGAAAGTTTGCTGCATTCGTTCTCTGAGTTCGATCATTTTGTCGATGCGAACTCGTAGTGTTTTGATACTAAATGGTTTGTATATATAGCTGTCGGCACCTCTGTTATACCCTTCGCTGCGACTCATTTCATCGTTTTTTGCAGTAAGCAATATGACGGGAATGTGCGAAGTAATGATATTTTCCTTTATACGGCTACAAACTTCAAATCCATCCATTCCAGGCATCATGATGTCGGATATGACTAAATCGGGAAGGTTTTCATTGACCAATTGTAACCCTTTCTCCCCATTATTTGCGGTAATAACTTCGTAATGATCCTCAAGATTAATTTTTAAAAATTCAATCATGTCGTCATTATCTTCAATGACAAGGACTTTGTTTTTTAAAAAATGATCGGAAGAATCCATTTCAGCATCAAAGAAATTTTCAGTTTTTTCATTTTGAGCATGAGCAGGTAACAGATCGGTTGGAATTGTAAATTCAAACTCTGAACCCTTGCCCAACTGACTAACAAGGGATATCTCGCCACCATGTAACTGGACAAACTCTTTTGTTAGATATAAACCTATTCCGGTTCCATACGTGTTATCGAATCCTTTAACGGGTGCTTGATAGAAGTTGTCAAAAATTTGCTTTTTATCTTCTTCATTCACTCCAATACCTGAATCGCGGACAGATACGACGAGATATCTTTCTTTTTCATTTATTGAGACTTGGATATGGCCATTGTTGGGCGTATATTTTATTGCATTTGAGATAAGGTTGTATAGTATTTTTTCTATTTTGTCAGAGTCAAAGAATATATATTTGGTTTCTACATGACTATCGAAAATATAGGTCATGTTTCTACGGCTTGCGTAATCACCAAATCCATCAAAAATTCTTCGGATGAATGAAATGAATTCACCATGTTTCAATATTAGGGTCATTTTTTCGTTTTCTACTTTGCGTACATCCATTATCTGATTTATCAGTCTTAATAATCTTTCAGCATTTTGCTTCATAATATCAAGTTGGATACGCTGCTTGTCACTATTTAGACTCTCTTTTAAGCTTTCGATGGGTCCTAGTATGAGGGACAATGGAGTTTTAAGTTCGTGAGAAATGTTTGTGAAAAAACTCATTTTTATCCGCCCCAATTCCTCTACTCTCCCTCTTTCAATTTTTTCCATTCTTAACTCGTTTCTTAGGGCTAATCTATTTATTGTTAATTTGTAAGTGTAGTAAAGAATGATGGATATTACAAATAATAATACTGAATAGGCCCACCATGTTTTCCACCATGGTGTTTTTATTAAAATATGTATACTAGCTACCTGATCATTCCATATTCCATCTGAATTAATGCCTTTTACCCAAAAAGTATAGTTGCCGGGTGGTAAATTCGAATAATAAACATAATTTTCTCCGGATTCTCCCACTATCATTTTCTCATCATAACCCTCTAACATGTACGCATATTTGTTGTTGGCTGAAGTTGAAAAATTCAACATAGCGAATGATAGCTTAAAAGAATTCTCTTCATGATTCAATACAATTTTTTTTGCTGAAGATAAAGATTGTCTAAATTTTTTTTGAATATCACGCGGGTTGTTTTTATTTAAGCTCTTCCCCCAAAGTTCAAGATTCGTAAGAACAACAGGAGCTTTATCCATATTTAATACAATTTCGCCAGGTTGAAAATAGATAACGCCTCCATTTCCTCCCAAAAGAATTGTTTCGTTCTCCATGTTGAAAAAGCTGTTGAATTCAAGTCCCATGAGGCCCACATCATCGTACAAGTCCACAATAATTTTTAGATTTTTGTCGTGGTCGAACATGATGAGCTTGTTATCTTCGCCTATCCAGAGCCTTCCTTGCATGTCAGAAGTAAGCGTGCGAATGGAACCGGATAGGTCAGAATCGTCGTTAAATCGGGTAAACGATTCTGTTTGATCATCAAACAAACACAATCCCATATCTGTTCCAATCCAGATTTTCCCATTTATATCTGTACGAATGGAGTATATTCTGTTGCTGTTAATGCTGTTAACATTGTTATCGTCAAACTTATACTGTGTAAATTTGTCTTTGGCTTTATCGTAACGAAATAACCCTTCGTTGATAGTTCCAATCCAGATACATCCTTTTTCATCAATATCAAAATAGGTAACATCATAATTTACGGAGGTTATTATTTTGTCAATCATTGCCGTTTTGTATTTGAAAGAGACTGGCATGTTATCTGTGGTTATCTGAGGTGAAATAAAACATATACCGCTACTAATATTGGCCACAATGTCTCCATCTTTATCTTCTTTTAGATCGTAAATATACTTTAGTGGAATTCCATTTACATCTTTATCCAGCGAACGAAAACGGTCACTCCCGGGATCATAATAATTAACGCCATCATTCGTACCTATCCAGATGATACCTCTGCTATCCTGAAGAATCCTTTTTACAATGGGATGCGATATTCCATCGTCCTTACCTTTGTATTTTCTTATTAGGTTTTTGTTCTTGTCATACCGTAAGATACCTTCGTTATACGTTAACCAGGATTCTGAGTTTGAGGTAACAAGGATATCGTTTACGCCAATCAGCTTTGTTTGGTTATTCTCGCTTGAAATGACATTCAAGAAGTTGATTGGTTTTCTTCTTTTATCAAGTATTGCAATGCCATTACTGGTGCCTAACCAGATGTTTCCGAGTTTATCTTCGTGTATGCACCAGACTGTTTCATTAGGGAGAGAGGTCTTGTCTAAGATATTGCTGTTGTGTTTTTCGAATTCTCCTGTTTTTACATTAAACAGCGATATTCCGTTTGCTGTAGCTAGAATCAAATGAGAATCATCAAATCTATTTATTGACTTTACATCATTGTCTGATATTTCTGAATATTCCGTTCTGTAGGACTCCAGCATCCTACCACTTTCCTCATCGATAATGGTCAATCCTTGAGAGGTGGCAATATATAGCCTATCTGGCTCTTTATCTGATATATAAATATCAGATACCAATGTGTTTATGGGGTCGTGGGGCAATCCTCGTCGTACTTCAAATCGTTCAAAACTATTATCACGTATATTCATGCGATAAAGTCCATCAAACGTTGCTATCCAAAGAAACCCATTTTTTGATTCATGCATTCCTCTTATTTCATTCGCCATTCGTTGATTTTGATCAGCAACAAACGTAAAATAACTCATGCTGTTACTTCTTTGATCTATTTTAATCAAACCCTCTAGCGTGCCAACCCAGATGATGCCATTCCTATCTTCATAAAGCGATCTGATTCGTAAATTATCCAAGAGGTGATTTGTATCGTTTGATACGTTGCAGGAGGTAAACGTGTTTTCAAGAGGATTGTATATTGAAATTCCTTTTTCTGTTCCAATCCATAAGTCTCCAGATTTTGTTAGAAGAATGCAATTTACCCAAGATGCACTCAAGCTTGTGGAGTCTCCCGGAATATGCTTATATACCTTAAACTCATATCCGTCGTATCGGTTAAGGCCTTCTGCCGTACCAATCCAGATAAAACCTGTCGTATCTTGCTGAATGCTTAAGACCATTTTGTTGGATAAGCCCATACCGGTTGAGATGTTTTTAAAATGCAAATTATCCCTGTTTTGCGGCAAGGCAAGTTGAGATGAAAGCAAATAAAACAGGAGGAGCAGATTGAATCGGTTGGAATTCATGATAGACTATTTTTTATGAGATGATATCACAAGCAAAAAATTATTTCTACCTGATTATTTAATACAAAAGTACTTTTTTTGATTGCCCTATGCTATCGTTATTTTGTTAATTAATATGACATTTTTATTCTTTTCCTGGAATAAACTGTAGAGGTACTGATTTTTATCTCTTATTATTACGTTAAAATTTGGAGTGATTAAAAAATCACAGTTTTTGATGTATTTCTAATATCTTTATTTTTTTTCGGTTTTACTTTTGTACCGTATCGTTTTATAAAAAATTCTTAAATTGAATATCAACAAAATGAGTATGAAAAAAACAAGTAGCTATCTTATTATTAAAACAAAAAGAACAATAAAAAAGATAGTATTAGTAATTGCAGTTCTTGCATGTTTGAACTCACTACATGGACAAGATGCTGGAGGAAGTAATTTTGTTGTTCTCACTCGGAATAATAATTTTTCTTTACTGCCTGACAGTGCGAGCCCTGTTATTTCACCCTCTGACAGAGAGAGTCAGGTAGTTTCAACGATCGAAGAATTAGTGACAGGTCGTGTTTCAGGGATACGGACGGTAAAATCTGACGGTTCTCCTGGAGCATCCTATAGTTTGCAATTAAGAGGAGTACGAAGTTTTAGAGGTGACAATGAACCGATCTATATACTTGATGGAATAGTACTTAACTCAGTTTGGAATGATGCATCCAACACCTTTTGGAATGATCCTGAAGATTATCAGGCAGCACACAACATTTTATCACGTATTAATCCGAATGATATTGCAAAAATTGAAATTTTGAAAAATGCCGATGCTACTGCAATCTATGGAAATATGGGGGCAAATGGTGTGATTCTTATAACGACAAAGAGTGGAAGCGTAAATGGTTTTCATGCAAATGTGCAAACCAATTTAGGCATCGCTACTTTTAGCCGGAAAATAGATATGCTCATCGGAAATGATTATTTGGCGTATCAGAACATCGTAAATCCCGGGAATGCGTTGCCCTTTCAAACTGGGGCTCCGGTTGATTGGCAAAGGGATGCCACTCGAACAGCTGTTATGCAGAATTACTATCTGGATATTGGAGGTGGTAACGATAAAATGAGATACTATATATCCATGGGATATGCAGGAAACGAAGGAATCGTGAAGGGTAGTGACATTACCCAAGCTTCTATTCGTGTTAATCTGGACCGACTCATTGGGGGAAATTCAGTATTTGGGACAAGAATGTTATTCGGATATACGGAGAATAATATGATACAGGCTACTGCTCCTTATGGGAGTTATAGCTTGACAAAATTGATGACCAAAGCGATACCATTTGAATCTTCGGCCGATAATAATTCTATTGTGAATGAAAATCCAAGAAATTGGATCGATGGATACGACGACAACAGTGTGCAATATTTTGCAACACCGCAAGTATATTTTACAACGAATATATTTAAATGGTTGCAATTTAAATCTGTTGCAGGAATCGATTATCGTACAAAAGAGCGTTTGCGTTGGATTGGCAATGAAATAACCAGAGGAAGAAGTGTGGAAGGAAGGGCTGGAAGGAGCAATATAAATGCTTTCACATACAATGTTGATTCGCGCTTAAACATTCGTTTTATTTCGAATAAACATTCTTTTACCGGATTAGGTGGCGTTTCTGTAAACGGAGAATTTTTATCGAATAAAATGAACGAGGGTACAAAGTTTTTTAACCAGGATCTTCGGGGCGTAGGTATTCAGTTAGCAGAGAACATATTTCCGTATAGAAATTTGGATTGGAATAACAACTATCTATCCGGATATGTGAGCGGCACATACACATTTGACCAAAAATACACATTGAGCGCAACACTCAGAAAAGATAAAACAAGCAATTTTGATGAAAGCTGGAATGATTTAGACTATTATCCCTCTGTGGGTCTCTCGTGGAATGTCATGAACGAAGACTTTTTATCGGGGCAGCAGATTGTTTCCACACTCAATGTACGAGGTAGCTGGGGCCGTTCGGGCAAGCAGACTATACTACCCCTGGATTTATCGCGTGCATATATTACCGGTGTGAGCCCGGAATTAGAGGTAGAGAATGGAATGACAAATTATTATGACATGCGTTGGAACAATATAAATACACAGCAAAATATTGGTATTGATTTAGGATTCTCAGGCGATAAAATTACCGCTACAATCGATTTATATAATTCTGATTCAGATGATCGGTTGCAATACTATTATCACAAAAGATTAGGTGCATATGAATCGGTATACACAAACGAAGCTTCTGTGAATAACAAAGGGATTGAAATTTTATTGAATGCGGTTCTGCTGAAGAACAGTGAAATAGAATGGAATGGGGGAGCCAGTTTTGCGTATAACCGAAACGAGATAACGAACACAGGTGCCGATGGAGATGTGTTTGGCAGTAAAATAGGAGAATTAAATGAAAATCCTCTGGTTGTAAATATAAATAGGAAGGGGGAGCAAGTCGGTGCTTTTTGGGGGTATAAAACGCAAGGCATCGTAGAAAACCAACATCTCTTATTTGTTCCGCCTTTTTATAATGTCAGATTACAGCAGGGTGATTTAAAATTTATTGATACGAATGGTGATGGAAATACAACGGAGGAAGACTACACAATCATTGGAAACCCGATACCTGAGTATGTATTTGGATTTAATACCGATGTGCGTTATAAAAATTTTACGGTTCAACTGATATTTGAAGGTGCAGCAAAATATGATATTGCTAATTTAAATCTCTTGGATAATTTGTATGTTTCAGGAAACGTGTGGAATATACGTGAAAACACGTTTAAGGATGCTTATTCGGGATCTAATACGAATGGAAAATCTCCACGTTTCAACGCGGTAGGAGTTAAAGAATTCACTTCGCGCGTTATTGAAGATGGTAGCTATGTACGACTTTCTGATTTCATTGTTGGGTATAATTTACAACTTCCAATGATAAAATGGATAAACTCTGTGGACTTGACATTTGCTGCGAGGAATTTATTTCTGATAACCAAGTATTCGGGTTATGACCCAAATGTGAATAGTTATAGCTACAATCTTTCTTCTATTGGTATCGATAACGCTGCTTATCCAAGTGCCCGATCTTTCCTGTTAGGAGTGAAAGTAAAATTCTAATCTAGAAAAATAGTATGAACAACATGAGAAATTATATATATAAAATTGTACTTAGTGCATTCTGTGTATCTCTGTTAAGTATAATGAACGTCGTTGCACAGACAACTGTTTCCGGAAAAGTTACAGATACCAGTAATTTACCGCTGGTTGGGGCAACAGTTACAGTAACAGGCACGACTATTGGAACAGTGGTCGATCTTGATGGCAATTATACGATTACGATTCCAGCCGGAGCAGAGAAAGAATTACAATTTAGTTTCATTGGATATACATCCGTTACCAAAAAGGTTACTGGCAGCAGGCTGGATGTGGTGCTGCAAGATGATAATGTTTTGCTGGAAGATGTTGTGGTTGTAGGATACGGCACAATGCGCAAGAGTGATATTACGGGTTCAGTTGCCAGTGTTAAGTTGAGTGACACGGAAGTTAATCAGGTGGCTACTTTTGATAAGCTTCTCCAGGGAAAAGCGGCAGGCGTGCAAGTTGTTACGGGAAACTCCGCTCCGGGTGGGGCTGTAAGTGTGCAGATTAGGGGTACTACCTCATTTAATAGTAGCGGAGAACCGTTGTATGTAGTGGATGGTATTATATTGAATTCTGTTTCTCAGGACGTTAGAAACCCAATCGGAAGTTCAGGTCAAGAAGCGCAAAATGCACTTACCTCGATCAATCCACAAGATATTGCAAGCATTGAGATCTTAAAAGATGCATCTGCAACCGCTATTTATGGATCGTTAGGTGCAAACGGTGTTATTCTTATTACGACAAAAAATGGAGATTCAGACAAACCCAGAATAGAGTGGACAACGAGTCTTGAATTGGCCAATGCGAGTAAAAAGATTCCTGTTCTTGATTTTAATGGATTTTTGGAATATGCAGATGCAATTGGGTATACTATTGAGGATAGAGATTTCTTGCAAGCGATCGACTGGCAGGATTATACCATGCGCACAAGTATAAGCAACACGAACAGGTTGACAATAAGTGGGCGTGGGGAAAAGTCCCGGTATTACATTGCAGGAGGGTATCTTACCAACCAGGGTATCTTAAAAAATACGGATGTACAACAAGGAGACGTACGCATGAATTTTGATGCGGATGTTGCAAAATTTCTGAAAGTAGGGACCAAATTTACCTTTACAAAAAGAGTCAATAACATGACTCAGGGAACGGAGCCGGGAGGTACACAAAATGCAACCAGGGCAACAAACATGATGCGGCAAATGCTTGGTTCCAAGCCTTATTTATTGACAGACTTAGCTGAATCGTATGACGATGAAGCAATAAGGGGGACCGATATTTGGTTGCAAAATTATGATGACATAAGTAAAGAGAATCGTATCAATACGGTTGCATATGCGGATGTCACATTTACCAAAGGAATGAGCTTCAAAACAACAGCAGGTATCGATTTTAGAGACAAATCTCGTACCAGGTGGTATGGACAATATATTGATAATGCACGCAACGGTAGAGCGGGAATTGCAGAACTGAATGCACTCCGTTGGAATATTGACAATACATTGAATTTTGATCGTGATTTTGCAAAATACCATCGTATCAACGTTATGGTTGGTATGTCATTAAGTAGCAATTTAAACCAAAATATCACCGTAGAGGCCAACGACTTTCCCGATCATGAATTCAGGGCGGGAGGCATTAAAACAGCGCGCAGTATTTCTCCAGGTTATAGCGAAGATAAAAGTGCGTTGGTTTCCTATTACACGCGTGGAATCTACAGTTTAAAAGATCGTTACATATTGACTGCTACATACCGGGCTGATGGAAGTAGCAAGTTTAGTCCTGGAAATAAATATAGCTTCTTCCCTTCGTTTGCCTTTGCTTGGAGAATGAACGATGAGCCTTTTCTGAAAGAAGTATCATTTCTTACAAATTTAAAACTAAGGCTGGGCTGGGGACAGGTAGGAAATCAAGCGTTATCTCCGTATCAAACATTGACAACCTATAGCAGCATTAAAATGGCTGATCCTAACTCTAACTATGATTTATCAGATAATGGTAGTTTTTTAATTGGAGTTAAACCGGCTATTCTTGCAAACAAACAATTGCGTTGGGAAACATCGGAACAGACGAATGTCGGTCTTGATGTTGGATTATTCAAAAACAGGATAAATGTCACGGTCGATCTATACAATAAAAGTACGAAGAACCTTTTGCAGAATATCGATATTCCTCCACAAGCTGGTTTTTCCAATATGTGGGTTAACAGGGGTGAGATCCAAAATAAAGGTATAGAATTAACGGCAGATGGAGTATTAATTGATAATCGTGATTTCTCCTGGTCATTGGGTGGAAACATTTCTTTCAATCGCAACAAAGTACTTGATCTTGGTAAACCTGCAGGACAATGGGGTTCAATATATGCACCTGCTTTCTTAGGTCAGGACATAGGTAATGACAATACATACTTTAAAATGCCCGCGAATATATTTATTGAAGGATATCCTGTCGCATTATTTTATGGATTTAAAACAGACGGGCTTGTCTCCGAGGCAGATGTCGCTTCAGGTAATTTGCCAACATATCGTGGTAAACCGCTGGAAGCAGGAGATATCAAGTATGTAAATGTCAATAATGACGATCAATTGAATGACATAAATGATGCGGATAAAACCATCATTGGGGATCCGAATCCAAAGTTCATATATGGTTTCAGTAATAATTTGTCTTATAAGGGGCTTACTCTTTCAATGATGTTCACAGGAGTCTACGGTAATGAAATCGTAAATGGTAATCTTTTACAGGAAGAAGATACCTCTCCTGCTAATCCGGCAAGTAATATTAATAATATTCGTTCGGATGCATTTTATAAAGCGTGGACGCCGGAAAATCAAGACACTCGATATCCCAGACTGCGTAAAACCAACAATTCAGGAGACTTTACGGATCGTATTGTTGAAGATGGTAGTTATTTACGTTTGTCTAATCTGACGATTAGCTATAATATCTCATTAAAGGATAAATGGATTAGAAATATAGGCTTGAATTTAACGGCTCGTAATCTATTTGTCATTACAAAATACAGCGGATGGGATCCTGATGTGAATAGCTTCTCAAGCGGGAGTCAGAAAATTGGAGTGGATTGGGGATCATATCCGTCTGCCAAATCATATCTTTTGGGTTTAAACATGACTTTTTAAATAAACAAATTATGAGAAACCTTTATACATATTCTTTATTATTACTCTGTTTTCTTTTTGGTTCTTGTGAAGAGTTCCTCGAGGAAAATCCTACAACTCAGTTTAATAAGGGGCAAATATATTCATCTGTTGACGGTGCACAAGCTGCTCTGAACGCTTGTTATGCGTATATATCGAATTCATCATTGTATGGTTTGAGGCTACAGGTAGTCCTCACCTGTGGAGCAGGAACGATGACTGCCGGCACAACTTCCTCGGCGTATGTGGAATTGGCAAAGCTTGACATTCAAACGAACAACACTGCTGTAGCGGAGGTCTATGAAGGACTTTACATTACAATAAATGCAATTAATGATGTTTTGCTCAACTTGAAAGATAGTCCCATTGATCAGGTTGAACGAGACAGGATCATAGGTGAGGCATATTTTCTACGGGCATTGTGTTATTTTAATTTAGTCAGATTGTTTGGACCTGTACCGTTGGTTATTGAACCCGCATCTTCCATTGAAAGTGCACACAAACCCCGTACATCGATAGGTGAAGTCTACACGACAATTATTGAAGATTTGGAAAATGCATGGGAATTATTGCCAGTCGCAGGAAAACAACCAAAGGGTAGACCATATAATTATGCTGCAAAATTTCTATTGTCGAAAGTGTATATAGCCATGGCTTGCATTAAAGAAAATCCGGATGAACCGTTTGATGCTTCCTGGTTAGAAGAGAGTCTACAAAGCTACTGGCAAAAAGCATATGATTATGCAAACGAAGTGTATACGAATGGAGGATATTCTTTGGTCGATCAATTCAATGAGTTATGGGATTGTTATAACCCATACACAGCGGAATCAATATTTGAGTTGGAAGAAAATGTCATGACAGGGAGCACCACGTTTATGTATCATTATTTACCAGGTTATTGGGAGGAACTCCCCTTAACAGCATCAAGCAACAACTATGGACGATTGCGTGCAATGCGAGAGAGTTATGATTTACACTTTAATCGTTACGAAGGTGATTTCCGTCTTGATGAAACCTTTATACAATATTCGTATAAACGGAATATGACAACGACAAGTAATCCCGGAAGAGTATATTACACGTATCCATACACAAGAGATAATTTACCTCCAACGGGTGAAATGTCAAGTAGCGAAGAGTTACCCTACTTAAGAAAATACAAGGATCCACGCTTTACGGCATTTGATGCCAATGTAAATGTGATTGTATTTCGATATGCTGATCTAATTTTGATGATGGCTGAGTCCGCAAATGAATTGGGGAAAACAAGTGAAGCAATTGGCCTTGTCAATCAGTTGCTTGATAGAGCTAGAAATACGCCTACCGGTCGTCGGACAGCACCGGCTGATTGGAACGTTTCAATGTCGAAGGAGGAAACCCGTCAATATATTATGGAGGAGAGATTAATTGAATTGAAAGGGGAATTACATGAATGGTTTGACAACCGTAGACGGGGAATAGCGTATTTCAAGAATATTCTTCAGAAACACAATGATCGGTTAAATGAATTATCCTCAACAATGACGTACGATTATTATTTTGGAATTGCTTCAGGATCTGGAGGTAATAAGGTGTACTCCTTAACTCAAGATTATGTGAAGAAAAATATGTTATGCCCATTCCCGATGGTTGAGATAACATCAAATAATAATATATCGGAGAAAGATCAAAACTTTGGATATTAGTAAATAGA
>Ga0228535_1000309_pt1 | contig 154242 bp, 115 predicted proteins | sample SJ1metagenome_FD_168457 | JGI IMG/M metagenome (GOLD analysis project Ga0228535, IMG submission 168457) | Enriched culture of PCE-dechlorinating microbial communities from Ithaca, New York, USA - SJ1 | ecosystem: Engineered > Modeled > Simulated communities (microbial... > Unclassified...
CGGTAATCTGTTCCTTTGACAACGGCGGCCTCCTGCCAATCCTGGCGTTCTTCAAGCAAACACCAAGATACAACAGACCCGCCGTTGTCGTTATCCCTCCCCGCTAATCCGTGAAGAACCTAAAAAAAGCCCGACCGGCCGACGGACCACGGCAGGTCTTACCGAAAGACAGGCATCACAGCGCCCTGTCAGGCTCGGACCAAACGACAGGTTCACTCCAGGCGATGGAGAGCGCTTCATCTTGACCAGCGCATGCCCGACTTTGGCTGCCGGGCCGGCGTTCTCTCTGGCATTCCATGACAAAATCTTGGGCTCTGAACTAAAATGCTTGCAATCCCGCAGATCTGTGCTAGACTAGTATCGCATCGGTTTTGAAATATGGGTAGGTAGCTCAGCTGGTAGAGCAACGGACTGAAAATCCGTGTGTCGCTGGTTCAACTCCAGTCCTGCCCATTGCTGTAAGTTTCGGGCTGACAATCGTTTACGGTTGCCAGCCTTTCTTGTTGGATGGGCACAACAGGGGGTGCCCAACAAGTCCTGACCTGGCAACCGTTTTTCAGGGCTCAGGCGATGGCCACGACGATGCTGGAGCAGGCCGCGACACGATTGGATCAGGCCCGGGTGATTGCACGACTTGCTGGGGCACCGAATCGGAATCGCACGACACCTGACGATGCCCCTTTCTCGGTCCCGGTCTGGTTGTTGGGATCCCCGACTTCAACTGTCATCTCTTGAGAACCTCCTGCATTTGGCCTTGCCTCGGCCGTCACCCTATCGGTCATTCTGGCCGGCGGGAACTGACGTTGGGACTTGGCCTCGTATCGTGGTATCATGGGAGGGTATCGTATGCAAAGGCCGCGTGCATCGCCGGATCTGGTGCTTTATGGGAGTCATCTGATGCCTGTCGCCCGACCACAGTGTGGCACAAGACAATGGATTACGATCGTCGCCACGCTCGGCATGGCGCTCCTGAACACCGCAGCGCTGAACGCCGGGCACCCACGGATTGGCTTCCTGGCCGTCGAGTCGGCACGGGACGAGATGGGCCCGCACAATCAGGCTGCATGGCGGATCGCAGCGAGCCTCGGCGAAGCGACGCTCCTCTTGCGGCAGAAGGACGGCTCTTTCGCCGACTCCTCGGGCACAGTCCGGAAGATGAGCGACTTCGACGTTCTCTGGTATCACCAGGGCGACGCCATTGCGCGAAACCTCCTATACCAAGGGCGCAGCCTGGCGGAAGTCCGCCAGTTTGCAGCCGGCGGTGGCGGCGTGTTGCTTTCGGGCGGCGCGCTGGCCATGGTCGAGCAGCTTGGCCTCGAAACAGTGACACGCCCTCAGCGCCACGAACTGGACAACTGGCGCGACCGGGCGGGTATGGCGCCGGTCGAGAAGACGCATCCCGCCTTCCGCGGCCTGGAGGGCGATGACGATCTTGTTTGGATCAGCCGAGGGGGCTGTCGTGCGGTGGCCGACTTCTACTGGGGCGGACCCACGGAAGGCATGGTCTTGGCGAAGACGCCCTCCGGCCCGGAGAATCCTCTCGTCGAATACCTCTTGGGGCAAGGGCGTGTGATCGTCTTTGGCTGGCACTGGCCCGATTACGCGGACTCCGAGAGCCCGTATTTCGGCAACCTCACACGGCTGACTTCGAACCTGCTGAACTACCTCGCCGACCGACAGGCGTGGCGCCCCTTCGTGATTCGATCGGAGTATCCTCCCGTAGCCTCGCCGGAAGAGCCGGGGGTCTCTCAACAACGGTGGCGGGCGCTGCGAATGGCCATCGAAGACCTGTCGGCCCATTTCCCCGATCGTTACGCACAGGGCGACGTCTACCTGGAGCGCCTGCGGGCGATTCAGGACAGTCATGATCGTCTTTCTCGGGAGTCCGAGCCGGCCGCCTATGCGGTCATCGAGAAGCAATTTGAGGAGTTGAAGAACGAGGCTTTGCTCGCCAATCCTCTGCTGGACTTCGACCGATTGCTGATGATCCGGCGTCGAGCCGATCAACTGGGCCTGCCCAACAACTTCAACAGCAATCCGGACCTCAAGCCGGATGGTTATGACAATACGCTCGTCACGTTGTCGCCCGTTCGGCCGGACGGGAAGCTGGAGACGATCTTCCGACCCGAGGGAGATCGGTTCATCGGCGACGTCGATCTGCACTACGATGCGGACCGGTTGCTGCTGTCGACGCCGGACGCTAGCGGCCGATGGGGTGTGGCCGAGCTTCGTCTGGACAGCGGGCAGTTGACCCCGCTTCCTTTGATCGACGAGCCGGACGTGCACAACTTCGATGCCTGCTATCTGCCCGACGGACGCATCGTCTTTACGTCGACGGCTCCATTCATTGGCGTGCCTTGTGTGGGCGGGGCTTCGGAGGTGGCCAATCTCTATTTGTGCGAACGTGATGGGCGGATTCGCCGTCTGACGAACGATCAGGACCACAACTGGTGTCCTGCGGTGCTGAACAACGGGCAGATCCTGTACCAGCGATGGGAGTATGCCGACATCGCCCACGCGTTCATGCGATTGCTGTTTCACGCCAATCCGGACGGCACCCGCCAGATGGAGTACTATGGCAGCAATTCCTTCTGGCCGACGGCCATGTTCTTCGCCCGGCCCATCCCGAATCACCCCTCGAAGGTGATTACGATCGTGGGCGGCCATCACGATCTGCCGCGTCAGGGACAGCTTGTGATCCTGGACCCCGCCAAAGGCACCCACGAGACCAGCGGCGTCGTGCAGCGCATACCCGGCTTCGGGAAGAAGGTCGAGCCTGTCATCCTGGACGGGCTGATCGGCGGCAGTTGGCCGTTGTTTCTGCACCCCTATCCGCTCAGCGAGAAGTACTTCCTGGTCTCCTGCAAACCCACCAAGACCTCGCTGTGGGGCGTTTATCTGGTGGACGTCTTCGACAATTTCGTGCTGCTGCACGAGGAGCCGGGCCGCGCGATGCTCGAACCCATTCCGCTGCGAAAGACGCTTCGGCAACCGGTGATTGCCGACACCGTCCAACTCGATCAGAAGGAAGCCTCCGTTTTTCTGATGGACGTCTATTTTGGCCCGGGACTTCGAGGCGTGCCCCGCGGTACCGTCAAGTCACTCCGGCTGATCAGTTATGAGTTCACGTTTCACGGATTCGGCGGCGAGCCGGACCGCGTAGGCTTCGACGGTCCCTGGGACGTGAGACGAATCCTCGGGACCGTGCCCGTCGAGACCGACGGGTCCGCTCATTTCCAAGTGCCCGCTTATACGCCCGTCGCGGTCCAACCGCTGGACGCTGAAGGCAAGTCGCTGGCCCTGATGCGTAGCTGGTTCACGGCCATGCCCGGCGAAGTTGTCTCCTGTTCCGGTTGTCACGAGCCGCAGAATTCCGCTCCGCCGGTCCAGCCGCACCCGATGGCCCTGTCGCGAACGCCCTCGCAGATCAAACCGTGGTACGGCCCGCCGCGGGGGTTCTCGTTCGTACGGGAAGTCCAGCCTGTGCTCGACGCCTATTGCATCGGATGTCACCATGGCCGGCCGCTGGAGAATGGTCTGACGGCATTCGATCTGACCGCCCGGCCGGCCAAAACCGTGCCATCGGCTTTCCAGATGCACTTCACGCCGTCATACATGGCGTTGCGTCGATTCGTCCACACTCCCACGCTGGAAAGCGACGCGCACTTGTTGCCGCCTAGGGATTTCCACGCCGATACGAGCGAACTGATCCAGATCCTGCGCGACGGACATTACGGCGTATGTCTGGATGCGGAGGCGTGGGATCGGCTCATCACCTGGATCGATCTGAACGCCCCCGCCCACGGGACGTGGAAGGAAGTCGTGGGTCACATTCCTGAGAAAGCCAGGCTGGTCGCGCCGGGGGCCGCCCGTCGGCGTGAATTGCACCGCCGCTACACGGGAATCGACGAGGACCCCGAAGCCGTGTACCCAGCAGCCGTCCTTTCGGCGGCCGCGTCGTCCGGCACCGCTCCGCCGCCCATTCAAAGGATGAATGAGATCGAGCCCCAGGCTCCAAGAGTCGTGCCGGCGGGACAGCTCAGTCCTGCGCTCTCCTCGCCACCGGAGTCCATGAGCGTCGCACTTGCCGAAGGCGTGACGATCGAACTGGTCCGCATTCCGTCCGGCGCATTCGTCATGGGGACCGACCAAGGCTACCCCAACGAACGCCCCGCTCATCGGGTCGTCATCGACGAGGACTTCTGGATGGGTCGGTTCGAGATCACCAATCGACAGTACGCCTGCTTCGATCCCACGCACGACAGCGGTCTGGAAACGGGCGAACAATATCAGTTCGGCGATTACGAACGGGGACATCCCTTGCGTCGACCCGAGCAACCTGTCGTGCGCGTCTCGTGGAATCAGGCGAAGGCCTTCTGTGATTGGCTGTCGAGCGAGACAGGCAAGCGGTTCGCCCTGCCCACCGAAGCCCAGTGGGAATACGCCTGCCGCAGCGGTGGGACTACCCCGCTTTGGTACGGCACCGTGGACGACGACTTCAGCCGTTCGGCCAACCTGTCGGACGCCACACATCACACGGTGGACTACCCCCACGTCCCGACCGCCCTGCCGCCCTGGCGGCCGGCGGACACTCGCTTCGACGACGGTTGGCGGGTCTCGGCGCCTGTGGGCACATTCCAGCCCAACCCGTGGGGGCTGTTCGACATGCATGGCAACGTCGCCGAATGGACGCGATCGACGTATCGCCAGTATCCGCTGAAGACGCAGGACAGTTCCGACGATCGAACCGGCAGAAAGACGGTGCGAGGCGGTTCCTGGCTCGATCGTCCCCGCCGTGCCCGGTCGGCGTTTCGAACACATTACGAACCGTCGCAGGCGGTTCACGATGTCGGGTTCCGCGTGGTGTGCGAGGATACGTCGCCTTAGCGGCGCGCGGACCGACGCGGAGAAACCCAGGCATTCGAGGAAGACTTCTCGGCGTTTTCTGTTCTTGGAGAGCGCTTTGTCATCCGCTGCCCCTCAGCGGGGCAGGTCAGAAGCCGGTTTGGTCCCGCCGGAGAATAGTCCCTTGGGCAGTTCATCGCGATTGACCACCGCCGGATCGTCCAGCATCTCTTTGACGTTCTGATTCGTCGCCAAGCTCCATTTGGCGTTCCAGGACATGAAGTAGCAGGTCTTGGGGAAGTGCTTCTTCACGCCGTTGAGGAAGCGACGATAGTCATAGTCGCCCGGCGGACGGCTCGGACCGTGCGGGCCGTATTCCGAGAATCCAAAGGGCTTGTTCAGTGCGACGATCTCGTCGTACCCGCGGACGTGCTCGGGATCGAGGAAGTCCGTATAAGCGTCGAGCCCCAGCATGTCCACATAGTCATCCCCGGCGTAATACGCGGCGGTCTTCTCGCCGTGGTTGGGTCCATAGACCCAGATGAGGTTGTCCAGGCCCTTGGTCGTGCTGAAGTAGTCGAACATGTGCCGCCAGACGGCGATGAACGACTCGGGCTTCTGCGCCCCCCACCAGAACCAGCCGCCGTTCATCTCATGGAATGGTCGCCACAGAACCACGACGCCCGCGGCCTTCAGCTCCAGCAATCCCTCTGCGATCAGATCGAGTTGCTCCATCCAACGTTTGTGCGTGTCCGTTCCCTCCTTGAGCAGGTCCGCGATATCGACGCCTTTGTCCCGCAGGCCGCCGCCCTGGGGATTGGCGGGGTTGTACATGTGGGCCATAATGCTCACCAGTCCGCCCTGCTTCCAGTACTCGATCGCGGCGGCGTTGGGGACCTTGGTCGTTATGCTTCCCCGCGGAAAGTCCGCATAGTCGGAACCCAAGAGCGCAGGCCACTGGCCCGTTGCCTCGTGGACCCGCTCCATGATCTTGAGGTTCGAGCCATTGCCGAAATCCGTGAACTGCCCCGATACGATCCGATTGTCGGTCTTGTCCGAAAGTGAATAGAAGTACTCCAGCACCGCTTTGACCTGCGGATTCGACTTGCGGTTGGCCGGCTCGACGGCCCACGCCGAGGGTATGCACACTGCCGCAAGGACCCAACTCATCACGACTCGTCCCATGGAGTCTCCCTTCATGCAAAACAGAAGTCAGGAATCGCGTGGCAATCACCAACAGTCCACAAACTCATTGTACCATCGGTTTGGGATTGCGGCCACCGCCGTGTGAAGACCGCATGCGAGGACGTCAAAGCGGTCTTCACGATCCGCCAAGAACAGGAGGATCTTCGCTGTGCCGCCCGCGAATCTGGGGGCAATCCGACCGCTCGGCTGCCAACCGCTCAAACGAACCCAATTCCGCCCGCGGCGCCGGGAGACCCGTCGCGCGATCCACGAATTGGCTTCGTTTCGCACGAACGGTTCACGACCAAGGGCGCGGGCCATTCTCTTGCCTTCTCCTGCTTGAAACTTGACGCTTCAGACTTGAGACTCCCTCCGAATTGGCTTCGTTTCGCAACCGCGTGAGACTCGACAAGGACCGCCGGGATACGCCCCTCGTCCCATACAGAAGACGCCCCTGTACCCCTGTTTGTTTCACAAGAATCTAAAATATCGCCACTCTTTTCTGCCCCGCTGCAGCGTGCAGAAGCGGACACCCCTTTTCGCGGCTCCTCCGGATGAACCGGGAGCAGGCGGTTGTACGCCGGTCATTCCATTCTGGCGGGTGGTGCTGCAAACGCGGAAGCTGGGCTCTTCGTAGGACGAGCGTCCTCGCTCGTCTCGCAAGGTCGGGCGCGGGCGCCCGACCGACGAAGAAACCCTCGCCTGCCGGCCCACCCAATCAGGATGCCCGGCGGTGCGAGCCGAAGGACAATCCCCATTCACCTCCCTCCTGCCTTCTCTCTTCTCTGCGTCCCTGCGTCTCTGCGCGAGATATAACTCTCTTCTATTCAAGTTGTTACGTTCGTACGCCTCCGACCTTCCAGACCCCTCGCCTTCGTGAGACGGGAGGACGTTCGGCCGAGCGAACGGATCGCGTTTGGCGCCTCTCAGGATACCAGCGGAGATGTCCGCCGCATACCGGCGAATTGCCCCCCTCTCCGCCGGCACCCCAAATGCGACAAACGCCCTCTTCGGCCCGCGGGGCAATCTGAAACCCAATTACGCAGACGTCCCCAGAATGCCAGAATTCGAATTTACCACCCCGTAAGTCCCCTGGCTATGCCAGTTTCCGACGCAGAAACCATCCACTAGAGCCCAGACCCAAGGTACCCAGGAGGACTGCGCCGGGAACCGGAACCGGACGAACGCCCAAGGCAGCCAGAGCGAATTTACCAGAAACGCTATTTAGGTTGCGGAACACAAGCGCGTCCCCCGGATTCAGGAGATAATCCGCCAGCACAGGGCCATAAGTCGGGTCAACCTTGTGCAAGCTCGTAACCACGGGATCTCCGCCAGACCCAGCAGTCACGATCCAGGTGTTAGTGTGCTCCTGATGGGGCTCCTGACCCCAGATGCCCCATCGTGTGTGAATCTCGATCAGCGCCTGAGGAGAATCGAGCAATGAGCGGAATTCAACGGAGTCGATATAGTAGGCGCGGTTAAAAAGTACGCGGATGCTTTCCCGACCACTGATTAAGTCATCTTCCGTATCGCCCCAGATTCCTAAGCCTTGAGAGTCTTTCTGGCTGAAGTAGGCCAAAATACCACCGTTTTGCCCCCAGGCAGAAAGAGTCGCACCGCCGTTAAGTATGTCGATCTCATGGCTACCGGTTGAGGCACCGCTGGCAGGAAAACCCGTCTTGGTATCGACATTGCCATAAGGGGCCGCATAGAAATTCACCATGTCGGCCATTGCTGGTGCGGCAGTAAATGCGACCATAACCAAAGCGATTGGAAGAACAGCATCTCTTAGTCTCATTTCGCCAACCTCCACTCCGTCTATACGCCACTATTCAACGGACTTCAACAAGCATAATTAGTCCGCGCGTTGTCATTTCAGTCCTCCACGCACAATCGCGTTGGCGCAATGATCAAGCTCGCGAGTGCAACAGAAAGAACCTTCTTCGTTCGCTCCCAGAAACCGACTACTCTGCAAACTCGCAAAAACGTTGCATTCTGCGGCCTTTGACCCAGTCGCTGAATGTGGAGTCTATCTACTCAGCCGGGGGCTGTCAACAGTGAACATCCGATAAAACCGTAGATTTCACTCCGTTTACTATAGGTATTTCTACGTATTTTTCGTTCATTCTGGCATTCCGGGCAGCCTTTTCTCATTTCTTGCGTGGTGATTCCGGGAATCTCGCGGACGTCATCCCTGTCTCCTGCGTCATGCCTGCCGATTGGGGCTCTGCCCTCGTTGTTCTATGCATCTGCTCTGGTAAGCCGTCCCTTGCACGGCTGAATGGAAGCCGGTCTTGGCCATGAACAGGAATCGCGGCGAGGCGGCGTCACGACTCCTCCGGCAGACTCCAGGAGAGCACGCCCGAGGCGGTCGTGCGAAGGAGATTTGCCGCTCTGGGCCAGCAGCATGACAAATGGGCCCCCGAGTTTCGTTCGGATGTGCCCGATACACCCTCCATGCTGCTGGCCCAACGCGTAGAACCTCCGGCTGAAGGCCGGAATCCGGATCGGTCCGTCCCTTTCCCTGGGCGTCCTGGGCAACCGTCTGAGCCCCGGCGACCGGCTCGCCGCGGGGGCGCGCAACTACGGTCATGCACCCACGGCGTGGGCGTCGGGGCAAATCGCCTTGACAGTCGTGCGACGATAGTCTACAAAGAGGTTGAGTCCGACTTGATGTCAAGGAACTGGATCGATGCGAAATTAGACAAATACACCCGAGCCGTTGTTCAACGAGATTGCCCGAGACCGGGCTCCCCTTCCGGCTTCCCGCCGTGTGATTGCGCGCCGCCGGATAGTTGCGAACGAGGCCATGAGCAGGTTATTTGTCCGATTTCACAACGTCGCATTTACGTATCCCTCAGCAGCAGAACCTCTGTTCTCCGATCTATCCCTGCACCTGCCCTGCGGGTGGTCGGGCTTCGTCGGGGCCAACGGAGCGGGAAAGACCACTCTGCTCCGCCTGGCGGCCGGCCAGTTGAAGCCGGATGCGGGAACGATCGAAGCTCCCCCGCGGGCGGTTTACTGTCCTCAGCGAACCGACGATCCGCCGGAGCGATTGCAGGAGCTTCTGGAATCTCAGACGAAATCCGCCTGGAGCATCCGCGCGCAACTGGGCGTCGAGGCCGACTGGCTCGACCGTTGGACCACGCTCTCGCAGGGCGAACGCAAGCGGGCGCAGATTGCGGTCGCCCTCTGGCTGGAGCCCGATCTGTTGGCGGTGGACGAGCCGACGAATCATCTCGACGCGCAGGCCCGGGACGTTCTGGCCGCCTCGCTACGGTCCTTCGGCGGCGTAGGGCTTCTGGTCAGCCATGATCGTGAATTGCTCGATTCGTTGTGCGGGCAATGCGTGTTCCTCGATCCGCCGGGGGCGACGGTCCGGCCGGGCGGCGTCACGAAGGGAATGGAGGTCGCCGCGATCGAGCGACAAGCCGCAATCAGACAGCACGAACAGGACCGACAGACCTGCCAGAGGATTCGCCGAGAGGCGACCAGAAGACAGGGACTGGCCGCGGGAGCCGATCGGCGGCGTTCGAAACGCGGCCTGGGGGCCAAGGATCATGACGCGAAGGGCAGGAAGAACCTCGCCCGCGTGACAAGCAAGGACGCAGTCGGCGGCAAACTGCGGCGACAATTGACCGGGCGACTGGAACGAGCACAGGACAAGTTGGCAGCCAGCCGGGTCAAAAAGGAGTACGAAACCGGGATCTGGCTGCCCGGCTCGACGTCGAACCGGAACACGCTTCTGGAACTGCCGGCCGGGAACGTCGCATTGGGCGGGCATCGACGCTTGCAGCACCCCGATCTGACCATCCGTCCGACCGACCGCATCGCGTTGACGGGCGCCAACGGCTCGGGCAAGAGCACGCTGATCCGACGACTCATCGCGGCCTTGGAGATGCCGCCGGACCGGCTGACTTACGTGCCGCAGGAGATCGACGCAGAGGAATCGCGAAACCTGCTGGAGCAGGCCCGCCGCTTGGGCGACAGCCAGCTTGGCCACCTGATGAACATCGTCAGCCGCCTGGGCTCGCGGCCCGAGCGGCTCCTGGCCAGCGACGAGCCCAGCCCGGGCGAGACGCGGAAACTCATGCTGGCGTTGGGCATGGTCCGCGTCCCTCACCTGGTCGTCATGGACGAGCCGACCAACCATATGGACCTGCCCTCGGTCGAGGCCCTGGAGACGGCCCTGGCCGATTGCCCGTGCGCCCTGCTGCTGGTCAGTCACGACGAGCGGCTTCTGCGCCGGCTCACCCGAATCGTCTGGCACATCGCCTTTGATCCGGATCAAGGTCTGATGTCTCTGCGGACCCAGTCGGCGTGGAAGTCGAGGTAGAGCTGGTTGCGGCCGCCGTCGTGGGCGGACCAGCCGTCGAAAACGGGCTTTCACTGGACCACGGGGCCGCGTATAATCTGGCTTCGCCCAAATCCCCATGTGACGGGTGGGCGATCGCATAAGGCAAACTAGGCAAATTCGGACCATGAGTTACTTTCGCGACAACGTAGAACGGGCGGCGGGGTATACGCCGGGGTTTCAGCCCAAGGCGACCGACGTCGTCAAGCTCAACACCAACGAGAATCCGTATCCGCCTTCGCCGACGGCGATGAAGGCGCTGGTCGAGATGAGGCCGGAGCAGTTGCGTCGCTATCCGGACCCGATGGCGACATCCTTTTGCGAGGCTGCCGCGGAGGTCCATGGCGTGCAACCTGAGAACATCCTGTGCTGCAACGGCGGCGACGAGCTGCTGGCCATGGCGATCCGCGCCATCTGCGACGAACGACGGGCGTTGGCCTACCCGGTCCCGACGTACACGCTGTACCCGGTCCTGGCCAAGCTGCACGACTGCCCGATCCTCGAGATCCCGTTCGATGCGGAGTTCAATCTGCCCGCCAGGCTCGCGTCCACCGGCGCGGCCTTGACCATCGTCTGCAATCCGAACGCCCCGACCGGCAGTCTCATTCGCGTCGAAGAGCTGGCCTCGCTGGCTTCCGAGCTCAAAGGCGTCCTGCTGATCGACGAGGCCTACGCGGACTTCGCGGCGTGGAACTGCGTCCCGCTGATCAAGGACTTCCCCAACGTGATCATCCTGCGGACCCTGAGCAAAGGCTATTCGCTGGCGGGCCTGCGGTTCGGGTATGCGATCGCGGACAAGGGGCTGATCGACGGGCTGGCCAAGGTCAAAGATTCCTATAATGTCGACGCGGTCGCGATTGCCCTGGCGACCGCCGCGATCCGGGACCGCGCGTACTTCCAGGCGAACGTGGAGAAGATCAAGCAGGACCGCCGGACCCTGACCGAGCAGTTGCGGGCGATCGGCTTTTCAGTGCCCGAGAGCCACTCGAACTTCGTCTTCGCCCAAACCAGAAACGGCTCGGCCGCCCCGATCCACGAGGAACTGTCCCGGCGGAACATCTTCGTGCGGTATTGGAACCAGCCGGGGATTGCCGATAAGCTCAGAATCAGCGTGGGCACGAGAGAGCAGAACGAACGGCTGATCGCCGCCTTGCGGGGGATCGTCGCAGAATAGGATGGCCGACATGAAGAACCGAACCGGACAGCTCCATCGCCAGACCAAAGAGACCGACATCCGCTGCGAGATCAACCTCGACGGCGTCGGCAGCTACGAGATCGACACGGGCGTGGGCTTTCTCGACCACATGCTCACGCACGTGAGCAAGCACGGCCGGATCGACCTGACGATCAAGGCCAAGGGCGACCTGCACATCGACGCCCATCACACGACCGAGGACGTGGGCATCTGCCTGGGCGAATGCCTGCTCTCGGCGCTGGGCGACAAGAAGGGCATCGCCCGCTACGGGAACAGTTCGGTGCCGATGGACGACGCGCTGGCGAACGTCGCGTTGGACCTGTCCGGCCGGTCGGCGTTCGTGTACAACGCGACCTACCGCTCGGACAAGATCGGCGACTTCGACGTCGAGCTGATCGAGGAGTTCCTGCGGGCCCTCTCCAACGCCGGCAAATTCAATCTGCACGTGAACGTCCCCTACGGCACGAACAGCCACCACGTCGCCGAGGCGATCTTCAAGGGCCTGGGCCAGGCGCTGGGCGCGGCGGTGCGGATCGTCGGGACGGAGATTCCCAGCACGAAGGGGCAGTTGTGATCGAGGAATTCAAACCGCCGGAATACAGAGTCGGCATCGGAACGGACATCCACCGGATCGTCGAGAGCCGCAAGCTCATGCTGGGCGGAGTCTACATCCCCTACCCTCTGGGCCTGCTCGGCCACAGCGACGGCGACGTCGCCCTGCACGCGATCATCGACGCCCTGCTCGGGGCCGCGGGCCTGGGCGACATCGGGACGCTCTTTCCCGACACGGACGTGCAGTGGAAGGACGCGGACAGCAAGGGCTTTCTCTACGAGGTCAAGGCGCAGCTTGAGAAGAAGGGCTGGGAAGTGGTCAACGTGGACCTGACGATCCACACGGAGCAGCCCAAGCTCGGCCCGTTCAAGGGCCAGATCCGTCGGTGCATCGCAGGGCTGCTCGGGATCGATTTCCAGTCGGTGAATGTCAAGGCCAAGACCAACGAAGGCCTCGGGGAAATCGGCGCCGGCGAAGCCATGTCCGCGACGGCAATCGCCATGCTCCGCAAGAAACCCAAACGAACGCTGTAAAACCAACGGAGATTCCCGGTCTGATCCTCTTCCCGTTCGGAGTCCCGGCTTTGGCCGGTCTTATCCTCTCCGGAGGTCTGCCTTCGCACGGTCGGGAGTCCGGACACCTGTGATCGAGCGGCACGACCCACCACAGAAAAGCGGAGAAGAAGACCGGCTGAAGCCGGGACTCCGAACCTTGGACTCTCAGTCTTACCACAATCCTGCGGATCGGATAGACTCCCGTCATGTCCCCGCCCGACTATCGTTGGCGCCGGCTTACGCCCACGCAGCAGGCCGAGCTGCTCGCGTGGCGCAAGAAGCGTGGGTATCCGTGGCACTCACCACCCCACCGTGCTGGTACCGGCAGCCAACATTTTCATATTACCGCCGCCTGTTTCGAACACCAACCGCACATCGGCTATAGCCCAACGCGTCTGGATGCCTTCACGCGGGGTCTGCTGGCGTTGCTTACAGCCTGCGACATCCAAGTCTTCGCATGGTGCGTGCTGCCAAATCATTACCATGTGCTGGTCGAAACCGCGGACATCCTCGGCCTGTTGCACAAGCTGGGCCGGTTTCATGGTCGCACGTCGTACACCTGGAACGGCGAGGAGAACACACGCGGACGCCAAGTCTTCTTCCAGACCGTCGAGCGTGCGATGCGGTCCGACCGTCACTTCTGGGCGACCCTGAATTACGTGCATCACAATCCGGTCCATCATGGGTACGTGGAACGCTGGACGAATTGGCCATGGAGCAGTGCGACGGAGTTTCTGGCTCAGACAGATCTGGAAGAAGCGAAGCGCATCTGGCGTGAATACCCGCTTGATGACTATGGCCGCGGTTGGGACGATCCGGATCTGTGAGCGAAGGTTCGGAGCGCCGGCTTGAGTCGATCGCGTTCGGCGTCCTCGCAATCCGCGCAAGCGTTGACCGGCCTCGATTCTACCAGTAGAATGCGGCCATACATGGCAGTACAGCAGGACCATCGGATGATTGATTATGATGACTTCGACGGACAGACAAACGGCTCTCGAATTCAGACGGCGTGCCGCCGTGCTGGTGCCGATTCGTCAGTTCCGCGTGTTCGGCTCCAGAGCCAGAGGAGACGCTACCGCCGGCTCGGACCTCGATGTCTTCCTTGTCGTGGATCACATGGACCGTGGCCTTCGTGACCAGATATCCGAGATCGCCTGGGAGGTCGGTTTCGAGAACGATGTGGTGCTCTCGACCTTCGTGGTCACTGTCGAGCAGTTGGAGCAGGGTCCCATGGGCGTTAGTCCAATCGTCCTGCAGATCGAGAAAGAGGGGATCCCGTTGTGATCGACAAACGGCTCAAGGAACTTGCTTCGCTGAGAATGCGACAGGCCGAAGGCACGCTCCGTGAGGCCCGGATCCTCCACGCCGAACGCACAGACCGAGGCGCCGTGAACCGGGCCTACTACGCCATGTTCTATGCCGTTCTCGCCATCCTGGCGACCGAGAAGCTCGGCTCCTCCAAACACAGCGGCGCGATCTCCCTGTTCGATCGGGAATTCGTGAAACCCGGTATTCTTCCGAAAGAGATGTCCCGATCGCTTCACATGGCATTTGAACACCGCCAGGAAGCGGACTACGGCGAATTGACCGAACTTGACGAGTCGACAGCGACACAAATGATCGCAGAAGCCAGTACATTCATTCAGAGCGTACGAACGTATATGACAACGAGAGGCTTTCTTTCTGCGGAATGAATGCCGAATTGGTGATGGCTGCTGACGCAGTACTGAGAAGGAACCTATGGCTCTACAGCTTTACAATAGTCTGACGCGAAGAACGGAGGAGTTCAAACCGCTGGAAGAGGGGCGGGTGGGGATCTATGTCTGCGGACCAACCGTCTACGGGCACGCCCACCTTGGACATGCCAAGAGCTACGTCAGCTTCGACGTGCTCGTGCGATACCTGCGGTATCTGGGCTACGCGGTCACCTACGTGCAGAATATCACCGATGTGGGGCACCTGACCGATGACGCCGACGCCGGCGAGGACAAGATCGCCAAGGCCGCCAGCAAGGAGCGAAAGCACCCCATGGCCTTGGCCGAGGCGTACACCCGCAGCTTCTTCGAGGACATGGACAAGCTCAACTGCGTCCGGCCGGACATCAGCCCGCGGGCCAGCGGCCACGTCGTCGAGCAGATCGAGCTGGTCAAGACCCTCATCGAAAAGGGCTTCGCCTATGAGGTCAACGGCTCGGTGTACTTCGACGTCGCCCGGTTCAAAGAGTACGGCAAGCTCTCCGGGCGGAGCACGGAGGAGATGATGGCCGGCGCCCGCGTCGAGGTCTCGACCGAGAAGAGGAACCCCGCGGATTTCGCGGTCTGGAAACGGGCCGAGCCCAACCACATCATGCAGTGGCCGAGCCCCTGGGGCATGGGCTATCCCGGCTGGCACCTCGAATGCTCGGCCATGTCCATGAAGTATCTCGGCGCCACGATCGACATCCACGGCGGCGGATTGGAGAACCAGTTCCCCCACCACGAGTGCGAGATCGCCCAGTCGGAAGCCGCCAACGGCGCGCCCTTCGTCCGCTACTGGATCCACAACAACATGGTCACCGTGGACGGTCAGAAGATGGGCAAGAGCCTGGGCAACTTCATCACCCTCAAGCAAGCGTTTGCCGGCGCCCACGAGCGACTGACCCGCGCCTACGAGCCGCTCGCGGTTCGCCAGCTCATCCTGAACAGCCACTATCGCAGCCCGCTGGACTTCTCCGACGCGGCCCTCTTCGCGGCCCACAGCGGCAACCAGAGGATCGGCGAGGCCGTACGCAACCTGCGAAAGAGGCTCACCTCGGCAGCGCAGGGCGACATCGACCTGGAAATCCTCAAGCAACTCGAAGAGGCTCGAACCAAGTTCGAAGCGGCCATGAACGAAGACCTCAACACCGCAGTGGCGTTGTCGGTGCTCTTTGACCTCGTCCGCATCAGCAACACGGCGGTCGCGGACAAGAAGGTCACGATCGAGACGCTCGGCGCGATCAACGACGCGTTCGTCAAGCTCGGCGGCGACGTCCTGGGCGTCGTGGCCGATCAGGGCTGCGAAGCCGGCGGCGTCGACGAGAAAGCGATGGACAAGCTCGTCCAGATCCTCATCGGCCAGCGGGCGGAAGCCCGAAAAGCGAAGGATTTCGCCCGAGCCGACGCGGTTCGCAAGCAGCTCGACGAAGCGGGCATCGTCCTCGAAGACGGTCCGCAGGGCACGCAGTGGAAGTGGAAATGATGGGGATCGACTATCGACTATTTGCGATTGACTATCTGAGGGAGGTCGCAGCCTATGGCTGCTTCGATAGCAAATAGTAAATCGTCAATAGTAGATTCACTGCGGATTCTGGGCATCGATCCCGGCCTTCAGGTCTGCGGCTACGCCTGCGTCGAGACCGACGGCGGGCAGGAGGCCGTGATCGAGGCGGGCGTGTTGCGGACCACGCACGGCCTGCCGCTTGCGACTCGGCTGGACGAGATCGCTCTGGACCTGGAAACGCTTCTGGAGCGGTTGACGCCCCACGTCGTGGCGGTGGAGGAGATCTACTCGCACTACGCCCATCCGCGAACCGCGATCTTGATGGGCCACGCCCGCGGCGTTATATTGCAGAAGTGCGCCCGGGCGCACATCGAGGTCAAGAGCTTCGCCGCGACGAGGATCAAGAAGTCGCTCACAGGTCACGGCCGGGCCTCGAAGGAACAGATGCAAAGGACGATCCAGACGATCCTGGGCCTGCCGGAGCTGCCGTCGCCGCCGGACGTGGCCGACGCGATGGCGGCGGCACTGTGCTGTGCGAACACCCTCAGCAGAATAGGACTTCAGGGAAAGGATTGATGAAGGATGATAAATCGTTGATGATTCGAGCAGTCCGGTTCTTCGGCTACAATCATCAATAGTCAATCATCGATAATCAATAACACAACGTGATCGCGGGAATCGAAGGACAACTTGTTCAGTTGGGCGAGGAAACGGCGCTGGTGAAGGTCGGCGCGGTCACGTACGAGGTCATGCTGCCGGGGTACTGCATCGCCGCCCTGTCGGGGCAGATCGGCGCGACCGTCTCGCTGTGCACGATGGAGTACTATGAGGGCAGCCTCGGCGGCGGCAACCTCATCCCCCGCCTGGTCGGCTTCCTGAGCCCGCTGGAGCGGGAGTTCTTCGACGAATTCACCAGCGTCAAGGGCCTGGGCATCCGCAAGGGCCTGCGGGCCCTGAGCCTGCCGATCGCGGACGTTGCCGGCGCGGTCGAGTCGGGCGATGAGAAGATGCTCATGACCCTCTCCGGCATCGGCCGCAAGATGGCCCAGTCGATCGTGGCCGAACTCAAGGGCAAGCTCCAGGGCTTCGCCTTCGGGGCCCAATCCGCCCGTGGAACGCCTCAGACCAAGCTCAAGCCTTTCCAGACCGAAGCCCTCGAAATCCTCATCGCCTGGGGCGAGAAACGCAACGAGGCAATGGAACTGATCGAGCAGGCCAGCCAGAGACATCCTGAGGTCCAGACGGCTGAGGAACTCGTTCCGGTCGTCTACCGCGTCAAACAGGGCGCCGAGGGCTGAGGCCCGGCCCCATCCGAATCCCTGCCTGTGCTGCCTATTGACTGGGGTCCGACCTCGCGAGTACCATATGCGGTCGGTGTTGCGGCCGAAGTCCAAAAGTGGTGTCCCTCGTGATCGGAGACGGCTATGAACCTGACAAAATCAGCGGCGATCCTCTCGGTTGTGCTCGCATCCACTTGCCCCGCAGCGGACTACTTGCCGCTGAAGGAAGGGAATCAGTGGACCTACCAGATGTCCGGCGGAGTGCAGGTGACCACGAAGATCGCGGGATTCGAAAACGTCGGCGCGGTCCGATGCGCGGTGGTCGAGACCACCATGGGCTGGCAGACGAGCCGGGAGTACGTGGCGGTCGATGAACAGGGAGTCAAGTCCTATCTCAGCCAGGGACAGGGACAGGAGATTCGGTACGACCCGCCGGTGGTGCGAATCAAACTGCCTTACCGACCGGGCGACACGTGGCAATCCACGATCAACCAGTTCGGCATGAGCATGACCACGGACTTCCAGTCCGTCGGCGCCGAGCGGGTGCAGACGCCGGCCGGCTCGTATGATTGCGTCAAGGTCCAATCGACGATGACCGTGCCGGGACAGGGGACGATGACTTCAACCATCTGGTATGCCGACGGAGTGGGAGCGGTGCATCAGGTCATGCAGATGGCCGGCCAGGAGATGACCATCACGCTGGTTTCGACCAACGTCAAGCCCGCCCCGAAACCGCCGATCCAGGCCCCGCCGACGGTGCAGACCCCTGCGGAAGCTCGATGCCCCAAGTGCGGGGCCAAGGTGGCCGCCAATGCGAAGTTCTGTCCCGCCTGCGGCGAGAAGCTCGCGCCTCCCGCGCCGCCGACCGTTCCGACGAACTGTCCGAAGTGCAACGCCAAGCTGCCGCCTGGAGCGAAGTTCTGTCCGGACTGCGGAGAGAAGATCCTCGCCACGACCTTGAGGCTGCCCCCGGTGCAGGGGGGCGATATGCCCAGGTCCAACGAGCCCGCGATGGAGAGGCACCAATCCGCCGACGGCAGGCTCGTGCTCTACAAACCGAAGGACTGGCAGGTGACGGAAGGCGACATGTTCGGCCAGGGCACCTACGCAGCCATCGTGATGGAACCGCAGGAGAACGCGGCGGCGCTGTTCATGACATTCCCCGTGGGCCAGGAGATCAAGGACTCCGTCGTGCTGGCGGCCAAGTGCATCGCCGCTCTGCGCGAGGAGTATCCGGATCTGGAGGCGACCAACATGAACTCCACGACGGACCGGGGGCGGACCATCGCTACACTGACCTTGACGGACGAGGGAGAGAAAGGCACCGGGCACGGCTACTTCTTCTGCACGGAAAGCATCGGGACCTTCTATCTGCTGCTCGCCAAGACACAAGTATGGGACCAGTTCCGCCCGACGCTGACAACCATCATGGCCAATCTCGCCTACACCCCCCAGGGCGTTGCGACGGTGCAGGACCAGGCCTGTCGGGCGGCTGAGGCGACGCCGATCGCCGATGGAGCCACCCTCTCGCCTGCGGCGCTCATCCGACAGGCGTCCCAGAGACCGGGCAAGCAACTTCCCCTCCGACCGGCGGCTCTGCCCGACCAGTCCATGTCGATTCAGATCCCTCAGGGCTGGAATCTGGAAGGTCAGAAGGTCCAGTTCATCCTGACGAACAATCCGCAGACCCGAACGCACGGCATGGGCGGCGTCTGGCACACGATCATTCCGATGGAAGGCATGCAGATCCCCGGCGCTATCAATGCGCCGTATCAGGCTCCGCCGCAGGCGTTGAGTCTCGTGCTCGGGCTCAACGGAACCAGCCGGGATGTGCAGGTCATAAACCAATGCGGGGCCGAGCAAGTCGTACCCGAGGCGGCCCAGGCGGTCCAACAATTGCGAGCCAGCGGATACCAGGTCGATTCGCGTCTGCTCCACGTCCGTTTCCTGAACGTCCCGACGGGAACCACGCTCAGAGGGCTCTTCAGCGTCATGTGCTCGACGCAGTCGATGAGTCCCGTCTGGCAGGTGACCGTACAGGGCAGTTGGGCGCCGGAGAACGAGTTCGACGAGTGGCTTCCGCTGTTCATGCGGATCGAGAAGACGATGCAGATCAACCAGCAGTGGATGGGCCAGGAGATGCAGGACCGCGCGGTCCGCCAGCAGCAGCTCAACCGAAACCTGCAACGGTCGATTGCTGAGGCGAATCAGGCCTTCGACGGCTACATGGACAGTCTGCAGAACGCCAGCCGCAGTCGGGATTACACCGCCCATATGTGGAGCCAGACGACGCTGGGCCAGGGCACGTGGGTGGCGGAGAACGAAGGGGCGCGGGTCTACCAAACGGATTCCTGGGGCATCCAGGGCCCTGAAGGCAGGATCGACGACCCTGCGTACAACACGACGAACTTCACCGGCCAAAACCCCTGGACGGGACAAAACATGGAGATGATCAACACCCGTGCGGAGTATGAGCGATACATCGCGAATCGGTGACAAGTTTCAAGTGTGAATTTTCAAGTTTGAAGTTTGAAGCGGCAAGATCGGAAGTCAAGACTTGAGCCTGGCGACGGCCCTTCTTGCTTCAAACTTCACACTTCAAACTCGCCCCCGCCTTGCAGTTTCGCGGAAACTGGGTAAGCTGTCGGCATGGCAATAGGCAGAATCATCAGCGGACAATCATTGAGCGAGGCCGAGGAGAGCTTCAACGTATCCTTGCGGCCCAAGTCTCTGCACGAGTGCATCGGCCAGAAGAACGTACGGGAAAAACTCTCGATCGCCATCGCGGCGGCCAAACATCGAGGAGAGCCCCTGGAGCACATGCTGTTCTACGGCCCGCCGGGCTTGGGGAAAACCACCCTGGCGAACGTCGTCGCCAATGAGATGGGAGCCCGAATCCGGTTCAGTTCCGGCCCGGCCCTGGTCAAGGCCGGCGACGTCATGGGGATGCTCAGCAACATCAACACCGGCGACGTGCTCTTCATCGACGAGATCCACCGGCTCAGCACGCCGGTCGAGGAGTTCATCTACCCCGCGATGGAGGACTTCCGCGTCGACTACACGGTCGACAGCGGTCTCCACGCCAAGACGATCAACTTCCCGCTCAAGCACTTCACCCTGGTCGGCGCCACGACCCGCGCAGGCCTGCTCAGCGCCCCTCTCCGCAGCCGGTTCGGGATGCTCTATCATATGGATTTTTACTCCGTCAGCGAGTTGACGGAGATCCTCGGCCGCTCGGCGCAACTGCTCAAGCTGGTCTGCGAGGAAGGCACGCTGGAACGAATCGCAGCCCGCTCGCGAGGCACGCCGCGAATCGCCAACCGCCTGCTCAAGCGAGTCCGCGACTACGCCCAGGTCAAGGGCACGGGCACGCTCATCGCCAAGATCGTCGACAACGCCCTCAAGATGGAGCAGATCGACGCGCTGGGTCTGGACGAGCTCGACCGGTCGTTCCTCAAGGCCCTGGCCAACGTCTACGACGGCGGCCCGGCCGGCATCGAGGCGATCGCCGCGACGCTGGGCGAGGAACGCGACACCCTGGAGGACGTGGTCGAGCCGTATCTCTTGCAGATCGGCTTCCTGCGACGGACCAAGCGAGGCCGCGAGATCACGACCAAGGCCTGCGACCACCTGGGTCTCAAGCCCTGCAAGACTCCCTCCAGCCCGGCGGAACAGCCGGAGTTGTTCGACGAGCTGCCGGCGTCGGAAGTGTAGGGTCTGGTGAATCCTGCAGGGCGGGGCTTGCTCCACCGCTCCTTTCCACCTTCAGATCAGATGCGTCGGGTCGAGCTTGCGGAGGAGCCGCTGGCCCATCTTGTACGAGCAGTAGGTCATGAAAAACGCCGCGAATACGTCGATGCTGTAGTGCAGATGCATGGCCAGGACCACGATCCCCATCACAAGTGCCCCGACGAGGAAGAAGTATCGCAGGCGGCTGCGACGGAACACGTAGAACCCGATGAACGGCATGGCGGTGTGACCCGAGAAGAACATGTCGTTCTCGAAATACAGGTTCTCGAAGAACCAAGGGAAGCTCACGGCCACCGAACCGGCCGGCGTCTCCAGGTGCGTGAAGATCATGAACACCGACCGCAGCACCAGAAGCAGGCTGAACTGGATCGCCACCACGTGGAACATCCGCACGCGAAAGAACGCCGGGTACAGGAACAGGACCATCAGCAGGACCATGTACCCATAGACGAACAGGAAACTCAGGTCGATGGTCGGGATCTTGTCGAGGATCAGATCGGGCACCTTGGCCCCCGGCGTGGCGGTAACGTAGGAACCGCAGTAGTAGTCCACCGCCAGACCGACGAAAGTGAAGACCGCTGCGATGGCGAGCATGCGTTTGCAGGCCCAGACGTCGTGGGCCCAGTCTCCAATGGCGGTCCAGGCCCGATCGCGCAGCGTCCGCGCACCGGCCTGCTCCCCAGGAACCGGCCTCAGTCGCGGCGTTCGGATCGGCGCCACGGTGGTCCTTCCCGCCAACGTCATATCAGCCCCTTCCGGGGTCCGTGGCGCGAGGCGCCCCGGATCCCTGTATGTACTCGGCCATCTTCAATCTGTGCCCTAGAATCCCCGTGAGGTGACGAATCAGGACCCTCTCGATCTCATCGAGTGTCTGCTCCTCAGCATAAGCAATTTGTTTGACGTCCGTCAAGTGTCTTGCCGCTTGGGGGCTCAGAAGAATCTTGTCCGCGAAGCTCATCTCGCAATCCCGGCAGATCATCCCGTTGGCGGGATGGCTGAAATAGGTCTCGCTCCAGTCGGGTCCGAAGGGCCTCTTGCAGTTGACGCAGGAGCCCAGAATGGGCCGGAGCCCCGCTTCGAAGAGCAGGGCCAACTGGAACAGGATCAGGCGGATCAGGACGTCCCGACGCGCGGCCTCCAACCGGCCTTCGTCGATATCCTGAAGAAACCCTGCGAAATGGTCGAAAAGGTCGGGGTGCGGATCGTATTCGTCGGTGAGCAGGTCCACCAATTCGGCCGCGAACAGGCCGCAGTTCAGGGCAAACAGGCGACGACGGATTTCCCCTCGCATCGGATCCGGCTGGAACTCCGTCAGGGTGGCCAGTTTGCCCTCATAGGCGGGCACGTACATGATCTGTCCGAGGGACAGGACCTCGATCGGCCCCTCGAAGGCGGACTTGGCGCGCTTCGAGCCTTTGGCGATGGCGCGGATCTTGCCCGAGAGCCGCCCGAACAGGGTCAGAATCTGGGAGGTTTCGGAGTAGTCCACCGTCCGGATGCAAACTGCCCGATCCTTGGTTGACATGGCTACCTTGCGACCTTCTGGATCCTGACCCGCTTGACGCGCCGGGGTTCGGCCGAGGCGATGGTGAACTTGAGGTCCTCGTAGTCGAAGTCCTCGCCGGCCTTCGGGACGTAGCCCAGTCGCGAGAAGACGAAGCCCCCCACCGTGTCGTAGTCCTCATCCTCAGGCAGATCCAGCTCGTACTCGTCGTTGAGGTCCTCGACATAGGTTCTGGCGTCCACCTCGATCGTCTGCTCGTCGATCTTCTTGATCGACTCCGGCGGAAGCTCCTCATACTCGTCGGCGATCTCGCCCACCAGTTCCTCGATGATGTCCTCGAGCGTGACGATGCCGGCGGTGCCGCCGTACTCGTCGAGCACGATCGCGATGTGCAGTTTCTGGTTCTGGAACTCGTGCAGAAGGGCCCGCAAGGGCTTGGTCTCCGGAACGAAGTACGCTTCCCGGATCCGCTCGCGCACGTTGAACTGCTCGGGATTCTTCCCGATCTCCTCGAGCAGGTCCTTGGCGTAGATCAACCCGACGATGTTGTCGATCGTCCCTTCGTAGACCGGGATGCGGGAGTGCCCCATCTTCTGAATCGCATGGAGCACGGCCGGCAGATCGGCGTGGACATCGACCGCGATCAGGTCGGTCCGAGGCGTCATGATCTCCGCAGCGGTCCGCTCGCTGAGCTCCAGGACGTTCTCGATCATCTCCTGCTCTTCCTCGTCGACGGCCCCCTCCATCCGATGCTGCTCCAGTTCCTCGAGAAACTCCTCATGCAGCTCCTCCTGCTCGGCTTCAGGCGTCGCCACGGGTACCCCGGCCAGGCGCCGGACGAACCCGTCGTAGAGCTGCAACACGTGGAGGATCGGAGAAGCGATCGTCGCGAAGGCGACGAGAATCCAGTAAGTCCGGCTGATCAGCTTCTCCCCGGCGTACTTGGCCCACGCATAGGGAATGGCCAGACTGAAGACCGAGAAGATGGCGAGTGAAACGACGAACGCGACCGCGTAGGCAGCCAGGGTCAACTCCGCGTGCAATTCCCCCATCAAGGCCACCATCAGGAACAGCGCCCCGATGTTGAAGAGCAACCGGTAGAACGCGCAGGCCAGAATCAGTCGATCCGCGTTCTCCGTCACCCGGTCGACCATCTGGGGTCGTTCCTCTCCATCGGCGGTCCTGAACGCCTCTTGCAGCTTCAGACGCGAGAAGACGCGCAGCGCATTGGCGTTGACCGAGAAGAACGACGTCGCTCCAACGAAAAGGCATATCAGCAACACAGCCCAACCGATGAAGCTCACCTGCGCACACCCTTTCAAAAAGCTCTCCAATGACCGGACGCGGACTCACCGCGACCGGGCGTCGGTATTATACACCCATCCATAGCCCAGATGGTGGAGAATCTCATCTTCCATCCGGTGCATCTTCCCGGCCTGGGCCGGCGTGGCGTCGTCGAATCCCAGATTGTGGAGCAATCCATGCGTCACGTAGAGGGCCAGTTCCGCATCGACGCAATGACCCCGGCGGGCCGCCTCGCGTGCGGCCAGCTCCGCGTTGACGATCAGGTCGAAGAGCCTCGCGTCCTCCAGACGGTCGGACAGGTCGAAGCTCAGGCAATCCGTGGTCCCTTCGTGCCGGAGGAACCGCATGTTGAACTCGGCCATCTCCGCGTCGTTGACGATGCCGATGCTGACGACCGCCTCGCGGACTTCGAACCGCTCGCAGACCGCTTTGACAAGGGTCCTGAGCCGGGCCGTGTCGAGAGGGACAGCGCGGCAGTGTTTCGTGATGCGAACCGTGATCATGTCTCAACCATCTTGGCGACGCCCGGCTTCGACGAGCGTTCGGGACGCGCGACCGGGGCGTCCGGCGCGGTGGGATAGGCGATCCGCCCGTGGTAGTGAGCGGCCAGCGACTTCGCGAGGCTCGCTTCGATCTGGCTGAGCTCCCGCAACGTCAGGTCGCAGTCGTCGAACTGGCCGTCCTGGAGCCGCCGCATGGCGATGTTGTGGACGACCGCCTCGACTTTGGCCAGCGTCACGTCGGACAGCGACCGAACGGCCCCCTCCACCGCGTCGGCCAGCATGAGAATCGCCCCTTCCTTGTTCTTGGGTTTCGGGCCGGCGTATCGGAACTCGCTCTCGCTGGGCGGGGTCTCGATGGACTTGCCTGATCCTTCCTCGTACTTGCGCTTGGCCTCGTGATAGAACGGCTCGACCAGGGTCGTGCCGTGATGGCTCTCGATGAATTGTCGCAGAACGTTGGGCAGGCCGAACTCCTTGGCCATCTCCACGCCGTCCTTGACATGGCCCACGATGATCAACTGACTCATCGCCGGCGAAAGCTCCTTGTGCTTGCTGACCGAGCCCATCTCGTTCTCGGTGAAGTACTTGGGTTTGTTGATCTTGCCGATGTCGTGGTAATAGGCCCCGACCCGGCACAACAGACCGTTGCAGCCGATCGCCTCCGCGGCCGACTCGGCGATCGATCCGATCAGCAGACTGTGACTGAACGTGCCCGGCGCTTCCATCGCCAGCTTCCTGAGCAACGGCTGGTTGGCGTCGGAGTAGTCCAGCAGGGTCATGCTCGTGGCGATGCGGAACACCCGTTCGATCAGCGGCAGCAGGGCCTGAACCAGCATGCCCGCCAGGAACGTGGTGCATGCGTGGTATCCGGCCGCCTGCAGGACCATGGCCGTCCGCGGAGGCTCACCCATGAAGTTCAGGTACACCACCGACGACGCGGTGACAAACACCACGACCGTCGCCAGCGCGCTGACCTCCAGCAGCTTCATCCTCGTGCGGATCTCTTTCAGCGTGAAACAGCAGGTCGCAGCGCCGGTGAACATCGTCAGGAACAGCCCGATCCCCTGCAACTGAAAGCCCTGGTCGACCCGGGGCCCCACAGCCAGCGTGGCCAGCACGCAGTACAGGGCGCTCATCCCTATCGCGAACCGCTGGTCGTAGGCGATCACCAGAACGATCGCGGCCAGCACCGCGGTTCCCGTGCCCCAGCTGGGCTCCCAGAGAGGCTCATTGCTGGACAGCGAACTGAGCTTGGCAATCGCCAGAAGGATGGGAAACAACAGGACCAGGCCCAGCGCCCGGCTGTGATTGCGAAGCAGACGGGGCTGATAGTGACAGACGTAGAAGGCCGCGCCCACCGCTATGAAGAAGTTCAGCACGACCAAGGCCGCCAGGACGCGATACCGCCCCTGCTGAACCACGCCGAACGACAGCACGGCGATGCACAATCCAAGAAAGACCAGCCACAGCAGCAGCGAAATGGCCATGTCGGCGTCCGCGCGCAGAAAGGCCTTCAGGGGCCGCTCCACACCGATAGTTCGGCGGACCTGGCTTCGCCGGGGATTCGTCTTCTTGCTAAGAAACGCCATTCCACGCGCCTCTTGGACAGGTCCAATAAACAAACACGCTGAAATCGAAGACAGGTCCCTGTCTATACCGCATCACGGGACCTCCCGTTTCTTCGCCCCGGCAGCGGCCTCCTGCCTCAGGCGATACGCTTCGACGATGTTCTGGACCAGGCGATGCCGCACGATGTCCCTTTGGCTCAGCTCCACCAGCCCGATCCCGTCGACCCGACGGAGGATGTCCATGGCTTCGACCATGCCACTTCGCTGGTTGGCGGCCAGATCCACCTGCGTGATGTCGCCGGTGATGATCATTTTCGAGCCGTGCCCCAGGCGCGTCAAGACCATCAACATCTGGAGACCCGAGGTGTTCTGGGCCTCGTCGCAGATGATGGCCGACTCGTTCAGCGTCCGGCCTCGCATGAACGCCAGAGGGATGATCTCGATGATGTCCAGTTCCATGAACTTCCGCATCTGGGCGAAGTCCATCATATCCTCGATGGCGTCGAACAGCGGACGGAGATAGGGATTGACCTTGGCCGCGATATCACCGGGCAAAAAGCCCAGTTTCTCTCCCGCCTCGACCGCGGGTCGGGCCAGCACGATCCGCCGGATCTGCCGTTTCTTGAGCATGGACACCGCGACCGCCACCGCAAGGTACGTCTTGCCCGTCCCGGCCGGACCGGTACAGAACGTGACGTCGTTGTTGAGCATCGTCTCGATGTACTTCAACTGCCCTTCCGTGGACGGCTCGACGATTTTGTTCGAATAGACCGTGATGGCCTGGTTGTTCTCGACCCGGTCGGCGGGCGGCCCCTGCTCCACGAACCCGGTCACGTCCTCGGGCGTCAGCCGCTTGTGCTTGAGCAGATGCTTCTGCATCCGGTCGATGACCTCCGTCGCGCGGTTGACGTTGGGCTCGGAGCCGCTGATGTGCAGGTCCGACTGGCGGGCGGTGATCTGTACTCCCAGGGCGCGGCGCAACAAACGCAGATGGCTGTCGGCCAGGCCGAAAAGCTCAAGCTGCTTGCTGGGATCCAATTGTACGGTTACTTCCAAAACTCGTTCTCGCTCCAGTGATGCCCGACCTGCTCCGGCTGACCCTTTCCTCAGGCCGCCATGGTCAAGAACAGGTACGCACACGGCGCCGCAAAAAGCGGCGAATCAATCACATCCAGTATACCGCCAAAACCGGGCACACGGTTCGAGGAATCCTTTTGCTGCGCGTCGCGTTTGAGCATGGACTCCGACAGATCGCTCAACTGGCCGACGACAGCCATGGTCGCCCCGAACACCAGGGCAATCCAAACCCCCATTATACCAGAAACCAAGGCAAATGCCAAGCTCACCCCGCCGGCGACGACCACGGCGCCCGCCAGACCTTCCCACGTCTTGCCTGGACTGACCCGCGGGGCCAGTTTGTGGCGACCGAAGAGCCTGCCAAACGTGTAAGCCCCTATATCTGAAGACTTTACGACAAATACGAAGGTCAGAAAGGCCAGAGGACCGCCGTCGACGCGAATCCCCAGGATGAATGCCCCGAGCAGACCCAGGTACAACAGGGCAAAACTGCTGACGCCGCAGTTGGCCAGCACGCCCTCGACGCCGAACCGGACCTGCTGCCACACCATCATCCCTGCGAGCGTAAGCACTGTGGCAATAGAAAGATACATCACCAGCGGAACGTCGATGAGCCGCGATCCCCACCAGCTCGTCGAGACCAGGACCAGGCCGACGGCGCAGAGAGGATTGAGAACGACCAGACCCTTCGAGGCCGCGAGCCGGGCCAGCTCCAACCCGCCCAAGCCGGCGGCGCCACCCACCAGCAGAGCAATGAGCGTCGCCTGGACCTGTTTGTCGTCGGTTGGCGACGCAGTCAACGAGCCGTCGAACCAGCCGTCGAGCAGGACCAGGCCGGAGAACAGCGCGGTCATCAGGGAACCGAATATGAGTCGGTGCTTCAGCATGCTCTCGTCATGGAAACACAGGAAGAAAGACGGAGGGCCGGCCCACAGCCTCGTCCTCCCTTCTCACGCTCCCACGTTTCCTCCTTCGGTCTTCTTCGGCACCAGACCGCCGAAACGACGGTCCCTCCCGGCGTAGGCCAGAATCGCCTCATCGAGCGACTGCTCGTTGAAGTCGGGCCACAGCGTATCGGTCACATAAAACTCACTGTAGCAGATCTGCCAGAGCAGGAAGTTGCTGACGCGAAGCTCGCTGGCGGTGCGGATCAGCAGGTCGGGATCGGGCATCTGGGCCGTGTACAGGTGCGAGCTGACGCACTTCTCGTCGATGTCCTCCACCCGCAGACGACCCTCGACGCAGTCCTTCGCAATTGCCTTGGCCGCGTCGGCGATCTCCACCCTGCCGCTATAGTTGAGGGCCATCGCCAGCACCATGCCGGTGTTGGCCTGGGTCAGAGTCATCGTGCCGGTCAGGGCGTCCACGACCGACTGGGGAAGCCCTTCCATCCTGCCCAGGTGCAGCAGCTTCACGTTGTTCCGCATCAGGCTGGGTCGAATCCCGACGAGGTAGTCCGCGTACAGGTGCATCAGGGCGTTGACCTCGGTCTTGGGCCGCTTCCAGTTCTCCATGCTGAAGGAGTAGAGCGTCACCGACTCCAAACCGTAATCGACGCAGGACAGAGCCACTTCCTCGGCGGTCTTGGCGCCCTGGCCGTGCCCTTCGTACCGAGGGCGGTTCCTCGCCTGGGCCCAGCGGCCGTTGCCGTCCATGATGATGGCGATGTTGCGAGGAATCTGTTCCGGCTGAATCCCCAGCCGAGCCGCGGTCTTCGCGAGTTTCTGATCCATGTCGTTTGCAGTCATAAACACGAACCGCTAATGAGCGGTAAACTCGAAATTCGAATATCGAAATCCGAAACAAATCCAAATGAAGCAAATTCGAATGACGCAAACGCTGACGCAACTGCCAGGTCTGTTTGGAGCATTTGGGTTTCGGTCATTCGTGCTTGTTTCGGATTTCGAACTTCGGATTTCGAGTTTTCTTACCTCAGTATGGTTTGGCTTCGTTTGGGCCCGACGCCGATCATCTCGACGGGCTTGCCGACGATCTGCTCGATCCGACGGACATATGTCTGCGCCGCGACCGGCAGCGAAGCGAAGCTCGTGGCGTCGCTGAGGTCTTCGTCCCAGCCGGGCAGGGTCTCGTAGATGGGCTTGGCCCGCGCCAGCCGGTCGATGTTGGCGGGGAAAAACGTCGTCTCTTTCCCGTCGATGCTGTAGGCCCGGCACAACTGAAGCTCCTTGATGCCAGTGAGGGTGTCCAGGTGCATCATCGCCACCGAGTCCACCGAACCGATCCGGATGCTATACGCCGCGGCCACCCCGTCGAACCAGCCGCACCGTCGCGGTCGCCCGGTCGTCGTGCCGTACTCGTGGCCCTTGACGCGGATGTACTCGCCGGTGTCGTTGTCCTGCTCGGTCGGGAAGGGCCCCGCGCCGACGCGGGTCGTGTAGGCCTTGACGACGCCGATGTATTTGTTGACCATCTTGGCCGGCACGCCGCAGCCCGAGGGCAGACCCAGCGAGCTGGAGTTCGAACTGGTGACGTAGGGGAACGTGCCGTGGTCCAGGTCCAGCAGTGAACCCTGGGCGCCTTCGAAGAGGACCGACTTGCCCTCGCCGATGACGGTGTGCAGAAGTTCGGTCGTGTCCTTCGTGCAGGGCACGAGCCGATCCGCGTATTTCCTGCAGTTCTCGACAACCGCCTCGACATCCATCGGCTCGGCGCCGTAGAGGGCCCCGAACAGCTTGTTCTTATAGGCCAGGATCATCCGCAGCTTCTCGGCCAACGCGTTGAGGTCGCGGAAGTCGCTCATCCTCACGGCGTAGCTGCGCCCCACCTTGTCCGCGTAGCACGGCCCGATGCCGCGAATGGTGGTGCCGATCTTGGCCTTGCCCAGCGATTCCTCGCGGAGCTGGTCCTCGCGTTTGTGGTAATCGAGCACAACGTGGGCGTTTTCACTGATGAACAGCCGGCCCGCCAGGGAGATCCCCCGCTGGGCCAGGCCGTCGATTTCGTTGATGAGCACCGAGGGGTCCACCACCACCGCGTTGGCGATCACGCACAGAACGCCCTGGCGGATCGCGCCGCTGGGCAGAAGGTGCAAAGCGAACCGGCTGTCTCCGATGACGACGGTGTGTCCGGCGTTGGCCCCGCCTCCATAGCGCACCACGACCTCGCTCCGCTCGGCCAGGATATCGACCACCTTGCCCTTGCCTTCGTCACCCCACTGCAATCCGACGACACACGTATTCATTGGACTCGTATTCCCCAAACCTGCCAATCACCCAAGGAAACTGCAAAACCGAGATAGCCTACCGACCCGCCCCCGGCCGGTCAACCAAATTGTGACCGAATCGAGCCCCGAACCGCGGACCGGTTGTCGTCCGATGGCCGGCCCCCTTTTCTCGAAAATGCGGATTGCGGCCGGGATTTCTGTGGTATAATGGGTCCGAGCGAAGGTGGACCGGCAGAAGCGACGTCTTCCTTGTCCGTCCTCATCGATTCTACAGCGGGTTGCAGCAGTCCACCTTCGTGCGGAATCGGTCTATCGTGAGTTGCGAGAGAGCCGGCGAAACGCTCGTGCGATCGGATATCCGGAGGGACGGATATGACGGACTTCGACAGCCATTTGGCGCCCGGAGACAGGCGAGAGATCGTTTGCCAATCGTCGATTGTCGATGCCAAGGCCTTCACGCTGATCGAGCTGTTGGTCGTGATCGCGGTGATCGCGCTGCTGATGGCGGTTCTGATGCCGGCCTTGAGCCGGGCCCGCAAGCAGGCGAGGGCTGTGGTTTGCCGCAGTCATCTAAAGCAATGGGGAACAGCGATGGCGCTTTACACGGAAGACCACGAAGGCTGCATTCCTGCGGACCTTGTCGCGCAGCCCGGCCTGTCGCTTCTCAGAGGGCTTTATCTCAGTCAGGAAGGACCCGATCCCAATCCCGCCCGGCGGTCCCACCCGGTGTTGACGGAAGGGATTTCCTGTTGTCCCATGGCGACGCGGACCCTGGACGACACAACCTATGGCTACGCATGGCTGAACAAAGGCGAGTACTACTTGAGAGTCAAGGGCGGGGGAACATTCGTCGCATGGAACATCGTGATCCCCGAGCCGGCTTTTCGCGGCAGCTACGGCCTGAACGCGAACATCTTCAACCCGAGGTTCTTCGGTGTTACGGATGCCCCCGGGGCGTTGCTCCCGATCATGGGAGGAGCCCCAAGTCGCCGTCGCGGGGTGAACACGCACTCCCTTCGCCAGTGCCAGAGTATTCCTTTCCTTCTGGATGCGACGATCCCCAGCTACCCGATGCGCAACTCCATGGCGCCTCCGGAAACGGAACCGGAAGAGGTGAGGGGGAACTTCTGCATCAATCGGCATAACGGAACCATCAACGGTTTGTTCCTCGACTGGTCGGTGCGGTCCGTGGGGCTCAAGGAGCTGTGGACCTTGAAGTGGACGCTGGATTTCGATCCGGCCAACAAGTGGACCCGGGCCGGCGGCGTCAAGCCGGAGGACTGGCCCCAGTGGATGCGGGCGTTCAAGGACTACTAGGGACCCATCGTGCCGGTGTATTGAAGACGCAGTATTGTGCAGGGCATAGCGATTCCGGGGACGCTGCCGATACAAGACCAAAGGGTCAGCGGAGGTTGTCGCGGGACATGCAGGGCTCCAAGAGGGACCGTCCCTCTCTATGCCCTCACAACAGTAGCACCAATAGGCAATGAGGCGACTGACGAGAATTGCATTCGCGCGGTCTCGACGATATGCTGCGATGATTCACCCAGCTTCTTCTTGGAGAACGAGATGGCAGCAATCAAGCGGATCGTGGGCGCCCTTCTCTGGGCGGCGATTCTTATCCTGGTCCTGCCGCTGATTGTCCTCGTGGGAATTCCGCTCGTTCTCTTCAGTGAAACAAAGGCCGCCATCTCGATGCATGTGTTTCGCCGACGTGAACAGGGGCATGTCTACCTCATTTGCACATCCAAACGCGGGTGGCATGACTTCCTCAAGAATAACGTCATTCCGGCTGTGCCCGGTGACGTCCGGGTCGTGTGGCGGGAAGCCAGACGCAACGACCCATATCCCAGGATCTTCGCCTATCTTGCTCGTTCTCGCGTTTTCGGCGTACCCAAGCCCTATCTCGTCAGGATCACCGCCCGCAATCCGGTCTGCAAATCACTCAATCCGGCCCTTCGTCGGCTCAAGACGTGTCCGAGGAAATCCAGGGAGACGCAGAAGGCGTGCGTAGAGATCATTAAACAGACACGGAACGAACTCCATTAGACCACAGGGCAGACATTGAAACGAACCGATGGAAGATGTCTGCGCGGAAGGGAATGGTCGATGCCGAATACCTGCTGGCAGCCCGCAACGCGATAGCCGCGTTCTTCACCAAGAACCGCATGAGCTGAAACGCATTCCATACGCACGGAGGCCCCCAAAAGGATCATGACCCCTTGACAGAAAACGGGGACTCCCGTATCATGTACATGTATGTATGTGCATCCAGGATCGAAAGGATGGTTCTTCATGGCGACCAAGACGATCAGTATCGATGTGGAAGCGTATGACCGACTGAAGGCCGTGCAGAAGGAGAACGAGTCCTTCAGCCAGGTCATCAAACGCGTCGTGCGAAAACCCTTCGACTTGCCGGCGTTCCTGAATAAGATCAATGACCATGCGATCAGCGAGAAGGCCGCGGCCGCGGTCGAATCGCATATTCGCAGGCGGCACCGTCCCTCGGGCAGGAGGCGGTGATGGCGTGTCTCGATACCACCCTTCTGATCGACCTGCTCAGCAAGTTCTCGGAGCGAAGAGCGAGAGCTGTCGGAAAGATCAAGGAGTTGGCCGAGAGAGGAGAAGAGCTGGCGATCACTCGGTTCAATCTCGCCGAACTATACGTCGGCATCGCGCGCTCTACAGATCCCGAGGAGGAAGAACATTTGGTACGCGCCTGTGTGAGTGAATTCGCGATTCTGGACTTCGACGATGCGGCGGCCCGGCTCTTCGGCTCCATCACCGGCTTTCTCCACCAGATCGGCAAACCCGCCGGCGATATGGATGTGCTGATCGCGGCCACGGCCATGGTCTACGGCCACTCCTTGATTACCCGCAATCCCAGGCACTTCAGGCACATCCCCAACCTGATCGTGGAAGACTACTGATTCCGCCTTCGCAACCTGGGGAAAACCGGGCGTTCATCTGGTTCTGCATTCCGTAAGAACATCCTCCGACGACGCGGCAGCCATTTCGCGGCTCTTGCGGAGCATCATCTCGAATCGCTCCTGAGTCGTCAGCGCGGTCAGATCGTCCAGCTCGGACTCGATTTCCGCACGCTCATTATGGGTGCGTGTCTTCAGCACAGCCATTGAATTCGCCTTGCCCGATCACGTCATTGCGACGACTCCCGTTCATCTCCATTCCACACAATCCATGCCGCTCGCACAAGGATCGGAAGACTCACACATGCCACGGGCTTCGCATCGGGCGGTCCAGAAGATTGTTGGCCTCGGCGTCGTTGGTGAATTCCTCTTTCGTTGGGTCCCACTTCAATGGGCGGCGGAGCTTGATCGCGATCTGCTCCAGCCAGCAGAGCGTGTCGGAACGTACGGCGATATCGATCGGCGAAGCAGGCTGGGTGCGGCCTTTCACCGCGTCGACGAAGTTCACGTGGTGGTTGTCGCTCTTCAAGAGCCGGATGTCGTTCGAGCCGAATCTCACTTTCAGCAGCGACTTGGGATTGGCGTCGATCCGCTCGCGATCGACGTGGACCCAGCCTTCGCTGCCGAGGAACAGGACGCCGTGACCGTAGCCGGCGACCTGCTGGGGGTGTGTTTTCGCAGTGGCGTCGTCCATGTGGATGAGCGTCACGCCGTTGGCGTAGCGATTCCGGACCTGCCAGTTCGTGGCGCAGTCGGTGAGCATGTCCTGCGGGAACGCGCCGGCGCCTTCGATCTCCGTGGGCCCGGACAAATCCGTCCCGTTGCCCCACTGGGCGATGTCGAGATGGTGCACGCCCCAATTGCCGATCATGCCGATGCAGTAGTCGGAGATGCAGTACCAGATGCTCCAGGGTCCCCAGCCGCCGGCGTTCTGGTTTCGCGGCGGATCGGTGTAGGGCCGGCATCGCTCGTAGCAGTACGGCGCCATCGGAGCGGGCCCCAGCCACATCTCATAATCCAGTTCCGGCGGGACCGGCTCGGTGGGCTGCTTCGGGCAGGTCCAACTGCCTGGCACGCCCACGAGGATGGTCTTCAGTTGGCCGATCCTGCCGTTGCGGACCAGCTCGCACGCCTGGCGGAAGAAACCGCCGGAACGCTGTTGGGTGCCGAACTGAAAGACCACGCCGCTGTCGTGTACCGCTTTCTGGACGGCTTTGGCGGCGCGGAAGCTCCAGCCGATCGGCTTCTCGCAATACATGTGCTTCTTCTGTCGGGCGGATTCGATTGCGATCAGCGGATGCCAATGATCGGGCGCGGTGATCTGCACGGCGTCGACATCCTTGCGGCCGACGATCTCGCGGAAATCGCCCGATGCGACACAGTCCGAGTTGTCGTACCATTTGTCCACGACCTGCTTGCCCTTGCGAAGCTGGTCCTGGTGAACGTCGCAGACCGCGGCCACGCGCACTTCGGGATTGCCCAGAAAGGCCCGCATGTTGCCGGTGCCCTGGATGCCCAGTCCGATGCAGGCCAGGGCCAACCGATTGCTCGGGGCCTGTGCCCCAAAGACCGAGGACGGCACAACCGACGGAAAGGACAGACCGACGGCCGCCGCTCCTGCCGATTGAAGAAACCTGCGACGACTCCATCCGCCTGTTTGAATCGCTCGATCCGAACTCATGGTCATTTCCCTTTCTGCATTTGCAGCGTCACGATTTGGGGCCCCTGGCCCAGGGACAGGGTGAACGTGCCGGGAGAAACGGACGCATCCGAACCCTTGAGCGTCACGGCGTAGTCGCCATGGTAGCCTAGGAAAGAGATGACGCCCGCGGGGTCGGTGTCGCCGGAGGCGGTTGTGGACCACTCGGCCATGAGGGCCTCGAAGCGTTTTCCCGCTTCGTTCAGGGTCCAATCCCGTTTGGCCAGGCCGCAGTTGGGGCCCCGCCAGGAGGCGCCCGCCCAGAAGACCCACATCATGATGCCTTCGACCGACGGATGGCTGTAGGCGGTGCGATAGACCAGTTCCAGCTTGTCGGCGTTGGACTTCTCGTCCGCGTCGGCCACGTCGAACTCGCTGATCCAGATGGGCAGGCCGAGGGCGGCCACCTTATCCAGACGCTGCTTGATGACCTCGGGATGGGCGAGGATGTCCTCCGACCAGATGTGGCCCTGGATGCCGACGCCATCGATGGGGGCCCCTTGCTCCCGCAGCTTGCGGATGTGGGCGACATACTCGTCGGTCTGCACCTCCTTGAAGTCCTTGTCCACCGAGAGGATATTGAATTCGTTCGTGAAGAGCTTGGCGTCCGGATCGAGCTCGCGGGCCCGCTTGTACATCCACACGTGGATGTCTTCGCCGAGCCGGTCCTTGAAGAACGAGCCGTGCAGCATCTCGTTGTTCACGTCCCAATGCAGGAAGGTCCCGCGGAAGTGCTTGACCGCGCTGTCCATGCGGTACTCAACCGCAGCCTTCAACTGCTCGGCGTCGAGCTGCAAGACCCACTTGGGCTGCCACTTTTCGGGCTCCCAGAAAATGCAGTGGCCCCGAACCGGAATGCCGTTCTCCCGGCACCACTGCGCCATCGCGTCGGCGGTGGCGTAGTCCTCCTGTCCGGGTCCTCTGCCGTTGCGGTACCACTTGGATTCGTTCTCGAAGACCGCCCAGTTGAAGTGCGACTTGAAGAAATCGCGGTATTGGGCGTTCCTCAGCAAGGCGCCGCTCATGGCAGATCCGAAGGGAAAGGCCTTGCGGGTCTGGCGGACCTCGATGGCGACGCCGGCCGCGGGCTTGCCCTGTTCATCCACCACCCGAATCTGGACGGGCCGCTGGCGAATCTCCCTGATCCGAGCATCCGCCTCCGCGCGCCAGGACGCATTCTGCGCCTGGCAGGCAGATACGCACAAACCACTCACGAGGACAATCGAAACCCAACCGCGTTTACGCATGGCATGCCTCTCCAATCATCAATCATCCATCACCCTTCATCAATCCAACGGCACGATCCAGAGGTTGCGGAAGCTGACCGCGTTGTCGTGGTCCTGGAGCAGGATCGGACGAGGCTGGGGCCCTTCCGGCTGGCCGGCGCCGGTCTTGTTCGGGACCTCGACATCGTTGTGAACCAGCACGCCATTATGGAACAACGTGATTCGGGCGTTCTGCACCTTGACGGGCTTGCCGTCCTTCTCGCCGTAGCGGGCGGCGCGGAACAGAATGTCGTAGCTCTGCCATTCGCCCGGTTTGGCGCAGACGTTCTGATCGGGGGCCTTGAATGTGTAGATGCTCGCGCACTCGTTGTTCTTGGGCTCCAGGCCGAAGGAATCGAGGATCTGGATCTCATACCGCTGCTGGATGTAGATGCCGCTGTTGCCCCGGCCCTGGCCCTTGACGCTTTCGGGAAGCACAGGCGTCTTGAACTCCGCGTGCAGCATGAAGTCCTTGAAATCCCGCTGGGTCATGATGCTGCCCGACTTGGGCACGATCTGCATTTCGCCCTCGGCGATCTTCCAGCCGATCTGGCCGCCGCCCTGCCTCTGAAACTGGGAGAAGTCCTTGCCGTCGAAGAGCGTGATCGCGTTGGCGGGCTTCTTGAACTCGACCTTCACCTGCGGCGGCTCGGCGTAATCCCGCCAGATCCGCTCGATCTGCTCGACGTCGGGCTTGCCCTCGTGGACGTACCAGCGATAGCGGAACACGTGGTCCTCGCCGGGCTTCATTTCCCATTCGCCCGCCACCGATGGGCAGAAGTTGAAGAAGATGTGGTTGGTGGGCTCGGGCCACAGACGCATCGGCTCGGGGTGCCGGAAGTTCCTGGGATTGCTGAAGAAGGTCACGCCTTCCCACTGGCCGTCGATCTGGCCATAACTGTCGGCCCAGCGAGCCCGCGTGCCGTTGCCGTCCTTGCGGGTCTTGCCCTCGCTGGTCAGGTAGTCCGCCTCGGGGCCTTTCCACTGGCGGGTCGCGCGGTAGCCCAGTCCGCCGTAGCGGTACTCGTCCTGGATCAGCGGCAGCTCGGCCACGCAACGCTGCGTCGATTGGAAATCCACCAGCCAGTAACCCTTCTCGGGCCCGCCCACGTTGTACACGCGAACGTCCCAGACTTCCTTGAGGATCGTCTGCTCGCCCTTGGAGGTCTTGAGGGCCACGTGATCCTGCTCAGCCTGGAATCCGCCGAAGACCGCGCCGGTGGTCGTTCCCAGGAACTTCGAAAATCGAACGGTTCCGGTCCCGTCGCCGACATTCCAGAAATCGACCATCCTGCCCTCGTATTTCGTGTGCGTCCAGGGCATCCAGATGCCCATGTGGTGCAGATGGTCCGGCGGATTGATGTCGGTCAGCACGTTGCCCTTGGGCGACCACAGGGGATGGATGAACGCGCTGTGATCGTATAGAGGCAGCCTGGCGTCCGGGATTCTGGCGACTCCCTTGGGGGCAGGCCACATCGCGTGATGGTATTGCAGCACCTTGGCGTCGCCCACGCTGACCACCAGGAACTTGTCGTCCTGGGCGGCCCTGACCACCCGCTCTGCCCTGGCCTCGCCGGCGACCAGCTCATAGGTCCGCGTCTGCCCGGCGGGCAACGTCCCTGCGACGATCCAGTGCAGTTTGGGCGTCCAGCCCTGTTCGATCTGGGCGGGGATCGTCACTCGCTCGGCTCCCCGGACCTCCTGCAACGACAAAGGCAGCCCCTGCACCGCCTGCGGCACCGTCGCCAGCGAGATGGAGACGGGCGTGTCCATACGGGCGTGAGGCCCCGCCTCGACGGTAATCGTCGCCAGAGGCTCAGCCCCGAACGCCGTGACGGCAAGAATCGCCGACAGAATGCCGACAGTGAGTGCTGACAAGCGTGACTGCATCGCGATGCTCCTTTCTGAACCACTATCCGGGCCCGACACGCCGTGCCGGGGCCCCACCCTTACGCGCCGATCCCCCGCAACCGAAAGACGGATTCTACCCGCCAATTATTGCCCCCGCAAGGGAAGTGCGGCCATTGTTGGCATCGCGGCGGCAGGCGGTCACTAACCCAAGACGGTCACACGTCCAGAAAGACCATCGACAAACTTCGTTTGTCGCTGCCACCCGAACGTGGAGCTCGGACTGGTCACATGTACTGTCGCATCGCCGGCTGCCTTCACGATGGGCTGCGGCACCGCATGGAGACAGCCCCCCCTCGAAGATCGGGTGGCAGCGACAAGCGGAGTCTTCGGAGCTTGTCGATGGCTCTGGCGAATGGAGAGGGCTGGCGACCCGTTTCAGACGCACGGGCAGCCGCTGGTCAGCCCTTCACGCAGATCAGCGGCTCCAGGCGGGCGACCTTGCGGGCCAGGCCGGCTCTTTCCGTGGATTCCACGACGACGCTGACGTCCTTGTACGCGCCGGGAGCCTCCTCGGCGATCCCTCGCATGGACGAGCCTCGGATGACGATGCCCTTTTGGGCCAGGTGCATCATGATGTCCTTGCCATGCCATCGCTTGGTCGCTGCGGTGCGGCTCATGGCCCGGCCGGCCCCGTGACAACACGAGCCGAAAGCCAGGTTCATGCCTTCGCTCGTGCCTGCCAGGATGTAGGAGGCGGTGCCCATCGTGCCGCCGATCAGGACGGGCTGGCCGACCGGCTTGAAGTCCTCCGGGAGCGACGGATGTTCGGGTCCGAAAGCCCGCGTTGCGCCTTTGCGATGGACGTAGAGCTTCTTTCGCTTGCCGTCGACTTCATGCTCCTCCACCTTGCAGGTGTTGTGCGAAACGTCGTAGAGCAGCGTCACCTCCGCGCGGGGAAAGAGCTGGGCGAAGGCCTCGCGCGTCAGGTGCGTGAGGACCTGCCGATTGGCCAGGGCGCAGTTGATCCCGGCGCACATCGCGCCGTAGTACTGCCGGCCCACGTCGGACTTGATCGGGGCGCAGGCCAACTCCCGATCGGCAAGCTCCAAACCGTTCTCCTTGGCGGCCTTGATCATCTTGGGCGCGAAGTCCGTCGCGATCTGGTGGCCAAGGCCGCGCGAGCCGCAGTGGATCATCACCACGATGTCGTTGAGGGCCAGGCCGAAGGCTTTGCCGATGTTTTCGTCGTAGACCGCCGTGACGCGCTGCACCTCCAGATAGTGGTTGCCCGAGCCGAGCGTGCCGACCTCCTTCTCCTGTCGCTGCTTGGCGTGGTCGGAGACGAATCGCGGCTCGGCGCCGGGCATCTGCCCATTCTCCTCGATGTACTTGAGGTCGGTGCGGGTGCCGTAGCCCTGCTCGACCGCCCAGAGGGCGCCGCCGGTGAGCATCTCGTCCATTTCGAGCGAGAAGAGTCTGAGCTTGCCTTCGCTGCCGACGCCCGCGGGGACCCGCCGGGCCAGGACGTCCGCCAGTTCCCTTTCTTTGCCCTGGACCTGGTCGTACGTCAGGCCTGTACGAAGGGCCCGCACGCCGCAGGAAATGTCGAAGCCGACGCCGCCGGCCGAGATGATCCCGCCTGCGTCGGGATCGAAAGCCGCGACGCCTCCGATGGGGAAGCCGTAACCCCAGTGGGCGTCCGCCATGGCGTACGAGGCCTTCACGATTCCCGGCAGCGCCGCGACGTTGGCCGCCTGTTGGTAGACCTGCTCATCCATCTCACGGATCAATTCGTCATCCGCGAAGACGACCACAGGCACTCTCATCCTGTCGACCGGTTCGATCCGCCATTGGGCTTCGGCCTGCTTTTGCAGCTTTTGGGCGAACATTCATAGACTCCAAATTCGAAGTTCGAAATTCGAACTTCGTGCTTTCTTCCTACACATCGACAATGCACTGGGCCAGCCAGGCGCCGGCTTCGTCCTTTTCAACCCTCAGACCGGCATAGGTGGCGGCCTTGACTTCGACCGCCGGCTCGTGTCGGTCGATATCGACCCGTTCGCCCCAGGCGAGGGCCCGCAGACCGCCTGCGATCGGCTCGATCTCGAAACGACTGAACAGCATCCCTCGCGTGTCCATCTCGTACAACAAGCAACTGAGCCAACTCATGAAGAGCAGCTCGTCGTCGTCCTCGCGACAGACGATCTCAACGACCTCGCGGGGCTCGACTTTCCCGGGATCGGTGATGACCGCGGTCAGTGCGATCGCGGCCTGCGCAAAGGCCGCCTCCTTCGTCGGCCCCAGGCCGCGAATCCCGATGTCCGCCGGGTGCGGGAACAGTTCCCAATGCGTCGTGACCACGTGAACGATTCTCCGAATCAGTCAAATGATCCACATGGTACCGGGGTGTGTACGCAAAGGGAATCAGCATTCTCCGCCATTCCACGCCGTGGAGATGGAGAACCGTCCGGATCGGGATGAGGTCGGGGCCGCTACCTGGCCGGCAGTTCGCTCGACCAGGCGGTCTCGTTGCGGCTGGCGGACAGATCGCGGGCCTTGACGCGGAACCGGTGCCGCTGGCCGCTCCGACCGACCTTGACGCTGTAGTCGCGTGACTTCTGCCACCCGCTGCTGAACCCGGACTCCGTCGTGCACTGGAAGAAGTACTCGACGTCTCCGCTGTCGTCGGTCGCCTCCGCGGCGGTCATCTTCGCGTAGTAATCGAACGTGCCGGTCCCGATGCGGACTTCCGTGGGCTCGGTCGACCACGTCATCGGATCGGGCGTCGGAGGCAGCAGGTCCACCGCCACCTGGGCAGACCAGTCGGTCATGTTGCCGTTGCGGGACTTGTCCCTGGCGCGAACGCGGAACGTGTAGTATCCCTTGGCAAGGCCGACCGCGTCATAGGCGACGGAATCCTGCCAGTCGCTGCTGTAGACCGGATGCGAGGTGCATTCGAACAGGTACTCGACGCCGCTGTCGTCGGTCGCGGTCGTCGCGACCATCCGGATCGTGCCGGCCGCGATTCTGTGAGGCTCGGTCTGCCAGGTCATGGGACTCGGCGCAGGGGCCGTGCGATCCTCCAGAGGCGTGATCGCGCTGAGCCGGTCCGACCATTCGGTCTCCAACTGGTTGCCCTGGTTGCGGGCCTTGACCCGATACCAGTATTGCTTGTGGGGCGTCAGGTTGATATCCTCCCAGCGAGGCTCTTCGTTGGGCCCGAAGGACAGCCATCCGCTGTTGATCGTGGGCATGAGGAAATCTTCGAAGTAGTACTCGACGCCCGACCCATCGGTCGAGGTGGCCGTCGTGGCGATCATGGCGATCGAGTAGGGACTCGTCGCGTACGGCGGCGTCGCGAAGCTCATCGGGCTCGGAATCGGCGATGTCTGACTCGCCGGGCCGGACCGCCAGTCCATCGCCAGGATCGCAAAGTCGATGAAGTTCACGTCGCCCACTCGGTCCAGGTCCGCGGCCACCGGGTTTCGCAGCGTCAGCCAGTCCTGCGAGAACCGCAGCAAGTCGCGATCCGCGACCTTCTCGTCGTGGTCCAGGTCCGCAGGGCGTCCCAGATCGGACAAGGACATGCTCGCCTCGGGCGTCCCTCCGTAGGCGCCGAGATTGATCCGCTTTCCGTGGGGCCAAAGTTCGCTCGTCCAGTTCGAGTTGGGTCTGCCTGCGTCGATGCAATAGCTCGTTTCGGCGTCACAGACCCAGCGTCGACCACCGGCATCCCATCGGCCCGCCTGCGACCGCAGATGGTAGTCTCCGAGACTCCACAAATCGTCGGCAGTGCTCGCCGTGCCTCGGTCGTCCCAGTACCCGTTGGAGACGAACCGCGGATCTGCGACGATCTCGCCCAGTCCGGAAAGGGCGCCGCCTCCGAGATGGCCGCCGGCGTTGAGCCAGTAGGCGTTGTAGGTGTTCGTCGCTTCGCCGTGCAGACCGCCTGCGACGGGCGCTTCGTTGAAGGCGAGAATATTGTCGTATACCAGAGCCCGGCACTGGCTGATCGCGCCGCCGGCTTCGCCTGCGCGATTGCCGACGATCGTGTTGCTGAAGATGGACTTCGTGCAACTGTGGAGGCCGCCGCCCTGGCGAAGGGCCCGATTGCCTGCGATGAGGTTGTGATGGATGTCCCCGGCGCACTGGTAGAGCCCGCCGCCGTGCGAGGCGGAGTCGTTGCCGGTGATCGTATTGCCGGCGATCTCGCCTTCGCAGGAGTACAGGCCGCCTGCGTCCCGGTTGTCGGCGATCACGTTGCCCAGGATCGAGCCGTTGCAGTAGGCCAGTCCGGCGCGGTTGGCGGAGAGGATGTTGCCCTGGATCAGACCGCTGCAGGAGTGGATGCCTTCGAGAGTGTTGTCGCGGATCTCGTTGCCGAGGATCGTGGGCCTGGCGCCGTTCTGCCCTTTGATCCCCACCCCGTTGCAGTTGCGAATGACGTTGCCTCGGATCGTGGGCGAGCTGGCGACGCAGAGAATGCCTGCGCCGGTGACGGTGAAGCCCGTCAGCACGGACTGCTCGCCCTCGGAGAAGTCGAATACGACGCCCACAACAGCGTTCGCGGAAATCACCGTCGCCGCCACCACCGCGGGATCGGAGGGATCTTCGCTTTGGACGGTGATCTGCCGGCCGTTGAAGGCCACCCGCTCACGATACGTCCCCGGCTTGACGACGACGGTGTCGCCGTGCCAGGAAGCGTCGATCGCCGCCTGGATCGTTCGGTAGTCGGCAGGTCCGTCGTCATCGACCGTCAAGACCTTGGCCGCGCAGGGAACGGTCAGAGCAAATGCCAGCAACACAACAATACGCTTATCCATACAGACCCTCGTCCATCAGCCCCTAATTGCACCAGACCGTTATTATACTGTATTCCGCCGGTCGATTCAAACGCGATCGCGGCCAAAGACCCTGCGAAGCCAGTCATTATCGGACAATTCCGATAAAATGAGGGCTTGGCCGCATTGGATGAGGGGATTGACAAGTGGAAAGGCCGAAGGAATTTGGCCCGGCGGGACGATCTTGTGGAAAGAGACCCGGATGCCGGCTCGTCTCTGGCATCAGGACACGCTTCGTGGTATTGTGGTGTCCGATTCGTTGGGCGACTGTGACCTTGCAGACAGAAGAAAGGACAATGCGATGAACAAGCGATGGTTTGTCGAACTGGCGGGCGGCGGCGCCCTGCTGATTGCCGTGCTGATCCTCCACCCCGGCTCGTGGGAGCACCAGGCAGGCGCCCGGGCCAAGTCGGTGGAATCCATCATAGGCGCATCCTTTCAGGTGGAGGTGGAGGGCAAGTTCACCGCCTTGTTCAAGGGTTGCTCCGGAATCGGATCGATCAGCGAAGTCATCGAGAACAAAGTGGGCACCAAGGACGGCAAACAGACCATTCAGAGGATCCCCGGCAGGGTCGTGTGGCGTGACGCCGTTCTGAGTCGGGGCCTGACCACGGATCTGTCGCTGAACCAATGGCGTCAGGAGGTGATCGACGGCCGTGCCGCGGAGGCGAGAAAGAAATGCGTTATCACGGCGTTCGACGCCAGCGGCAAACCCGGGGCGATCTGGGAACTGACCAACGCCTGGCCGTCCGGATTGATTGTGAGCCAGAAGAACGACAGCAGCCTGGTGATCGAAGAGTTGACCATCGCCTACGACGCCGCGGCGCGTAGGCAGTAGTTTGGTGTGGTCGCGGCCCGGCCCTTTCGCCCGGCGTCTCCATTGCGCCGATCACGGCGCCGGTTGCCGAACCGTCAACAGCCTCCTGGCGGACTCCAGCGCTTCCCGCTCTCCCAGCATGAGCACGACATCCCCCGGCTGAAACTCCGTCCCTCCGTTGGGCACGAGATACTCGCCATGCCTTTGGATCATGGCGACCAGCAGGCCCGACGGCAGTCTGAGTTGAAGAATGGTCTTGCCCGCCGCCGCGGAATCCGGCGCGACGATCGCCTCCACCATGGACGTGCGAAGGCTCTGCTCCGTCCGGTCGAACTCCAGAGGCATGCGAGTTCGCGGACCCAGGGGACGGTCCAGTTTCAGCCAGCGAGCCACGCGAGTCAGGGACCTGCCCTGCAGGAGCACGGATGTGATGACCACGAAGAAGACAAGATTGAAGATCGTCTCGGCCTGCGCAACGCCGGCGGTCATCGGAAACGTCGCCAGCACGATCGGCACCGCCCCCCGCAATCCCGCCCACGAGATCAGCAGCTTCTCGCGAATGCCCAATCCGCTTCCGATCAGAGAGGTCAGAACAGCCAGCGGCCGAGCCCCAACCATCAGGAACCCAGCCAACAAGAGCCCCGATCCGACCACCGGCGTCAGGTGCGACGGGTAGACCTGCAAACCCAGCATCAAGAACATCCCGATCTGCATCAGCCAGGACAGTCCATCGTGGAACCGCTCCAGGCTTCGCTTGTGGATGAAATCCGAGTTGCCCAGGACCACCCCGGCCAGATAGACCGCCAGGAATCCGTTGCCGCCCAGCGTCTCAACGGCCCCGAACACCAGCAGCACCGCGGCCATGGTCAGCACGGGATAGAGCCCCTCGTACTCCAAACGGATGCGGTTGACCGTGTGGATGATGCCCTTGCCCAGCAGCAGGCCTGCCAGACCGCCGACGAGCATCTGCTTGACCAACGCAGGAAAGGCCGACCACCACGGCGTCGAGGGGTCGCTCAACAAGCTCAACATCGTGACGGTCAGGAAAACCGCCATGGGGTCGTTGCTGGCCGATTCCAACTCCAAGAGCGGCTTCAGCTCCCCTTTCAAACTGACGCTGCGCGACCGCAACACCGCAAAGATAGCCGCCGCATCGGTCGAGGACATGACCGAACCGAGCAGCAATCCCTCCAGCCAGGTGAAACCCAGGACCACAACGGCGAACGCCCCTACGAAAACCGCGGTCAGAACGACCCCCACGGTGGCGAGGATCATTCCGCTGCCAAACACCGGGCGAACGCTCTTCCATTCCGTGTCCAGGCCGCCGGCAAAGAGAATGTAGGCCAGCGCGAAGGTGCCCAGCAGACGGACCAGATTCGGATCGTCGAAGTGGATCCCGCCGACGCCTTCGGACCCCGCGAGCATGCCGACGAACAGGAACATCAGCAAAGCCGGGACGCCCAAACGCTCCGAGGCCTTGCTCGCCAGGATGCTGGCCAGCAACAGCAGAGATACCCCCAGGATCACATAATGCGTCGGCATCGCGTCCGCCACCCCAAGCCACCGTTGTCGTCATTCCACGAGAAGGTCCCACGCGGACATCGTCCCGCGAGCCCTGAGTGTAACACCCAATCCCCCGAGATGCCAACCGAAACCTCAAGCACGAAGAAAGGCCGCAAGGGCGATCATGCACACTTGCGGCCTTGATGCATCTTGCGACGCCTGCACGTCAGTTGAGCTCTTTGTCCTTCCAGTACTTCGTCCCGGCGATCGTCGCCTGGAGGGCCAGGCCGGCCTCGGTCATCGAGAATACCTCGATCCCCGAGCGGATGTCCCCTTCGACGCTGGCTTCGGCGCCTTTGTCTCCCGTCTTGGCGGCCGCGTCGGCGTGGGCGCCCGCGTCCCAGCCCTTCTCGACGAACTTGTCCATCGTCGCCTTGTCCTTGAAGACCATCACGACGCGATAGTCCTTGGCGCCCAGGCCCAGGCCGACGCCGCCGAGGGCCATCTTCATGTAGGTCCGCTGCTTGGTCGCGTTGTCCACGACGACGCCGTAACCACCGCCGGCGCTGGCGATCAGCAGATTGATGTTGGCGTTGCTGAACACGCCGTAGCCTGGCGCGTTCTCGACTTTGGCCTTCGCGTCCGGCGCTTCCTTGTAGAGCCGTTGCAGCGTCTCGGCCTCCATGTTCGCAACAGCCTGGCGTCTTTCTTCGATGGTCATGCCCTTCTTGCCCGCACTACAACCCGGCAAGAACATTGCAGCCACCGCCACGACACACATCCATTTCAGTGTCTTTCTCATGTGCTTCTCCTTTGTTCTACCATCCATGATGCATACGGCGCAGCCGGCAGGCACACCGGCATGCGTCCGAAACAAACGCTAGGCCTTCGAGCCCGACGAGGCTGGCTCGCCGGCGACGATCGGGTAGACGATCCCGGCCAAGAGACCGCCAACCAGCGGAGCGACCCAGAACAACCACAATTGCGAGAGCGCCCAGCCGCCCACGAACAAGGCCGGTCCCGTGCTGCGGGCCGGATTCACCGACGTGTTCGTCACCGGGATGCTGATCAGGTGGATCAACGTCAGCGCCAGACCGATCGCGATCGGCGCAAAACCCGCGGGGGCCCGCGAATCCGTCGCGCCCAGGATGATCATCAGGAACATGAACGTCAGGACCGCCTCCGCCACCAGGGCGGCCACCATCGTGTATCCGCCAGGCGAATGCTCCGCGTACCCGTTGGAGGCAAATCCGCCGGCGAGGCTGAATCCTTCTTTGCCGCTGGCGATCACGTAGAGCACGGCCGCCGCGATCACGGCCCCGATGACCTGCGCCACGATGTAGGGAATGACCTCGCTCCACGGAAAACGCCGACCCGAGGCCAGTCCGACGGTCACCGCGGGATTGAGGTGACATCCGGAGACGTGACCGATCGCATAGGCCATCGTCAGCACGGTCAACCCGAACGCCAGGGACACTCCGAGCAGACCGATGCCGACGTCGGGAAACGCCGCCGCCAGCACCGCGCTGCCGCAGCCGCCGAACACAAGCCAGAACGTGCCGACCGTCTCCGCCAACAACCGCTTGTTCAGAGCCATACACATTCCTTTCAAAACGAATCATTCCGTTGATTCAACTGGCCGCAACAATCCGAACGCGGCATTCAAATTGTATGACGGTTCGTGCGAAATACCACACTTTCTTGAGGATGGATGGCGGGACTGACGCCGAATCAGGGGTTTTGATGGACCGTCCCCATCAGGCAGAGATTGCCGTCGGCGTCGATGCAGGCCACGGTGACACCGAGCGAGTCCTTGAGAGAGAAACCGCCCCTGGCCGCAGCGCAGGAGGACCGTTCGGCGAGCAGCCCCTTGATGCACATGTTGCCGGACAGATCGATGCAGGCGACGGCAGTCTCATCAAGACCGCGAACCACGAATGCGCCTGGAGGGGGCGTGCACTCGCCTTCGGTGGTCAATCGGCCCTGCAGAATGAGGTTGCCGGCCTCGTCGAACTCCGCGACGATCCCGCCCAGAGCGCCCGTCACCGAGAACAGCGACGCCTCCGACACGATCGAAACCAGCCCTCGCCGACTCGTCAGCAGCGAATACGACTGGTTGTAGTATGGCACCGTCGTGCCCCAGACGGTGACCTGCCAGGTCCCCGCCGGCGGGTTCTCGACGCAGACCTGTTCGACGTTGTTCGTGCGGTCGGCCTGCGTTCGAACCGCAGGCTGCTGGGGCAGGTACGGGTCCAGCGTCCACGGATAGTACCGTTTGCCGTCGGGACCGATCACCACGAGGTCCAGGTCGTTCACCAAAGCGCGGGCCGCCATCGGCTGCGCGGGGTAATCGTCCCAGACCAGCGTGATCCGCAGCTCCGTCTCACCGGACCCGATCTCCAGCGTGTGGACGTCCCGCTCGCCCTGCACGAAAATCGAATCCTCTTTGATGATGTCGTCAATTGTATCGATGCGGACCAGATCGATGGCCTTCTTGGCGTTGATCTGGCCGTAGCCATAGGCATAATCCGGACCGGGCGTGCCCAAATCCGTCGCGGTATGGATCAGCAGGCCCTTGATCGTTGAAGGAAGCGGGTCCGTCTTGTGGATCGCGCGCCAGTCGTCCAGGATCAGCGCCATCGTCCCGGTGACCGAAGGCGTGGCCAGCGACGTGCCGCATGCGCCGCCGTAGCGGTCGCCCGGCAGCGTGGACCAGACGCTGCCGCCATTGCGGGCTTCGCAGCCCGGCGAGACGACGTCCGGCTTGATCCGGCCGTCTGCGGTCGGGCCCTTGTTGCTCCAGGCCCACAGCGAGTTGTCGTCGGAGTTCGTCGCGCCGACCGTCACGATGTTCTTCGCGGCCCCGGTGCACAGGATCGTGCCCCACTTGCCCTCGTTGCCCGCGGCCCAGACGATCGGGAGCTTCTTGCCCAGCGACCCGCGGACGATGCCGTCCATCGCGGCCGCGTAGTCCTTGTAGACGTGCCACTCGACCTTGCCCCAGGAGTTGTTGGCGATGTCGATCTTGTACACGTCGATGGCCCGCTTGTACTGCTGCTTGAGCTCTGCGACCGTCTCCCACGTGTGGAACCAGACGATCGACGCGCCGGGCGCCATGCCCCGGTACCGACGATCGGTCAACAGCGAACCGTTGCCGATCATCACGCCCGCCACCTGCGTGGCGTGGTCGCCGATGGGCCACTCCTCCTCAGCGTTCACGAGGCGGCCGACCAGATCCACGTGCGAGGCGTCGGGACGCATCGACTCCCATTGGCCGATCACAACGCCGGAGCCGGTCAGATCGTACGGCGCGGCCTGGACCGCGTCGCCCTGGATCGCGGCCCGGACGCCATCGTTCAAGTCCACCGACGCGTGATAGCGGTCGATCCACTTGACCCCGTCCCAGGCGGCCAGATCTTCCAGGGCCCCCGCGGGCAAACGAAGATCCAGATTGTTGCCGTCGGGGTCGCGGGCCAGGACGGCGCCGCCCAGGGCTTCGACCTTCGCCTGGCCGGCCGACGGGGAAACGTCCTCGAAGAGAGTCACCGCAAGTCGGACGTCGCCAGCCGCGTTCGGAGAACAGGCGTCGAGAATCCCTTGCCGAAAGCAAGACGCAAGCTTGTCCTGGGGTCGGATCGCGCGGACCGACCGCACGCCGGGAAGCCGCGAAATCCGAGTCGTCGCATCGGCGGGAATGCTGGCCAGCCATGTGTGCTCGGGCAGATAGGACAGCAGTCTCAGACCCGTCGGGATCATCGCGGCTCGCCACTCGACGGTCGGAGTGCCCTCCAGTTGAATCCGCACATGCACCCGGTCGGAGGCAGCCTGCGATGAGTCGCAGAACGAGGACGCAGAACGCCGCGATGTGACGAACGCTTCGTCGCGAGCGGTCGCCGCACCGCCCGCCAGGACGGCCAGCACCAAGGCAAGAGCACCCACGTTGTTCATCACCACCCTACTCCCGTCTGGCCTCACATGGACTTCGATTGGCGGGCCCTCCGCGCTGCTGACCAAGACGACGATATCAGACCTTCGCCGGCCCTGCACACAGACAATTATACCATTTCCGCCAGGGCATTTCCAGCCTGGCAATGCCGGCAGGTCCGACAAGACCGATTGTTCTTTCCACAGCATCGCGTTCTGCAAAAAGACCTCGGTTTCTTGCGACGGTCTGCGCCCTCTTGGACTGCGGCGGCCGTCGTTCTCGGACCTCAAGCGGATCTTGATTTCGGCCGATGAATCCTCTGCCGACTGCGAAGGGGAGAATCGCCGGCCGGCCTCTGGGAGGAGGTGTTGAATGAGTACGCATTCGATCCGGAACAAAGTCCGCGTCTGCAAGCGGTGCGACTACCTCTGCGCCAAGTGCCCGCACGCCCTGCCGTGCGCCACGCTCGGCCAGCGGGTGCGGCCCACGGAATGCTTCATGTGCTGGCACAACGAGGGAACCGCCTTGCCGAGAGATTGCCGGGTGCGAAACCGCGTGGCGGCCGCCGCAGCCCGACGTTCTCACGCGAACCGCTTCTGATGCGAGCACCGCGCTGGCCGGGCCAGTATCGAACCACAGGACCAAGGAAATGGGTGTTGGAGGTACGACCATCAACGCATTGGATCTACTGAAAGACCACGAAGAGGCCTTGGGCCGGCTCTATGCGGCGTATGCCCTCAGATTCCCGTCGGACCGTGAGTTCTGGCTGGGCCTGTCGCGGGAGGAACGGCAGCATGCCAATTGGGTCCAGTCGCTCCGTTCGAGAATCGAGGACGACCCGTCCAGCCTGGTCGTGGATCGGTTCCCCGCCACGGCAATTGAACATTCCCTGGCCTACGTTGCCAAACTGATCGAAAGGGCCGAAGCTTCAGGCACGACTCGCATCAACGCCCTGTCCAATGCGCTGGACCTTGAGCGAGCCCTGCTGGAGCACCGGTATTTTGAGGTCTTCTCCAGCGGCGATCCGCAGATCCAGCGGACCCTGCAACTGCTGCAACAGAGCACGAAGACCCACCTGCGGAAAGTCCAGGACCTCTGGGAAGCCTGCAAGCAACCGGCAGCGCGATGACCCGCAGGCCTCCTGTGACGTGGAACTTCATTCAACGATCGCCTGGTGGGCGAGGGCCTCGAACTGGTCGTTGAGCGTGGCCTTGCCGCTCGGGCTGATCTGGGCCATGCAGACGCCGATCATCTTCTCCGAAGGGTCGATGAAGAACGTCGTGTACCAGTATCCGCTCCAGCGGTAGGCGCCGACGCTGGTCAGTTCGCTCTCGCGGAGAGTGCGCGTGACGCCGAAGCCCAGGCCGAAGCCGGACCCCTGGTTCAGGTCGCCGACATGGTCCGTGCTCATCATTTCGACCGTCTTGGGGCTCAACAGGCGGACGCCGTCCAGCTCGCCCTGGTTGAGCATCATCTGGATGAATCGAACGTAATCGGGGACCGTCGAGCAGAGCCCGCCGCCGCCGGAGCGGTAGTTGTGCGTGCCTGCGTAAGGATAATTCACCGAGGCCTTCATATTCCCCTCGCCGAGAACGCCGTCGGGCAGGCGTTTGAGACCGCCGTCGGCGTCGGGAGCGTAGACCGCAGCCAGACGCGACACCTTGCTCTCGGGCAGACGAAAGCCCGTGTCGTTCATCTTCAGCGGCGCGAAGATCCGCTTCTGGAGGAACTCGTCGAAGGGCATCCCCGAGGCGACTTCAACCACCCGGCCGAGCACGTCGGTCGAGAGGCTGTACGTGAACGCATCGCCCGGCTGGTGCACCAGCGGGATGCGTGCGAGTTTCTTCATGTCTTCCGCCAGCGAGTCCTCGTCCTGGACCAGACCGTGGGTGATCCCCGCCTCGGCGTACAGTTTTCCGACGCGGTCGTCCCAGTGGTAGGTCAGGCCGGAGGTGTGCGTCAGGAGGTGGCGGATCGTGATCGGCCGTCTGGCGGCGACGACGCCGTCCTGGGCAGACGGATCGCCCGGCGCGAGCACCTTGACGTCCGCGAACTCGGGAATGAACTTCGAGACCGGGTCGCTGAGTCGGAACTTGCCCTCTTCGTAGAGCATCATCACCGCGACGCTCGTGATCGCCTTGGACATCGACGCGATGCGAAAGATCGTCCCGGGATTCATCGCGACCTGCTTCTCGCGGTCCTGCATGCCCACGCTCTGGACGTAGGCGACCTTGCCCTCGCGTGCGACCATCGCGACCGCCCCCGCCAGCAGACCCTCATCGACATGCCTCTGCATCACGGCGGTGATCCGGTCCAGGCGGTCCTGCGACAACCCGACCGACTTGGGCGACGCCTTGGGCAGTCCCTGGCCCAGCGCCAAAGACGACAAAGCGATCAGAACCGTCAAGGCACACAGGAACCCATGTTTCGATCTTGCCATGATCTCAGACCTCCAAGACAACAAGCTCATCTCCACGAATCTCATGCCGCAGACAACGCGACTGCCGGGGACTCTGTCCACGGACCCCTGGCATTTTTCGCTTTGGGCCAATGGCATGCCAGGAAATCCCCATGCCACGATCCCATTCGCGTCGTCACTCAGGCGACCGCAACAGACTCAAGCTACCCGCAAGACCCGTCGACATCAAGTGCCTTCACCAAACCGGCACGGTATGGGTGTGCCCACATACTCCGGCGACCCGACGAACGACGCCCGCTCGCCTGCGGAATCGCCATGCGATGGAACCGAAACCACGAGACAACATCGGTTCGTTCTGTTATCATGCTGCTGGCCCAAGGCGGAGAATGCCAGGGGTTTGGGGACGGCGTCCCCAAGAGCCCGAATGGGCGAAAATCGGATCGCTGTATTCACGGGAGACAGACCATGTCGAACGCAGGCATGCCCACGGGCAAGATCGGCAATCTCACCCTCGGCCGGCTCATCATCGGCGGCAACCAGTTCAGCGGCTGGTCGCACAGTCGGGACCTCAAGTACCTGCGGGACCTGTTCAAGGCCTACGCCACGCCGGAGAACGTCATGCGGACGCTCGAACTGGCCGAAGAAAGCGGCGTCAACGCCATCCTCTCGGGCGAAGCGGACTACCTCACGCGGTACTGGAAGGAACGCGGCGGCAAGATCCAGTGGATCGCTCAGATCCATCCCAACACCAAGGACGTCACGAGCAACGCCAAACGGGCGATCGACCTGGGCGCGGCGGCCGCATACGTTCAGGGCGGCGTGGGCGACAGCTTCGTCAAAGGCGGCCGGGTCGATCTGCTGGCCCAGGCGCTGGACTTCATCAGAAGCAGCGGCATCCCCGCCGGCATCGGGGGACACTCGATCCAGGTGCCGATGGCGGTGGAGAAGGCCGGCATCAAGCCCGATTTCTACATGAAGACGCTGCACCACGGGAACTACTGGTCCGCGACCCCGCCGGAGAAGCGGGTCGAGTTCAACGTCGACAGCAACAGCGGCGACGACCACGACAACATCTGGGAAATCGCCCCCGAAAAGACGATCGAGTTCATGAAAGGCGTGACGACTCCCTGGATCGCGTTCAAGGTCCTCGCGGCCGGCGCCATTCACCCCAGCAGCGGCTTCCAGTACGCCTTCGAAAACGGCGCGGACTTCGTCTGCGTAGGCATGTTCGACTTCCAGATCCGTGAAAACGCAATCATCGCAAGAAACGCAATCGCCGCCAGCCAGAACCGCCCGCGTCCATGGCGGGCGTGAGAAGCGGTGACTCGGGACTCGTGGCCTGTGACTTGTGATCGGGTAGCGCGTGTAGGGTGTGCCGTGCACATCACCGGTCCGCTCTCGCCACCCGCTGGCCGACGGCGACCCACCCGCCAAACCACGGGATCGGAGAAATCCGCCCACGTTACGTTCAATCCTGAGCCGCAATAAGCGAGATGTACAAGGAATCTCCCCAACACGCCGAAGAAAGTACCGGAAAGCGTCCCATTTGCCCCGATCAGCCATCATCCTTCATCAATCGACAATTCCGACACACATTCTGTCCGGACTTCGTCGAGTTGTCAAGGGAAAGCAACCGATTCGCTGTGTTATACGGAAGATCGACTCCGGCCGCAGGGGCGGCAGGCAAAGACCGCGTCATGTGACCCTCACTACGGACTATTTCAATGCTTGACCCCGCTCTTCCCTCCTTCGTAAGGAATGGAGATATTGTTGACATCCACTCGCAAGATCTTCTCTCCCGTGAGAGCCTGCCAAGAATAGTTCATGTAGACAATCCCATCCCCATATGGGTCCTTGTTGGCAAGAGTGAACCCTCCAAACGCGCCTCGAACCCTCAATCCTCTGAAGTAAGTATCCAGTATGTTCGAAGGAACGTCTTGGGTTGTGAGACCCGACATCTCTGCCACAGCACAGATGCTGTGAATCAAAGCAGGCAAGTCTTCGTCATAGTAGCCAATCTCCAGAGCCAAACGTTGCACTGGTTGAGTGGGTTCTTCTTCGCATTCGGGGGCATACAGGACCGACGGACTTACAGGCAAATCTATCCGCAGCGACTTCACCAGAGAGGCGTCAGGAACCAGACGTACATACGTTCCTACAGGTGGTAGTCGCCATGCTGTGTTTGAAGGAACGTCGAGTCGTTTTCTGATCAGAAGGGTTTGTTTGTCGGGCGTCAAGAACACCTCGAATGGTATACGCCCGATGCCATTACAGACCCAGACCTCATGATTAGTCCCATTTTCCAGACGATAGCCCAAGGTCAGAGTCGATCCGTTTACGTCCAGCTCGGTAATCTCGATCTTCACGACAGAGTCCCTGATCGTGTCAGGCTCCTTTGCGTCCTCTGCGGAGAATATCACGGTGCAAATGCAACATACAACCGCCAACTTCGTGAGCGTTCTTGCGACGTTCATTTTCACTTCCTTTCATCATTCGGGTGCCGAGGGACAGTCCCTATTAGTCCGCGCGATACCCTGTGACCGCCGTCGTATGGCGCGACAGATCGCGCGGGCTGAGACCATGACGATCAACGCGGGGCCCCAGGCGAACAAGACCACCGGCACGATGCAGATTGCCTCTGGAAAGCTCACGATGCCTCTGAAATCATCCATCACAAATCATCCATCATCAATGCACGTCGTCAATTCGCCGCCTCGGCGGTGACTTGCACGTCGTCGAGGTTCCAGCCGGGGGCGGTCACCCAGTCGTCCGTCGGGCCCATGCCCCAGCGGAAGTAGACTGTCGATTTGCCGTCGGCGATGCCCGCCGGGACCGCGTACTCCACGTATTGCCAACTCCCGTCGGAGACGTGCGACAGGCCGGTCGTCCAGAGGTCCGTCCACGTCGCGCCGTCGCCCGACACCTGGACGCAGGCGAAATCGTACGGCGCCTCGACGCTGAGCCATCGCCAGAAGCTCAGGCGGACGTTCTTGTAGCCTGTGCAGTCGATCGGGCCGGTCGTGGCGTACCGCGTTTCGCCCAGGTTGTCGGCGTAGTCGCCCTCGAGGGCGTAGCCGACGACGTTGGCGCCGGTCCGGCCGGAGGCGGGGTCCTTGTCCCAGGAGCCACCGCCTTGCGGCTTGCCCCAGGCCCAGCCTTCATCGAGCGTCCAGCCCGGATCGCTGTCCATGTCCGCATGGTAGATCGCATTGGAGACCACGGTCACCGAGGCTCTGCTGCTGGATTGCCGGACGCCGTCGGTCACCAGGAACGAGAGCGTATACGTCTCGAACGCCTGATCGGCCGCAGGCTTCCAATGCAGGGTCAGCGTCTTGGGATCGTACCAGGCGCCCTTGGGCAGGTTGCCCACGGACCACCGCAGGGGCAGGTCCCCTGGGTTCGAGGCGGTCAGTTGAAGATCGAGCCGCTCGCCCGGCCGGATCTCGGACGGAGCCGAGATGGAGTCCAAGCGGGGCGCCGGCGCGGTCCATCCGGAGTTCTGCACGTCGTGGCGCGACATGCCCCAGTCGATCAGTCCCGCGTCATACGGGACCGGAAGGTCCAGGACGTGGAACCGGTAATCGTCGCCGGCGACGATGATCTCCAGATCGCCGTCGAGGTCGAGGTCGCTGAGCGTCGGAGTGACTTCGTAATCCGTGGACAGATTCACCATCGGGAATCCCGGCGTGATCGAGCCGTCGGCCTCCCAGGCCATCAGGGGCTCGCCGCCGGAGCCGACGATCAACTCCTTCGCGCCGTCGCCGTCGATGTCCGCCACCAGCGGCGTGCACCGGCTCGGGTCGCCCATGATCGTCCTGGGGTACCCTTTCGCGGTCTGCAGTTTGCCCTTGTGGTCGAACGCGTAGACGCGAGTGAACAGGAATCCGTCGCCTTCGACGAACGTGGCAACGTACACCTCGCTCAGGCCGTCGCCGTCGACGTCGCCGATGCACAAGCCGCCGCCGGTGTCGAGCGGATCGTCGGTCCGCGTCTTCCAGACGGTGCTGCCGTCGGCGCGAACCGCGGTCACTTCGGTTTCCGTGCAGAAAATCATCTCGGTCTTGCCGTCGCCGTCGAGATCGGCGAAGGCGGTCCCCTTGGGGCTGCCTCCGCGCCAGCGCGCGACCTGCTGGCCGTTGTGGTCCAGAATGAACGTGTACAGTCGGTTCAGGCCCGGTCCCAGGCCGCACAGGGCGATCTCCACGTCGCCGTCGCGGTCGAGGTCGGCCACGCTGATCGGCCCCGAGGCGGTGTAGCGTCGGCGCCACAGATAGCTGCCGTCGTGCTGCAGGGCGATCAGGCCGTCGGTGCTGCCCGACTCCAGGTCCAGTGCGACGAGGATTTCGCTGTCGCCGTCGCCGTCGAGATCGGCCAGCACCGGCCCGGCGGCGATGTACCCGTACCAGCCGCCGACCGCGGCGGGCCAGTTTCCGTCCACAGGCTGACCGCTGTCGACGTGGAAGGCGTAGACTTCGCCGTCCACTTCCGATGCAGCGACCACTTCATAATCGCCGTCGCCGTCGATGTCCCCCACCGCCAGAGACGAAGGCCAGCCGTAATAGCCGACCGGCACAGGCCAGTTGGGCAGCGAATTGCCGTCCGCGGCCCAGAGGTTCAGCATGCCGCCGGCCCAGTACGAGTAGAGGTCCACCGCTCCCTGGAGGATCTCGTTGCGTCCGTCGCCGTCGACGTCCATGCACAGGGGGCTGCCCATGAAGTAATAGTAGTAGTACTCCTCGGAGTCCGGATCCTTCGGGAACGGCCAGGGGGACTGCTCCTTCGCGTCGGTGACGCCGAAGATGCGACGGTCCGTGTGGACGCGGTCGCCCCGGCTCACGCGGATGCGGAGTTCATACGTCCCGGCGCCTGGATTCGCGAGAGTCACGCAGAGGATCCCGTTCGGATCGGTCGGGGCAGCGCCCTCGCCGACGAGCGTCCACTGCTCGCTCCCATACGTGCGGCAATCGAGTTGATACGAATCGCCGTGGACGAACAGGCACAGAGATAACTCGTTCCCGTCGGCCGGGAAGACCTGGTTGGGCCTCGGGGCGAAGATCTCGCTGAGAGGATAGGCTTCGTCGGCTCCTTCCAGGGCCTTATAGGCGTTGACGCGCCCGGTTCCGATGGTACAGAGATCGGGGTCGAGGTCGCCATAGTAGATCGGGTCTGTCGTATTTTCGAGGACGGCCCGGACCTGCACGTGGGTCAGTTCGGGTCGATGCGAGAGCAGCAGTGCGCCGACGGCCGCCACATAGGGCGAGGAGAACGATGTCCCGGCCGTCGAGATATACTCGCCGCCGACGTCCGTGGTAACGATGTCGGTCCCAGGCGCCGCGATGTCGACCCAGGACCCGAAGGTGCTGTGTCCGGTCTTGGTGTCCTCGCCGTTGGTGGAAGCGACCGCCAGGACGTTGGGATAGGCCGCGGGGTAGTGCGGCCGGCTGGAATCCGAGTTGCCCGCGCTGGCGACCAGGAGCACGCCTTTCTCATAGGCGTTGTCGATGGCCGCTTTGACGACGGGATCGCCCTCGGGCCCGAAAACGTCGCCGCCGAAGCTCATGTTGACCACGCGGGCGCCGTTGGCCGCGGCGTAGTCCAGCGCGTCGGCGATCTCATTCGATTTATACTGTACTTCGAGCACCATGATGCTGCACTGCCAGTTCACCCCGCAGACGCCTTTGGCGTTGTTGCCGACCGCCCCGATCACGCCGGCGACCTCGGTCTCGTGCTCGTGCACCGGCGTCATGTCGTGGCTGCCGGCGGCGAAATCCCACCCGTGCAGGTCGTCCACGTAGCCGTTGCCGTCGTCGTCGATCTTGTTGCCGGCGATCTCGCCGGGATTCACCCAGATGTTGTCCTTGAGGTCGGGATGGTTCACGTCGACGCCCGTCCCGAGCACGGTCACCACGATGTCCCGGCTCCCGGTCGAGATGTCCCAGGCGTCTTCCATCTGGATCAGTTGATGGGCGTACTGATCGGGGAACTCCGGATCGTTGGGCGTCTTGCACGGCCGATAGAGATAATTGGGCTGGGCAAACTCCACCACGGGATCACGGTTGAGTTCGGCGCACACCGCCGGCACGTCGCGATCAGTCTTGAGCACGTAGAATCCCAGCAGAGCCTCGGACCGGGCGAACGTTTCGTCGGCCGACGCGATGTTCAAGGGGCCTCGCGAGGCCCTCCGGCTCGCCTGCTCGTGAACGCGCTTGAACACGGGTCCCTGGCTCTGCACGCCGTACGTCGACTGCAGTCGCGAGAGATTCGCCCGGTCGCGTTGGAGAATCGCATCCTCCGACAGGGCGCCAATCGCGCCGCCCTGCGCGCCTCTGAGCTTGACGATCACCTCTCCGACGACGAAATGGGGGCGCGGCTCGAATCGATCCGCCACATTGTCCGGCGCACCCGTCTGCGAATCGCCAATCGCTTCCGCACCGACCGCAGCGATGGCCAACGCCATCACGCCAACCAGGACTCGTACCCTCATACTCCACGCGCTTCCGCTGAAGATGCCCATGCTGTTTCTCCCAAGCTCCATTATGTCGCCTCGCCTCGGAGCCACGACTCCGCGTCCACGAGGTTCAGTTTCATTGTACTTCAGGACTTCACAGAATCAAAATACATCCGCTTCCAAAGAGCAGCGAGGTCTGCACCCCTGGATGCAGGCTCAAGGTTTCGTCACGCGGATGTCGTCGATATAGATCCGCCCGCTGCCGCCTTGCGCGGGATTCTCGCGGTCGCCTACGCCGAGGTGGAGCGTTCTGATTCGGGACAGGTTCACGCCGGTAAAGCGGGTCAGCGGGATCTTCCACTCGGTCCAGGCGGTGGCGTTGACCGCTGCGGGATCGGGATTGACCACGGTGGCGGATTTGCCCGTCCCGTCTTCGACGACCACGTACAGGTCGGCCCGGCTGTTGGCCGGCTGGGGGTCGGTCCCGATCGTCGCCACCTGCCAGGCGCCGGTGACGCCGCCGGCGGTGGTGATGTTCGAGAACACCGCCGTGCTCGTGTCGCTCGTCGTATGGCTGGTCACCGCCAGCCCGATGTAGACGCTGGCGGCCATCGTGATGTTCAGCGAGGACGAGGCGGGATTGGCCGGGACCAGAGGCGTCCAGGTCTGACCGTCCGCGGAAATCTCCGCCTTGAACGTGTTGTTCGTGCGGGTCAGGCGGACCCAGCAAGGCGCCTTGGCCGCGATGCTGGAGTCCGTATTGGCACTGATGTCGCTGGGGACGGTTCGTCGCTGGAACGCGATATTGTGGTCCGGCGTAAGGGCCACAAAGGCGTGAACCGAGCCGGGCTCCAGCGTCTCGCGGATCATGACGCCGGCCTTGGCCCACTCGTGGGTGCGGGTCTGACTGTCGATCCGGGCCGTGATGACGCCGTTGCCGTTGAGCCGCTTGTAGGCGAAGCGGAAGTTGTCGGCGGTGCCCCAGATGTCGCTGCCGGAGCCGCTGAGCGTGACCGTACCTGCGATCTCCTGGAAGCCGACGGGATAGCCGCGATGCCAGATCGACAAATCGGTGACGTCGCCGACGGTCCAATCCTGTTGGGGCGCAAAGTCCCGGTAGACCTGGCTGAAGTACGGGGCCTTCCCGTTGTCGTAATCGAACGGCATGGCCTGCTTGCCGCTGTGGACGACGATCCGCTCGGCGAACGGCGCGGTCATATTGCCGACCGTCGAACCGCTCAGACCGTCGGTCAGACCGTCGATCCAGGTTTCATAGATGCGGGCGCCTTCCGCGTCGGTGTACTCTTCGAACTCATCGACGATCAGATAGGAAACCACGGTGAAACCCCACACAACGCCCCGATGGACGGTGGTTCCGTCGGCCTGGACTTCGTCGATCCTCCAGAAGCAGGCGCCGCCGCCGAACTCGACTCGTTCGTCCAGGGCGAAGCTCGTGCCGGCCTGCCTGCCCTGATACAACGACGAACTCGTGTCGGCAGCTTTCACCGCGTCCCTGTCCCTGCCGAAATAGACGTCGTGCATCGCAGCGTCCTCGCCTGCCGACCACTCCAGCGTCGCCGCACCCCGAATGTCGACGGTCGCACCGTTCTTGGGCAGCGGGTCCCAGGCCAGCAGCGGATCGCCCCGCATGGCCGCATGGATATCATCGGCCGCCAGGGCCTTGTCGTAGACCCTCACGTCGTCCATCAATCCAAACCACCAGTAGGCGTTCGAGAAGGATTCGCGTCCGAGCATCAAGGCCCCTGCGGAGACGCCTGCCACCTCCGCTGTCGCCATCTCGCGATCGAGAACGCCGTTGACGTAGGTTCGGATGGCCGTGCCCTTGTCGTAGACGCCTGCCACGTGATACCAGACGCCGCGGTCCAGCACGGTCCCGCCGGCCGTGTTGCGGTTGAGGATCGCGACGTTGGCGCCGGTTCGGATCTCGAACTCGGCCATGTTGTTTCCGCTGTAGACGCCGAGCTTGTAGCCGCCGCGGGCGTTGTCCTGATCGCTGGCGATCTTCTGGTCCCGACCGACCGCGTCCATCCGAATCCACGCGGTCACTGTGACCGAGCCCACGTCGGTCAGACTCGCATCCGCGCCGCAATGGACGAAATCGTCGACTCCGTCGAACGACAAGGCCTCGCCCAGATAGCCATCGACGAACGCGACGCCGCCCTGGAGCGTGCCGTAGTTGTCGTAGCCGGAATAATCCACAAGCTGGCCGGATTTCGTATCGTCCATCTTCCACCAGCCGACCAGGCCGGCGTCTGTCTTGGCGATGATCGGCCGGACGGTGAAACTCCAGACCTTGCCCGCCACTGTGCTGCCGTCCGGAAGATTCTCATCGACCCGCCAGAAGTACGTCTGCCCTCGCGTCAGACCGCTCGCCGCATACGATAGAGACAACTGTCTCTGAACCTTCAGCGTCTCGGCGGCGCCGGCTTCGACCGCGTCGGCGTCGGTCCCAAGGTAAACGTCGTGCGACACCGCGTTCATCCCGGCCGACCAGCCGAGCGTCGCGTCGGCCGCGATGTACGAGGCCCCGTCGGCGGGCGTCGGAGACCACGCGGTCGGATAGCGGCTGTCCCAGTACGCGGCGCGAATCCAGGCAAGGTCCTCGGCCCAAACCTGCGTCGCGCCCAGCAACCCCAGCAGGAGGACCGAGAACGCTGCTTTCTTGCTCATGCTGCTGTTCCTCACGAACAAAATGACTGCGCCGGCGCTCGTCTTGCGGCGCCGACTTTCTTCTCTATCGGCCGCATGGAACCGGTGGGTTCCCGCTTTTCATCCTGCGGAGAGAGCCCCTGCACCAAGGCGTACGCGAATTCCGCCATCCTGTCGGGATGATCCCGTCGGCACGACCGCTCCTGGGGGACCGAAATCCGCCAAGATCCTCCCTGCCGCGACTTGGCAACGACCGATAACTATTGTAGGGATTCTGCACGTGCCAAGTCAAGCAACTTGCGGCCGTAGTCCTTGAACCGACGGACCCCAGCGGATAGCATGGGCCGGTCGTTAGGATGACAAGCCTGATCATCGGCCTTTGTGGAGTATGTGGAATGAAGAGCATCGCCGGTCTGGGGTTGGTTTGCATGGTGGTTCTGGGGGCATCGGGATGCGCTCGGAGCGTCGAGATCATCGCCCATCGCGGGGCGTCGGACCTTGCGCCCGAGAACACAATGGCCTCGGTCAAGCTCGGCTGGGAGAAACAGGCCGACGTCGAAGTGGATGTGTATCTGACCAGCGACCAGCGGATCGTCTGCATCCACGACAGGACGACCAAGCGAACCACCGGCGTGGACCTCAAGGTCAGCGAGACCGACTCGGCCCAGTTGCGCCGGCTCGACGCCGGGAGCTTCAAAGACCCGAGATTCGCAGGCGAACAAATCCCCTTCCTGGAGGACGTGATCGCGACGATCCCGCCGAAACGCAAGCTCTACGTCGAGATCAAGTGCGGCCAGGAAATCCTGCCCCTGCTGCACAAGACCTTCATCGACAGCGGCAAGATGGATCGGATCGTCGTCATCGGCTTCGACCTCGAGACCGTCACCGCGGCCAAAAAGCTGATGGGTCTGCCGACGTACTGGCTCAAGGGCACCGAGAAGGTCAAGGACACCGAGCAGTGGATTCCGCACGACGCCTCGCTTGCCCAAACGACGAGAGACCGCGGTCTCGACGGACTGGACGTGCACTATGCCGGCGTGAACGAAGAGTTCGTCCGCGGCGTGCGCGCCCATGGCCAGAAGCTCTACGTCTGGACCGTGAACGACCCCGACGAAGCCGCCCGACTGGTCGCGCTGGGAGTGGACGGCATCACGACCGACCGACCCGACTGGCTGCGGGAGCAGTTGCGCAACCGCTCCCGACCGGGAAAATGATCGGCCGGATCAACAGGCAACGCCGCAGAGATGGCGGCCGTACCGCTTGTCCTCCTGCTGAATGTGATGGACAAGCCAGTCCTGCAGGAAGTTGCCGACGCCGACGGAGGTGACCATCTTGCCGGCTTGGATCTTCTCCTGCATTTCGACCACCTTGGCGGTAAAGCGCTCGTGCAGTTGCTTGTGCGCAGCCAAAGCAGGGTACTGACGCGAGGCCAACAGACGCTCCTCGGACGCAAAGTGCACTTTCGCGTAAGTCACCAATTCGTTGACGATCGTCTTGAGGACCGCAGCGCCCTCGCCTTTGGCCATCGCTCCGTGCAGACGATTGATCATCTCGATCAGCCTCTTGTGTTGGGTGTCCATTTCCAGCACGCCGACCGATAACTGTTCGTTCCACTCGACCAACGCCATGGTTCGCACTCCTCAAGGGGATGTGGAGAAAACCCGGCCCCCCTATCCCGTCCAGCCGGCTCGTTCGCACGTCACAGCGCCGCGCGTCTTACGGATATCGACCTGCTCCCGTCCGGCCTTGAGCGGGAAAAGGGGCCGTTCTCGTCTTCCCGGGCGATCTGCGCGCAGGCGGGAACCCTGGAACCATGGGTTGGGGAGGGTGTTCCGTTGGGGATGGGTTCCCCGCCTTCATAAGTGACCGTATGATCCGGCGCCTTCGAGAGACGCAGGAGTCAAATACGATCACCAGTGAATCAGTTGCGGTCTAGGCAGATCACGAGGTTTTGCGGCCGGCCGACATAGGGATCGAACGACCTGACGTTCACCTTTTTCGAGATGCCCTGGCGCCCCCCGGCTTGCACGTTCAGAACGTGCGAGCCCGGCACCGTGAGAAAACCCCGACCGATAGTATCTATATACACAGGCTCGACTGCGCCGAAGGGGCCATCGAGCCGGATTTGCGCGTCGTCACGAACCCAGCCGCGTTCATCGACCACCTGCACGAGCAGAAAGCCCGTCTGTCCGGCCGACGCATTGGACAGGTCCAGATCGAACGACGTGTCTTCTTCATCGTGCAACTGCACCTCCGCAATCGGGGGCACGTCGTAGAACGCGCACGAGATCTCTCCGATGAAATACCGACCCGCCGGCAGACGCTGGACGCGATAGCTGCCGTCCGAGGCGGGCTGCACGACCGCCAGGACATCCTTCTGCTGGCGCCACAGAACGAGCGTGCGGGCGCCGACGCCGCGAACGAAGCCGGCGACGCCCGCCTTCCAGACCGGCAGATCGACCGTCAGTTCCCATCGGGCCCTGCCGGCGCCCAGCGTCACGGTCTTCTGCCAGAGCGTCTGGTCCCGGCGTCTGACGTTCAGCACGTAATCGCCGGGCTCGACGCCCTTGACCACATAGGGTTCGCCCGCCGCCGACGGAGCCTCGGCGATCCCCGTCGGCGTGGACCCAAGCCTCGGCCCTTTCGTCAGAAAGACGCTGTCGATCCCCCAGCCGTCGGAGGCGTCCGCGCCGTTCAACGTCACGTACAGATTCGACGCGTTGGGAGGCAGAACGCCCACATCCGTGTCGGCGTCTGCCACGGTCACCGTCCCAACGACAAGCCACGAGTTGCGTTCGGCGGACTGCCGGCGGTGAATGCCGTACACGCCGGGCAGGGCGCCTCCGAACGTGAATCCCCCCTGCGTATCGGTTGTCGCATAGCAGGTGAACGCGCCGGAATGCGGCGAGCGGACCGGGCCGATCAGCAGCCGGGCCCCGGCCAGCGGGACGCCGTCGATGACCACCCGACCTCGAACCACAGGAACACCGCCCAGGTCCACACGAACGACCTGCCCATCGCGCGGCGCCGCCATCCGGCATACGACGCCCTGTCCCTGCCACTTGTTGATCCTCTGGACGTAACACAACTCCGCAGGAAGGTGTTCGATGCGATAGAAACCGTCGGCGTCGGTGACGGCCTGGCCCCGACGACCGGCCGCCTCGTCGCCCAATCCCAGGTAGTCTACAGCGTCCTGGACATAGATCACCTGTCCGGCCTCGGGCCTGCCCTGGAGGTCATAGACGGTTCCCTCGATCGTTCCGCCCGCGGCAAGGACCACTTCGACGTTCGCGCCGGCTCGGCCCGCCACGACGGGAATTCCCTCGACGATGTGAGGAGCGTAATCGGGATGGGCCACGCGGATCGTCTCGGTTCCAGCGGGCATGCGGGCGAGCGTAAAATCGCCGTTCACGGTCTCGACCGCTCCGCTCTGGTCCATGAACACGTTCTCGATCTCCGTCATGTTCCCGCCGGCCACAGACAGCGGAACGACGGTCGCACCGCTGACGGGCTCGCCTTTTTCGTTCACGACACGACCCGAGATCGAGCCCCCGGTCGAGAGAGCCACGACGACGTTCTTGAGTTCATCGGTGCTGATCGGCTCGCTCCACGCCGTGGCGTACCCCTGGGCAGTCACCTGCACCTGGTAGATCCCTGGGCCCACGAGGTCGGCGATGAAGTCCCCCCTGTCGTTCTCGAAATCCACCCACCGATTCGGCTGCACGTACAGCGGGCCGCGCAGCGATCGAAGCTTCTTGACGCGAATTCGAAAGTGCTTGATGGGCTGGCCGTTCTGGGCGTCCACGACGTTGCCCGCCAGTTCCAGGCGGGTGATGTAGTTCAGATCGACCCGCAGATCGGAGCACGGCGCAACCACATTGTCGATCGTCGTTTCCTCGATGTTCTCGCCGGAGAAGGTCAGGCTGTAAACGCCTGGCTCCAGTCGCTCGATGGCGAAGGCGTCTTCCAGTCGGCCGTCGGGTTGACGCGTGACATCCAGGAAGATGTAGGCGCCGCTCGGGGACATCATCGTGATCCGCACGGAATCGGGCATCTTCTCGCCGTGAAAGACCAGGGACCCGCGAATCGAAGCCAGCGACTGCGGCGACTTGCCGGGCAGCCGCACGATGAGCGGCTCGTCACCGGGCCAGGGGAGCTGGGCCTGCAAGACCTTCTGGCTCATGAACCCTGTGTCGCTCGTGGGCGTCCGCACGGAGATGTCGTACCGATCTTCGACGATGTGGTTGAACGTGAGTGTCCCGTCGTCCGAGGTTCTATACCCCGGCAATCCGTAGGTGCAATGCCACCACGCAGGAGCGATCTCGATCTCGGTATTGGCCGCAGGCGCGCCGTCGGAGTATTCCACGCGAGCCTGCACCGGCGCGCCCCGCTCCAGGACGATCCGGACCTGGCGCACGACCTCGGGGTCCGTCAGTCGAACGGTCGTCCGCGCCGGCGCGTAGTCGCACTCGCTGCGGGTGTACAGCCGTCCATCGCGTTCCTCGACGCCCGCCGGGACGGTCCGCCACGCGGTGATCAGATAGTCCGTATCGGCCGGCGGGAACCCGCCCAGCAGGAGATAGCCGTTGGGGTCCGTCGTGCGGGTGTACACCGACCGATTCACCTCTCTCATCCGGTCGTCGGCCAGCAGCGTCCCCACCACCGTGGCGCCGGGGATCCCTGCGCCGTCGGCATCGACCACCCACACATCGACCATGCAGGCCTTGCGTAAGCGCAGGTGCCTGACGATCTGCGCATCGGGGCTCAGGCTCACGCTCAAGGCGCCGTCGTCCTGCGAGCCCCCCAGATACGCCTCGCAGGAGACGGCAATGTTGTAGACGCCTGCTTCCTCGATCCGGTCGAGGGCATAGAAGCCGTTGGCGTCGGTGATCGTCGTGTAGACGTTCCGCAGCGAGACGGTCAGATGCGCCCCCTGCACCGGTTCGCCGGTCTCGATGTCGGTGACCCGACCGCTGAGCACGCCGAGGGGTTGAAACTCGATCCCGCCGGCCGCAATCGCGATTCCTGATCGCCGGTTTCTGACGCCGGTCGTCGTCCGAACGGACGAGGCGGCGCCGGAAGTCTCTGATTCGCCGGCAAGTTTGCCCGCCGCCGTCGTGTCAGGTTCCGTCGCAACGCCAGACAGAGCAGCGTCCGACGGCGCCTTTCCGACAGACTCGACCACCGCGGACCGGCCGGCCGGATCTTTCGTGCCGTTGATCTGCCTGTAGGCGACGATTCCCCCGGCCAGAATCACAGCTCCGACCGCCACCGCGGTCACCTTGGCCGTCAGGCCGGAGAGGACCGATGCGACGCCGTAGGACCCAGCCACCGCGGCAGCAGCGGTCCCGGCGCCCTTCAGGCCCAGCGAGACAATCGAAGCGAGGACGGCCGCGGTGAAGGCCTTTCCCGGTCTGGTCCCGGCGATGGTGTTCTCGATCATGCCGGCCATCTGCTCCCGCAGCAGACTGCGTCCGCGGTAGATCCTCTGTCGGGCGGCCTCCTCGGTCAAACCCAACTGCGCAGCCACTTCCCGCGTCGACTTGCCCTCGCGGTAGAAAAGGACCAGGGGCTCTCGGACCCCTTCCGGCATCTGAGCGAGCGCTTGCCTGATCAGCGCCTGCTGTTCCTCGAACATCACCACCTCCTCGGGTCCGGACTCGCGAGAGATCGTCTCGCCCGCGGCCTCCAGCGAGGCTGCCCGGCCCACCACGTCCCGTCCCTGGCTGCGAAACCAGTTCTGCACCGTGTTCCGGGCGATGCTGCACAGCCAGGCCCGGAACTTGCCCAGATCCTGAAGTTGACCGAGGCCCTTCCAGGCCCGCACGAAGGCGTCCTGCGCCAGCTCCTCGCTCCGCCCGGAATCCCCAGTAGCCGCATAGGTGATCGCACAAACGAGCGACTGATACCGGCCCACGACGACGCCAAACGCCTGGGCGTTGCCGTCGCGGCTGGCTTTCAGCAGGTCGATATCACTTTTCCACCGGTCGAACATCGTGCGAGTCCTGTCAAGGAAGGCTCCCAATTATAACCCTTCCAAACCATTAGAAACCAGCGGAGGGAAAATGTGACAAGAAAGTTGGCAGAAAAAGGGATGTAATGCGAAATTGGGCTGATTCGCACGCGGCTCTTGTCATCCCTTCACGTTGCCCAGGGGCAGGTTCCAGACACAGCGTAGCGAAATGGAGGATTTGGCGTACGACCGATTAAAACAGAAACTCACGCCGGCCTTGGGTGAGACCGGCGTGAGTCGGAGGATCACGTCTTATGTCGGAATGCGTGCGGCGTTATGCGCCTGCCGGCACGATGTAGATCTCGACCCGGCGGTTCTTCGGATTGCCCTTCTTCCCGGCGGCGTTGGGCTCCAGCGGACGGTACTCGCCGAACCCGCGGACGCTCAGTCGCGTCGGCGCGACCCCGCTCTGCTCCATCAATTGCTCCACCGAGATCGCGCGGTGCACCGACAGATGCCAGTTCGTGGGATGATCGACCTTGGTCTGGGGCCTCTGGATGGGCATATCGTCGGTGTGGCCGGCCACGATGATGTGGAACTGCTTGGCGGTGTCGGTGTTGAGGATGCCGCAGAGGGTCTTGACCGCCCCGGCCGCCTGACTGGTCACCGCGTCGCTGCCCTTCTCGAACAGCAGATCGCTCTTGAACTTCACCAGGCCCCGGCTGGCGTCGTACTCGACCATGTCGCTGCCCTTGGCGAAGTCTTCCAGCGCGGTGTTCAACTCGACCGGCAGCGGCGAGACGCCCATCAGGTTGGCCTGCATGGCCTTGATCAGCTCTTCTTTCTTGGCGATGTCTTCTTGGAGTGCGGCGATTTGCTGTCGCAGCGCACTGACCTCGACCCCGCCGGTGGCGTTGGCGGCGTCAAGCTGCTTGCGGAGTTGGTCCAACTGCAACCGGGCCGTCTGCAACTGGCTCTCGAGCTCTGCGATGCGGGCCTGCTGCGTCTGGTTGCGCGTTCTCAGGTCCTTCATCTGCTGCGAATCGCAGCCGCTAAGAAAAGCCATCCCGATGGACAAACCCAGGACGATCAGGACGGTCGAACGTGTCACGCTCCGCATTGCTGAATCCTTTCCAAGAATCGAAATCCCTTTTTTGAGTCCCATAAGAAACGAGCGGATAGCTCAGAACCTCATGCAACCAGTTGCCTCGACGGCCGGTCCGGCCGCGGGATGTTAATAGAACGGATTTGCGCAAGTCCGTCAAGGGTAAATTAGGGAATCCGTCCGGCAATTCTGCGTGCGCGACGATGTCGAAACGCTGTCACGACCGAGTCCCGCGACGAGGTCTCGCGACGCCCTTGCGGCGCTGACCCTTTGGCGCCCTGGCTTTCGCAGCCGGGCCGTCCTTCGTCGGGGTCTTCCGCGGCCGACCCACCGGCAAGGGGCGGACCCGCCTGCCCAGCAGGGTCTCCAGCTTGCTGACGAAACTGTCGCTGCCCAAGGGCCGGCCCGTCTGCGTCCGCACCCGAATCCGGGCCGCTTCCTCTTCGGTCAAGCCCTGCTCCAACTCCTTCCGCCAAGCCTCCGCGGAGAATTGCCTGTACCACCAGGACAGGTTCAGCAACTCCGATTGGGCCTTCTCGTCCGTATGGGCCGCGGCGCTGGACCACTCGTACCGCCACGCCCGCCGGCACAGCTTCGCCCGCACCGGGCTGAGCTCGATGTACTTCATCGCCATCCACAGGCTCCGCCTGTCGAGAGCACAGGAATGGAACCGCCCCTGCCACAGATGCCCCGACCGCTTGTGGAACCGATTGACGTACCGACTGTAATGAAAGTGCGTCCGCCCGATCCCCTTGGCCAGAGAGTCCTCCGCATGGGGAATCGCGACGATATGCACCTGATTGGCCATCAGGCAATAGCCCAGGATCTCCAGCCCATGCTTGCCCGCCTGCTCGGTGAGGATCTGCAGATACACCTCCCGGTCCCGATCCGCAAAGAACACCTTCTCGCGGTTGTTGCCGCATTGGGTGACGTGATGCGCACATCCGACTGCGATCGCTCTGGCCATTCTGGACATGCGATGACTCTACCAACCGAGCACACGCCGCGTCAACAGAAAGATGTGCACCGTCCCCGCTACCGAGAACTGTGCAGAGACAACACAGCCACACGATCATACGCTTACATCCTCTCATTCCTTGGCTCCCATGTTCTCGTGGGGATAACCGGGGACGGGAGTCTGTTTCCATGCTCCTCATTCGTGCACTTTCATTCGCCTTTTGATCCGTTTGTCGTTCGTCCTCGGACCTTCTTCGTTGCACGCTACGACATCGGCGACGCCAGGGCGCGGCCCAGGGTCAGGCCGCGGTGGAGGGCCTCGTCGGCGTTGATGTAGGCCCATTCGCCGAACCGACCGACCGTGTGGATTCCGCGATCGAGCAGCCAGTTCTTCAAGCGGGCGACGATCGCGTCGCGGTCGTGCGTGGGGACCGGATAGCCATAGGGCACGGAAACGACCTCGGTCGCTCGAATCGCGCCGGGCGACGAGACCAGACCCCATTCGACCAGCCGGCTCGCCGCCGCACCACCCAGGTCTTCCAGAATCGCCCCTTTCTCCTGCAGGGCCGAGACCTCCGCCACGATCGCATGCTGGGGCAGCGCCCGCAGAGAGAGCGAGGAATTGTGGTTAAAGGCGGTCTTGTGGGCGGGATACTCGGGGTCCGCACAATAGACGCGCTGGATCGGCGTGTCCACGGGATGCCCCACGACGACAATCGCCAGAGCCAGCGGCAACGCCTGCAAACGCGCTGCGGCCGTCCTGTGCTCCGATGGCACATCCGGCAGCATCGCGAGCAGCCGGTCGAGCGGAATCGTGGACACCAGGCGATCCCACCGCAGGGTCGTTCCGTCGGCCAGGCTCAGCACGCGGTCCTTCGGGTCCACGCGCACGACGGTCCGTCCCAGCCGCAGGTCCGCCAGAGGTCGCGACAATGCCGACATGATTGCGCCGAAACCACCATGGGCGGGGTAGGCGACCGTGGTGTCGGACTGCAGGGGCTTGCGCCGGCCTGCGGTCTCGTCGAACCGCTCGGTCGTCCCCTGCGAAGCGGCAACCCGTTCGGCCGCCCAGTCCGCGGTCATACGCCGCAGGTCCGTCCCCCAGAGCTTGCGGTTGTAGGGAAGCAGGAAGTGCCGCGCGATGCCCGGCCCGAAGCGGCGTTGGAGGTACTCCTCGAAATCCGCAGCCTTTCGTCCGCCCTGGGCCAGGGCCAGTCCCGCCCGGCATTCCTCGACGACCTCGGGTCGTCCGATCGCCTCGAAGTGCGCCTGGAACGGATAAGGGATCATCGTGCCGTGCGTGGCGCAGCGCGCGTCGCGTTTCTGCTCGAACATCTCGACGGCCGAAAACACGAGGTCGCGGATCGCAGGGTGCGGCGTATGGAACGAGTGTCCGCCGTAATCGCAGACCGCGCCCTCCCGCACGAGGGTGCGGCACAACCCGCCCGGCTCGGCCTCCCGCTCGACCACGATCGCCCGGTCGCCCAGAGCGAGCCCCGCGCCGATCCCCGCGGGACCGGCGCCGATCACCACGATTCGCTTGTCGTCCTGCATGACTTGCCACCCTGGAACGATACGCCGCGTTCGACTGAGGACGGCATGGTACTCGGGACCGAACGTCCTGACAAGAGCGTGTCCGGATCAGGAAACACGCCAAAACCGGATGAACCTTTTTTCTGTCTCCGCCTGCCTGTCGTGGGTAGACTACCGTCTTTCGTTGTCCAACGGGGCAAGTCCCCGCGCGGTTGCGACGTCGATTTCGGGAGACGATATGACGGTCTTTGCCTTTGTGATCTTCGTGACGCTGCTGGTGTGGGTTGCAGTCCAGGCGGCGCCGGCCGTGGCGTTCGTCCGGGCCCTGCGTTGGGATCGACCAGCCCTGCTCGCGGACGAACACTGCCCCCAGGCTGCGATTCTGCTCTCCGTCCGCGGCGACGATCCCTTCCTGGCCCAGTGCGTGGAGGGCCTGCTGCAACAGGAATATCCGCGCTACACGGTGCGGATCGTCGTCGATCACGTCGAAGACCCTGCCTGGGAGGTGATCGACCGCGTCGTGAAGCGCCGTCCCGGAAGTCCCGTCCGCGTCGAGCCGTTGGCGGAACGCTTCGGCACCTGCACGCTCAAGGCCAACAGCCTGCTCCAGGCGGTGGAGGGGCTCGACGCATCTTGTGAGGTCTTCGCCATTATCGATGCCGATGTCGTGCCCCACCGCACGTGGCTTCGCGAATTGGTCGGGCCCTTCCGAGACCCCAACGTAGCGGCCGCTACGGGGAACCGCTGGTACATGCCCGCCAGGCCCACCCTGGCAAGTCTCGTGCGCTACGCGTGGAACGCAGGCGCCGCGGTCCAGATGCACTGGGGACGGTGCACCTGGGGCGGCGGCATGGCCGTCCGAGCGCGACTGTTTCGCGAGACGGACCTGCGCGAACGCTGGCGTCACGCCATCGCCAGCGACACCGCGCTGGACGCAGCGGTGCGGCAGGCAGGCGGGCAAACCGCGTTCGTGCCTGCGATGATGAGCGTCAACCGCGAGTCGTGCACGATGAAGGGCCTCTGGCGGTTCATGCAGCGACAGCTCCTGCATTCGCGCCTGAAAGGAAAGGACTGGCCTCTCATCCTCATGCACGGAATCGCAACGATAGGGGCCCTGCTCGCGGCTGCGATCGTGTTGGTCGTCGCGGTCGCGCGGGGACAGGCGGTCCCGGCGGCGCTGGCAGGCGGGGGCCTGGCTGCGTACGGACTGGCGATGTTCGCGATGCTCGGCCTGCTGGAAGCTGCTGTGCGAAAGGCGGTGCAGGGTCGAGACGAGCGAACGCAGTGGCTCGGAATCGGGACCCTGTTGAAGCTCCTGATCGCGGTCCCACTCGCGCAGATCGTCTACGCCGCGGTGCTGCCGACGGTCGGCTTCCTGAGAGATGTCACCTGGCGGGGCGTCTCCTATCGCATCGAGGGCCGAGGCGTCCGTCTGGTGCGTTACGAACCGTATCGCCGCAAGGGCGGATCGCCCGCCTCGTCCCATTCGCTGTGACGCACGATCACCGGGTGTTTCGGTTGGGCCGGATTCTGACCCGCCTGGCGGGCGAATCGCAGTCAAATGTTCGCCCCCCGCAACCCATTTCACGCACGGCCTTCGCGACCCTCTCTGTGACGAATATTTCCTTTCATGTTTGTTGTATTTTTGTTGAAATGCGACCTTGTCTATGGTATAATACACATATTGATCGCCCTGGTCGGGCGATGAAGCGTGTATTGTGAAGCGTGAAACGTAAAACATTCGTTCGGAGGGATCATCATGGCGAGTATGGCACAGATCCAGGCGAATCGGTCCAATGCGCAGAAGTCCACGGGACCTCGTACGCCGGAAGGCAAGGCGGTGGCTTCGCAGAATGCCGTCAAACATGGGCTTTTGGCCGAGCAGGTGGTCATTCATGGAGAAGACCCCGCCCAGTTCGATCTCTACCGCGAGGGGATGCTCGCGGATCTGGCGCCGGTGGGCGGGATCGAAATGATGCTGGCCGAGCGGGCGGTGAGTCTCGCCTGGCGATTGCGGCGGGCCGAGCGGCTGCACAGCGCCGTCTTCGCGACCGTCTACCGCGAGAACGCAGGCGATATCGTGCTCTGGCCCAGGCATGGGCTGCCGATCGAACCGAAGCCCGACGAGGAAGCGGTGATCCTGGGCCAGGTGGTGATGACCGACTTCGCCCGCGCCCAGGTCCTGGACCGCCTGCTGGTCCACGAACGCCGGATCGAAAACAGCCTGTACCGAACGATGCGCGAACTGCGAAAGGAGCGGGAGACCCGCAAGGCGGCAGAAGTCTCCCATTCGCAGACCGATCCCGCGGTCAACAAGGTCAATCAGGTCAATAAGGTCCCCACTCCGCGTTCGAAGGGCAACCTCGCAGTCGATCGAGAGCCCCCAATCCCGGCGGAATTGGCTTCGTTTGGCGAAGGAGTTTCAAGTGTGAAGTGTCAAGTTTCAAGTGAGGAGGGGCCGGTCTCCGGCGACGGCTCTGACTTGAAACTTCAAACTTCAAACTTGAAACTCGCGGAGCCTTTGTGCGAAACGAACCCAATTCCGCAAGGCCGGCCGGCGTGCGCTGGGTCGCAGGAATGGAATGGGGACAGTCGCCCGGTTGCTGGGATGCGAATGGGCGACTGTCCCCGTTGAGGACGATGGCGACGCTTCGATTACGGCAGCGGGACGCCGAAGCCGATGTCGTCGAGGTAGATCATGCCGGTCCCGCCGGTTGCGGGGGCGGCGCGGTTGCCGACGCCGATCGTCAGCGACTTGATCGCGGTGGCCTTGACGCCGCCCGAGGTCAGGTCGGTCAGCGGGATCAGCCACTGCTGCCAGCCCATGCGGGCGCTGGCCGCTGCGTCGGAAGTCACGACGGTCCTGGTCTTGCCCGCGTTGTCCTTGACTGTCAAGTACAGGGCTTCGGGCGAGTTGCCCTCGCGTTGGGCGAGGCCGATCTCCGCGATCTGCCAGGAGCCGGAGACGTTGCCGGTGAGGGCGACGTCGGAGAAGTCGGCCCCGGTCAGGACGGCTGCGTTGTGGCTGCACAACGCCAGGCCGACCAGGACCGGCCCGGTCATCGGGATCGAGACCGGCGCTCCGATCCGGGTCCAGGCGACGCCGTCGGGCGAGATGGAGCCGGAGAAGCTGTCGCCGGTGCGTTCGAGCTTCACCCAATACGGGGCCGCGACCAGAGCGGCGCTGTTGTCGTTGACCGAGGCGGCGTCCGCGACGGGTCTTCGCTGGAAGCTGGCGCCGTTGCCGGCGCTGGCGCCGCCGGGCGTGATGCACATGAAGCTGTGGACCGAGCCGGCGTTGGTGCTCTGGCGGATCATGACGCCCGCCTTGGCCCAGACGTTGCTGTTGTGGACGCTGTTGACGCGGGCGACGATCGTGCCGTTGCCGGTGAGGGTCTTATGAGCGAAGCGGAACTGGTCGGCATTGCCCCAGATGTCGGCGCCGAGGCCGTTCATCAGGATGTGCGAGCCCACCTCCTTGAATCCCGGCGTGACGCCCTGGAAGTACAGCGACACAGCGGTTGCCCCGTGCGAGGTCCAATCTTGAGGCGTATCGAACGCCAACTCGGCCTCGGAGTAGTACGGCGCCTTCGTGTTGTCGTAGGCCAGGGGCATGGCCTGCGAGCCGCCGTGAACGATCGTCCGCTCGGCAAAGGGGGCGGTCATGTAGCCGACGGTCGAACCGCTCTGGCCGGTGGTCAGGCCGTCGATCCAGGATTCGTAGATCCGGCTGCCCTCGTTGTCGGTGTAGCCCTCCATGTCGTCGATGGAGGCGAACGACTGCGTCGTGAAGCTCCAGAGATCGCCAGGGTAGGTCTCGGCGGCGCCGACCTCATCGACCTTCCAGAAATAGCGTGTCGCGAACTTCAGATCCGCCGGAGCGAAGGCGGGCTCTGTCACAGTCTGGGCGGCAACCGCGCCGCCTGCGACCGCATCTTGATCCGTGCCCAGGTAGACCTTGTGCGAAGCCGCGTCGCGGCCCGATCGCCAGACGAGCGGGGCCTCGACGCCGACGCCTGCGGCGTCCACCGCCGGCTGAGGGGCGAACGCCTTGACGGGAACGTAGAAGAACCGAACCTCGCTCAGGCTCGCCTGGGGAGCGGCGCCCCAGTTGGCGTTGATCGTGAGGCGGACGTACCTGGCCTGGACGCCGCCGAAGGAGACGGTGGTGTTGGCGGTGTAGGTGGGCAGTCCCGTCCCGCGGGTGAACTCGGGGACGCCGTCCAGGGTCGTCCAGGTCTGACCGTCGGCGGAGTACTCGACCGTGACGTCCCGGGCCCCGAAGCCGACGAAGCTCTCGATCACCTGGTTGGAGTTCCAGACCCACATCTCGTGCAGTCTGTAGACGTCGTCGAACTCGAACCGGATCCAGTGCGGCCTGGCGTCGGTCGTCGTCCACATGTGCGTCGCATCGGTGGAATGCTGGTCGCGACTGTTGAGGCCGGAACCGTTGACCGTATTCTGCGCGCCCATGCCGCCTTGCGCGCTGGAGGCGGTGGCGGTCACGGCGGAGATGGGGTAACCGTAGGGCTCGGTCGTGAAGCTCCAGACCTGGCCCTCGGAAACCGTGTTGTCCGGAGCGCCGCTGACCCCGTCCACGCGCCAGTAATAGGTTTGGCCATAGTCCAGGAGTCCGACGTCCAATGTCGCGACATCCAGGGGCAGTCCCTCCGCGACGAGAGCCGCGGGATCGCCGGCGGCGATCGCCTCGCGGGAAGCGCCGAAGTACACGTTGTTCACGGCGGCCTGCGCGCCGGGCGTCCAGCCCAGATCGGCGGTGACGAGCACGTCGTCCGAACCGTTGGCGGGCGCCGGGTTCGAGGCGCTCTTGCGGACGAAGAAGCTGTCGCCCGCGCGACCGATGGCCGCGATCTCCTCGGCGGTCAGCGGCTTGTCCCAGAAGGCCACCGTCGAAACGTTGATCGGCGCGTCGTCGCGGTCCTGGTTGTTGCCCGCGCAGAACAGCAGGATCGTGGAGGCCAGACTGAACCGCCCGTCCACCCCCTGCTGGTTGCCCTTGAAGATCTCGACGCCGTCGAAGTAGATGTCGTGCCGGGTCCCGTTGTCGACGACCAGGACCATGCGGTACCACGTGTTGCCCTTGGTGGTGAAGCCTTTGGTGCTGGAGTAGCCGACGGCGCCGATTCCGACCGCGCCGGAGGAATTGATGGTCCAGTCGGAGTCGTCCGCATTGGTCGGATTGGTCTGGAACAGGTCGTTGTAGCCGCTCGGGGGATCGGACAGGCTGCTGGGCGGGAAGCTGAAGTCGATCAGCAGCGTCCATTCGTTGACCTTCGTGCCGCCGCCGTTGGGGGCGACGCCGTGCGTGCAGATGTAGTAGCTTCCCTCGCCGATCTGCACGGCGCCGTCGCCAGGCGCGATTCCCGCGACCGGTTTGACCGTGCCGACCAGCTCCAGCGGGACCCCGACGGTCGCGGCGCTATAGTCGGGCGAATCGAATTCCCAGATGCTCTTGGGCTCGGGAGCGTCCGCTTGAGCCTGCGATACGAGAGTGACGATCAGAAGCAGCAACGTGAGCCTTTTCATGCCTTTCTCCTTTCTCCGCACAAACCATGATGACAGACGATCACATCCATCGACAATCAGGATCGGCATACGCCGGATACCCGCGGCGCAATCATCCCTCGGTCTGCGAAAGCGCCCCAGTGGGGACGGGTTCCATTGTAGCTCCAGCCACCCTGGGACAACAAGGGAAAAACCCGCATGGGGCGGCCAAGACGGTCGCTGCGCCCCTGGGCCGGGGCCTCTTGCCGACGGCACGCGGACATCAAATACGCGATCCCTGTTACGACAGGATCAGCGATGCGCTCAATCTCCGTTGGACCAGGCGAAAAACCGAAGACGCCGCGTCACTCGGCGGGCAGATACAGGGTGAAGACGCTGCCTTTGCCGGGCGTGCTCTCGACCGTCACCTGTCCGTCGTGGACCTGGGCGATGTGCTTGACGATGGCCAGTCCCAGACCGGTGCCGCCGAGCTTGCGGCTTCGGCTCTTGTCCACCACGTAGAACCGCTCGAAGATCCGCGAAAGGTGCGAGGCGGGGATGCCGCAGCCCGCGTCCTTGACGTGGATCGCGGTCTGGCTTTCCCGCGACTCGACGCGGACCTCCACCGACGACCCCGGCTCGCTGTACTTGACCGCGTTGTCGATGAGGTTGACGATCGCCTGCTCCAGGAGCGGCGCGTTGATCTTCGCCTGGACCTCGTCGGGGCAGACCAGCGAGACCGCGATCTGCTTCTGCTCGGCCTTGACCGCGGCCAGCTCGATGGCGGCTTTCACGACCTCCTTGAGCGAATGATGCTCGAAGGAAATCGCCCGGCGCTCGGCGTTCTCCTCGAGTCGGGACAGGCTCAGCAGATCGTCGATGATGGCGTTGAGCCGCTGAGCGTGCTTGCTGATGATGCTCACGTACCGCTTGGTCTGCTCGGGATCGGCGAGCCCCCCTTCCTGCAGGGCCTCCGTGAAGCCCTGGATCGACGTCACCGGCGTCTTGAGCTCGTGCGAGACGTTGGCCACGAAATCGCGGCGCAGGCTCTCCAGGCGTCGGATTCGGGTCATGTCGCTGAGCACGATCACCGCGCCGGCCCGTTCGCCGCGAGGATCGACCAGCCGGGCGCCTTGGACGTGGAAGAACCGCTCGCCGTCGGCGGAGAACGAGACGTCGTCCTCCGTCGGCTTGTCGCCGGCGAGCGTCTGACGGACGAACTCCTGGAGCCCCAGGTTGCGGACCACCTCCTCGACGGCGCGGCCCTGGGCTTTGGCCGGGTCGATGCTGAGCAACTGGGCGGCCGCCCGGTTGATGCTGACGATCCGCGCGTCCGCGTCGACCGCGAAGACCCCCTCGATCATGCTGGAAAGGACCGTGTCGAGCTCGTTGCGTTGGCGGGTGATGGTGACGATCCGATCGCTGAGCTGGGCGGCCATTTCGTTGAGGGCCTTGGCCAGATCGTCCAGTTCGGTCGCCGCGGCGGCCGGCGCTCGGACGTTGAACTGGCCTCTCGCGAAGGACTGCGCGACGCGCCTCATGCTCACGATCGGCTGGCTGATGCTGCGCGACACCAGCAGGCTCAGCATCGCCACGCACACGACGATGACCAGGCCCGCCCACACGACGTGGGACCGCATGTCCTTGACCACGAGGTCCATGGCGTTGGCGGAGATCGCCAGGCGAACGACCGCGCGGGGCACGGCACTCTCTTCCACCGGGACGGCCACGTAGAGCATCTCCCGTCCCAGGGTCGGACTGTGACGCACGGATTCTCCGTAGCCGGTGCGGAACGCCGCCTGGATCTCCGGCCGATCGGAGTGGTCCCTGATGTTGGAGAGCTCTTCATGGGAGTCGCCCAGCACGCGGCCCGCGGAGGTGATGACGGTGAACCGCATGCGGCCCTGCGTCGCCTGGCCGAACCGCTTGCACAGTTCGTCGATCTGGGCGGGATCGGCGTCGAGCATCCGAACGATCTGCGGCGCCGCCACGACCGCCAGCGCCCGCAGCTCGGCCCTGGCCTCGCTCCGATAGAACGCGCGAAACGCGTGCGAGAAATAGACGGTCACGGCCACGACGGCCACCAGCGTGACCGCCAGGAACAACGGGTACACCTGCCAAATCAGACGGGATCGAAACATGAGTCTTCAGTCCTTGAATCGGTAACCGACGCCGCGAACGGTCTCGATGAGCTTGCCGCAGGCGCCGAGCTTTCGACGCAGAGCCACGATCTGGACGTCCACCGCGCGGTCGGTGACGAGGTAGTCGTCGCCGTGGATGGAATCCACGATCTGGTAACGGGTGAACACCTGGCCTGGCCGACGGGCCAGCGTGTGGAGAATGTTGAACTCCGTCAGGGTCAGGACGACGGGCTTGCCGCCCAGAGTGACTTCGTGCCGGCCGGGATCGATGACCAGGTCGTGGACCTTCACGAGCCCCTTCTCATCGGAGGCCTCGCCGGCCTTTCGCAGGAGCCGTCGCACGCGGGCAACCAGCACCTTGCCGCTGAACGGCTTGGTGATGTAGTCGTCGGCCCCCAGTTCGAGCCCTGCGACGATGTCGGACTCCTCGCCCTTGGCGGTGAGCATGACCACCGGGATCTGCCCGAGGCCCGGGTCGGCTTTGAGCCGTTTGCAGACCTCCAGGCCGTCGATGCCGGGCAGCATCAAGTCCAGCACGATCAGGTCCGGCGTCTTGGACCGGGCCACGGCCAGGGCCTGCTCGCCCGTTTCGCAGGTCAGGACCCGGTATCCCTCCCGATCCAGATTCAATTGCACAAGCTCTCGAATGTCGTCTTCGTCGTCGACGACAAGAATGCTGGCCTTCGACATCAACAGCTCCTTACAGGAACCGGACGAACGCACGGTTTCCGACAGCGGCCCGGCGTCGGCCTCGGACTCGATCTCGCAGCCTATTATACAGAGCCGTGCGCGGATTGGCGACGATTAGCGGAATTCTAACACCCTATTAACCGGCTTCTAACTCGGGCGGGGTACTTTACAGCAGACGAATGCGTACGATGCTGCTTCACCCCTCGGCTGCGCCTGGGGGCGATGCAGCAGAAACCATACTGCGGTTTGAGAGGAATGGAAATGCCGGACGTGCTGAGAGTTCTGCTCTGCGGAGCGGGAGCCTGCTACCTGCTGATCCGCGTGGCCGGTGTTCTGCATTCGCTGGCCAAGGGCGTCGCCTCCTGCCGCCCGAAGGGACGATTCACAACGCGACATCCGCACATCGCCGCGTCCCCCGGAGGACAGGCGGCGACGCCTTCGGGCTCCTTCTTGCGCTGACGCCCCCGGCGGTCGGGACCGGGCGAGGCGGCCTCATGACTCGGAGCTGCCGCCTCGCCCGGTTCCAGGCACAGATCACTTGCGGATGTTTTCGGAGACCGCCGAGAGCAGCACTTCCGGCTTGACCGGCTTCTCCAGCACCTTCTTGACCGGCAGCCAGGTCTCGTCCGGCTCGAACCCGAACGGAAGGTTCATCTCCCGACGGATCCCGGTCATGATGATGATCGGGGTCTGAGCCAGCTTGGCGTCCTCGTGCAGCTCGCGGGCGACGTTGAACCCTTCGTTCTTCGTGGTCATCATCACGTCGAGCAGGATGAGGTCCGGGTTCTCGGCCTTGGCCTTGGCCACGCCGTCCTTGCCGTTGCTGGCGGTGTGGACCTCGTAGCCCTTGGCGTCCAGCAGGTTCGAGATCGCATCGACGAATTCGGGGTCATCATCAATCATCAGCACTTTTTTCGACATCGTTTGCTTCTCCTTGAGTTCGCGTGCACACTACTAATTGTACAGCGCTTTCGCCAGACCGGCATCGAAAGAGGCCTCCCATGGCGAGCTCTCGCCTGGGACAACCTTGGTCAATCGCAGCGCATCCCCTCGACCATAGTCCACCCGACGGCCCAGGGCGGTCACCATCTTCTCGACGGCGGCCACGCTCCTCTGGGGGGTCAGGTCGCAACCGGCCTTTCCGGGGTAAATATCGTAGAGCCGGCGAACGTCGCCGGGCGTGAAATTCGGCATAATGACATTGGCCCCGGCGGCCAGGGCCCGGGGTCGCTCGTCCCGGCCGTGCAGCGAGCCGATCGCGGTGCTGGCCGGGATGTGGGCGGTGGGACAGAGGATTCGCGTCAGGGCGATCATCTTCACGGTCATCTCCAGGTCTCCCGCCGGCTCGTCGGCCAGAGGCGTCTGGGAATGGGGGATGAACGGACTGACGCTGATCATGTCGAAACGGCCCCGTTTGAAGAACTCCAGATCGCCCGCCAGGCTCTCGACCGTCTGGCCCTTGAGGCCGACGAGGTTGCCGCTGCCGACCTGGTAACCCAGAGCGGCCAGGTCCTCCAGACACTTTGTCCTGGTGCGGAAGCTCATGCCGGGATGAAGGCTTTCGTACAGGCCGGGATCGGAGGTCTCGATCTTGAGCAGATACCGGTCGGCCCCCGCCTGCTTCCACATCTGATACTCCTCGCGGCTTCGCTCGCCGACACAGAGCGTCATGGCCGCGTCAAGAGACGATCGTATGTCGCTGATGACCTCTCTCAACCAAACCGCGTCGAGATTATCCTCTTCGCCGCTCTGGAGCACAACGGTTTTTATCCCGGCCGCACAAATATTTCGGACGGCTTCGAGAATCTGGCCGCGGGTCAGCCGGTACCTGGACAGACGGGTGTTGCGACGGTTCAAACCGCAGTACCGGCACGTGTTGCGGCAGACGTTGGAGAACTCGACGATGCCGCGCAGCAGGACGCCATCCCCGACGGACCGACGCCGCACCGCATCGGCGAACCCCGTCAGCGAAGCCATCTCGACGGGGTCCACGATGCGCAGAATGCGAGTCAGGTCCGCCCGATCCGGCGTCGGAGCCGAGGCGATTCTCTCCAGGACCGTCTCTATGCCGCGGTCGGCCACTACTTGTCCTTCTCCGCCTGCTTGCGGTAGTCCTTGAGGATCTGGACGATCTTCTTGGGGGTCAGTTCGCCGTGGATCTTCTCCCCGATCATCGCCACCGGCGCCAGGCCGCAGGCGCCGAGGCACCGGGCCGGAGCGAGGCTGAACACGCCGTCCTCGGTGACGCCGCCGACGTCGATCTTGAGTTCGTCCTTGATGACCTGCAGGATCTGGGCGGCGCCCTTGACGTAGCAGGCGGTGCCCAGGCACAGCGCGATCTCGTACCGTCCCGGAGGGGTCAGCTTGAAGTAGTGATAGAAGGTCGCAACGCCCCAGATGTGGGCGGTCGGGATGCCCATCGTCAGCGCGATCTCGTCCATCACGTTGTTGGGCAGGTACCCATACAGCCCCTGGGCCTTGTGCAGGATCGAGATCAGTTGCGAGTGAGGGTTCTCCTGTTTCTGAAGCTCGGCCATGTGCTCCCTGAGCTCCGCCAGCTTCTCCTCGTGCGTCGCGGGCGTGGCCCGTTCTTTCGTCAGAGTCTTTGCCATGTGTTCAGTCCTGGTTCCTTTCTCAGTAAGACTGCGGAATCCCGCAATCGTCGAATCTAGAAATATAGGTCCCGACTGCCGGCACGGGTCTTTTCGTAGAAGTCCATGAAGGCTTCGAAGACCTCCGGCTGTTGCTGCCTGACCTGCTCGATCTCCTGGGCGATCACCTTCTCGCCTGCGGCGGCGGTCTCGGGGCTGGCGAAATCGTCCAGCCACTCCCGGTACGTGATGACGGCGTTGAGCTTGCAGAACCGGCCTTCCTTGCCGCTGCGAAGCAGGCCCATGATCTTGTCCCCCGTGCGACCGCAGCGATAGCCGGCCGTGCAGAACGACACGATCGAACCGGCCTCGGCCAGTTCCCGAATCACATCGTCCAGCGAGCGGGTGTCGCCCAGGATGAACTGCTGGCGGTCGCCCGCCTGGCTGCCGTCGGGCCGGTCGGCGTAGCTGCCGATCCCGATCCGGCTGGAGGCGTCCGTCTGCGTGCAGCCCAGGGGCAGGATCTCCCGCCGAAGCTGAGCGTCCTCGCGGGCGGTGAGAATCATGCCCGTGTAGGGGACCGCCAGGCGGATCACCGTGACCAGACGCTTGAAGTCCTCGTCGCTGACCGCGTGCGGGAGATTCTCGAGGAACGGCGTGTTGTGCGCCGGCTCGAGCCTCGGGAACGAAATCGTATGGGGTCCGATCCCGAACTGCTTCTCCAGATCGATCGCGTGGGCCAGCAGGCCCATGACCTCGAACTTCCAGTCGTACAGGCCGAACAAAGGCCCGATCCCGACGTCGTCGATCCCGGCTTCCATCGCCCGATGCATGGCGTACAGGCGCCAGCGATAGTCGCCCTTGATCGTGCGAGACGGGTGCAGACGCTCGTAGGTCGGCCGGTGATAGGTCTCCTGAAAGACCTGGAACGTGCCGATGCCCGCGTCGTTGAGGACGCGAAGCTCCTCGATCTGCAGCGGCGCCGCGTTGACGTTGCAGCGCCGGATCTGGCCCCAACTGCGACGCGTCTTGACCTTCACGTCGTAGATGGTCCGCAGCGTCTCGGCCATGTAGTCCACGCCGGACTTCGGGTGCTCGCCGAACACGACGATCAGACGCTTGTGCCCGATCTGTCCGGCCAGCACCTCGATCTCCCGTCGGATCTCGTCCTGGGACAGGATCCGCCGGTGCTCGGCGTGGTTGCTGCCTCGAAAACCGCAATACACGCAGTCGTTGACGCACAGATTGCTCACGTACAGCGGCGCGAAGGTCACGATGCGATTGTCGTAGACCTTCTTCTTGACCGCGGCGGCGGTCTGCCGCATTTCGGCCAGCAGGTCCGGGTCGGTGACGTGGATCAGACAGGCCGTCTCATCCGGCGTCAGCGTCTCGATGGCGAGAGACTTGGCCAGAATGTCGCGGACCCGCCGGGCGTCACAGCCCCGGTTGGCGGCCAGAGCCCGCTCGATCGCGGGCTCGTCGATGAAGTCCCGACCGTTGTCGAGATACTTCTCTATCTGCTCGGGCTTGATCCGATCGTGGACCCAGCCTCGTGTGGACTTGTCGTCCTTCACCGTCGTCACGAAAACCACCCCCTTAGACGATCTTCAACTCAGGCGAAACGATGCCTCGCGGCAGCTTCGCCTTGTAATGCGTGTGCAACAGCTCGTGCGATTTCTCGCTGAGCGGCCGGCCCAGGTACTCGCGATAGAGTCTCTGGATGTCCGGGTTGTCATGGCTGCGCCGGATCGTCTTGCCCCGATCCAGGTCGTAGAGCGCCTGGGCCCTCTGCTTGAGCGCCTCTTCATCGAGCGGAATCGAGTTGACTCCGGCGTAAGGCTGGCCGCCGCCGCCGATGCAGCCGCCGGGACAGCCCATGACCTCGACGAAGTGGAACCGGTTGCGATCCTTGCGGACCATTTCCATGACCTTGTGGGCGTTGCCCAGGCCGTGCGCGACCGCCAGGCGAAGCTCCTTGCCGTCGATGACGACCTTGGCCTCCTTGACGCCCTGGAAACCGCGGATATCGGCCAACTCGATGTCGATGAGGGTTTCGCCCGTGTAGAGTTCGTACGCGGTGCGGACGGCGGCCTCCATGACGCCGCCGGTGACGCCGAAGATGGCGCCGGCGCCGGAGGATAGGCCCAGCGGCGAGTCCGGCTTCTCTTCCTTGATGTTCACGAAATCGATGCCGGCCGACTTGATCATCCAGCCCATTTCGCGGGTCGTGACGACGATGTCGGTCGCCCGCATCCCGTGGACGTCCAGTTCGGGCCGGGCGGCCTCGTACTTCTTGGCCGTGCAGCACATCGTCGCGACGCTCAGGATCTTCTTCGGGTCGATCTTCATCTTCTCGGCCCAGTACGTCTTGATCATGGCCGACGCCATGGACATGGGCGATTTGGCGGTCGAGATGTTCTCCAGCAGGTCGGGATAGAACTGCTCGACGTACTTCATCCAGGCGCTGGAGCAGGAGGTGATCAGCGGCAGCGGGCCGTTGCCCTGGAGCCGTTCGAGGAACTCGCTGCCCTCTTCCATGATCGTCAGGTCGGCGGCGAACTGCGTGTCGAACACGTAGTCGAACCCGAGCCTTCGCAGCGAGGCGATGAGCTGGCCTTCCATGTTCCGGCCGACCGGCAGGCCGAAGGCTTCGCCGATGGCGGCCCGGACCGAAGGCGCGAACTGCGCGACCTTGACCATGTTCTTGTCGTTGAGCTTCTCGAACAGCTCCTGGGTGTGGTTCTTCTCGACGAACGAGGCCGTCGGGCAGACGTTGATGCACTGGCCGCAGCCGCTGCAGACGCTCTCTGCGAACGGCATGTTGTACGCAGGCATGACCACGGTGTTGAACCCGCGGTGGGCCTGCGTCAGGCAGTGGACGCCCTGGACCTCGGAACACATCCGCACGCAGCGGCCGCAGAGAATGCACTTGTCCGGGTCGCGGATGACGCTGGCGCCGGAGAGGTCTTTCTCATAGTGCTTGCGCTCGCCGGTGAAGTGGCGATGACGGATGCCCATGGAATACGCCAGGCGCTGGAGCTCGCAGTTGCTGTCCCGCTCGCAGGTGTGGCAATCCATCGGATGGTTGTCCAGCAGCAGCTCGACGATGTCCCGGCGGGCCTGGCGGACTTCCTTCGTGTTCGTGCGGATCTTCATGCCGTCGGCCACGGGGTAGCAGCACGAGGCGACGAAGTTCCGCATCCCTTCGACCTCGACGATGCACACGCGGCACGCGCCCTCGATGGAGAGCTTCGGATGATAGCACAGGCGCGGAATGTGGTAGCCGCACTTGTCGGCGGCTTGCATGATCGTCTGGCCGGGATCGACCTTGTGTTCCTTCTCGTTGATCGTAATCGTGAGTTTCTTCGTATCGTTCATGTTCTATCCTCAAACCTTTGCGATGGCTTCGAACTTGCAGGTGTTGAAGCACAGGCCGCAACGGACGCATTTGTCCTGATCGATCGTGTGTTTGGTCTTGGGACTTCCGGTGATCGCACCGACCGGGCAGACCCGCTTGCAGGCGCCGCACCCGATGCACTTGTCGACGATCTCGTACGAGACGAGGCACTTGCAGGCCTTGGCCCGGCACTTCTTGTCGTGGATGTGCTCTTCGTACTCCTCGCGGAAGTTCTTGATCGTGCTGAGCACCGGGTTCGGCGCCGACTGGCCCAGGCCGCAGAGAGCGGACTTCTTGATCATGCCGCCGAGCCGTTCGAGATTCTCGATGTCGCCGGGCTTGCCCTTGCCCTCGGTGATGCGGACCAGGATCTCGAGCATGCGCTTGGTGCCCTCGCGGCACGGGGTGCACTTGCCGCAGGATTCGTCCTGGGTGAACTCCAGGAAGAACCGCGCGACGTCGACCATGCAGGAGTCCTCGTCGATGACGATCATGCCGCCGGAGCCCATGATCGAGCCGGCCTTGGCCAGCGACTCGTAGTCGATGGGCGTGTCGAGATACTGCTCGGGAAGGCAGCCGCCGGAGGGGCCGCCGGTCTGGACGGCCTTGAACCGCTTGCCGAACGGGATGCCGCCGCCGACGTCGTAGATGATCTCGCGAAGCGTCGTGCCCATGGGAACCTCGATCAGGCCGGTGTTGACGACCTTGCCCGCCAGGGCGAAGACCTTCGTGCCCTTGCTGGTCTCGGTGCCGACCGTCTTGAACCAGTTGGCGCCGTCGAGGACGACGACCGGGACGTTGGCCCAGGTCTCGACGTTGTTGATGAGCGTGGGCTTGTTGAAGAGACCCATCGCCGCCGGATAGGGAGGCCTCGGTCGCGGCATGCCGCGAGCGCCTTCGATCGAATGGATCAGCGCGGTCTCTTCGCCGCAGACGAACGCCCCGGCGCCCAGGCGGATCTCGATGTCGAACGAGAAGTTCGAGCCGAGGATGTTCTTGCCCAGCAGGTTGTGGGCCCGCGCGTCCTCGATGGCCTTCTGAATCCGCTTGATCGCCAGCGGGTACTCGGCGCGGATGTAGACGACGCCGTGCTCGGCGCCGATGGCGTAGCCGCCGATGGCCATGCCCTCGACGACGGTGTGGGGATCGCCCTCGATGGCGCTTCGGTCCATGAAAGCGCCGGGATCGCCCTCGTCGGCGTTGCAGATCACGTACTTGGGCGTGGCCTTCTCATTGGCGGTGAGGCGCCACTTGCGTCCGGTGGGGAATCCCGCGCCGCCGCGTCCGCGGAGGCCGGATTTCTCGAGTTCGCCGACGACCTGGTCCGGCGTCATCTCGCAGATCGCCTTGGCCAGGGCTTCGTACCCGCGGAGCGACAGGTAGTCGTCGATGTTCTCCGGGTCGATGATGCCGCAGTTGCGGAGCGTCACTCGCATCTGTTTGCCGAAGAATTTGGCGTCGCCGAAAACGCGGAAGAACCGGTTGTACAGGTGGTCTTCCTGGATCGCCAGGCGGGCCACCGGGCGGTTGTGGACCAGGTGCTCCTCGACGATCTCAGGGATGTCGGCCTCAGTCAGGCGCCCGTAGATGGTGTAGCCGGGATTGACGACCATGATCGGGCCCTTGTCGCACATGCCCAGGCAGCCGGACAGGCCGATGGTCGTTCGGTCGGCCAGCCCGTGCTTGTCCAACTGCTCCCGCAGGATTGCGGTGAGCTTGCGCGACCCCTTGTTGATGCAGGCGGTCCCGTCGCAGATGATGATTCGATATGCTGTCGCAGTCACTGTGCCTATTCCTTTCCAGGGGAAGTTTGAAGTTTCAAGTTTGAAGTTTCAAGAGCACTTCACACTTCCAACTTCACACTTCAAACTGGCTTCCCACTTCTTCAGTCGATAACCCACTCTTTGATGACTTCGCCGTTCTTGATGTGCCGCTCGATGATCTGCATGGCGCGGTCCTTGTCCACCTTGCCGTACTTGACGGGGCTCTTGCCCGCCTCGATCACCTCGACGGTCGGCTCCAGGTTGCAGCGGCCGGCGCAACCTTTCTGGCTGAGGTAGACGTCCGTCAGGCCGCGACTGACGGCCTTCTGGAACACCTCCATCACGTCTTTCGAGCCGGCGGCGATCTCGCAGGTGGCCATGCCCACGTAAACCCTCTTCGTCGAGAGATAGCCCTTGCCGATGATTCGGCTGACGGCCTCGGCCCGTTTCTTCTTGATCAGTTCCAATGGGGTCGGCATCTTCTTTAGTTCCTTTCTATCTATCCATAAAGGAGTCCCGAAAAATGGAGATTAGGTCTATATTCTTCAAGGAAATCTCATTCCTCGATTTCCTTGAAGAATCACCTCACGCTGCTCTTGTCCAAACTTGCGGTTTGGGAAGAAGAAATCGAGGACCGAAATTTCTTCTTCCCAAAGTAGACCTAATCTCCATTTTTCGGGACTCCGGTTTCGATCTGAAATACGAACGAGTTCCCGTGTTCCCGCGGCTCGACGGCGATCGTTCCGCCGTGCTTCTCGACGATCTGCTTGGTGATGTACAGACCCAGCCCGGTGCCCTTGACCTTCTTGGTCTCGGGGTTGTCGAGCCTCGTGAACTTCTGGAACAACTTCGCCCTTTGCTCTTCGCTCATGGGCGTTGAATCGTTATACACGTCCACCTCGACCATTCCGTCGATCTGCCGGGCGCTGATCCTGATCTTGCCGGCGTCCGGGCTGTACTTGATCGCGTTGCTGACGAGGTTGTTGGCCACGATCTGCATCAGGTCCGCGTCGGCGTTCACCACCAGCTCCGGACCGATCTCGTTGGCGATCTTGAGGCCTTTCTTCACCGCCATCGCCGACAGCGAGTTGATCGAGCTGTCGAAGACGTCCTTCTTGAGGTTGAGGCTCGTCTTGTGGACGGGCAGTTCGCCCCGCTCGACCCGGCCCAGGCTCAGGAACTTCTTGACCGTCGCGTCCAGGTAATCGAGGTTCCTCGTGACCGAATCCAAGGCCTTCCGCTGCTTGAAGTTGACCAGACCCAGATACCCGTCGCGGACCGCGTAGGCGTTCATCACCGCCGAGGCCAGGATCCCCTTGAGCTCGTGGGCGACGAACCCGATCAGGTCGATGTAGCTCTTGTTCGTGGCCGCCAGCTTCTCGTTGGAGATCCGCAGGCTCGCCTCCCGCTCCTTCAGGCCCATGGACATGGCGTTGAAGGCCTCCGCCATGCTGTTGATCTCCTTGATCGACGTGTCCGGATCGATCTGGTAGCCCCAGTCGCCGGAGGCCAGGCATTCGCTGGCGCGGACGACCTCGGTCAGAGGTCGAGAGATCGCGCCGGCCAGAACCACCGAAAAAACCACCGCGATCGCAGAGACCACGACGACCGACAGCAGGAACAGTTGCATGACCCCGCGGGCCATATCGACGAACGGTTGTTCGAGAGTGCCCACGTACAGGATGCCGATGATCTCGCCTGCGATATCGCGAATCGGCTCGTAAGCGCTTTTGTAGTAATCGGTTACAACAAAGGCCCGTTCGTGCCACGTCCGGCCCTGCTCGACGACCGCCCGGTAGACCTCTTCGGAGACGCGGGTCCCGATGGCCCGCCGGCCATCCTTGTCCTGGACATTGGTGGCGATTCGAACGTCGTCGAGGAAGATCGTCACCGTTCCGACCGGCTTGTCTTTGTACACGTCGCGTCCGAACACCATCTCGCGAACGTGGTCCACGAAGGTGTCGTCGCGATTGATGGCCCGCCCGCCGTACAGGACGCCCTTGACCGAACCCTCCTCATCGAGAATCGGGACCGCGTACTCCTTGGCCATGACCAGATCGAGGTTCGTCCTGTCGCTGGGTCGGGCCCGGGGGGTCGATCGGACATCGATAGGCGGTTTGCCTGGAGCATCGCTCATCGAAGCGAGTTCCTCGGCCGAGATGATTCGGGTGCCTCCGACCGGCTTTTCCTTTTCGACGGCCGCCAGGGCAATCTCGCTTCGAAGCGAGGCCAGATCGCTTGCGGTTACGTACCGCAGGTAGTGCACATTGAGCTTGTCTTTCAGAGACTCGAGGTTGCCGTTGGGCGAAACGAGCCTCAACGCCTGGCCGATGCGCTCGATCTCGGCGGTGTAGACCGTCCGCGCCGTCGCCAGGTCGCGAATGACCTTCCGATCCGTCCGCTCGATGATGTCTTTCTGGATCACCCAGTACCCCAGGAGGGCGATCGAGATCGACAACAACAGGATCACCATGAGGAACGAGAGCAGGATCCTCGTCTTCACGGAGACCGGCGGCAGTATTCGGTTAGTTCCCGTTTTCGTGGGCATTGACGAAATAGATCAGGTTCTCAAGCTCTGTCTCAAGATTGATGTTGCTCACAATCGATCCGCTCGGGGCTTTGAGGCAAATCGGCGCGAAGTTCAGGACCCCCTTGATCCCGGCCGCCAGCACCAGACCCAGCACCTGCTGGGCAGCGTAATCCGGAACCGCGATGATCGCCAGCGTGATGCTGCGGCCCTTGACGAAATCCGCCAGATTCTCCAGCGGCAGCACAGGGGGCTTGCCGTCCGGGCTGTATTTCACCGGGTCGATTTCGAAACCCGCGGCGATGCTGATACCGCTTCGTTCGAAGCCCGGATAGTGCAACAGGGCCCGTCCCATGTTGCCGACGCCGATCAGGACGAATTCCTGGAGTTGCTCTTTTCCCAGGATCTTGTTGAGCTGGTCGGCCAGCTCGTCGACCTTGTACCCCCCCCGGCGGTTGCCCGTGATCCCGAATTGGGAGAAATCCTTGCGGACCTGGGCTGCGGTAACGCCGGCTGCATCCGCCAGATTATCGGAAAAGACCCTGACGAAGTTCAGCGTCTTGAGCCGATTCAACGCGTTTTTGTACCGCGATAACCGTATAATGCAACTTCGATTGGCCATCACCTGCATGCCTTGCCTTCATCCGCATTCGAGCTTACACGAGACTCATTGGGGTGCCCCCCCTGAAATGCCTTCCAGCTCTTTATCGCACCATTATCGAACATATACCCATGTAGGTCAAGTAAAATGTTGCACCTTTTTTCACATCTGAGTTCTGGATTTGGATAGCCAAAATGACGATCGACATTCCATACCAAGACGGATGTCCTTGCCGGCAGACGGACACTCATCGCGATCCCGGAAAGGCGACGAGAGAGGTCCGTCGCCAAGATCCACGCTGATCCTCTGCTGAGGCAAGACCAGAACATCATCAATATTGTGCCCGAACGCACAATGATACACTACCTATCTCCCCCAAACACGTTTTCTTGACATTCGTTATTGTGTCTTCAGACACAGATATAATACGAACACCTACTAAGATAAGACTAAGTAGTATTCGGATAGGAGAGCATATGCCTCACTTAGGCAAAGCCTGCCTGGAGAAAGGATGAAGAAGGGCCGAACTCTCCCTCAGCGAATCAGCACCAGGGATCTTCAGCGGACTTGCTTTTTGAGGAAGGAGAGCGGCATGGCATACACAGCGACACAAGTCCACGGACAGACCACAGCAGCGAACGACAAGGAGGGCAAGTACCTGACCTTCGCTCTCGGCGCGGAGGAATACGGCCTGGAGATCCTCAAGGTCCGCGAGATCATCGGGTACATCGATGTGACCGCGGTGCCCCAGACCCCCTCGCACGTCAAAGGCGTCATCAACCTCCGAGGCCAGGTCATCCCGGTCGTCGACCTGCGGGCCAAGTTCGGCATGGCCACCACCGACGTCACCGACGAAACCTGCATCATCGTGGTCGAGATCACCCAGAACAGCCGCAAGTTCAACACCGGCATCGTCGTCGACCGGGTGCAGGAAGTCCTGGACATCTCCGGCCAGGACATCGAGGAGGCGCCGCAGTTCGGCGCGTCGGTGGACACGAACTTCATCCTGGGCATGGGCAAGATCGGCGACAAGGTCAAGATCCTGCTGGACATCGACCGCGTCCTGGCCGGAAGCGACCTCGGCGCCTTCCCCGGCGTCAGGTCTCTGGATGCGTCGGGTTCGGGCGATTTGGAAATGTGATCTCATGTGGCGGCATTGAAGCCGGCCGGGATCGCAGAGACTCCAATACAACACAGCACATCGTTTTAGGGGGTACGCGTATGTTTAGAGGCATGAAACTCGGAACGAAGATCGCCTTGGGATTCGGATTGTTGATCGTCATCAGCACCATCTTAGGATTCACCGGGTACTACAGTTCCTCGCGAGGAAGTACTGCGGTCAGGGACTTGGGTGAGGTGCGTTTGCCAGGCATTGAATCCCTCCTCACCATCAAGTCGGCAGGACTGGATGTCGAGAGCGCGCAGAGAACGCTCCTGAACACGGATCTTGATCCAGCGATCCGAAAGCGACAGCACGATATCATGACCGTCGCGCGCGACACTTACGGCGCCGCGTGGAAGACCTATGAGTCGCTCCCTCACACGTCGGAGGAAGCATCGCTCTGGAAGGAACTCGTTCCGGCGTGGGACGCCTGGAGGGCCGACAACACCGAGTTCTTCCGTCTGGCTACGGAGATCGACGCGCTCAAGATCGGCAATCCCGTCAAGCTGGAGCGGGATTTGGCTCAGTTTCGCGGGGACCACTACAAGCTGATGGCGGATGTGCTCGATATGATCGCCCATGGAAAGGCGTTTGAGGGCGGCGAGGACCACACGGCCTGTCGGTTCGGAAAGTGGAAGACAACTGCCAAGCAGGAGAACTCTGACGTCCTGGCGGCCTTGCAGGCAGTTGAGCAGCCGCACCAGCGCTTCCACGACGCGGCCAAGAGGATGAAGGAAATGGTCCGCGCCGGCAACACGGTCGAGGCGGGCAAACTCCTCGATGAGGTGATGCGTCCCTGTGCGCAAATGGTGTTCGGGGAATTCGACAAGATCATCGCGAAGGCCGATACCACGACTCAACTGGCCGGCCAACTGAACCGTCAGGCGATGGAAGTCTGTCGGGAAAGCCAGACGAAAGCCAACGATCTCCTGGACAAGATCATCAAGGCCAACGAAGACGTGGCCAGGCACGAGACCTCCACTGCCGTTACACAGGCGAGTTTCTTCAAAGCGCTGTCTCTTGCCGCGATGGTTGCAGGCATCGTTGTCGGAGTCGTCCTGGCGGTGTTCATCACCCGCGGGATCACCAAGCCGCTTCGTCGGATCATCAATGGCCTGACGGACGGCGCCGAGCAGGTCGCCTCCGCTTCGGGTCAGGTCTCCTCTGCCTCGCAGTCGTTGGCCGAAGGCGCAACGGAGCAGGCCGCTGGACTGCAGGAGACCTCTTCGAGTCTCGAAGAGATGTCCAGCATGACCAGGCAAAACGCCGACAACGCCCAGCAGGCCAATACCCTGGCCGCTGAGGCCAAGAAGGCCGCCGGGACCGGGGCTGAGTCGATGAGCCGGATGAACGCCGCGATCCAGGAGATCCAGAAGAGCTCCGATGAGACCGCCAAGATCATCAAGGTGATCGACGAGATCGCCTTCCAGACCAACCTGCTGGCGCTGAACGCCGCGGTCGAGGCCGCACGTGCGGGCGAAGCGGGCAAGGGCTTCGCGGTCGTCGCGGAAGAGGTGCGAAACCTCGCGATGCGGTCTGCGGAAGCCGCCAAGAACACCGCGAGCATGATCGAGGAATCGGTCAAGAACTCCAAGAACGGCGTGGACATCGCCGGCGAAGTCAGCAAGGTCCTCGAAGAGATCGTGCAGAGCGTGGGCAAGACGACGGACCTGGTCGGCGAGATCGCGGCGGCCTCTCAGGAGCAGTCGCAGGGGATCGACCAGGTGAACACCGCGGTCTCCCAGATGGACAAGGTGACGCAGCAGAACGCTGCGAACGCCGAGGAATCGGCCAGCGCATCGGAACAGCTCAGCGCGCAGGCCGAGAGCATGCAGGAGATCGTGGGCCAGCTCGTTGCGATGGTTGGGGGCAGCGGCTCGCAGGGCCGTTCGGCGGGGGGCAGATCGGACCGTCACAACGCACATGGGAACATCGAGACCCAGTTCCACGCGGTTTCGAAATCCAAGTCCAAGCCCCGCAGCTTCGGCAAGTCCGACGAGGTCTTGCACAAGATCGCAGGCCCGTCGGGCCAGGCGCGACCTCGCGCGACGAGCCCCTCCGCCAAGTCGGCCATCCCGCTCGAAGGCGATCAGGACAGCCTCAAGGAGTTCAACAGCTAACGAACCCTTTCACCAAAGACCGTTGATGCAACGGCAGACGCTCGGGTGGGCAGGAAGCTCCCCCGAGCGTTTTTTCTTGGCGATCCGGTCAGAGGGAAAAGGGGACATTCTACTTTTTGGTCGACGATCTCGGGCCGATTCGAATGAGCAGCGGTGGTGGTGGAAAAGTAGAATGTCCCGTTTTCTTCCCCTCACTCCGAACGACCGAGCGCCGCCTGGATATCGCCGACGATTCGTTCGTCGAGGGGCGCGACCGCGGGTTCATACCGGCCGATCACCTCGCCCTGGCGATCGACCAGGAACTTGGTGAAGTTCCAGGGGATGTCGCCGCCGAACTGGGGAAGACCCGTCAAGAAGCGGTACAACGGGTGGATGTCGTCGCCGCGGACGGAGATCTTCGCAAAGAGCGGAAAGGCCACGCCGTAGGTGGCCCTGCAGAATTCCTTGATCTGCGCGTTCGTCCCCGGCTCCTGGCCGCCGAAGTTGTTGGCTGGAAACGCCAGGATCTCCAGACCTCGGTCGCGATACTTCTCGTACAGGGCCTCAAGTCCCTCGTACTGCTTGGTGAAGCCGCACTTGCTGGCCACGTTGACCAGGAGCAGGACCTTGCCTCGGAAGCGGCTCAGCGCGACTGGATTTCCGTCGATATCCGCCAATTCGAACGAGTACAGATGTTGGGAGACGGGGGTTTTGGGCTCAGCGGTCCCTTCGGAAGGCGAGGCGCTGGGCACCGGCTCGCGACCGCATGACGACGCCAGAAACAGCCCGGCAGCCAGGATTACGAACAAAAGGATGGTCTTCAAAGGTCTTCTCCTTGTCACAGATCAAAAAGGCAGGCCCCGCGTTGCGGAGGGAGAGGCATAGAGACCACGCGGGGCCTTGTGTACGCATCTGGATCCGTATACGCGAGCAGTGCCCTCCGGTTCGAAACCTCCGCTCGAATTCGGTTCGCGATCAGCGGTTGAGCCACCAGATCGACGCATTCAGAACTCCCGCGAAGGACACCCACGCCAGGTACGGAACCAGAAGACCCGCCGCGGCTCTGGATATCCCGGCGAACCGCCACAGGGTCACAGCCAGGACGATCCAAAGCGATACGAGCACGATGAACGCCAATCCGATCCGATGCCAGCCGAAGAACACCGGGGACCACAGGGCGTTGAGAACGAGCTGCCCCAGGAACCAGGCCAAGGCCGCCCGCACCGCCCGCGAATCCAGGCCCTTGCGCCATACGAGAAACACCGCGACGCCCATCAGAATGTACAGGATCGTCCAGACAGGACCGAAAACCCAGCCAGGCGGCGTGAAAGAGGGTTTCCGGATCGCTTCATACCAGGCCTGGAACCCCGCGGGTCCTGAAGCCAGCGACCCGATCACTCCCGCCCCCAGGGTCACGCCGCAGGCCGCAATCAGTTGGAGAACATTCTTGCCGCTCACTATCGGTCCTCTCATGAGCTGTCGGTACGCGTACACTCGTCGCGATATGTCCATCGCTATACAGCCCGTCCCGCCGGCGGGTTCCGATCCGACAAAGACAAAATCTCCGCGTGCTTTCACAGAACCTCAGGCCCGTTGGAAAGTAAAAGGAAACACGGGCGGGTGCAACCGTCCCCCGGCGATTGGAGACCGGCAGGCAAGAGCAGGGGCCACTGACGAAAGAAAGGGATCCGAATGAACATCTTCGAATTCGCGATGGACAAGGAGAGGTATAGCGAGTTGTACTACCGCGACCTGGCGCAGAGGAGCAACAACGAGGGATTGAAGAACATCCTCGTGATGCTGGCCGATGAGGAGGCCAAGCACTACCGAACCGTCGAGCAGATGAAGGCCGGCACGACCGGCGTTGTGGCCGACACGCGGGTCCTCGGCAACGCCAAGCGGGTCTTTGAGAAGATGCGAAAGGCCGCGGAGAAGTACGACTTCCACGTGGGCGAGGCGGATCTGTACCGCAAGGCCGCCAAGATCGAGGAGGAGAGCAGGCGATTCTACGATCAGAAAGCCCGCGAGACGACCGACCCCGCCCAGAAGAAGATCCTCCAGAAACTGGCCCAGGAAGAGGAAAAGCACATGCTGCTGATGGAGAACCTCTGCAGTTTCGTATCCCGGCCGGAAACCTACCTCGAAGACGCCGAGTTCAACCACTTCAACGATTACGCCGACGGAGAGTTCTGAGAGCGCCCCAAAGGCGGGCGCTTCTGAGAAATCGCAACCGCCATGATGCCGTTTGGGTTCTTCATTGGGCGAGGGAATGGCCCGAGGAGCCACTTCCCTTGACGGAGAACGCTTCTTTCAGGTCGGCCTCCAGACGGGTCAGGATGTCCGCGAGGCTCCTGTTGAGCGCATCGACGAAGACCTCCGTCGCCCTGTCCTGAACCGGGGTCGCGACCCGATACGTTTGGGCAAAAGCCACCTCTTCGGTGCCGTTGGCGTTGTCCAGGAGGAAGAACCGGATCTCGATGATCCCGACCGGTGCGGCGTCATTCGAGAAATCGCCATAAAGCGCCGTCACGTTGCCTTCGAGGGTGTACCCCGGCGCCAGGCGGCTGCCCAGCGGCAGGACCCGCGTGAACAAGCCCGAATCGGCCAGCCAATCCCGCGTTTGCTCGGTGATCATAGTGCCCGGCGCGATGAGGAATTGGCGATAATAGTCCATCTCGTACTCGAACCGCCGGAGACGATAGACCAGATTGCGGGTCGCGAAAGCCGCGTCCACGCTGAACCGGTGCACCTCCAGAGAACCGTCCACGACGGGGAGGATAGGCTCGCCCGGCCGGACCGCTTCAAGGATGAACTGCTGCTTCTCGCCCGATGAACCCGTTGCGCAGCCGCCGGCAAAGGAGCCGAGAAGGACCAGGCAAAGGCACGGCAAGCCAGGCATCCAGGATACTTGCGTTACTGCGCTGCAGGCGTCGACGGGTCTGCGGGTGCGGATCATTTCAATACCTCCGATTTGCGGGGCGGATTGCTGAACAGAATGTCCGACGGACGCTCCCGGAGCGTCGCGATCAGGTCGCTGAGGCCGTCCAGGGTCTCTCGCAATTCGGCCAGAATCGTCTGGACCTCCGGTCTCTCGGTGGCCAGCACTTTGTTGAGCTGGGACAAGGTCTGGTTGAGCCGGCCCACGACCTCCGGCACGTTGGCCCGACTGGCGGCGCCCTCCGGCGGCATCAGAAGATCCTGGAGGTGCCTGTTCGTCGTGCGGAGCTCGACGATCAGCCCCTGCGCCTCGTGGCTCAGAGCCGGGACGTTGGCGTCTGCGACGGTCCGATTCACAGTTCCCAGGAGCCGCTCCACGTCCGAATTGATTTTCACCATGTTCAACGCGGCCAGTTTCTGGTCCAGAGCCGCCAGCACCTCACGCATCTGACGACTCAACTGAGGGACCCGAGCGTCTTCCACCGCCTGGTTGAGCGAGACCAGGAACTCCCGCGCGGACGCGTTGATCTTGTCTATCTCCAGATCCTCGATCTTCTGGCGGCTCACCTGCAACAGGGCCCGTCCGTCCCGGCTCAGTTCCGCCAGGTCGGCATCGACGATCGCGGTGTTCAGCGAGATGAACAGCTTCTCGAGCGCGACGGCCAGACCCCCGACGTCGATGCGCTGCAGTTGCGTCAGGATCTTGTCGATGGAGTCCTTGATCGTCGTCAGTTCGCCCGGCGCCGAAGGGATCACGCGATAGATCGGCGCCCAGGGGAACTCATCGACGGGGAACCGGTTCGGATCGAGGTAGTTCATCTCCAGATAGGCCTGGCCGGTGAGGATGTTCGAGGTGATCCGCACGCGGAGCCCGCGCGCGATCATCTGCCTCATGGATTCCTCGATCGTCTCGACCGCGAAGTCCGGCATCTTCGACCGAGGCACCGCGGTGACCACCCGAACGTAGGGCGCGTAGGGCGAGATGCGGCCGTCCTGCGTGGGCAGTTCATAGCTGTTGCCCACGAACCCAATCCGCGAGACCTGCCCGATCCGAACGCCTCGGAACTCCAGAGGCGATCCGACGCTCAGACCGGTGATGGACTCGGCGAAATAGGACTCGAACAGCAGCTCGTCCTGCCCCAGCATCCCGGCCCCGAACACCACGACGGCCACCACGATCAGGGCCGTCGCCGCCAGGACGAAGACCCCGATCTTGAAATAGTGCGGCTTTGCATCCATTCCACAAACCCATCCAATCCAAAATGCGTGGGAGCAAGTGTGATTGTTGACTTGCGATTTCGGATTTCAGAAACGCGACGTCTTGCTCTCTTCAAATCAACAATCAACCACCAAAGATCACACTTCACTGTGCATCTGCCTTCTCCAATCGCCGATTGAAGAACTGCCGGACCATGGGATGTTCGCTCCGGTCGCGAAGATCCTGAGGCCGGCCGTCGGCGACGATCGTCTTGGTCTCCCGGTCCACCATGATCGCACGGTCGGCCACCGCGAAGATGCTCGGCAACTCGTGTGTCACGATCACGAACGTCAGGCCCAGATTCCGCGACAGTTCCAGAACCAGCTCGTCGAGCTGCGCCGACGTGATCGGGTCCAGGCCCGCGGAGGGCTCGTCCAGGAACAGGATCTTGGGGTCCAGCGCCAGGGCCCGCGCGATCGCGGCCCGCTTTCGCATGCCCCCGCTGAGTTCGGAGGGCATCTTGTACGCCGCGGCCTGGAGCCCCACCGCCTTGAGCTTCATCTGGGCGATCACCTCGATCGCCTCGCGGGGCAGGTCCGTGAACTCCTCCAGCACCAGAGCGATGTTCGAGAGGATCGTCATCGAGCCGAACAACGCGCCGCTCTGGTAGGCCACGCCGATTTTGCGGAGCACGTCGAGCCACGGTTGTCCCTGGGCGGTCACGATGTCCGTCCCGTCGATCAGGATGCTCCCGCCCAACGGCTTCTTGAGGCCGATCATGTGCTTGAGCAGCGTGCTCTTGCCCGATCCCGAGCCGCCGAGGATGGTGAGAACCTCCCCCGCCCGGACGTCGAAGTGGATGTCCTGGAGAATCACCGTGCTGCCGTAGCCGGCGGTGAGGTCCTTCACCTGGATGATCGGTTGATCCGCCATTTAGATTCCCAGGAAGTAGTAAACGACCGCGAACACTCCATCGGCGACGACGATTGCGATAATCCCGCTGACGACCGCGCGGGTGGCGGAGTCGCCGACCGCGCTGGGACCGGTGCCGGTCTGGAGGCCCCGCAGGCAGCCGATGCCCGCGATCAGGGTCCCGAATACGAACGTCTTGGCCAGGCCGCCGAAGATGTCGCCGAGCGTGGCCGCGGCGCTGATCCGCTCGATGTACGTGCTGACCGGCACGTCCCACGTGCTCATCACCACGCCGCAGCCGATCAGGCCGAACAGGAGATTGAACATCGTCAGCAAAGGCAACATGCACACCGCCGCGATCAGGCGGGGCAGAACCAGGAATTGAACCGGATCCAGACCCATCGTGGTCAGCGCGTCGATTTCCTCGTTGACTTTCATCGTTCCCAGCTCGGCCGCGAACGCCGATCCGCTCCGGCTGGCCAGCACCAGCGCCGTAATCAGCGGGCCCAGCTCGCGGAACAACGCGATCGCGACCAGGTCCGCCACGAAGATCTCCGCGCCGAAATTCTGCATCGCGGCCGCCGACTGAAACGCCAGGATCAATCCGATCAGAAAGCCCAGCAGAGCCGTAATGCCCATGGCGTTGACGCCGGCCTTCTCGGCCATCAGGAAGGTGTCGCGTTTGCGAAGGCCCGCCGGACGCAGCGCGGTCTTGAGCAGCTTCACGCAGATTTCGCCGGTGAAACTGACTTGGGCGGCGAAGTCGGAATACAACTCGGCGGCCCATTGCCCGATGTTGTGGATGGCGTTGCCGACCGGTCCCAGGCTCTTGGGCGGAGAGACCATGTGGTCCAGCTCGAACAGGGCCATCAGTTGCTGAAACTGAGGCCGCAGGTCGCGGATCTCGATCCCGCCTTCGTTCTGTTCCTGGATCCGGCGGTACTCCATGACCAGCGAGATCCCGGCGGCATCGCAGTACACGACGTCCCGCATCTGCGCGACCAGTTTCTTGGGGCGCAGTTCACGAAGCTCCCGCGTGCTCTGTCGCCAGAGGGAAGCGGCGCTGTCGCGGTCGAGCCGGCCCGCGAGAGTCAGCGTGGCCTGCCCATCCCGTCCCGGCTCCAACTTGTATGTGGCCTGCTCCGTATCGTCCATGACACCCATCGATCCAAGGAATCCAACGCTCTGCCCATTCTAAACCGCCCAAGGCAGCTTTGTATAGCCCCCTTGCGGCCTTTCTTGACGCCTGGCGGCGCAATCCGCCATATCCCCGCTGTTGGCGCGAGCGGGAATCGCCCGGTAGAATACGCACCGCAGCCGTTGAGAACAGCAACACGTTGTCAAGGAGGTTGGATTATGGCGGGCGACTCGGTGCATACGATGGTTCGCAGGGAATTCCTGGGCAAGCTCGGAACGCTCTCGATGGGAGCGATGGCCGCAGTCGGTCTGGCCGCGGGCCAAAGCCACGCAAGGCAGCGACAGCCGGCCAAGGTCTGGCAGCCGATCTCCGATCGCAAGGTCCGCGTGGGCATCGTCGGGTACGGCGTGTGCAAGTTCGGCGCCCAGTTCGGCTTTCAGGACCATCCCAACGTCGAGGTCGTCGCGGTCAGCGACCTGATCCCCGACCGGCGAAACGGCCTGATGGAGGCCTGCCGGTGTCGCAAGTCGTACGACTCGCTCGAAGAGATGGTCAAAGACCCGAAGATCGAGGCGGTCTTCGTGGCCACCGACGCGCCCAACCATGCCAAACACTGCATCGAAGTCCTCCATCACGGCAAGCACGTAATGACCGCGGTGCCGGCGGTGTTCGGGTCGCTCGAACAGGCTGAGCAGCTCGTGGAAGCCGTGCGGAAGACAGGCCTGAAGTACATGATGGCCGAGACGAGCTGCTTCCACGAATCCTGCTACGCCATGCGGAAGATCTACCACGCCGGCGGATTCGGCAAGCTCCTGTACTCCGAGGGCGAGTACTATCACTACAGCCCGACGCCGATTCCTTCTTATAAGGAATGGCGGACGGGAATGCCGCCCCTGTGGTATCCCACCCACTCCACTGCCTACTACATCGGCGTCACCGGCAAGCGGTTCACCTCGGTCTCCTGCATCGGCTCCAACGCGGGCTACCCCGCCTTCGCGCCCGGCGCCAACCGATACGACAACCCCTTCAGCGATGAAGTGGCCCTCTTTCAGACCAGCGAAGGCGGCTCGTCGCGTATGCTCATGTGCAAGGGGGTGTTCGGACACGTCGACGAGACCGGCCGGGTCTTCGGCGAGAAGGGGTACATGAACGGAATGAACTACCAGGGCGCGATGAAAGACCTGCCCGACCTGGCCAGGCCCGCCCTGCCGCCATCGGTCGATGCAGGCGGTCACGGCGGGTCCCACGGCCCGCTGATGAACGAGTTTGTCACCGCCATCCTCCAGGACCGCGAACCGATGGTGAACGTCTACGAGGCCCTGGCGATGACCGTCCCCGGCATCATCGCGCACCAGTCGGCCCTCAAGGGCGGCGAGAGTCTCAAGATCCCCCAGTTCGACAAGGCATGATGAGCTCCATGTATACGATCAAAGACATCCTGCGAATTCAGGTGGCCCCCGCGCTGGGCTGCACGGAGCCCGCGGCCGTGGCCCTCTGCACGGCGGCGGCTCGAACGCTGCTGCCTGGCGGGGAACCCGACTCGATCGAGTTGTGGCTGAGTCCCAATATCTACAAGAACGCCTTCGCCGTGGCGATCCCCGGCACTGGGGGCGCCAAGGGCATCGGCCTGGCCGGGGCGCTGGGCTTCTACGCGGGCGACCCAGCCAAGAAGCTGGAGGTCCTGGAACCTGTCAATGATGCGTCGCTCGCAAAGGCCCAGTCGCTCGTGGCCGCCGGGAAGGTGGCGGTCAATCTGCTCGAAGGTCGCTCAGGGATCTACATCCGCTCCACGCTCAAGGCCGGTTCGAACGAGGCCGAAGCGGTCGTCGAAGGCACCCACGACAATCTCGTCGGTCTGCGGCGCGACGGCCAGCCCGTCAAGGACCATCCCCTGCTCTCCAACACCGTTGCCGACAAGAGCGAGACCGACCGGCTCGAGAGCTTCCTGTGCAACCGGACGCTGGAGCAATTGCTCGTGCTCGTCGAGGACATGGACGACGAGGACCTCCAGTTCATTCGCCGGGGCGTCGAGTGCAACGTCAAGTTGGCCGAGCACGGACTGGCCTTCCACGACGGACTGGGCGTCGGCGGCACGCTGGAGCGTCTGACCCGCGAGGGCCTCACGTGCAGGGACATGATCGCGGAGGCCCGCATCCTGACCTCGGCGGCCTCCGATGCGCGGATGGCGGGCGTGAAGCTGCCTGCGATGAGTTCAGCAGGCAGCGGCAATCACGGCCTGACCGCGGTGCTGCCGATCTGGGCGGTGCGCGCCCACCTGCACCACCTGACCGACAAGAACGTGCTCAAGGCCATCGGCCTGAGCCACGTCGTCACCGCATACATCAAGGCCCACACGGGTCGGCTGTCCGCAGTCTGCGGCTGCTCGGTCGCCGCAGGGGCCGGCGCCGCAGCGGGCGTCGCGTACCTCATGGGAGGCAATCTCGCCCACGTCGCCGGCGCGATCAAGAACCTCCTCAGCGACCTGGCGGGCGTGATCTGCGACGGAGCCAAAGCGAGCTGCTCTCTGAAGCTGGCGACCGCGGCGGGCACGGCGGTGCAGGCGGCCCTCTTTTCGTTGCACGGCCTGTCGGTCGGCGAGCGGGACGGCATCGTCGCGCTGACGCCGGAGCAGACGACGCGAAACATGGGCCAGATCAGCACCAAGGGCATGATCGAAACCGACCGGACGATCCTCCAGATCATGATCGACAAGCAGTTCAGCTAGGAACCGCTAGCGTGGCGACAAGGCAATCGTCGTGATTCCGCGTGGGCCGACCGTGAACGCGACTCGATCCCCCTTGGCCTCCAGAGGCTTCTGAGGCCGTTCGAGCGCGTCGCACGCCTTCGCCTCCGACCAGCCCGGAGGCAGCCGGAACGAACCGTCGGCCTCGCTGTTCAGCACATTCCAGAATCGCAGAATCACGCGACGCTCGTCCTGCGCGACCTTGAAAGCCAACAGCGGCCCGCCAGGAAAGTCGATATCCAGAGTCGCCAGGCCCGCCACTACCGGCGCCTGACCGGGCACGTTCAGGAACGGCGGGACCTCGAATCGCTGGGCCTCCTGGACCGCAACCAGCGGATCGAACGGCTTGTCGAGCAAGACGATGCGATAGCGGAACGTCCACTGCCGCTGGCCCCCCTGGCCGAACTGATGGTCGTTTCGCGTCAGGTTCATCATGGGCATCGCGACCATGCGTGCTTCATCGCGGCCGAACCGCCAGAGCAGAGAATCCGGCGCAAGCACCAGCGCCGTTCGCCCCTGGCCGCTCGCGGCGGCGAATGTCACGCTCGCGTACAGCTCGGGATTGGCCCCAGGCAGGTCGTCGCCCCCGGCCTGCTTGGGTCCCGCAGCGACAATCGCCCCAGGCGTGTCGTATCGATACACAGGTTTGTCCATCGCGAAGGGAAAACAGAACTCGACGGTCTGAGGATCGTCGGTCCATCCATCGCTCAGGCAATAGCTGACGTCGATCCACGGATGCGTTTCGTGGAAGAGCCACTCGCTCGACACCTTGAAGCCGGACCGCTCGAAGTCCGCCGCGATCCGCACCCCGAGATCGGTCCGAGAGCAGCGCAGGTCCCGAAGCGTGATGGTCGAAGAGGTGGGAAGAGCTTCCGGAAAGACGGAATCCGACTTGGCCTGGCCGCGATATCGCGTGTGCACGAATTCACCGAAGCCGGAGCTGCGATTTGCGGAAACCCACGATTTCCCCGCGGCGTCCGTCACGGAGGCCACGCAGCACCGGTTGGGGTCGAAGACGACGCGACCGCCTCGCCACGAAAACGAGGTCTCCTCGGGCCGACCCTCTCCCAGGTGCGCGGTTTGTTCGACGAACTCGGGCCGCAGCGAGCGAGCGATGTCCATCGCTTGGGTGACAGCGTCCGCCCTCGTCCCGGCCGAGAGCGCAGCCCGGCGGCGATCCGTTCCGCCGAAATCGTGCTCGGCAAATCGAAGCAACGCCACAAAGCCGTGGCGAATCAGGTCGTGATTCTTCGCATCCCCGCGTCCGGCCACGGTCTTGAGTGTCTCACTCGCTTCGGCCAGTCGCAATAACCGCTCGGCTTGTCGAAACTGGGCTGTCAATCCGGCCAGATGGGCCGCCCACTCCTCCCAACAGATTCCGAACGTGCCCTCCATTACCGGAACCGCCAGGCTCTTCTCGCGGATCTCTTTCTCTGCGGCGGCAAAGAAATCCTCATACCTGGCATCCACGAGTCGGACGGTCCCGTCCGACTCATCGTTGAATCTGCGAATGAAGAGAGAGAGGTCCTCGGTCTGCGTCCAGTTGTCCCAGCCGGTGCCGAGCAGCAGAATGCTCGAGATGGGATAGTTGTCGCCGTAGGCTTCGTAGCGTTCGACCGTGCGGCGGATGAAGTCCCTCCGCTTGGCGAAGACCTCGGGACTGTTGCGATCGCCGAACGATTGAATCCGAAATGCGTCCCACTTCTCGCCCGCGAGGTTCAGCAGCACGTGGCCCTCGGCGTACCCGCCCCAGCTCTCGGTGTCGGAGTAGAGGTCCCATCGCATGAGGATTCGCTTGCCGTTCGGCGCCTGCCACCAGACCAGGGGCAGCGGCTCCCGCCGGCCCAGGTAGCTCTCCGCTCGCAGGTTGTAGACGCCCCGCCCGAGAAAATCGAAACCGCATTCGGTCAGGACGTTCGCCACGCCCCAGGGGATCGTGGAATTCTCCATGGCCAGCGCCGTCCGAGTCCGCCTTCCTGTGACCCGTTCGAGATCGGCCGATGCGAGGGCGGCTCGAATCGCAGTCTCGGTGTCCAGAATGCCCCACAGGAGCACCGCGTAGTTGCCCACGTGCCCGACGCGACCGTCGCGGATCGCACGATGGAGACGTTCGCTGCCGGGCTGGCCGCGATGCCGCCCGTAGACCTCGTCCCAGATCGTCCCGTCGAGATTCCACCGAGCCCGGCCCTGCTCTGCGAGGTCCAGGTAGTAGTCGAGAAGAGTGGCCATCCGAAGCTCGACTTCCGTGGTCGAGCCGCACCAGCCGTAGTCAAGATGCTTGTCCTGGGCCAGGTAGAGGGTCCACCGCCTCCCGCCCTCGGTCCCCCAGCAGGGGCTCCAGAGGAGAAGGCACAGAAGCCAGGCAATCCAGCACGACGGTCTCCCGACGGATCTGCCTCGATACATCCAGACTCCTTTCGATCTAGGAATTCAGTCGGAACCGACGCAGGGCTCTCTGAAAACCCTTGGCGTCGCCGACGAGCCCGCCGAGTTCCTGCCAGAACGCCCGGCTGTGGTTCTTGTGTCGCGTGTGGACGAGCTCGTGAAGAATCACGTAATCGCGCAGCTCCTCGGGCAGTCGGAGCAGGTTCACATTCAGATTGATGTTGTTTCGGTGTGAGCAACTGCCCCAGAGGGTCCGCTGATTCTTCACTGTCGCCTTGTTGAACTGGTAGCCGTGCCTGGCGGCCAGTTCGCGCAGGCGATCGAACAGGAGCCGACGGGCCTGGGCCCAGCCGGCGACCGGCATCTCCTCCAGTCCTCGGCAATCGCGACGGTGCCGCTTGATCCAGGCAAGTCGCGAATCGAAGAAACGACGGGCCTGGTCGAGAGAGACTCCCCTGGGCACAGTCAGCTTGACCTCGCCGGTGCGTTTGAGCGTGATCCGCGTGTACCGGGCGCGGTCGGAGGACTCCACCGCAATCGGGCCGATGTCGGCGATGTGCCATGTGTCGATTCGTTTCAGCATTGCCATAGGACCCATGGGACGAATAGGACCGGCCGGCTCTCAATCCAGGACTTTGGCCGTGCCGCCCGAGGTGTGCGATTCCAGGGCCGCGGTGAAGAGCATGTGCCAGGCGACGCTCTCCCACGGCGTGACGCAGCCTGCGAACCGGCTGGGCGTGCGGCCCGTGTCCAGCTCGTACAGGAACGCCGCCCACATCTGCAGGATCGCATCCGAGACGCCGAACTGAAAAATCGCGGGCGTGATCGATGCGTACGCAGTCTCCTGGCCCAGGTCGATCCAACGCCAGGTCTGCTCCCGGCCGGGCGAGTATTCGAGCACCTCGAGCCGGTTCGGCTCGCTGAGGCTGTACCGTGCGGAGGCCTGCGTCCCATGAATCTCGATATACCAGTCATTCCGCGCGCCCGGCGAGATTCGATGCGTCTTCAGACTGAGCGGGAACGCGCTGCCGGACGCGGGATCGTGCGCTTCGCACAGGAGCGACGCGTTGTCCCAGGTGTCGCAGGGGATTCGGCCGCCCTTGCCGTTGGGCCGCGAGGTCATAATGTTGGATAGTACCGCCCGGACGTTCCGCGGGACCCAGCCCGCCCGCAGCGGAATCGCGCAAACGTGCGGGCCCAGGTCGCCCATCACGCCATATTGGCCGTTGAACTCGACCCTGCGTTTCCAGTTGATGGGCTTGTTGGGGTCGAGGTCGCTGCTGTGCAGGTAGCCCGCGTTGACCTCGATGATCCGTCCGAAGTCACCGGCCTCGATCATCCGCCCGATCCGCTGGGCCGCCGGGAAGAAGACCCACTGCGAGGCGCACCGGACGAAGCGGTCCGGATGTTTGTCCACCGCAGCCAGGATCGCGGCGTTGGCCGCCAGGTCGATGCCGAAAGGCTTCTCGCCCATGAGGTGTTTGCCTGCCTCGAGGGCCGCGATGTACAACTCCTGGTGCAGATTGTGCGGCACCGCGATGTAGACCGCTTCGACCTCGTCGTTGGCCAGCAGCTCGCGATAATCGTCAGTCACCTGTCGGATCGTGGGGATGTGGTCGCGGAACCAGTCCACCTTGGGCGTGCCCAGCGTGCGGTTGCAGATAGCGACGATCTCGGGCCGAACCGCCATCTCCGGAAGATGGAGCCAGCGCGCCGCCGCGCTGGCGAACTCCCGACCCATCATCCCGCACCCGATGATCCCAAAACGAACCGTCCGCATCCGCGAACCTCCAGATTGCTCAGACAAATCGGCATTCGATAGACGCCAGATATTACCGCGGGGGGAAGCCTTCAGCAATCGTGAGCCCGCGTTCAATTCTTGGTGTGGGCGGTGTACGCAGAATGGCGACTTGTCATCCTGAGGCGTAGCCGAAGGATCTGGGCGCCGGACGCAAGATTTCTCGCGATCGCGAGCAAGATCCTTCACTTCGCTGCGCTGCGTTCAGGATGACAAAATCCGCACAAAGAGCATTCCGGATCCGTTTCAGAAGATCTTGCGATAGATGTGGCAGTACGGCGTGCCCTGGGTCTTGTCGTAGTAGTCCTGGTGGTAGTCTTCCGCAGGCCAGAATGTGCTTGCCTTGGTGATCTCCGTCTTGACGTTGAAGCCCTTGAGACGCAGTTGCTCCACGAGCTTCTCGGCAATCTGCTTCTGCTCGTCGTTGAGGTAGAAGATGCCCGAACGGTACTGCGGACCGATGTCCGGGCCCTGGCGATTGAGCTGCGTGAAGTCGTGCGTCTCGAAGAAGAGCTTCGCCAGTTGCTCGTAGGTGGTCTTGGACGGATCGTAGATGACCTCGGTCGTTTCCGCATGGCCGGTCGTGCCGGTGCAGACTTGCTTGTAGGTCGGGTTCTGGGTACGGCCGCCGGTGAAGCCGACGGTGGTCGAGATCACGCCGGGCTGTCGCTTGAAGTGATACTCCGTGCCCCAGAAACAACCGGAGGCGAAGAGAGCCCGCTCGGTCTTGGCCTGGGCCTTGGCCTGGCGCTGCTCGGCGGCAATGAAGTCCATCGAGATCGAATTGACGCAGTAGCGGGTGTTCTTCTCGGTGAGCCGTTCGCCGAGGAACACGTGGCCCAGGTGCCCCCCGCAATTGTTGCAGAGGATCTCGGTCCGCATGCCGTCGGCGTCGGGCTGCCACTTGACCGCGCCGGAGATCTGCTCGTCGAAGCTCGGCCAGCCGCAGTCCGAGCGGAACTTGGACGACGATTCGAACAGCTCCGCGCCGCACCGCCGGCACGTGTAGACGCCCTTCTCGAAGTGCTTCTCGTACTTGCCGGTGAACGGCCGCTCGGTGCCCTTGTGGACGATGACCCGCTCTTCTTCTGGTGTCAGTTGTCTGTACATGGTTTGCTCACGATAAAGCCCGATCTCGTCAATGTAAAGGTCCGCGTTGAATTCTCGACCGCTCGCGACGACCGCAAGGGCCGTCAGTTCCGCCGGGTTCAATTGCTGACGCACGGCGGTGGGCAGAAAGCCCCGGAACGGCAGCTTGATCTCCTGCCACTGGCCGCTCGTTGCGAACTGCGCCTGGTAGCCCTGCTGGGGGTAGCGGGTATCCCGGGTCCGGAGATGGACCGCGTAGGTTTCGCCGTTGCCTTTGACCACCAGCCGCACCCCGGCGTACAGCCCCCCATCCAGCGGCCGGCGTCGCGCCATGAGCGACCGACGGGCCTGGACCGCTCCGCCGGGACCTGTCTTGACGGCCCCGGTCAGGTGCAGGACTGTACGTCCTTCCTGGTCCAGCGTTTCGACCTTTCCCCCCGGCGCCGCACTCCCCTGCTCGCGGACAATCTCCCACACGCCGCCGGCCAATCCGCGACCAGGGGCAAAGTCGTCGATCAACAGCCCCGCCCCAGACTCCCAGCCGGTGTTGCCCGTTTCCGCAGCGAGCCCCGACCCTGTCAAGACGATCAGCAAGGCAACCATCACGAGGAATCCAAGAACCACCATTGTGGCGGCACGAAACCGTCTCTTCTGACGCATGACTGCACCTTTCAAGAAGACTTCTCCCCTCTATACAGGATTCTCCCGCACAGGGTTTGCCCATTCCCGACGGTCTCACAGGTGCAGTGAGGATCGTCGGTGGGTTCGTCTTCAACGAACGGGACGGACGCTGTTGAGGGCCTTGGCCGAGTCGATCAGGCTGTCGACGCCGCCGGCGCGGAGGAACTGGTCGGGAGGCACTTCGAGGATCACGCGTCCGTCGAAACCCTGCTTGAGCAGGAGTCCGATGAAGTCCCGCCAGGGGACCGCGCCGTGGACCAGCGGGTGATGGTCCTCGGTGGAGGCGTCGTGACAATGGACGTGCACGATTCGCTTGAGCAGCGCCCTGGGCGGCTTGATCGGCCAGCCGAAACGACGCGTATTCCAAAACGCGTGGCCGAAATCCCAGCAGACTCCCACGCCGCTCTGCGTCGCGACGTCCAGCAGCTCGGCGTACGTGTCGCCGATCCGCTGGCGGGGTTCGCCGGGATCGGGACTCATTTGCAGCTCCACCGTCACGACAACCTCCGGTGCGTTGTCCTTGCACCATTGGCCCGCCCAGGTGAAGAACGCGATGGAACGGCTCAGGAGCTGCTCGCGGGCCTCGTCGCTGCCGCCGGCGGCGCCGTGAAGGTTGACGACCGTGGGGCACTTCTGCATCCGAGCCGCCTCGCCCGCGATCGCCAGAAACCGCTCGTGCATCCGGCGGCACGGATTGTCCGCCTCCGGCGAGAAGTACGCCACGTTGAAGATGGTCGCCTCGGAATAGGGGTGCAGCGAGACCTTCAGATCCGCGCCGGCGCAACAGGCGATATGCTCCCGCAGTCGGTCCAGGTCGGTCCCCGGCCCGACCGGCGTCTCGACCGCGCCGAAACCCAGTTCCCGCAGGAACGGCAGGATGTCTCGCGAGCCGTAGAGCCGCCGGTACAACTCCTCTTGAGCGAATCCGATATCGAGCTTCAGTCCGATCAGCATGGCGATCGCCGCGAGTCCTTTCTCTTGAGCCCCATTCCAAACGCGAACGCAAGAGGCTACCCGAGCGAGCCCCCGCAATCAAGCGCAAAAGCGAACCCGTTCGCAGTGACGCCGTGAGGCGTTATCTCCCCTTCGCCGGACGGAAAACACGCCCTGCCGGGCACGCTACAGGGTTCGAGTGGTTCTCCTGGCACGCGGTTCCTTCCTGGCGATGGAGGTGTGGGAAGGAACGGACTGATCCGGAATCCGCCGCGAGCGGCGGGAGTTTGGCGCTTTGAGGCCACCAGCGGGACAAGTGCTGCGCACGCTTCATGCGACACCTGTCTTCACAAGCGAGCGCCTCGCTCGCGTCTCAAGCCGGAGGCCACAACGCGCAAGACTCCCCAGGCAGGCCCGCTTCGGACCTGCATTCCCCCCCATGCGATAGGGACCTCTCCCGCTTGCTTACGTGTCTTCGGTCTGCCAGAGAATCCGGACACGCTCCACCCTACGACGGAAAGCAGTTTTGTGTTGCGGGTCCGCGCCCGGCGCAGTAAGACTATAGCCACGTGACAACGGCGAAACACTCACTCTGTCGTTTGGAGTTCTGAACGATGCCGGATACGCTGCGGACTACGCCGAAGTACCTCGCCTGGATTTCCTTGCTGCTTGCGGCCGTTACCGCAATCCTGCTCGCCATGGGCTACCGGTCCCAGGTCGGCCCCCTGGTCATCGGAGCGCTGACGCTCCTGGCGCTGTACTTCATGAGGCATCCGTTCCTGAAGAGCTACGCCTTCACGGTCTGGGTCTTTGCCTTCGTCGGCGGCTCGATGTTTTATCCCCAAGCCTTCATGACCTGGGCCGGGTACGATCTGGGCAAGCTGATCGTTCCCTTGATCCAGATCATCATGTTCGGCATGGGCACGACCCTGAGCCTGGCGGACTTCGCCCGGGTGTTCAAAATGCCCTGGCCGGTGTTCGTGGGGGCCATCCTGCAATTCTCCGTGATGCCGCTCGTGGGCTTCGCCATCGCCAGCACGTTCGGCTTCAGCCCCGAGATCGCCGCCGGCATCGTCCTGGTGGGCTCGGTTTCCGGCGGGGTCGCCTCCAATGTGATGACGTTTCTGGCCAACGGGGATATCGCACTCTCCGTTACAATGACGGCGTTCTCGACGCTGCTGTCGCCGGCGATGACTCCGTTTCTGATGAAGATGCTGGCCGGCCGGTTCATTCCGATCAAGTTTCTCCCCATGATGATCTCGATTCTGGATATGACCATCGTGCCGATCGTCGCAGGCCTGATCGCCAACCGGATTCTGTACAGCAACAGTCCATGGACCCACCGCAAAGGCCCGCTGGCGCTGGTAGCAGTTCTGGGGTTCGGTGTGGCCGCGTTGACAGTCGTTCTTCAGGACTCGCTGCCGGGGCCGATCCTTGCGGTCAAGAATGGCATCATCATCGGCACGATTCTGATCGGGGCCGTGGCGATGACAAGGCTCGTTGTCAGCATCCTGCTGAACCGGTCGGACAACTGGATGGACCGGGTGCTGCCGGTCGTCTCCATGGCGGGCATCTGCCTGATCATCGCAATCATCACCGCCCGGTCCCGGGATGCCCTGCTGTCCGTCGGGGGGCTGCTCATGGTAGCGGTGATCCTGCACAACTCGACCGGCTACTTGCTGGGCTACTGGCTGTCCCGGCTGTTGCGGCTGAATGAGCGAACATGCCGGACGGTGGCCATTGAGGTCGGCATGCAGAATGGCGGAATGGCCTCCGCGCTGGCGATGAACGTGCTCAAGAGCGCCGAGGCCGCCGTGGCGCCGGCCATCTTCGGGCCGTATATGAACGTCTCGGGTTCGATCCTGGCGACCTGGTGGCACCGCAAGCCGATCCGCGAGGCCCCGAGCAAAGATCGTGCAATCAGCGAGGCAAAACAGCAAGGAGCTTTCGATGGATCGACGTGACATCATGAAAGGTCTCGGACTCGGGGCCGCCGCGGGCATGCTGGGGTTTCTGAGGCCGACGAAGGGCGAGGATGCGGCGTACTCGAAGGCGACGAAGGGCCTGCCGCCGTTGAAGATCACGAAGGTCAAGGCGATTCTCACCGCCCCGGCAGGGATTCGCCTGTGCGTGGTCAAGGTCGAAACGAGCGAGCCGGGACTCTACGGTCTTGGCTGTGCGACGTTCAACCAGAGACCTCTGACCGTCGCGGCGGCGGTGAACGAGTATCTCGATCCGTTCGCCAAGGGCCGGGATGTCGATAACATCGAAGACATGTGGCAGAACGCCTACACGAGTTCCTATTGGCGAAACGGACCGGTGCTGAACAACGCGCTGAGCGGCCTGGACCAGGCGTTATGGGACATCAAGGGCAAGCGGGCCGGCATGCCGGTCTACCAACTGCTCGGAGGCAAGTGCCGCTTCGCGGTGGACTGCTACACGCATTGCGGCGGCAATGACCTCAAGCAGATCGAGGACAGCGTCAAGCGCGCGATGGAGCGAGGCTTCCGCCACATCCGCATCCAGCGAGGCGGCTATGGCTCGCCCCACCTGTCTAAACAGGCGGACTTCAAGGACGCCGGCTTCGGCCTGCCCTCGGATTCGAACATGGCGGTCCGGCCCTACGTCAAGGGCACGATCGAAATGTTCGAGCATATCCGCGGCACATGCGGCGACGACGTCGAACTGCTCCACGACATCCACGAGCGAATCCCGCCCATCGAAGCCATCAACCTCTGCAAGCAGCTCGAGACGTACCGCCCGTTCTTCATCGAGGACCCGTTCGCCCCCGAGGACAACGGCTACTTCAAGATCCTCCGCCAGCAGACGTGCGTGCCGATCGCGATGGGCGAACTGTTCAACAGCCCGCACGAATGGGTCGGCCTGATCTCCGAGCGGCTGATCGACTTCATCCGCGTGCACATCTCGCAGGTCGGCGGCCTGAGCGTCGCCCGCAAGATCGCGACGCTGGGCGAGTGGTTCAACGTCCGCAGCGCCTGGCACGGCCCGGGCGACGTCTCCCCCGTCGGCCACGCGGCCAACGCGCATCTGGACCTGGCCATCTGGAATTTCGGCATCCAGGAGAGCGTGACCTTCAACGACAAGACCCGCGAAGTCTTCCCCGGCTGCCCGACGATGGAGAATGGCTACATGCACATCAACGAAGCCCCGGGCTTCGGCGTGGACCTCAACGAGGAACTGGCGGCCAAATTCCCGCTCCCCGACGACCCCGGCTACTGGCGCCCCGTCCGAAGACCCGACGGCACCGCCGTACGACCCTAGGCCGGGCTCGGCGATGGTCGATCCGGGCACGGGCAGGATGCCCTCCTACGAAGACTCGTCCTTCCGCGTGGCGGCTTCGGGATCCGCCTCATCGATGACAGGCTCGTGCGTGAACACGCCGTGCGAATAAGTGTATCGGTCCTCATCGTTGGTGACCTGGGCCTGGTAGAGCCAGGCCGTCCACACTGCGTCGAGACCCTCATCCGTCAGGGATTGCAGGTCCAAGTCCTCCTCGCTGAGGAACTCGTCGCGGAATTCGATCATGGCCATCCTCCCGGCACAAGGAATGGGAGCTTCGCCTCGGCTTGGCGAACCATCCGCCGATGAGTCTCGGACAGGTCAAGCCCCTCCATTTCCCGAGAGAGACTCGACCAGATTGCAGCCCAAGGCTTCGACGCATTCATGTATCTGGCGAGGCGCTCCTCGTTGGCTCGAATCAACCGGCGGCGTTCGGCATCCAAGGCAGCCTCCAGAGTCTCACGTCCTTGGCCGATCATCGCAAGAACCGGACGTTTCTCCGCCAATCGCCGCGTGCGATCCGGGAATCGCTCCCTCAGTTCGATGAGATCCCGGGCACTGCGAGAATGGAGCAACTGGTCGTCCGTGTCCGACATCCTGCGGGCGAGTTCCCCAATGACCGCGTAGTCTTTCTCCCGGTTCGTCTTCTTCATGTTCGCCAACTCCACCGCTCCGAGGAATGGGATCTCCTGTCCCTCTGCGCCTTGCCACGCTCGCTGAAGCGATCCCGCGTCAAGTCGGGGCGGCCGTGTGACGAAGTCGGTGCGGACTCGCATCTGGCGCCACTGAAACTCCAAGTGCGAGCTCCACCCGCCTGCCAGCCATCGCACGTCCAAAGGGGCGCCGAACCGATATCGAGCACCATACCCCTCAAGGACGGAGAGCACATGCTCGGTGGTCTCCGGCTCCTCCCGTAGGATCCAGTCGCCGTCCTTGCTCATGATGGCGAGTCGATGGAGAACCACCGCCTGGCCGCCCGCGAGGATCGCGCGAGTCCGGCCGCTGTTGAACTTCCTCGTCAGCTCAAGATAGATGCTCATGGCAGTTCCTGCGTTTGTTGACGTCCCTATTATACCTTCGCGCACGACGACTACCACAGATCCTTTCGGGTGGCAGGCTTCTGGAGGCCGGCGGCGAGGGCTTCTTCGCGGAGCGTCTCGCCCCGCGGCGTCGGCGAGTGGTGAAAGATCGCCTGCATCACGTTCTCGTGACCGCTCAGGGCCGCCAGGGCATCCGACCACTGGTTCGGATGCTCCTGCCGAATGGAGGTCGCGAGGTCCAGACAGATCGCATAGTAGGCGGCGCGGGCCTGCTCCCGCTTTGACGCCGGCTGGATGACGCCGCGCAGGATCTCGTCTTTGAGTCCGTCTCTCAAGATCGCGGTCTGGCTGTCGGGGCTCTCCAGGTGTTCGACGCATCGCGGTCCGTGCGTCTTGATGGCGTAGACAATCCGGCCGTCCTTTGCCAGTCTTTGGCCGCCCTGCTCAATGATGACTCTCTCCGCCAGGTCGATCAGCCGATCGGCAAAGCTGCTGATCGTCTCGTCGGCAGGCATATTCTCGCGTGTCGTGTTCTTGTAGCGATCCGTGATCTGCCAGCCTTGGGCCAGTATCCAGCGGTGGCCTTTCATCACGCCGACGATCGTACCGGCGGTGGCGGCGTTGCAGTCGGCATCCCAGCCGAAGTTGAACGCCGTGATCAGCGTCTTGACGAAATCGCCCTGACCATAGAGCAGGGCCGCGATGATCGAGCCCGTGTTGAGCTCGTAGCCGTTGCGATCCCGCATTTGGCCGTTGTGCCGACTGTACTTCTCTTTCAGGAGCTTCCGCGTCGCCCGCCAGTCGTCCGGATGCCGCTTGTGCCAGACCCGCACCTCTGCGACGATCCGGGCGATGTCGCTACTTGCGTCGATAGCCGCCAGACCGTGGTCCAACAGCGCATCGATGTCGTCCTCGACGAACGCCATGGCGATCATGCTCGTGAAGAACTGCGTGGTCTGGGCGGGTTCTCCGTCGATGGCGACGCGGGTGTAGTTCAGGCCGATCCGGGCTGCGGCCTGCGGCATCGCCGGGGCGATCAGGCCGAAGGTCTCGCAGAGGAACTGGCCGGAGATGTTGAAGTCGGCCCAGGGGTTCAGGACGCTCGAACCCGTCAGCGGCGGCTCGATCCCCAGATCCATCAACTGGCGAGCGTACTGGTTCGCGCACCAGATCCGCTTGTTGATCCGCTCGCGCCAGAGCCGGGCGATTCGTTCGGGCGGCAGGAGCAGACAATTCTCGTCCTCCATCACTTTGATGTAGACCCACTCGAAATCGGTGTCGTCGTCGGTCCAGGCGCCCTCGGGCAGGCCCGGGACGTACCCCGTGACATCCCCCGGCTCGGCGATGTATTTGAATTCGTGGGGCAGGCCGTTGAGGTTGCCCAGAATCTGGCCGAGCAGCCCGCCGCGAATCTTGTCCCGCAGCGTCTCAGCGGGGATCTCACATGCACGTCGAATGCGACGGTTCGCTTCGGCGATGGCCTGCAATTGATACCCCCGCGGGTTGTCGGCGCGCACGCTCCATTCCTTCTGACCGGCGTAGTCGAACACCCACAGCGCCGCCAGCGGGACATCGAGATCTTCGATGCGCCGCAGCAGGGACTCGAACCGTTCTTTCGTCTGCGGCCCGTCGCCGGGCTCGCCGAACTCGCCGACGAGCAGGGGCTTGCCGATTCGCCTGGCCGCCTCGACCGCTTCGGCGAATCGATCCGCCGAGTCCGCGTAGATGTGCACGCTGATCGTGTCAACCGGGTCGGGATTGTCCCCCGCCAGCATCTCGGCGAATTGCCCGGGCGAGTCTTTCGCCCAGGTCCCCTCGTGCATCTGGCGCCAGGCGGAGGGCCGCGGGATCGAATTGCCGGTGCAGACGATTCGCGTGCGGTCGTACGTGTGGACTGCCTTGGCGAATTCACGGAAGGCGGTGCGGATCATCTCGTGCGTGAGGATGTCCCGGTCACTTCGCGACTGCGCCGTGCCGAGATTCGGCACGATGGGCGGCAGATGGTCCTTCGCGTTGGGCAGGTCCGCGTCGAGGTTGTATTCGTTGCCGAACTCCCAACCCCAGATCGCGGGCGAATCCTGGTATCGCGTGACGACCTCCCGCACGTAGGTCCGCATGAACTCGTGCGTCTTGCTCTGCGGATTGCCCCATTGATCGCATGGCTCGCCGACCAGGTCAGGGACCATCGGCATGTACCAGAACAGGCTCGGAATCAAGCCAACGCGGTGTCTCTCGGCCGAGCGGACCACGCCGTCGAGCAGCTTGAAGTATCTGGCCTTGTCCTGTCGGTACAGCTTCATCTCGGCGGGCCAATACCCCGTGCACATGAAACGGACGAAAGGAATCCCGTGCTGGGCGAGGATGCGGAAGCCCTCGTCGTATGACGTATCGTTGGGCTCCCTGAGCGTGCGGGCGAACGCATCGAAGTAGTTGACGCCGATCCCGCGATAGGAGACGCCGTCCTTGAGCAGCATGCCGGCGCGACTGCTCAGACCGAGCGGGGGTTGCTGTACGGCGGCCATCAGCACACAAAGCCAGGGTGCAATCGTCATAGGGCCCGATCTCCTCGATGGAATTGATTCTGGTTGTCGGATGAGAAGGTACTCGCCGAAGCGCCGCATCACCAGCGAAATCCTCCATTGACAGACCGGACGCGGGCGGTTGAACTACGCGGGACAACTGTGAAATGGAGAAATGACGCATGAAGTACAGGCGATTGGGCAAGACGAATCTGCGGGTGTCCGTCATCGGCGTGGGCACCTGGCAGCTCGGAGGCGAATGGGGCAAGACGTTCGAGCAGCGCGAAGTCGATGCGATGCTCGGGCGAGCTGCGGATCTCGGCATCAACCTGATCGACACCGCAGAATGCTACGGCGACCACGAATCCGAGCGGCTCATCGGCCGGGCGATCAAAGGCCGGCGTGAGAAGTGGATCGTCGCGACGAAGTTCGGACACCGCTTCAACGGACCTTTTCAGCGGGACGACGTGTACGAACCCTCGCAGGTCGTCGAGCAGTTAGAGCAGTCGCTCAAGGCCCTGCAGACAGACTACGTGGACCTCTACCAGTTCCACAGCGGCACCGACGCGATGTTCCAGACGCCGGGTCTGTGGGAGAAGCTGGGGCAATTGGTCGACACCGGCGCCATCCGCCACCTGGGCGTCTCGGTGAGCAAGAAGAACACCAGCCTCGTCCAGGTGCAACAGGCGTCGGCCGTCGGGGCCGAGGCGGTCCAGGTGGTCTACAACCGCATCGAGCGACAGGCCGAGGCACAAGTCCTTCCCTTGTGTCTCCAGCAGAATCTCGGCGTGCTCGCGCGGGTGCCGCTGGCCAGCGGGTTCCTGAGCGGCAAGTACACGAAGGACGCACAGTTCGCGCCGGGGGATGTGCGAGCGGTGTGGCAGAGCGAGCAGGAGCGTCAGGGCATGATCGAACAGGTCGAAGAGATCCGCAAGGAGGCACCGCAGGGGGTGCCGCTGGCCCACTGGGCTCTCGCCTGGTGCCTGCGCAACCCGGCGGTCTCGTGCGTGATCCCGGGCTGCAAGAACATCGAACAAGTCGAATCCAACGCCAGGGCCGCCGATCTGGCGGAAGTGTCCGAAAACCATCCCTACGCGGTCAAGTAGCCCGGCAGGAAAAGAACCGGGGCCTGCACCATTCCACTCGGTGCAGGCCCCGATGCGATACGAGCCTTTCGCGAGTCTTTCAAACAACCGACCCGCGAGCGACGAGAACTACTTGGCGGTCAGCAGCGCCTTGACCTCATCCGCCGACAGGGACTTGTCGTAGAGACGGACATCGTCCAGCGCGCCGTTGAAGGCGTTGCCGCCGTTCGGATCGTCGCAGCCGAAATGCACGCGTGCGTCTTTCTTGGGACCGAACGAGAAGGCGCCGTTGCCGGTCTCCGCGCCGTTGAGGTAGAACCTTGCGGTCGTCCCGTCGAACGTCACGGCGACGTGGGCCCACGTGCCGACCGGCAGTTTGGCGCTGCCGCTGCCGGGATACACGTCCCAGCGGGCGAATCCGATGGTGCCGCTGTCGCGGTTGACCTCGAGATGCCACATCGTGTCGTCGGCGGTCCAGCCGTCGCGTTTGCCCATCAAGCCCTGCCACTGGTCGCTGGGACCGTCCCACTTCGCCCACATGGCGACGGTGAGCCGGCCGGTCGCGGCCGAGGGGTTGAACGTGCCGACCTCGACGGCCTGATGGCCGCCGGCGCCGTCGAAGAGCATGCCCTGCCCGAAGCCGGCGGGACCTGCCACGTACCTGGCGGGCAGATCCGCGTTGCCCACGAATACGCCGTCGTGGCCGTTGCCGGAGCTGTCCAGCAGATTGCCTTCCAGCTTGTAGTGCGCGACCAGACCCAGCGGCTTGGCGCCGATCCGGATGTCGTCGACCAGCAACGTGCCGACGGCGGCGGGCGAACCGGCCTTGTTCTTGACGCCGATCGTCAGGCCGGCCACGGAGGCCAGGTTCACGCCGGAGAACTCGCTGAGCGCGATCTCCAGCTCGGTCCACGTCTCAGCCACCGAAGCGTCGGTGACGTCCCGCTCGACCGTCTTGGCTGCGCCGGCGCTGTCCTCGACCCTGACATACAGCACGCCGGCGATGTTGAACGATCTGCCGGCGACAAAGAGTCGCAGGACGTTGAAGCTGTTGACCGTCCAATCCTGCGGCTGGTCCCACGTGCGTGTGGTCTCGGAGACCGCCGACGTCGTATTGTCGTACCTCAGCGGCATGACCTGCTCGCCTCCGTGCGCGGCAACGATCGTATCCTTGGCGAACGGCGCTTCGTCGTTGCCCACGACGGAACCGTTGTTCGGGTTCTGCCAGCCGTCGAGCCAGGTGTCGAAGATGGCCTTGCCTTCGTTGACCACGTCCTGGTAGCTCTCGAAATCATCCACGACCAGGAAGTTGCCGGTCGTGAAGGTCCAGACGGCGCCCTTCCACGGACTGTCCGGACTTTCGTCGTTGATCGCATCGACTCGCCAGTAGTACTGCGTGTTGAACGCCAGTCCCTCGGGGTCGAAGCTGGTCCCGTCGAGCGAAACGAACAGGACGCTCGGATCGCCGGCGCCGCTGGCGGCGGCCACCGCGCCGCTGGAAGTGCCCAGGTACAGGTTGTGCGAGGCCGCGAACGCGCCGCCGGCCCAACTGAGCTGGGTTTCGACATTGACGTCCTTGGCGTCGTTGGCGGGCTTGGGGTTCAGCGTGATGCCGCCGCCGGAGAGCCTCATGTTGTCCATATAGAACCACACCCAGCCGGTGTAGTCGGCGCTGTTGGCGTTCACGACGATTTCAATCGACAGATAGGTGACCTTGTCCCAGTTGGCGTTGAGATCGGCGGCCAATTGGCCATAGTCCCAGGTGGCCGTGTCCGTGCGGTCGCCGTTGTTCTGCGACCAGCCGGCCCTGTAGCCGAGGTTCACCCACCCGCCATCGAAGCTCGGCAGCGCCTCGGCATTCGTGTTGACGATCAAATGGGTGCCGTTCCAAGGCGGAATCTTGTCCACCGGCCAATCGCGGACCAGATGCGTGATGTCCACGCTGAGCTTGGTGTTGGTGCGGAAGGCCGCCAGAACCGCCGCGTTGTTCGGGTCCATCAGGTTCATCGTCAGAACGCTGGCCCAGGCGCCCGTCGGGGTGTAGACGTCGAGGCTGTACTTGCCCAGGGTCACGCCGTTGGAGTCGCTGTAGCGAACGTCGGCGCCGCCGGCCACGACCCAGCCGTCCAGGCTCTGTTCCCAGTCGCCGATGACAATGTCGGTGCTCTTGCCCGTGGCGGCCGCAGGACTGACGATCCGGATGTTGTCGATGTAGAACTTCGTTTCGGAAGCGGCATCCGCGTTCGAGATCAGCAGGACCTCGAACCATCCGATGGCGTCGTTGGCCCCGGCGATCTTGGTCGTCACCTCGTCCGCTAGCACCCACGTGAGCGTGTGGGGCTGACCGTCTCTGGCGACATCCAAGAGACCGAGGTCGTTCCAGCCGAGGTTGTTGTTGGCGCCGTTGTCGTTGTTGTTCTGGGCGTTGATGACCATGCCGACCTGAAGCCACGTGGTGCTCATATCGGCTTCGAACGCGGTCACGTCCGCGGTGATCTTCACGCCTTTCGTCGCCAGCATCGCCATCTGGGGCTTCACGTTGACTTTCGTGAGCTGTTGCCATCCGCCGGCGGCGGTCACCTGCATCGCCTCGGCGCCGGTCGTCGCGCCGGTGGCGCTTCGCGTGATCGTTCCGGCGGTCCAGGTGTCGGTGTACCAGTTGTCGAAGCCACCTTCAAAGTCGCCGATCACGGCGCTCGACGTCGGGCCCTCGTAGACCAACTGGATGTTGTCGATGTAGAACTTGACGACCGATCCGCCGTCCAGGTTGGTCACCAGGGCGAACTCGAACCACGCGATGCTGTCGTCCGTGCCGGCGATCTTGGCCGTCAAGGCATCCGGCAGCGTCCACGTGTACGTGTGGGGCTGTCCGTCGCGAATGACGTCCTGGCCGCCGAGCGGGTTCCAGCCGATGTTGTTGTTGGCGCCGTTGTTGTCGTTGTTCTGGCCGTTGATGATCATCTCGACCTGCATCCAGGGGGTCGTCATGTCGGCTTCGAACGCGGTCACATCGGCCGTAATCTTGACGCCCTTTTTCCCCAGCGTCGCCTGATGGGCCTTCACGTTCAGCTTGGCGTTGATCTTCCACCCGCCGGGACCGTCGACCTGAAGGGCCTTGGCGCCGACGGTCGCCCCTGTCGTACTGAAAGACAGCGTCGCGGCGTCCTGATACCAGCCGTCGAGATTGTCTTCGAAATTGCTGACCAACACGCTGTCGGCCAGACCGCTGGACGCCATCGCCAGGACGACGCTCAGCAGAATCGCACCTATCGATTTCTTGTACATGGTATTTTACCTCACTCCAATGTTGCTTCTTGATACTTTCGACTCCATACGGACGATACTGCCTTCGACTACCTCCTTTCGCTTGAGGGTCGGTCAGTCAAATCCGGCTTGCTGCCGCGAACGAACACGGCCCGACCACGGTTCTCAGGGGCGCGTGACATCCGCCGGTAGAATCCTCTTGAATAGATGCACTCCCGCTCTCCGCCTGCTTCTCCTTCTTGCGATATGGCGTTCACCCTACACTCTGTAATGGCCGGTCGTCCCCGAAAGGCGACAGATTCCGAAGGACAAAACAAGATGTCTTCTGACAGGTAGTTATATCAGATTGCAGGGCAAATCGCAATCCTTTCGCGTGGATTGACGCGCATCGTGCGTGCGGCCCGTCAGGCCTGGCCTTGATAGGACCAGCCGAGGGAGTCGGCCAACCGGCGAAACCCCTCCCGGCTGCCGATCATTTGCACGCCGCGAAGGACGTCCCCTTCCAGGACCACCGAGCGATAGGCCGATTCCCCGCCATCGAGCAGGAGCTTCTCCGCCATACCTTGCCCCCTGGGGGTCCCGATCGCGTGAAACTCGATGCTGGCATGCTTGAAGGACAAAGGAACCTTGCGATCGGCGACCCGCTCCATAGGGCGACCCACCAGAGTCGCCAGGGCGTTGGCAGCCGCCCCTTTGCCCTGCTCGGCAGCCAGGAGCACGCTGCCCGTGCGGACGTTCGTCCGCTCTGCGAGGTCGCCGCAGGCGAAGACGCCCGGTTCCGAAGTCTGCTGGAACTCGTCCACGAGAACGCCTCGATCGGTCTTCAAACCGGCACGGGAGAACATGCTCAGGCTCCGAGCGGCCCCGACGGTGGTCAGGACCAGATCGCTGTGGACCAGATCGCCATCGTCAAGCCGCAGTTTCAATCGGCCGTCGGTCTTCGCGACGTCGCTCACGAACCGGCCCACCTTCACGTGGACGCCCAGAGTCTCCAGGCGACGGGCCAGCACGCTCGCAGCGGTCGGGCCGAACTGCTGCGTCATCAGGTGATCGGCCTTCTCCACAATCGTCACGTCGAGCCCCTGCTCCCGCCCGTACACCGCGGCCTCCAGGCCGCTGATACCGCCGCCGAGAATGGTCAGATGCCGGACCGTGTCCAGGCGTCTCTGAACGGCCAGGCTGTCCTGGGCCCTCCAGATCGGGATGACGTCGTCGGGAAACCGGCTGACGAAGGGAAGCAGGATAGGTCCGGCCCCCGACGTGAGAATCAGGGCGTCGAACCTCTCTTCGCGGCCCTGGGCGGTCACCGTCCTGGCGTGGGCATCGATCTGCGAGACGGGGCAATCCAGCCGCAGATCGATCTTGTGCTCGTCGTACCAGGATCGGGGCCGCAGCGCGATGGCGTCGAGGTCCACCCGTCCAAACGCCAGCAGCACGACCTTGGGCCGGATGTAGGGAAGGCACGACTCATCCGAATAGAGAACGACTTCGCCGCCGTTTTCGCTGACGTGCCTGGCCGCCTCGATCCCAGCGTGTCCGGCGCCCACAATCCCGATTCTCATCGTAGAACCTCTCCCAAGAGAAGAGTGCATGCGATTCACAGAGCCCATACCCAACGCAATCGCATTGAGATACCGCCGAATCGAAGCGAATGCAAGAGGGGTGTGCGTGAGTGTGCCCGGAACATGTTGACAGAGGAACCGCCCAAATCGAAGCTCGAAGCACGAAATCCGAAATCCGAAACAAATCCAAACTCAAAGCACGAATGATCAAGACGCTGACGCCCGACGAGAGCCTGTTTGAGATCTCGAATTCCGTGCTTCGAGTTTAGGATCTTGATGCTATCGGTACATGTCAGACTGTTCAAGGACTTCCGCGGACTTGCTCAGTCACATACATCATGACGCAGGGACCCGGCGGCGGGAAGACTCATCGGGACCTTTGCTGAACAGACGTCAGCATAACGGGCTTCCGAGGCCATCATGCTGCTGGCTCAACGGGAAAAAATGCCGGGGTTTCAGGGGCAGAGCCCCTGGCATGAACGCGAAACGTCGAACAGAAAGGCCGCCCGTCTCTGATCATACAGGCCGTGGCGATCTCTCGGTGACGACGCTATTCGATATGGCCGCCGTCGATCTCGAAGACCCAGGCGTGCTCGCACGGCGGCGATTGACGCTCGCTTTCCGGCACAACGATCGACAGCCCTTCCGCTCCGACCTTCCACGACACCGCGGCCGACGATCCGAGCAGTCGGACGGACTTGGCCGATTTGATCGGGCCGACCTGGATCTGTGCGGAGAGCGACGTTTGACCCTGTTCGGCCAGACAGATCGCATAGAGTCTGTCGCCTTTTCTCGTCAGACAGACCTGGCCAACCTTGTACGGCGGCGCCGGCCTCGTGCCATAGATCGCCTCGCCGTTGACCTGCATCCATCGGCCGATCTGCTCCATCCGCTCCAGGGCCGGCTGGGGCAGTTGCCCATCGGGATCGGGACCGACGTTCAGCAGGAAGTTGCCGCCTTTGGCGACGATGTTGACCAGCAGGTGAATCAGGTCCCGCGTCGATTTGTAGTTGTCGTTCGGCTTGTACGACCACTGGTTGGCCATGGTCATGCAGGTTTCCCAGATGTAGGGCAAAGCTTTCTCGGGCACCTCCTGCTCGGGCGTCAGGTAGTTCTCGTACCGGCCGCCCACCGTGCGATCCACAACGATCAGGCCCGGCTGATGACTGCGCGCCGTCGCAGCCAGCTTCGGCATCTGGATGTCCTGCTCGGGCGGGCGGACCTGGCCGCCGTCGAGCCAGAGGATGTCCACCGGGCCGTAGCCGGTCATCAACTCGTTGACGGTGTTGTGCGTGAAACCGACGAACGTCGCCCACTTCGCGGGGTGTTTCGTGATGTCGTAGTTGACGTTGCGATCGGGGTGCGGCCACTCGGGGGCCCAGTATCCCGGATGGTTCCAGTCGGATTTCGAGTAGTAGGCGCCGATGCCGAAGCCCTGGGCCCGGAAGGCGTCGAAGACCTGCTTCACCACGTCGGACCTGGGATTCGTGTGGAACGGGCACGAGGGATGCGTCGTCCGATAGTCGGTCTGTTTCGTGTCGAACAGGCAGAAGCCGTCGTGGTGCTTCGTCGTGAAGACGACGTACTTCATCCCCGCTCCTTGGGCAGCGGCGACCCATTTGCCCGGTTCGAACTTCTGCGGGTTGAAGGTCTTGTTGAGAGCCACGTAGTCGCGGAAGAACCGCGGGAAGTCCTTGCCCCGCTCGGTCCAGGCGGGCAGATCGTCCGGCCGGGCCCATTTGTCCGCCTCGACCAGCGGCCACGACTCGATGCACCCCCACTGGGCATAAATCCCCCAGTGCATCATGAACCCGAACTTCCAGTCCTGGAAGCGGTCGAGCTTGTCCCACACGAGCGGATCGGTCTCCCGGTCGGCAGGCGACTGCCCCGGCCGGGGCGGATAAGACAGGTAGTTGGCCAGAATGTGCCCCAGGATCTGCTCGCCCTGCTCGTTGGCGTGGACGGCATCCCGTTTGAACGAAGCCAATTCCCGGCCCGACTCCCGCACATATGCACCCCAGGCGGTCTCCATATCGAGGAATGCAGCCCCGACCTCATCCGCGAGCTTCGCCAAGCTCCGATTGTAGGGCGTGCCACGCACACCATCCCCATCGAGGAAGCCCGCCTCGCGCGGATCGACAGCCCCAAACGCCCCCGTCATCAGAAGGATGTCGGGCTGAGCAGACTCGCGGATCTGTCGGATCACGTCGCGGATCGAATCGATGTCGCCACCCTGGCTGATGCCGCCGATGATGACCAGGTCCGGCTTGTGATCGAGCACGAACTTCTGCACGCGCCCCGCCTCCTTATACCACGAGCACCCGGTGGACCCGCGCACCGACGTGACCTTCTCGATGGTGCAACGCGGGTGCCGCCGCGTGACCACATAGTCCCACCCCGACCGGCTCGTGTCGTTGACGATACTGTCGCCCAGCATGACCACGCGAAGAACACCGCCTTCAATCAGCAGTTGCCTTGTCTTGGGCAGCCTCTCCCACCGCTCCACAGGCGGACAATATTGGACTGGTGGAATCTCCGAATACGCCTTCAGCACCGCCTCCAGCGTCCGCTCATTGCCGCGAAGGATGTAGCTCCCATCCCCGGCGAAGGCCGAAGCACTCAGCCAAAGCGTCAGAGCACATACCGATCGAACGTACCTTGATGCTGCCACTTCAATCCTCCTTCGAAGCCCTTCGACTTGACGCGCGCAGACCACATTCCGAATCGTGCATACCGACAAGGTCATCTGGGGGCAGAATCCTGCCCCAGCGAGGTGGTTCCGCCGGCCTTGGCTTTTCCTTGACGAGACACCAGCCTAGTCCCCGGTGTAGCCTGCCGTTTGCGCAAGTCGTCGAAGATCGCTCCGACGTCGAACTGGAATTCTCCTGCCAGACGCTCGCGCGTCTTTCTGACCTCATTGACGATAGCATCATCGTACATAGTGCTAAATCCCCATCAACTCCTCAGGAGTGCAGATCATTGGCATAGCGTAACCTCGCTCACCGCAAATGGCCAAGACCAAGCGGATAACCTGAGCATTCGCCAAGTGCCTGCAATTCCACGTCAAAAGGTAATCCATGCTGTTTACGGCAGCGACCGCGATATGTGCAGCGTCTCGGACAGCCTGTTTGGGCATGGCTCCAGCCATCACAATGGCTCTCGTCAGGTCCTCCGCTTCGGCGGTTACCTCCAAGACTGGAAGACTCTCAATCGCTTCCATTCTCCTCTGGGCCGCGTCATCATCTCCGGCCTGCGCCTCGTCGATTACGACCTGCGAGATGAAGCAATCGAACTGTCCATGCTGGCGATGCCACCACTCGTGAGTAATCTGCTGATGAGCCGCAACCAGCAAGTCACGGCTGGGCCGGGAAACGAGGTAGCTGACGATCGTCGTTTCGATATGAACGGACTCCATTGCATCACCTGCCGCTCTCCGTCATGTCCGCACTCCAGTCAGCCCACGTTGATAGACTATTCTCCCCTGCCTTCAATCAATGCCCGAAGGCCAGGATTCCCCGGCTTCGTCCTGTTCTCTCGCCGACAGCAAACAAGAACCAATCCACGACCTCAGGAGCGAGACCGATTTCCTCCCGCACGGCAATCGCACCTTCACCAGACTCTCTATGCAGGGTTCGACACTTATCAGGCGACATCTCGCTCTCAGGGAACTTGGCCATCGAGGGGCGTAACCTTGATAATCCACTGCGAGTCTTCTCCACGCAGAAATTGTAGCGGTCTGGAGAGCGAAGATACATCAGCAGTGTTGCCACGCCTGTCGCCATCCGACGGGGGAATTGGTCATTGCGGCCAACCTCCCACTCGGGCCGGTGGAAGTCCCGCAGGATTGAGTCTGCGACGATGGCCCGTTCCTCCACCGGCAGGGAAATCACTTCCTCGATCAGCTCTTTCATCGTCATGGGCGAACACCTCCTTTCCCACGATTCTAGCCCGAGTCGTACGTGCGGTCAAGGAAGCGGCCAAGGGTCTAGCCGGGAGTATCTGCGCAAGTTTTTGGGCGTGAAAGGTCCCGTGAACGGCACGCCCGAAGCGGTCGTGCGAAGGAGATTTGCCGCTTTCACGCCAATGACATGAGATGAAGAAGGACAAGAGCAACAGTCCACTCAAGGCCGTGCGAAGCACGCCTTTCGTGCTGCTGGGAAAAGGCGAAAAATGCCCGCCGCCCCGCCGCGAAGCGGCGCTTCCGATCCAGGCGGCGGAATCCGGATCAGTCCGTCGCTTCCTTCGGCGAGACTGTTCTTACGGACGCACGAACGACTGGCTGCCAATGCGGCTGGGACGCCCGTTTCTTTCCACAAAGGCCTGCCGGGACGCCGTCAGCGAATCGCCGCAAAGCGAAGTTCTTTGCGGCCCGATCTGGGCGGCTGCTCGACGATGGGGATTCGGGACGCGAACGGCTCGGTGGCGTAGGTGGCCTGCAGGGCCTCCCAGTTCCGCGTGCCGCAGTCCCGCATGATCAGCCAGTCGCGGGTCCGCTGCCAGCGAGGCGAAAACCAGGTCCGCACGGGCAATTCCCAAAGCTCCTGCGGCAAGGGACTGTCCCGATGCTCCTCCAGGGCCCGGCGAGCGCCGCTATAGTCGGCGTACGCAAGCGTCCAACGCGATTGGAGTTCCAAGCGCCTCAGCAGATCGACATGTTCAGCCTGCCCGAGCGAAGCCAGCGTTCGAGCCGCTTCCACGCCCCGTTCGCATTCGATCTCATCGGAATCGATCCGTTCGAGCAGGGAAACACACGCCGCGACGACGGTGTCCCGCAGGGCCGGGTCCGAACCGACCGCCAGTTTCGTGAGCCCCCAGAGTTGGTCCCAGGCGATGGACGAGGCGGTCTCTTCGATCACCACGCCAAAGACCAGAGGCAAGATTATCGGACCCATCGCTCCACAGGCGGCCACCAGGATCTCCGTCATCAAAAGGTCGTCCTGCTCCCCCGCCTCGACCAGACGGGCGATCAGGGATTCGCCGATCTCCTGGCGTCGCGAGTCCTCCAGCCTGGGCGCAGCCAAGGCGAAAATGGCCGGCACGTAGAGATGGACGTAGCACGTCCTCTCCTGGACGATCTCGCGGGCTTCGTCATACGCATTGAGCAATTGGTCGATCAGTCTCGGTTCGTCCACCAACGCATCGGCAAAGGCCCCGAGAGCGGACCACGGAATCTCCCCTTCGGTACGCTCCAGAGCATCCCAGAACGACTGCAAGGTTTCATCATTCACAGACGCAACTCCTACCACGAACAAGACACCCCCCTGGATGACATGCTGCGACAAACCCACAGGCGGGAAGTCAAATCTGATTATAAGAATCGACGCCGGGATATCAAGAAGGTTAGGGCAATTTGGGGTGGACAGGCATGCGGCCGGCTACATGGCGTCCGTCAGGCCCTTTTCCGCGACTTTTGGCAACAGACAGACCCAGGCTGAGGAAACCGCACAAATCGAGACCATTATGGGACGCTAATCGGATTTCCAGGCGTCGATCATGCCGTAGGCCATCGCGCCCTCGCGGTAGCCCTTCTCCATCAACTGGAACGAATCGACGAATCGACGGAGCTTGCTGCCCTTGGTGAGCAGGAACATCTGGGCCAGCGGATTGCTCACAAGCTTTTTGCAGTGCTCCCACGTCGGTCGCACGTTGGCCGTGATGTCGTCGGCCGCGACGGATCCAAAGCCCGCCTGTTCGAGCATCGAAGTCTGCTCGTCCAGGGTCAGCAGGGACGGGCACAGCATGGCCTCGCAGATCTCCTGGACGAGCGGATCGGACTGGGGATCGCTCGCGTCGCCCTTGAGCCAGGCGCACAGTCCCAGCCGACCGCCCGGTTTCAACAGTCGGGCGCAGTCGCGGAAGAACGCCTGTTTGTCGTGGATGTGCTCGCTGCACTCGATGATCCAGATGCGGTCGAACGACTCCGAAGGCAGGTCGAGGTTGTTCGCGTCGTGCTCGCGGAACGAAACGAGATGAGACACGCCTTCCTCGGAAGCCCGCTTCTCGGCGCCCTGCACTTGCACCGGACTGAGCGTCAGCCCCAGGACGGAGCAGCCAAAGGTCTTGGCCAGCCAACAGGCCGAGCCGCCAAGACCCGACCCGATGTCCAACACGCGATGGTCGCGGCTGATCTCCAGGCGTTTGGCCAACCGCTCGACCAGCTTGGTTTGCGCCTCGGCAGGCGACTCCCCATCTTCCCAATACCCATGGTGGATGTGGGCCCCCCACAGGAGCTGATAGAAGCTCGACAGTGCATCGTAATGCTTGCGGATGTCCTCGGTAAGACATGACTGAGGCGACGACTGACTCATCCGTGTTCTCCTGGCTGGTCCACACTCGTGGAAGACCTTCCGACGTCTCCGCGACGCCGGGAGAATTCCGATCGTTTCTTTGCGTACAACCCGCCGGCCATCGGCCTCGGGCGACGGCCCAGCCTACAAAAAGAAACGGGCGGCGTCACGGAAAAACCGCAGCGCCGCCCGTCCGATCTCCCGATTCGGCAACAACTACCGTGCTCCGGCCTTGCTCTTGGCCTTCTGCAGGACCGCCTTGGCGCGACCGGCGAGTTTCTCATCGGAAGCGGCCTGCGCCGCCTTCTCGATCGAGGGGATCAGCTTGGCCGCAAAGGGAGCAGGCTCGTTCCCGCCGAGCAGTTTCTCGGCCACCTTCACGATCGCCAGCGCCGCCTCCTGGCGGGTCGCGGCGGCGTCCACGTACGGCGTGATCAGCGCCACCGCGTCGGGCGAATCGATATTGCCCAGCGTGCCGACCAGCAGCAGCCTCTCTTCGTCCCGCTCGATCAGACCGGAGGCCTGCCGACACATGGCCAGGCGGTCCTCGACCGACAGATCGCTGCGGGCAGCCAAATTGAGGTATCCGCGAAGAAACAGCGTTCTTTCCGAGGCGCTGTTCGTTTCCTTGGCCATCGCCAGCAGGATGGGGGCCGCGTCGGTGGTCTTCCAGGTGCCCAGGGCGCGGACCGCCGCAGAACGCACGTCGGCGTTGTCGCTCCTGGCGTTGGCATGCACCGCCTGCAGCGCGTCCGGCCCGCCAATCGCGCCGAGAACCCGAAGAATCGCCGCCTTCTGAGCGGGTTGAGACTTGCCGAGCCGGTCGATCAGTTTCTCGGCCTGGGCCTTCGAGTCGACCGCCTTGAGGCAAATCGCGGTCATCGCACCCTCCACCGCCGTGAGGTCCTGCGGTTCTTTCGCACCATCGAGCAGCTCGAACATCACAGGCAACTGCTCGGGACCGCCCAAGTCGCCGATCATCCGAATCGCGCCGGCTCGAACCGACGACTGGCTTCCGCCGGCCGCCTTCACCAGCGCCGGCAATCCGCTCTTCATCCGCCGCCGGCCCATCAGATCGAGGGCCAGTCGTTGCTTGTCGGAACTCGGTCCCGCGAACATCATCATCACCACGTCGTCGGCCTCCTTTCCGGGGAAAGCCGCAAGGCCGTCCAACGCCGCCTTGGCGATTTCGCGGTCGCTGTCGTCGATCAACTGGACCAGAACAGGCACCGCGGAGGCATCCGCCAGTTCCGTCAGAGTCTGGATCGCCGCGACGCGAACGCGCGAATCGCCGGCTTTGGCCGCGTCGAGCAGGGCCGGCGCGGCGCCTTTGTCGCCACGCACGCCCAGCGCCTGGATCACAAGGATCTGCCGGTCGGCATCCAGGGTCTTCATCGCATCGGTCAGGATCGTGGTCGCCCTGGCGCTTCGCATCTGGTGAGACGCCTCGACGGCCGCGGAGAACAGGATGTAGTCCTTGTTGCCCAGGTGCTCTTGAAGCAGCTTCTGGCGATTGGCCGCCTGGCGGGTGAGAATCGCAGCCCGCAAGGCTCCGCCGCGAACCTGATGAGGAGCGTCCAGCTTGTACAGCCGATCGTAGATCTCCAGGGCGGCCGGCCTGCGGCCCTCGGAGGCCAGCGCCTCGGCGCAGCGAAGGAGCCCTTCGTAAACGTCGAGCCTGCATTCGGCGGGGACCTTCGACCTCGCCTGCTCAAGGGCCTGCGCCGCTTCGGCGTTGCCGATGTCGCCCAGGGCCCGCGCCGCGGCCCCCGCCACCACGGGGCTTCCGCTGGTGACCAGCGAGGCCAGCGCAGCGACCGCTTTGGCGTCGCGACGATACCCGATCGTGTGGATGACGCCGACCAGTGGCCTGCCCTTGACCGTGCCGAGCGCATTGCGCAGCGCCTCGTCCACGGCGGGGTCGGGATTCATCTGCAAAGCGTAGCGGGCGTTGTGCGACAGTTGCTCGTCGCCCAGCAGCGCCGCCAGCGGCCCGATGGAATCTTTGCCGCCGATGATTCCAAGCTGCCGGCAGGCGTCGATCCGAGCCTTCAGCGGAGCGCCGGAATCTCTGACGGTGGCGATCAGCTTGGGTTCGTCGGCTTTGGCGGCCACGGTCTGCGCGAGTGTCTGACCTGCCCAGCCCAGCAGAATCGCGGCCATCAGCATGAAGTGTGTTCGTGATCGTGACATATCAGTCTCCTCGACAGGGCAAGGCTGTCCCCACCCTGCAATCGTTTCTCTCTTCTTCAGATCGTCCACGGCTCGCGCATCGCACGCGAACGGAAGCGGTTGGCCTCGGCGTCGTTGACGAACTCCTCTTTCGTCGGGTCGAACTTCAGGTCGCGTTTGAGCCACATGCAGATGTTGGCCGCGTGCACGCTGGACATGGTCCGGTGCATCATGACCGGGTTGGCCACGGTCTCACGCCGCGACTTGACGCAGTCGAAGAAATTGCGGACGTGGTTCATCGGACGTTGCGTGCGGGCCATGTAGTCGTCCACCAGCTTCTTGAAGTCGCCCATCCAGGCGGGGTTGGAGACTTCGCACCTCGAGTAGCCGTCGGCGATGGCGACCCAGCCCTCGGTGCCTTCGTAGCGGACGCCGCAGGAGCCGTGCCAGATCTTGCCGGCCATGTCTCGTTCGAGGACCATCTTCACGCCGTTGGCGAAGGTTGTCACCATGCCGTCGCCGCTGTCGTTGGCGACATACTTGTACTCGACCGGCGACGTCTTCCACAGGTTCAGCGCCACCTGGCATTGCGCGAAGGTGTGGGCGCCCCACTCGCCGATGCAGCTCGTGTGGAAGTCGTAGTGGTTCCGCCATCCGCCGCGGGTGTACTCCGCGTTGTAGGGTCGCCAGGGACAGGGTCCCAGCCAGGCGTCCCAATCCATCTCCTCTTTCGGAGGCAGCGGCTGTTCCGGTAGCCAGTCGTGGCGCATCTCCGCGGCGTCCCACGGCGCGATGTGCGCCCGGACGGTGTGGACCTTGCCCAGATAGCCGAGCCGAAGCAGCTCGTTGGCGAAGGTGAAGTTGCCCTCGCTGAGCCGCTGGATGCCGCTCTGGTAGACGCGACGATGACGCCGGGCGGTTTCGACCACCGCCTGGCCTTCCGCGATGGTCATGGCCGAGGGCTTCTCCGAGTACACGTCCTTGCCCGCCCGCATCGCCATGATGGCCGCCAGCGCGTGCCAGCGGTCGCCGGTGGTGCTCAGGACCGCGTCGATGTCCGTCCGCACCGCCAGGAACTCGCGAATGTCGGCATAGAGAGCGCAGTCGGTGTTGCCGTAGCGGGTGTCCACCATCTGCTTGACTCTTTCGCGACGCGCCTTCTGCGGGTCGCAGTTGGCGACGAACTGGATGTCCCGCTCGGGCAGCATCCAGTTCAGGACGCCCGAGCCGCGGTTGCCGATTCCGATGCCGCCCAGGATGATGCGTTCGCTCGGCGGGACGGCCCCGTTGCGGCCGAACACCGAGGCCGGCACGATGTACGGCGCAGCGATGGCCGCCGCCGTGCCCAGGAATGCTCGCCGCGAGAGGTGGGAGTGGTTGTGTGACATGGCAATCTCCTCTTTGCAATTGACTATTGACGATTGATGATTGGCGATTGGCGACGACTGTCAACAACTCCAAATCATCACGCCCTTGACCTTCGAGGGATTCTACCGGCTTCCCGCCTCCGCGCCCACTTCAAAAGGAATGATTCCTGGCGACGGATGGCCGCTACCCAGCCAACGTCCCCTGGTGTATGATGCCCTGCTGTGCGTGAAGATCCCTGTCGAGCCAAGAGGTATCGTGATGCATCTGAAGAGCGTGCGTTTCCACCCGGATCGGTATCCGACCCGCGAGCATTATCCGTTCAATCTCGGTATCTTCCGGGAAACCGAGGGACTCGCTTTTTCCTCGCCGGTGACCTTCTTCGTCGGCGAGAACGGCACAGGCAAATCGACGCTCCTGGAGGCCATCGCCCGCCGGGCCGGAATTCATATCTGGCGCGACGGCGAACGGTCCCGCTGCGTGGTCAACCTCTATGAGGACAAGTTCTATCGCGGCATCTCGATCGAATGGACCGACGGCGTAGTCCCCGGCTCCTTTTTCGGCTCCTCGATCTTCCAGGACTTCGCCCGCCTGCTGGATGAATGGGCCGCGACCGATCCCGGCCAGCTCGATTACTTCGGCGGCAAATCCCTCCTGACCCAATCTCACGGCCAGTCGATCATGTCCTTCTTCAAGGCCCGCTACGCGATCCGCGGCCTGTACCTGCTCGACGAACCGGAGACGGCCCTCTCGCCCAGGACCCAGATCGCCTTGCTGGACCTGCTGACGACCCTCAGCGCCGCCGGCCACGCCCAGTTCCTGATCGCCACGCACTCGCCCATCCTGATGGCCTGCCCCGGCGCGACGATCTACAGCTTCGACCACAGCCCGATCGCGCCGATCCCCTACGAGGACACCGAACACTACCGGGTCTACCGAAGCTTCATGGAAAGTCAGGGGAAGCCCTGACCATCAAACGCCTGCTGACGCTCGATCCCAGTGGGAAATCGTCCAAAGCTGTCGGACGGGTGAGCTGGAACACCGGGGGGCTCGCCGGACCTCCGCGCGAGATCTCGGATGCGCCGAGTTCCCTGACGCCACAAGGCGGAGTATCCTCGCGTACTTCGACGATGCGTTCGGGCTCCTCTCCGCTGGTATCCCCAAAGCGATAAACGCACCTCTCGGATGTGGCGAACGATCCTTACGCGGGCGAGCCGCAAGAACCGTCATGCACCCCGGGCGACATTCGTGACCTGCCCCTTGGGGACTGTGTCCCCAAACCCCTCGCATTTGACGCTTTGAGCCAGCAGCATGATGAGAACATCGCCATCGCCGAATGATGCCGCGTTCGTCCGTTCGCTGCGTTGTCTCATCGGAGCGTCAGAAGCTGTCCTTCATCCCGGCCATCCACTGGGGCCACGGGGCGTCGGGCAGGGTCCACTTGCCGCTTATGTTGAAGTTCTTGTGCCACTTGAGCGTCCAAAGCTGCTTGAGCGCGACCTTGCGGACGGACCAGTCGGCGAACAGACAGAACTGGCCCCCGCCGTGACGATTGACGCACAATCGCGACATCTCATCCCTGCCCACAGGGAGATCAGGTCGCTTGTCGCCGAAAGGAGCCGGCGTGTCGTTCTCCTGAGGCCAGCCGTCCACCCACCAGCCCTCGGTGAAGATCGGGACATTGTCGGCCCCTTTGACATGAGGGGTCCGCCAGTAATTCGCGGCCGGACTCCGCCCCCACATGCTCGTGTACCCCGCGGGGATGTTGCACATCCACCCATTCGGGGCATAGCTGCCTTCGTCGCCACCCTGGGAGGCAGGCACCGCCCAAGCGTCGAACGGGTGCTCAGCAGGCCGGCTCTCGGTGGCCGACAAAGAAGATCGATTCTTGAACGCCGTGGGACACAGCCACATCTTCTTGTTCTTCGACAGCGGCACCATGGTCTCGCGCCACCATTCGCCGTTGGCGACGCCGGACTCGGTGTTCTTGACCAGACCGCTGTAGAACCGGCCGTTGTTCTCGTCGGTGTACATCGCGAAGATCAGACCCCACTGGTGCAGGTTGGACTTGCACGCGACGCCCCGGGCCTGGGTGCGGACCCGCGACAGGGCGGGCATGAGAACCGCCATCAGAATGGCGATGATCGCGATCACCACGAGCAGTTCAGTCAAAGTGAATGCCCTTCGTTCACGCATGGTCGTGATCCTCAATCCAGACGCCGTATCCGCCTCACATGCCACTATCGTAACAACATCCGCTCTGCAAGGCAAGCTTCCGTCCAAACCGACATTCGGGCAGCCCGTTCGTAGTGACGCCGTAAGGCGTTATCTTCGGCGTCTTTGCAGGGGCAGGTTTGAAACCTGCCTCAACGACCACTGTGGGTGTAGCTGATTCCTTCCGGCGCCCAGCCGGTTTCTCCTGATGGATAGAGGAAGGAACGGACTGATCCGGAATCCGCCGCTGCACGGCGGGAGTTTTTCGCATTGGAGCCACCAGCAATCAGGGTGCTGCACACCCTCCCGAGCGAGCGCTCCGCTCGCGTATCATGCTGGAGGCCTCCAAAGCGGAAAACTCCCCAGGCAGGTCCGCTTCGGACCTGCATCCAGCCCCGCAGGACAGGAACCCCTCCCGTCTGCTTGGGTGTCTTCGGCATGCCAGAGAATCCGGGCACATCCATCACCGACCGAATCGGACTCTCCCCATTGCGTAGCGGCTTCGACAGCCGTATCATTCACCCGAGAACACCTATCACAGAAAATCATGGGAGATCATCCTATGTTCAAGCCGACCGGCAATCGGAGAGCCACTCTCAGGCTCGGGATCTCGTCGCTTCTCGTGTTCTTCGGGCATCTGGTTTCGTCCTCTAACGCGGCTCCCGCGAGCGGGCCGCTTCGGGTGTCTCGGGAGAACCCGCGGTATTTTGCCGACGGCAATAGGCGGGTCGTGTATCTGACCGGGTCGCACACGTGGTCGAGCTTGCAGGATCAGGGGGCAACGGACCCGCCGCCGGTGTTCGACTACGACCGGTATCTGGACTTCCTCGAAACCCATCACCACAACTTCATCCGCCTGTGGGCGTGGGAGCAGGCCCGCTGGGCGCCGTGGTCCGACGGCAAGGGACCCAATCCCAAGGACTGGTTCATCCAGCCGAATCCGTACGCACGAACCGGTCCCGGCACGGCGCTCGACGGCAAACCCAAGTTCGATCTCTCGCAGTTCGACCCCGCCTATTTCGACCGGCTCCGCGAGCGGGTGAAAAAGGCGGGCGATCGCGGCATCTACGTCTCGATCATGCTCTTTCAGGGCTGGAGCTCCGCCAAAGGCTGGCTGGGCGGCAAGCCCTGGATGGGACACCCCTACAACCCCGCCAACAACGTCCAGGGCTTCAACGGCAACCAGCACAGCGACACCGGGCCCGACCTCAGCGACCCGCAAGTCCGCGAGATGCAGGCCGCTTACATCCGCAAGGTGGTCGACACGGTCAACGACCTCGACAACGTGCTCTATGAGGTCACCAACGAGGGCGGAAACAAGGCCTGGGATTGGTGGGTGGTCGACACCGTACACCAATACGAGAAAACCAAGGCCACGCAGCAGATGCAGGCCGCCTGCATGCGCATAGCGATCGATGCCGCCAACTCCTTCCAAAGCTCGCTCTACGGAGTCACCAATGAAGACGAGTATAAGGCGTTGGATCAGCAAGCGGTCGACATCGTTCACCTGTGGGAGAATACCAGGATCAGGCAACATCCGGTCGGCCTGACCGGGCACGGCGACGAAAACAACGACGAAATGCTCGCCAGCCCTGCGGATTGGTTCTCGCCGGGGGCGGATCCGTGGCCCGATCTGCGGAAGGACCCGCGGGCCGCGGACGGGAAGAAGGTGAGCCTGCTGGACACCGACCACGTCTTCGGCGTCGGCGGCGATCAGAAGTGGGTCTGGAAGGGCTTCCTGCGGGGCCACAACGTGATCTACATGGACCCGTACGACGATCCCGAGTGGAAGCCGGTCCTCCAGGGCCAAGGCGTGGACATGCGTTGGGCAGATGCGGCGCGTCCGGCGATGGGCCACGCCCGACGCTACGCCGAGCGGATGAACCTGGCGAAAGCGACGCCCCGGCCCGAGCTGGCCTCCACCGGCTACTGCCTGGCCAATCCGGGCTCGGAGTACCTGGTCTACCTGCCTCAAGGCGGCAAAGCAACGGTCGACCTCTCGGCGGCCAGGGGCGGATTCGCAGTGGAGTGGTCCCATCCGATCACCGGCCAGATCACACCCGCCGATCCTGTCGAGGCAGGAGCCAAGCGGCAATTCGCCGCACCGTTCGAAGGCGACGCGGTGCTGTACTTGAAGAGCGTTCCGTAGAAGAAAGCACGAAATTCGAAGCACGAAATCCGAAACAAACTCAAAACGGAGGAGTCTCAAATCACCGAAACGCTGTCGCCGACCGATCGTCCCCTCCTTGGATTTCGAACTTCTGTCATTCGAATCTGTATCGGATTGCGGATTCTATGCGTAGCGGCTTCGGATGCTTGAGGAGTGAACCATGCAGATTGGCATCATCTCGGACACGCACGACCATCATCGCAATGTCGTTCAAGCCGTGGAGATCTTCGCCCGGCATAAGGTCGAATATGTGCTGCACGCCGGGGACATCGTGGCGCCGTTCACGGCCAAGGCCTTTTCAGAACTCAAGGGCGTGAGGTTCATCGCGGTCTATGGGAACAACGACGGCGAGAAGCTCTTCCTGCGACAGACGATCGAAGGCTTCGGCGGCGAGATCCACGAGTACTGCTACAAAGGCGAACTGGCCGGCCGCAAGGTATACATGACGCACACGCATCACAACGTCGAGGAGGTGGCCGCCGGCCAGATGTACGATCTGCTCGTCTACGGCCACACGCACCGGCAGGACATCCGCAAGGTGGGCCGGACGCTGATCGTCAACCCCGGCGAAGCGACGGACTGGATTACCGGCTCCAGTCATCTCGTGATTCTCGATCTGGCTGACATGACGCACACGGTTGAAACGCTGGGCGAAGAAACGTAAGAGGCAAGAGAAGAGGTTCATCACGGAATAGCGGGGATCGTCGCAACCGCCGGAGCCGCACGCCCGAAACGGTCGTGCAAGGAAGATTTTTGGCTCATCCGGTTTCCGCATACTTCTCTGGTTTCGGCACGCCCCAAGCGGCGTGCGGAGGAGATTTTCCGCTTTGAGCCAATAGCATGGAGGGGCGATCCGAGACACCGGCCACGGGTCACCAGCCAGGCGTGTGTAGCACGCCATCTATGCTGCTGGCGAAAAGCGTAAAATCTCCCAGGCCCGCCCGCTTCGGGCGGGATCGAAGTACGCGAAAACCGGATGAGCCAGGTTTTTTCGCGTTGTGGGCTCCGGCTTGGACGCGAACGAGGCGTTCGCTCGCGGGGTCGACCGTTGCGAAGGGGCGTGCAACGCCCCTCCATACTGATGGCCCCAAAGCGGTAAACTCCCGACGCGAAGCGTCGGAATCCGTGTCTGTGCGTACCCGTACTTCCGCAAGGAATCAAAGCAAAGGGAAGAGCCGGCAGACGAACGCCCTGCTCTTCCCTTTTTGCTTATCACTCTTATCCTTTGGCTACCGTTGTCACGTCCGGAATTTTTTGAGGTTCTTCAGCGAGATCTCGATGCCTTCCATCGGCGGGATGGCGTCCTTCTCTTCCTCGATGATGTACCACTTCGTGCCGCCGATCGTCTTGCAGAGCTTGAAGACCTCGGTCCACTGGACGTCGCCCTCGCCGAGCAGGGCCTTGGGGTTGGTCTTGGAGTATTCCTTCAGGTGAATCGTGACGGCCCGGCCGGGGTATTTCTTCAGAATGGCGACCGGGTCGCCGCCGCCGGTCATGGCGTTGCCGGTGTCGAGCTGCATGATGACGTCTTTGTTCGTGTTGCTGAAGAAGACGTCCCAGGAGGTCGTGTCGCCCAGGGGGTGCAGGTCGTGGGCGTGGGCGTGATAGCCGATCCACATGCCCTGTTTCTTGAGCTTCTCGGACAACACGTTGAACCGCTCGGCGTACTTGAGCCAGGAGTTCTTCATGTCCTTCTCGTCGCCCTGGAGCCAGGGCACGATCACGTACTTGTTGCCGAGGGTCTTGTTGAATTCGAGGGTCGCGGCCAGCTTGTCGTCCGCGAGGTCGGCGTACTGGGTGTGGGTGCCGCAGCAGACGAGGCCGTTGTCGTCGAGCATCTTGCGGACGTCCTTGGCGCTGTGCCCATAGTAGCCCGCGAATTCGACGCCGGCGTAGCCCATCTTGGCGATCCCCGCCAGCGTGCCGGCCAGGTCCTTCTCGGCGACCTTGCGGACCGAGTACACCTGCACGCCCACCGGGATCTTGCCTGTGACCGCCCGGGCGGCGGCGTCGGTGGTGCTCTTGATTTCCGATTTCGAGCAGCCCGAACCCAGAACACCGAGGGCCGCAACGGAGGCAGTGGTCGCGAGGAAACCGCGACGGGACAAACTGGGATTGTTCGACTGTGCCTTCATGCTCCTTCACCTCATCTCAATTCACTTGGACCCGGTTTCGGCGGCGGATCCTTCGCCTGATTCCAACCTAGACAGCGGTGATTGTAGTTCCGGCCGCCGGACCCGTCAAATCCAAAAGGACCGCCCGAAATCGCCGGAAACGATATCCGTCTCATCCCTTGCCTGGCGCTTGAAATATCGGTCGGGGATGCTAGAATGGCCGCCAAGTCCAGATCGAACTGTTGCTTCCATTCGCTTGGAGCCTGACATGCATTCGACGCCTCTCTTTAAGGATCCACCCATGACCACGCCAACCGGGCTATCACGACGCGACTTCGTGCGAACCACCGTAGGGGCGACGATTGCGGTCCCCGCCATTCTCGGCACGACCGCCCATGCCCAGGGACGAGTGTTCAAATTGGGTCTGATCGGGTGCGGCGGGCGGGGCCGTGGGGCGGCCGCCGGGGCGATGGAGGCCGGCAAGATCCTCGGTTTCGACGTTCGCATCGTCGCGACATCCGACTACTTCAAGGAGCGGGCTGTCGCGGCGGGCAAGCAGTTCAACGTCCCGCCCGAGCGGTGCTTCGGCGGGCCCTCGGGCTACCATGACATGCTGGCGACCGACGTCGAGATCGTTCTGATGGCCGAAGCCCCGCTGTTCCGGCCCCTGCACCTGGAGGCCTGCGTCAAGGCGGGCAAGCACGTGTTCATCGAGAAGCCGGTCGCGGTGGACCCGCCGGGCTGCCGCCGCGTGATCGCCGCCGGCGAGGAGGCCCTGAAAAAAGGGCTCGTCATCACCGCCGGCACCGAGATGCGGCACGACTGGAAGTACATCAATACGCACCAGGCGGTCGCGGTCGAGGGGGCCCTCGGCAAGCTCTACGCAGGCCGCGTGTCGTTCTGCATCGGGCACATGTTCTGGCGCGAGCCGATCAATCCCCAGAAACCTGAGGACCTCGTGAAGTCGTGGCAGAACTGGATCGCCCTCTCCGGCGATCACCTCGTCGAGCAGCACGTGCACAACATCGACATCGCCAACTGGTTCGTCGGCAGGCCCCCGGTCAGCGCGGTGGGCTTCGGCGGTCGTTCGCAGCGGCCCGCGGGCGACATGTACGATTTCTTCAGCGTGGACTACGACTACGGCGACGGCGTGCACATCCATTCCATGTGCCGCCAGGTCAACGGCTGCTGGAACTGGGTGGGCCACGATTTCGTCTATGAGAAAGGTCACACGGAGGGCAGCGACTACAAAGGCAAACCCAGGCTGTCGCCCATCCCCGCCGATCTGCCCCAGGCGCCGGTCAGCCACATCCAGGAGCAGGTGGATACGCTCTACCTCGTGAGCAAGGGCAAGCCCGTCAACCAAGCGAGGGCGGTCGCGGAATCCTCCGCCACGGCCATCATGGGACGCATGTCCGCCTATACCGGCCAGCAGATCACGTGGAAGGAGATCATGGAGGACGCGACGATCAATCCGAAGCATTACAATGAAACGCTGCGGCCGACCGCGGAGGACTTCGAGAAGGGCACGGTCGAGATCCCGAAGGAAAACGTGGTCCCCCTGCCCGGCGTCAAGGCATAGCCGCCATAGGAACCACGAGAGATAGGAGTGAAGAGAATGTCGCAGACTCAGTTCAGAAGAATGTTCGTCGTTCGGGGAGCCTGTATCCTCGGGTTGTTCCTGTTCCCCTCCGTCAAGGCCCTGGGCCAGGATGCGACGCAGACCTCCGCGGTCACCGTCTATAACGTGCGTGACTTCGGGGCCCTCGGCGACGGGAAGGCGGACGACACGGCCGCATTCCAAAAAGCTCTCGATGCGGCCGGTGAGGCGAAAGGGGGGACCGTCCTGGCCCCTCGCGGCAACTACTTCTTCGCGGGCCATCTGAACGTCCCCAACGCGGTGACGCTGGCGGGCATCTGGGAATCGGTCCCGGCCCACAACGGACTCCGCGACCGCGGCCTGCCCAAGCCCACCGACGACGGCACGACCTTCCTCGTCACCGAAGGCGCGGGCAACGAGGAGGGAGCGTCCTTCATCACGCTCAACACCAACAGCACGCTCAAGGGCGTCGTGATCTATTATCCGCAGCAACACAGCGACGCCCCGCCCCAGGCGTATCCCTGGGCGATCTCCATGCGAGGCAAGAACCCCGCGGTTTTGGACGTCGAGCTGCTGAACCCCTACAACGGCATCGACGCGACACGCAACGAGCGGCACCTGATCCGCAACGTGCACGGCCAGCCGCTCCGCCGGGGCATCTACGTCGATGCGATTTACGACATCGGACGAATCGAGAACGTGCATTTCAATCCCTGGTTCAGTATGAAGCCCGGCCTGTTCCAGTGGCAGATGGAAAACGGCGAAGCGTTCATCTTCGCCCGCTCCGACTGGGAGTACGTGCTGAACACATTCTGCTTCGGATACAAGGTGGGCTACAAATTTGTCGCCAGCAAGACAGGCGTCTGCAACGGCAATTTCCTGGGCATCGGCGCCGACGACTGCCACACGGCCCTCGTCGTCGAACAATCCGCTCCTTACGGCCTGCTGATCACCAACGGCGAATTCGTCTCCTTCCACGGTCCCGATCCGACGATGATCGAAATCATGGAGGCCAACACCGGCTCCATCCGCTTCGTCAACTGCGCGTTCTGGGGTCCCTGCAACCAGATCGCCAAGATCGCAGGCAAGGGCACCGTCGGCTTCGGCGACTGCACCTTCACCCAGTGGGGCGGGAAAGAGGGCAATCTCCCCGCCATCCAGGCCCAGAGCGGCACGGTGCTCGTTCGCGGCTGCGAGTTCCGCCAGGACCGCCCCCAGATCCGGTTGGGAAGAGACGTCCGCCGGGCGGTGATCGCCGAGAATGTCTTCACCGGCGCCGAGCGGATCACGAATGAATCAGCCGGCAACGTTCAGATCGGACTCAACAGCAGCGGTCAGTAATATGCCCGCAAGGGCATCAGGTTCGTGGTGTGCCCGTCAGGGCATATCTTCTCTTTGTGGGAAGAGAGGATAACGCCTTACGGCGTCACTATGAACGGGTTTCCTTGAAGACGCCGGCCCGATCTCTTATACTGAGGCGGACAACCACAGACCAACGGCTCTAAGGAGTGCGAACATGGCACAACAGGTCGATCGTCGCGATTTCATCAAGTCGTCGGTAGCCGCAGCAGCGGGAGCGGCAATCGCAACCGGATCGAGCCCCTCGTCTGGCGCCGAGACCGGCGCCGCAGGCATGCCGATGGGCAAGATCAAGAACCTCACGATCAGCCGGCTGATCTCCGGCGGCAATCTGATCAGCGGCTGGGCCCATGCCCGGGATCTGGGCTACGTCCACCACCTGATGGCGAACTACAACACGGAACAGAAGGTGCTCGAAACGCTGGCCGTGCTCGAAGAGTGCGGCGTCAACGCGATCATCGCGGACCCGCGCAAGAAGCCGATGGACGTCTTCAAGGCCCATTGGAAACGGGGCGGCAAGATCCAGTGGATCGCCGAGGGCCATCCCACCCCCAATGATATGAAGACCAACATCAAAGCCTCGATCGATTGGGGCGCCTCCGCGGTCTACCTCCAGGGCGTCATTGGGGACATCTGGCTCAAAGAGGGCCACATCGACAAACTCGGCGAATGTGTCGAGTTCATCAAGTCTCAGGGTGTCCCGGGCGGGCTCGGAGCCCACATGCTCGACGTGATCGTCAACGCCGAGGCCCGCGGCTTCGACGCTGACTTCTACGTCAAGACGCTGCACCATTCGAACTACTGGTCGGCCCGCCGGCCGGACCAGGGGAAGGATGTCGTCAGCGATCAGGCGGACAACTTCTGGGAGCCGACGCCGGAAGAGACCATCAAGTTCATGAAGACGGTGAAGAAACCCTGGATCGCGTTCAAGACGCTGGCCGCCGGAGCGATCCACCCCACCAGCGGGTTCAAGTACGCCTTCGAAGGCGGCGCCGACTTCATCTGCGTCGGCATGTTCGACTTCCAGGTGCGCGAAGACGCGGTCATCACGAGAAAGATCCTCGATGGATTGAAGAGCCGAGATCGGGCTTGGTATGCATAAGAAGACTCCTGTCGCGGTCGTGGTCAGTCTGTTGTTCCTGTTGTTCGTCCTGGCGTCGGGGATGGAGGTTCTCCTGTCGACCGTTTGGGCTGCGCCCCAAGGCATGGGGAGATCGACGATTCGAGATCCCGGGATGTCTGCGCCTCCGCCGGGCCCGCCGCGACAGGATCGAGCGTATCGCTCCCCCTTCGAACTGGCCTTCTCGCCCGACGGTCGCCTGTTTGCGGTGTCCGACCGCACCGCACGCTGCCTGTACCTCTTCGATGCCCGCACGAGCGACCTGGCGAGAACCGTTCCCCTGCGAGGCCGCCCCTCGGGTCTGGCCTGGGAATCGTCCGACAAGGTCGTCGTATGCGAATACGACGCAGGGACCGTGGCCCAGGTCGAGGCCGAGACAGGACAGGTGTCGCGGCGGTTCTTCGTAGGTCCCAAGCCCATCGGCGTGGCGGTGGCGCCCAACAAGGGCCTGCTGGTGGTCTGCGATTTCGGCCTGCACACTGTTGCGATCGTGGATCTCAAGACCGCCGCGGTGCGCGCGACGGTCCCGGCCGGCAAGCATCCGTACTTCGTCGCGATCACGCCCGACGAGAAGATGGCCGTAGTCGCCAACCTGCTGCCTTCGGGCTCCGCGGCCGAGCACACCTCGACCGCTTTGGTCAGCCTGATCGACCTCGACAACGGCAAAAAGACTGCCGATGTCCCCCTGCCCGACAACTCCGCCAACGTCCGCCAGGTTCGGATTTCGCCTGACGGACGATGGGCCTACGTCGTCCACACGCGAGGCCGGACCATGCTGCCGACGACGCAACTCGACCGCGGATGGGTCAACACCAACGCCTTGAGCATCATCGATCTGGAGACGAAGGCGACATACGCGTCGCCGCTGCTGGACACGGTGACCGAGGGGGCCGCCGATCCCTGGGGCATCGCCCTGTCGCCCGACGGACGAACCGCCTGGATCAGCGTGGCGGGCGCGCACCAGATGGCCCGGATCGAACTGGGCCGGCTTCACGAGCTTCTGGCCGGTCGGAAGGAGGGATCTGAGATCTCAAATCTCAAATCTCAGATTGGCGACGCCGGGACCATCTGGCGACAGATCCAGGAGGATCCGACCAAACGCGATCAACTTTCCTATCACCTCAGCGCCCTGTACGCCGCGGGGCTGATGTCGCGAGTCCCGATCGCAGCCGAGGGCCCGCGGTCGCTCGCCTTGTCACCCGACGGCAGGCAATTGATGGTGGCCAGCTATTTCTCCGGCGAAGTGCTCGCTCTGGACCCGAACCACTGCCGAGTGATCAAACGCATCGGCCTCGGTCCTCAGGCGGCCCCCGACGCGGTTCGTCATGGCGAATTCGTCTTCCACGACGGCCGGCACAGCTTCCAAAGCTGGCTGAGCTGCGCCTCCTGTCACCCGGACGGTCGCGCCGACGGCCTGAACTGGGACCTGCTCAACGACGGGATCGGCAACCCCAAGAACGCCCATTCGCTCCTGTGGTCCCACAGAACTCCGCCTTTGATGTCCCTGGGCACCCGGGAGAACATGGAAGAGGCCACACAGAAAGGCTTCCAGTTCATCCAGTTCCGCGAGATCGAGGAGGGCGACCTCAACGCGGTCCGCGCGTTCCTGCGCTCGATGGAGCCCGAGCCCAGTCCCCATCTGGTCAACGGCGGGCTTTCGGACAAGGCCCGCAAGGGCCGTGCAATCTTCGAGAACGCCGAGGTCGGCTGTTCCGCCTGCCATCCGGCCCCCCTGTTCACCTCGCTCAAGACCTACGACGTGGGCACGCGATCCGCCCTCGACCGCAGCGACGCCTTCGACACCCCAACCCTGGTCGAACTCTGGCGAACGGGCCCCTATCTCCACGACGGCAGCGCCGTGACGCTCAAAGAGGTCGTGACAACCAAGAACCCGCAAGACAAACACGGCCGAACCTCACATCTGAGCGAGGAAGAGATCGACGCTCTGGTCGAGTACCTGCTTTCCCTGTGAGAAACCACGATATGAAGCACGAAATACGAAACTCGAAATCCGAAACAAATTCAAAGGACCCTAATTCAAATGACCGAAACGCTGTCGCCTGTCGGAGGGCTCGTTTTGAGATTTGGGTTTTGGTTATTTGTGCTTGTTTCGGATTTCGAATTTCGGATTTCGAATCTGCGGCCCAAGCGGCGGACACCTCCTCCTGGTATGCCTTCGAGCCTCGAAACACCGCCGAGCCGGGCGAGATCGGGATGCAGGACTGGATCGAAAGACCCGCCGGCAAACACGGCCGCGTTGTCAGCCGCCGGGACGTGCTCCTGTACAACGACAAGCCCCTCAAGTTCTGGGGCCTGAATCTGTGCTACGCGACCTGCGCGCCCGAGGCCTCGCTGGCCGACAAGCGGGCGGCCTTCTATCCCAAGTACGGCATCAACTCCGTCCGTCTGCACAAGTACGTCGACGGGACCGGCTGGGCGGGCATTCAGTCCCCGCAGAGTTGCGTCCAATACGATCCTGCGGGCCTCGACCGGATGGACTACCAGGTGGCGAAGTTCAAGGAAGCAGGGATTTACGTCCTGCTCTCCGCCCATTTCGGCACGCTGAAGCTCGGGCCCGCCGACCGGCAGTTCGTCCCCTATCTGGAGGAATTCGGCAGTTTCGAAGGCAACAAAGACCGCATCGCTACGCCGCACAGCGCGATTCACTACTCGCCGGAGCTGCAGGACGTGCAGATCCGCCAGATGGTGAACCTGCTCCAGCACACCAATCCCTACACAGGCCTGACCTACGCCCAGGACCCCGCTGTCGCGTTCATCGAAATCATCAATGAGCAGAGCATTCTCTTCTACACCACCACGGCCCCGCTGAAGGCCAGCCCGACGCTTCGCAAGGACGTCGCGGGGCGGTTCTCCGACTGGTTGCGGGCCCGCTACAGTACCCATGAAGGACTGGTTGCCGCCTGGGGGCCCAAGGCCTTCGACGGTTTCGAGGGCGATGGATTCCCCACCGTCGGCGAGCACCTGGACAAACGCAACATTCTGCCGATCGGCAACCCCTGGTACTGGGACCCCGACCAACTCAGCGGCTCACAGGCCTTCCGCCGACAGCGGCTGCTGGACACGATGTTGTTCCTCTACGAGCTGCAGTGCGGGTTCTACGATCGCTACGTGAAGGCGGTCCGTGAGGCCGGCTACGAAGGCGAGATCCTCGGCTCCAACTGGCAGGCGGGGCGGGCGTTGAGTCATCTGTACAACCTGCACTCCGACTGGCGCGTCGGCACGATCGACCGGCACAACTACTTCGGGGGCGGTAGCGCCAAGCCCGGCGAGAAATTCAGCAGCGCCTCCATGCTGCGGGCCGCCGGCTCGGGCACGCTCAGCGTCGGGCTCCAACAGGCAAGCGACCGGCCATTCATGCTGTCCGAGTGGATCCACGTCTTCCCGAACGAATGGGGAGTCGAGGGCCCCGCGATTCTCGGCGCCTACGGCCTGGGTCTGCAAGGCTGGGACGTCTCCTACCTGTTCCAGAATCGCGACAGCGGCGGTTTCAGCGACCGGATCGGTCGGGACACATGGGACGCCACGGCCCCGCAGATCCTCGGCATCTTCCCCGCCGTGGCCCGCCAGGTGCTCCGGGGCGATGTAAGAGAATCCGACCTGTTCGCGCCGTTGAACGTACACGTGCCCTCGCTGACTCAGGGCAAGCTCGGCTTCAACGACCGCACGATTCAGCAATACGACGTCAAGAGCTTCGACACGGACAAAGTCCCGGCCCGCGCCCTGGCGGTGGCCCGGTGCGCCGTCGAGTTCACCGAAGAGCATCGCGACACGCCGGAATTCGACTTGAGGCCGTTTGAGAAGGATGGTTTCCTCACCTCTTCGACCGGCCAACTTCGCTGGTGCGAATCGCCCGACGCCAGGCTTGGCGGCTATTTCACCATCGACACGCCCGGCACGAAGGCGGTCGTCGGCTTCGGGGAAGGAAGAGAGTGCCGCCTCGGCGATGTGACGATCTCGCCGCAATGCCCCTTCGCCGCGATCTACATAACCGCTCAGGAGCGGGACAAAGGCATCGCCACATCGAGGAAGCTGTTGATCACGGCCATCGCCCGCGCCCGCAACACAGGAATGCAGTTCACCGACGCCGGGGACGGCCTCCTCAATCGCGGCAAAGCGCCCATCCTCATGGAGCCAGTCAAGGCCACGATCACAATCGACAGGCCCGGCGCAACGAAGTTGCGCCTCCTCGACCACGACGGCCTGCGAACGGAGAGCACGCTGCCCCTCCAAGACGGCGTCATCGTCATCGACACCGCGCGGGACAAGACGCCTTACTACCTCGTGGAGTTCTGAACCGGATCGGCCCGCCAGAGCGGGAATGCGTCATGCTTTCTCAAGCAAGGCAATGGTCCTGCGACACAACTCCCGACCCCAGTCGGACCAGAGACCTTGTCCCCAGTACCGGTAACAGCTTGTCTGGCTCGTGAGCAGGTGCAGGAGAGCGTTGCGATATCGGGGGTCTGACGAAGGCACGCCGTGTCGCAGGAACACCTCGTTGAACCTCGCGCTGGCGGCCTCCATCGGCTGGAGCACATCCTGGTAGCCGCGGACCCAGGAGATGTTGTTCGTCCAGCTCCCGCCCTCGACGTGGAATCGCGAGTCTTCCCGCGCAAGCTGCTCGATCGTCGCAGCCAGGGCCTCAGGCCCCGCCCCCGGCTTGAATCGCTGCCAGATCCGGTGCTGGAAAATCGGCTGGATCTGGGGGAAGTCCGTCTCGCGAACGCCGAGGGAATCGAGGTAGTCGAGGTATTCGCCCACGTTCACCGGCGGCGTCTGCGTTCCGCTGCTCTCTCGCATCACCTGCTCGTACTTGGGCGGGAACTCGTTCATCATCACGCCGCCGTTCTCGCCGTCGGCGATCTGAGTGACCAGCGAAGGCACGGCTTTTCCGCCCAATTCGATCCGGCCCAACCCCCTGGCCTCGTAATAGGGCTGCATCTGGCCGACGAGCTTGGTGTCGCTGCCCTGGGTCTTGATGATCGCAATGATGGCGAGCGTCTCGCCCTTGGAGTTTCTGGCGACGAGTCTGTGTGGACGATGCGCGTACTTGAGAGCCCCTCCATCCTCCACGTGCTCGACCGTGTGCTCCTGCACGATCACCCATCGATAGCCGCAATCCTTGAGCGTTCGGACGAACTCGTAGAAGACGTCGGGATGGTTCGGCAAAGCCATCTCCGCAGGTGAGAATCCCCGAACGCGGGCCAGGGCCTCGACACCGAAGAGGGCCGCGAAGAAATGCCGCCAGGCCTGGACGTGCAATCGGTAGTCCTGCACGGGAGTCGAAGGCGCAACCGCATGGCCCCAGGGGCAGCCAAGCCACTCGACGCAATCGCGATACTGAGGATCGCACGTGATCGTGCGGAGACTGTCGAAGACGTCGTGCAGGCCCATGGCGTACAGGCCGTGGAGCAGCGTGCCGGAGTAATCGAGCATCACGCGAGGCTGCCTGCCCTCAGCGACCAATCGCGGGATGAACTCCCCCATCCTCTTGTAGCACCAGTGAAACACCCTCGCATTGTGGTTGTCCCCCACATGCGGATGGTCCATCATGTGCTTGAGGTTGCTGAGGATCGGAGCTTGCCCCAGTTCCTGGTCCGGGTCCGGAATCAACGGCTGGTGCATGTGCAAGGCGATGGCGTACGCGCTGGTGACGGCCCCCCAGTCGATCTTGCTGTCGCCGGACGGGCGAACTGCCTGCGACAAACCGTCGTCGATCATCGCTTCCGAGCCACAGAGATTCGGCACACCGTCCACATATGCAGGTAGGTTCATGAATCTGATACTAACCGCAATCGGGTTGGTTCGCCAACCATTCTGTGGTCAGCTCGCACGATAGGGCGAGTCGTAGTTCATCCCGATGGGAATGTCCAGCGACAGAGCGTCGGGCCGGCGGCGCATCAGTTCGATGCCCTGACCGAACGTGCAGACCCGGCGCAGCTCGTCCATGCAGGTAGTGCCCATGGCCGCCTTCTCCAGCCCGTCCTGGGCCATGGAATGCACGCCTTTCTTGCGGAGACAGTCGGTGAGTTCGCGGTGGTGCGCGCCGGAACGGATGAACGTTGCCACCTCGTCGTCCACCTGAGCCACTTCGAACAGACCGGTCCGGCCCTTGTACCCATAGGAATAGCACTCAGGACAGCCGCAGGCGGTCATCAAATGGTCCGGGACCTCGATATCCGATTGTGAAAACAACTCGCGGTCCTCATCGGACGGCGCGATCGGTCGGGCGCACTGCGGACACAATTGTCGGACCAGATTCTGAGCGATGACCAGCCGCAGCGAACTGGCGATGATGTGATAGGGCACTCCGAGATAGTGGAGCGCGTCGACCGCGCCCGCCGCATCCTGGGCGTGAATCGTCGCCAGAACGAGCCGGCCGGACAGCGCCGCGCGGGTCGCGACAATGGCCGACTCTTCGTCTCGGATCTCGCCGATCAGGATCAGGTCCGGGTCCATGCGAAGGATCGTGCGAAGTCCTTCGTGCATCGTCAGTCCATGCTGCTCGTCGACTTCGATCTGCTGCACGTAGGGGAGTCTGAACTCGACCGGGTCCTCGATGGAGTAGGTCGTCGTGGTGCGCAGGTCCATCAGCGAGGCCAGGCAGTACATCGTCGTCGTCTTGCCCGAGCCGGTGGCGCCGGTGACCAGGATCAGGCCATTGAGACCTCGAACGGCGGAGGCGACCTTTGTCTCATCGGTCGTCGTGAAACCCAGGTTGGAGATGTCCCACCGGTCTTTGGGCATGCTCAAGAGCCGCAGATGGGCGGACTCGCGGTCCCGCACGGGCGTCAGCGTGACGCGGATCTCCCACTGCATCTGACCGTCGGGCCAAACGAGCTGTCCCTCTTTGGGTTTGAAGGACCGCACGAAATTCAGGCCGGAGGCGCTTTTCAACTGGTTCAGCAGCGTGCGGCCGTCGGCAGGCGAGAGCACTTCCTTGGGATGAATGATCCCGTCCACGCGGTGGAGCACGCGAAGCCCCTCGGCCACGCAATGCAGGTGCACATCGGTGGCTTTCTCGAGGATCGCGTTCCAGATGCACGTCCTCAGGGGGTCGGGATAGGATGCGATGATGCCTTCGCCGAATCGGGTTGTGCACTCCTGTGCAGCCGTTGCCATGCCTGGATGCTCCTTCACGCGTCGTGGATCGCGCGCCGTGCGCTCGCCCGACGCAGGACGCATCCTCTACGACGCAGCAGGATCCGTCCCGCAACCTGTCTCGGCAGATTCCCGGGGCGGCTTAACGCGATTTCCGAGAGAATCGAGAGAATAGGACCCATAGGACCAATAGGACACACTCCCAAGCCCCGCAAGTACCGTGCGTCCCGTGAGTCCTATTCGTCCCATAAGTCCTATCGTCCTATCGGCGCGATCCGAATCGCCTGCCCGCCTCTGGCCGGCAGAGCCACCTGCAACGTCGTGCCGCGATCGACGGGACGGCGCTCCACTTTGACGTGGGTACGCGTCGCAACCGACGCATCGTCCGAGTAGACGTGGGCGGTGTAGCTCCGTCCTTCGTCCAGGAAGCTCAACGAAACGTCGAACGTGCGAGTTTCCTTGGCATTCATGCAGCCGACGAACCACTCCTGTCCCTTTCGACGGGCGACCACCGCGTACTCCCCGATTCGGCCGTGAAGGACCCGCGTGTCGTCCCAGGTGGTCGGCAGGTGATTGTAGAACTCCAGTTCCGGCGTGTCCTCCACCGCCGCGGGACGGTCGTACCAGAACAGGAACTGCCACGGACTGAACAGGACCACCGGCTTGGCCAGTTGATACGCGTAGGTGGAGTTCTGCGCCACGCGCGGATCGTTCCAGCACACGGTGTTGTCCGCGTGGCCCGCGAGCATCCGCGTGAAGGCGTAGGCGAGCGTCTGCTCGTTGGTCGGGCGGGTCTCGTCGCCGTAGATGCCTTCGACCGTCATCAGGTTCGGATACGTCCGGGAAAAGCCCGTCGGCCTGTACTCGTCGTGCACGTCCACCATGAACCCCTGCTCGGCGCACTTGCGAATGGCGTCGTGCAGCCACCGCGTCCACTGCTGGGAACCCACGTTGACGAAACCGAACTTGATGCCCTTGATCCCCCATTGTTTGTACAGGGGCAGCAGATCATCGAGCTGCTTCTCCAATGCCAAACGGTTCACGTAGACGATGACGCCGATGCCCCGTTCGTCGGCGTAACGGATCACCTCCTGCAAGTCCAGCGGCCCTTTGCTGCGTTTGGGATCGAGCGTGACCGTCGTGGCGTCGGAGTTCGGGTCGTACTCGTGGCCGTACCAGCCCGCGTCGTACTCGACGTACTGAAACCCTCGCTTGACGGCGAAGTCCACACAGGCCTTGCCGCCTGCGGTCGTCAGCGACACTTCGCGGATGACCTTGCCCGGCTTGATCCAGGACGTGTCGCGGATCGCGCAGGGCTCGTTGAGGTTCAGAATGATGAAGTTGTTCTCCAGGAGCCCCCCTGGGCTCTGCGCCGCCATCACCACGCGCCACGGCGTCGTCAGCAGTTCCCCGTTGTTCCCTCCACAGACCACTTCGCCGTCGAGCCGGCCCTCCAGAGCGTGTCGAACTCCCTGGATCGGCGCGAACTTCATGCGGGCGTAATTGACGAGCCTGGCCTCCGCCAGCGCCACATAGAGATCGTCCGCCACCTCCACGACCAAAGGCCGCTCGCAACCGGCTTTGATCTGGCTGAGCGGGACCCTCTGATACTGGCCCTGGCCCGAGTAGGTCGCCCAGGCCGGATGATCGGCAAAGAACCGGAACTCGGACACCTCTCGCTTGACGCGGGCGGTCTTCAATCCCGGCTGCCTTGGAAGCGTGTAGCAGAACGCGACGCCCTCGTCATAGGCCCGCAACGTCACGCACAGGAGCCGGCCGGGGTCTTTCGCCTCCTTCAACCCGAGAACGACCTGGTTGTACCGGTCGCGGATCACGGCCCGTTCGCCGCACACCGGCTTCCAGGTCGAATCCGACTGGCTGGTCGTCTGCTCCACGAGGACCATGCCTTCGCTCAGGACGACGCCGTCGAGTTCGAGCCCCAGGCGAGAGTCGGCAAGGATCGGCCGGCCCAGGTACTCCACGCGATAGCAGGGACATCCCGCAGCGGCGCCGAAGTCCTTGACATCGAACGTCACCGTGAAACGTCCGTCGGGCGACTTGACCTCCACCGAGGCCAAAACCGTAACCGAGGCAATCATCAGAGCGATCAGCGCGACATACAGACGGTTCGTCATGTTGGGCCTTTCCATCACAATTCCTGACGACACAGTTTGGCCCATTCTACAACCTGACGCGATAATCTCAAGCTCACGTTCCTCGACATTCGGCGCTGGCCTTGTTATGATGAGTCGGCAATCATCGATCCGATCTGTCAGAGGAGACAAGACCTATGATGAATCGAAGCCCTGCCGAACGAACCCCTCCGATCCCCTGTGTCCTTCTCCTGGTCCTGAGTCTCGCCCTTTCGGTTCAGGCCGCAACGCCTCCTGTGCAGAGCGACTATGGGAGCCCTGCAGTCCAGGTGCTGCAAGAGGACGACTCGTGGCGTATTCAGGGGACGAAGACCCGCGTTGACCTCAACCCGGCCACTTTACAGATAACCATTCGAGCGGTCGAGCGGACCTGGTCCACGGTCCCCTCCTTCGCAGGCGACCTCGTCGCCGAGGCGTCCGGCAAGACGCACTCTCTGCGCCTGGCCGATGCAGGCAAGCGGCAGGTGACCCGTTACGAGACCGGTTTCAAGACCGGCGTAAGAATCTCGCTCGGCGACTTCCGCCGGGACGACGTGACCGTCGGCCTGCGGATCGATCTGCTCCTGTGCCTGGAAGGCCCGCAGGAAGAGCTCGTCTGCGAACTGGTCGCCCACGAGAACGAAGCGAAAGTCCTGGAGTGCTCGTGGCCGCCTGCGATGGCGGAGGACTCCTTCGACGCGACGGTCGTGCCCTTCATGCAGGGCATGCTCCTGCCGAAGGCCTGGCCCGAAAAGGTCTGGCTGTACGACACCCTGTCTTATGGACGGGGTCTGTACATGCCCTGGTGGGGACATCAGAACGGCCGGTCCGCGATGATCGTCCTGATCGAGACGCCGGACGATGGCGGCTGCCACTTCGCTCACCCCGCAGGCGGGCCCACGCGAATGCAGCTCCGCTGGGTCCACTCGCTCGGCGCGCTGCGTTACCCGCGACGCGTCCGCCTGGGGTTCTTCGCTGAGGGCAACCACGTCACCTTGGCCAAGCGGTACCGCAAGCACGTGCAGGAGACCGGCCATTTCGTCTCGCTCCAGGAGAAGATCGCCCGTAACCCGCGGGTCGGCAAGCTGATCGGATCGCCTGTCGTGCACACGCACATTCTGGTTCACATCCAGCCGGAATCACAGTACTACAGCAAGGACGATCCCGCGAAGAACCATCACTTCGTCGCCTTCGACGAACGGGCCGAGCAGTTGCGCCAACTGGCTGCCAAAGGGTTCGATCGTGTCTACGTGCACCTGGACGGCTGGGGTTTTCGTGGCTACGACAACCTCCATCCCGATATCCTGCCGCCCAGTCCCGAGGCGGGTGGCTGGGAAGGGATGAAGCGTCTCGCCCAGACCTGCGACGAACTGGGCTACGTCTTCGCGATCCACGATCAGTACCGGGATTACTACCTCGACGCGAAATCCTACGATCCCGATCACACGATCCTCGACCGCCAGGGCAATCGTCCGCTTCACAGCATCTGGTACGGCGGCAAGCAGACGGTGCTCTGTCCCAGATTCGCGCCGGGCTCTGTCCGACGCAACTACTCCTGGCTGCTCGACCACGGAATCAAGGTCCGCGGAGCGTACCTCGACGTCTTCGCGGTGGTCCCGCCGGATGAGTGCTACAACCCGCTCCACCCCGCGACGCGATCCGATTGCCTCCAGTATCGCGGCCTGTGCCTGGACTTCATCCGGGCGATGGGCGGGGTCGTCAGTTCGGAAGAGCCGGCGGATTGGGCCATCCCGCACCTGGATCTGGTGCACCACGGCCCGTACGCGCTGGTCCCCGACCCCGGACGCGGCCCGGCCATGGGAATCCCGATCCCCTTGTTCAATCTGGTCTACCACGATGCACTTCTCTTGCCCTGGTCGCTCGGCAAAGGCGAATGGGGAATCCCGCAGAACGACCTGGGCTATCTGCATGGCCTGGCCAACGCCGGGATGCCCTACCTGTCGCTGTTCCCCGACGAGCCGCACAAAGAGCAAGTCCGCACGATGTGCGCCCTGCACAGGCGAGTCGCCCTGGCGGAGATGACACGCCACGAGTTCCTCGACGGATCGTACCGCAAGCAACGGACCACGTTCTCCGACGGCACAACCGTCACAATCGACCTGGACGCAGACACGTTCGAGGCATCGCCCAAACTGACGATGGAGCCCAAAACGGCCAAATGACACGAGCCCGAGGCAAGGGCGGTTCGCCAGGACGGAACCTCCTCGCCATGGCCGCGGCATGGCGATTGTCGCAAAATCGAAATAGAAAAACGTAAAATCGAGTACTTTCCTTTACTCCATTGTCCGAAAATCATAGAATGAGCATAATCCGCCGACGTGTGGACGGCGGGTTGGCATAAAGACGGACCGGGCTCTGGTTGCTTTGCGGCTTCCGTGGGCATTGTCGTCGCCATCATCGCGCTCCTGATGGCGGTGCTCATGTTGTCCCTGAATGTCGCCCGCATCACGAGGGTGTGAAACACAACGTAACGACCGCAAGTGTGGGAACGTCTGTGAAGGAGGATCACCATGTATGACAAGAGAGTCCGCGCATTGTTGCCCCTGGTGTTCATTCTGGGGGTGGGTCTCGCGAGCGTGTCCGACGCCGCTCTGGTGGGCTGGTGGAGGTTCAACGACGGCGCCGGTGCGGTCGCCAAGGACAGCTCAGGCAAGGGGTACGACGGCGCCGTCGTCAATCCCGACTGGGTCCAGGGACAATACGGCGGCGCCCTGAACTTCACGGGAACGAACTACGTGGACGTTCCCGCGGCAAGCTGGTCCACGATCAGGACTCAGGCCACCGTCTGTTTCTGGGCGTACGGAAATCCGACCGCTCAACCCCAGGCGAACTTCATCTTCGGGGCCTTCTCAGACCCCGCCAACAACGACGCCAGAAAGATGAGCGCCCATGTCCCCTGGAGCGACGGCACCGTGTACTTCGACACCGGCGGTCCCACCTATGACAGGATCTCGAAGGCCGCCGACCCGGCGCAGTACGAGGGCACGTGGACCTTCTGGACATTTCTGAAGAACGCCGATACAGGCGCTCAGCAGATCTACATCAACGGCCAGTTGTGGCATAGCGGAACCGGCATGACCAAGACCATGGAGGGGGTCACCAAGTTCACGATCGGGACCAAGCCCAGCCTCGCCGAGGGATGGTATCAGGGAATGATCGATGATTTCCGTCTCTATGATGAGGCGTTGTCCGCGGAGCAGATCTTGCTGGCCATGACGGGACGAGGTCCAGGCACGGAACTCGCTGCCGATCCAGTCCCGGACGACGGCGCGGTCGACGTGCCTCGCAACGTGGGCCTCTCGTGGAAGCCGGGCGAATTTGCGCGGACGCATGACGTGTACTTCGGGACCGTCTTCGAGGACGTCAACACCGCCGGCCGGGCCAATCCCAAGGGCGTGCTCGTCAGCCAGGACCAGATGGACGCTGCCTACGATCCGCAAGGCCCGCTCGCCTATGGCCGGACCTATTACTGGCGAATCGACGAGGTCAACGCGGCCCC